>Ga0307946_1000054_pt1 | contig 66638 bp, 56 predicted proteins | sample OrgLakmetagen230_FD_203153 | JGI IMG/M metagenome (GOLD analysis project Ga0307946, IMG submission 203153) | Saline water microbial communities from Organic Lake, Antarctica - #230 | ecosystem: Environmental > Aquatic > Non-marine Saline and Alkaline > Saline | place: Antarctica: Organic Lake...
CCGCCACCGGCACGAGCAACCGCCCGGACTTCACCGCGGGCGCCAAAACCGAACTCACCGAACACGACGACCCGACCCTGAATCGGGACTGGCTGTTCACCCGCGTTACCCACAAAGGCGAACAGCCACAGGCAATGGAAGAGGAAGGCGGCAGTGAACCCACCACTTACCATAACGCCTTTCAGGCAATCCCCGCCGATAGAACCTGGCGCCCCAATCCAAACACCATCCATCGCCCGCTGATGGACGGCCCGCAGATCGCGATCGTAACGGGCCCAAGGGGAGAAGAGATTCATTGCGATGAGAACGGGCGAGTCAAGGTCCGGTTTCCGTGGGACCGATACAGTAAAAACGATGAACAAAGCAGCGCCTGGCTAAGAGTCAGCCAGGGCTGGGCCGGCGGCCAATACGGCTTCATGGCCCTGCCCAGAATCGGCCACGAAGTGATCGTCAGTTTCCTGGACGGCGACCCGGACCAGCCGATCATCACCGGACGCACCTATCACGCTACCAACACGCCGCCCTACGGGCTGCCGGAACACAAAACCCGAACCACCCTGAAAACCCAGACCCACAAGGGCGAAGGCAGTAACGAATTGCGATTTGAAGACGAAGCCGATAAACAACAGATCTACGTCCAAGCCCAGAAAGATCTGGACCTGCTGACCGAACACAACCGCACGGAAGTCATCAAAAACGACAGCCATCGAACGGTGGAGAACAACGACTTCGGCCACATCAAGGGCAACCAACACGCCACGGTCGACGGCGAAAAGCGGGAGTCCATTGGCGGCGATTACAGCCTCACCGTTAACGGCAGCCACCACAGCAAACAGGGCAAAAACCAGCTCATCGAAGCCGGCAGCGAAATTCACCACAAGGCCGGCATGAAGATCGTCATTGAGGCGGGCGCGGAAGTCACCCTCAAAGCAGGCGGCAGTTTCGTGAAGGTCGACCCCAGCGGCGTGACGGTTTCCGGCCCGATGGTGAAGATGAATTCCGGGGGTGGGCCGGGGAGTGGTACCGGAACCGCAGCTGGAACGTCAGAGCAACCGCAGATATTGACAACCATTGGCGACAAAGTGACGCAAGCTGAACTTGCCAAAGTTGGCCAACGCTCAACGTTTGAAAGCCAGTCCGAGCAGTTGGGTTCCCTGGTGCCCGAATCGACGCTGGCGGCTTCAGCTAAAGCGGGCGGCCTATTGATAGCAGATTGCGAGTTTGATGATGATGGAAACTGTAAGCTCCATAGCCATGCCTGAAATTGTAGCGATTGAACGCCCGGTCGATGCAGAGTTTGCGATCATTGACCTTGCTCTCGACCCGGAAATGCTCGGGTGGGTATACGAGCAAATGCGGCACGGCGATATTCGCTGGGAAAGTCTTTATCAAGGGACGGACTGGCAACAAAACTGGAAATCCGGTCCCGTACTTGTCGGGCTCAAAGGTTTTGATAGCAGCGCCGATGAGTTGGCAAAGGTGTTTGCTCAACATCCCGTGGGACTGTTCATAAATGGCCCGGGGGCTGCGCTTGAAATCGCTGCTGAACAACTGCGACAACACGCAATCACTGAACTCAATGGCAAGCAGGCGGCGTTCAGGTTTTATGACCCCAGGCACCTGGCAGAGCTTCTGAGCATAGTCACTGAAGGTCACGTGAACTCGCTAGTAAGGCCCGGCGAGCAGTGGATATGGCACGACTCGGAGAAATGGCAATCCTTTTCTTGTCTAAAGAGCAGCGATGCTACCGCGCCTGCGACTTCGATTGTGCTCTCGCAAGAACAGCTTGAGAGTTTTGAGCGTCTGAAGCGTTTGAAAAGGGCCCGGTCGCTTGCAAGCCACTATCAGGCGTGGGTTAAAAGCAGCGACCCTGAAACGGTAATATTCGATCACCTGACCGCTGCAAAAAAGGCAGGCCTTGATAAGGTCTCAGACCAGGAAAGGTGGTTGCGAATTGCACTGACACTGTCATCGCCAGTGCAGAATTCGAGCGCCTGGCAGGCATTGGCCACAAATGATCAGCTGACGCCACGTCAACGCCTCAGCAATATGGAAAAGACCGTTTAAAAGGACGCATGGATGCAGACCTACATTGTTCAGTCAGGAGATACACTTTCTGGCATCGCCTCACGGTATTCAACATCGGTTGACGACCTACTCAGTCAAAATGAACAGATCACGGATCCTGATGCCATACGGGCTGGATGGGAGCTGAAAATTCCATCTTCAAAAAAGGCAGCGAGCCTTCCGCCCCCTCAGACTGAGTCGGACGATCCATCGTCAGAAACAGCTGTTTCAGCGCCCTGTGCGGAGTGCGTGGTGGACGTCATGCATGTGACCGGCAGTGCTGACGAAAGCTGGTGCGAGGCGTTGCCTGAAACCGCTGCGGAAGAAATTCTGAAGGAAATAGGCGTCACAGAGGCGTTGATGGATGAGTACCGCAGTCTCAGTTCAGCCGTTCCGGAGCCCGACCTTGATAATTACGAGCAGAAAATCATTGAACACCGTCAAAAGAAAAATGAATGGCTAAAGAAGGCGGTAGAGGCGGGCATCCTTGAGCAGAGTGATGTGGAGCAGACTGTCGAACCGCGTAAAACCAGCGAACGTCAGAAACTGGAATCCGAGCTCGCGGAGCTACGCAGTGAGATCAGATTCTACGAGACCTACCGCCCTTTCCGCATGCTCGCGCCCGGGCGGGTGGAGTCGGATGCAAACACTGAAAATGAGAACTGGAGGCATGTTCAGACAGAAAAGCTTCGAGCTTTATCGGCTGAAGAGGCAAAGCTGGAACAGTGGTTGGCGGCAGTACCGTCAGTTGATCCACCTGAGCGCGCGCCCTCTGAAAACCCAAAATCCACTGACCAGAAAGATGCTGCCGACCCAACTGAAGCTTCTGAGTACCAGCCTTTCACCGCGGGAGTGTCAGCCAGGAATATGTCCGTAAGTGGAGGATCGGTGAGTTCAAGCAGAAAGTCTGGAAGCGCTGGCCAAGACCGTATTGTTGAAGTGATGCTGTTCAGCAAAGGCAATCGCCTCAGCTATGTCCGGAAAGATTTCCTGCGGCGGTTAAGAACCAGAAACCAGCTGATTTCCATACGGAAAACCGAAAAAATCGCATCCATGCTGGGCGGGCAACGATCCGACCTCAAAATCGGGGATTTGGTCGGGCAGGTTGCCGATCAAATCAAGGAAAGCAGGCGCAAAGGCAAGCTGGGTGATGTCAGCATTAAGTTGGCCGAATGGACACTAGATGGCAAAGATGCGCCTGAATGGGCTCAGTTCCTGCAGAGCGAGCACAGAACCCTCTGGAAAACCCACCTGGCCAATGGGGATTCTGATGAGACGACAACCATGGCACTGGATAGCGAAGGCCATTTTATGCGTTTCGCGGCCATGGCGAGTTCTGATATTGACGGCTTTGACCCGGCGACCGGAAGCGTCGATGTCGGTGTAAAAGCTGAGGCGTCCATAAGCCTTCTTGAGGGAAAGGTCGAGCTCACCGGGTACCTTCCTAACCAAGCGGGCTGGGATTGCTCCTGGACCTATATTGATGCAAACGGAAAACCTGCCCGGCAGGCATTTGGCAAGTTTCGCTTCGAAGGCCAGACAGTTTTGTCCTGCTTCGTGGGTGCAAAGGCGTCCGGCCAGGCAAAGGCAGGAGTGTCAGGCGCCAATATGCTCTTGTCCAGTGCCCCCGGTATTAAATCCGAATCTTCAGAATTGGGAGGCGGTGCAAAAATTTCAGGCAACGCTTTTGCTGGGGGCGAAGCAGGCGGTGAGCTTGCAGGGAAGCTGGGTTGGAAGGCTCCCGCTAAAAGCGAGGCGCAGAAGAGAGAATTTTCGGATTTGTTGGAGCTGAAAGCATCTGGCCTTGTGGCTTTTGGGGCCGGTGCGGGGTTGGATTTTGAGTGCAAAGTAGGTGACAATTTTAAGGTAGAAGTTCACAGTCGAGCCAAGCTAGTGTTCGGCCCTGGTGCTAGTGGTGGATTCGGAACTACTATCGATGGCGGGAAAGTTTGGACTCTTAGTCAGATGATCTGGGACGTTCTTGAAGATGCTGATTATCGGTTTCTAGTGAATGTTCAAAAGGACCTCTTCGGATTTCTCGCAAAAGGTCTGGCGCTGTCACTCGTTGAGCAAGGTATGCATGTTAGGGATCTTTTTGATGAGGGCTTGATTGCAATAGACAGTTATTGGGGTAACTATCTCCGCGAGGAAGAAGTCGCAGATAGGCTGGCAGAACAATTGTTGTCTGGGAAGTGGAGGCCCAATGTGAAGACAGATCATGGTCTCCCTTTCTCTCTCGAAAAGCTTCCCCCTGAAACGCTAGGCCCCCTCTGCTGGCGACTATCTGAAAGCTTCGCGTTCTCCTTTGAAATTAACCAAGAGAAAGCCTTAATTTATCTTTTGTCCCAGGTCAATTCCTGGCGCCAGTTTATTGAAGTGCTTGAGCACATGGAAAAAGAGGGCAATAGAGTAAAGGCCTTTGATAGTCTCGCTCGACTTCAGGCAATTCTAGACTTCAATCAGCAGAAAGAATTTGACCGGTGGATTCACCGACTGCAAGCCGCCCGTTCGGGGCGGACCACTTTGGAAATGGCCTGGAGCCCGGTATCGCCGGGCACCAAATTGAATCAAATCAAGGAGCAGTTGGCTTACGTTGACACCGCTGATACCAGATTCGTGTAGCTTCACTGTCTAACGGGTCGTTCTAGCAGCGCAACGAAAACTTAACAAGCGGGTGTATTCGTTGCGCTGCGGTGGCAGGCCCATGCGACTAACTGTAAATGAAGATGTAGGCGAAACTCCGTTGAATCCACCTCGCAGTACCTTTTCATTTCCCGAGCTCGGTCCATTAGGATCTTTGGCGGGGGACTCTGCATAATAAGTTTCCGAGTGCCAGTCAGCGACCCATTCTTTTGAGTTAGCGGCCATGTCATAGACACCGAGCGGATTTGGTGGGTAGCTACCGACATTTTGGGTCTCCCCAAAACCTTCGCCGTCTCGGGGAAAATTTCGACCTGAATCGATCTCACCATTATCGGTAGCCCAGATCAGCCACCTTCCGCGACTCCGCGCGGCATATTCCCACTGGGCTTCTGTCGGCAAATCCATCTCTACGCCAGCGAGTTTTCCTACCCACTGGCAGTAATCCTGAGTTTCCTGCCAGTCTTTGGTCCACGCCGGTTTTCTGGGATGGAACATATCCGCGAGCTTATCGGATTGGCGCCATTCAGCGCGATAAGGTTCTTTGCCCTGTAGTTCCCGGAACAGGTCGAAGTCACCAAGGGTGGTTTCGTATCTGGAAATGCCGAAAGAGGACAGCTTTACTTCGTGGACATGATCATTGTCAGGGTTGCTGTCCATACGGCAGCCCTGGCTTTTGTCCCACTGACATTCGATCAGCCAGTCGCCCATCTGGAAGGTGCCGCCTTCGACCTGCACCATATTTTCCCGGGCATGAACGACCAGCTCGACAACCTTGCGCGCTTTTTCCGCGGACAGGCCTGAATGCGCCTGTTCCAGACGTTCCCGGATGGCCTGGATAGCGTTCTGGTTCAGAATGTCACTGGTGACCGGAGGCGGTTGCGCGCAACCAACGGCGAAAAATAGTGGTAGGGCGAGAAACGGGAAGGGGTATATACGGTTCAATGGAGTAACTCCGTCCTATGGAATAGCGTCCTTTAAATCAAGGGAAGTCTACCAGAAGTCAGAGCGGTCCGCAGGGGGAGACCGCGATTGCGGCTTTAAAGGAAAAATAGCGGATGCGGGCAATTTGAAGTGGAACCCAAAACGAAAAAAGGCAGCCGAAGCTGCCTTTTCAAACGTGCGGGCTGCTATTTAAACAGCAACGACGTTCTCTGCCTGAGGGCCTTTCTGGCCTTCGGTCACGGTGAAATCGACTTGCTGGCCTTCAGCCAGAGTCTTGAAACCGCCACCCTGAATTGCGCTGTAGTGAACAAATACGTCCGGGCCGCTTTCGCGAGTAATAAAGCCGAAACCTTTTGCTTCGTTGAAAAACTTAACAGTACCGGTAGTAGTAGACATAATTTAATCCTGAGATCGATAATTTAATGTGCCGCCAGACCATCGTAAGTGATGACTGATCAGCGTTGTGCTGAAACAGAAAATGCGCGGAATCAAAAACAGGACGGACAACTACCAGAAACAACGGAGAAACGTCTTATTCGTGAAATGCTTTGCTAAATCTTTCCAACGAGATGCACTCTACCCTAGATTGCCGCGATTACCAAATGTATTTCTACTGATTGATAGGTCCTGCAAAAGGTTCCGGTCTTCGGCCCTGCGTGCGGTAGTCGCGGTGACGAAGATCTTTGGTTAAACTGCGCGAAATCATCCATCGGGGAGCCAGCCAGGCCATGAGCGAAACACCTCCAGATCTGAAATACATTGAAACCCATCAGTGGGCGAGAGCGGCCGACGACGGAACCGCAACTGTCGGAATTACCGATTTTGCGCAGGACCAGTTGGGTGATGTGGTTTATGTTGGCCTTCCCGAAGTGGGCGCAACCGTCAACGGTGGCGAAGAGGCGGGTGTGGCCGAGTCCGTAAAGTCAGCGTCTGATGTTTTCAGCCCGGTGACCGGTGAGGTAATCGAGGTGAACGAGACCCTCGAAGAGGAGCCCGAACTGGTCAACGACGATCCCTACGGCGATGGCTGGCTGTTCCGAGTGCGGCTGAAAGATCAGGGTGAACTTGAGGGTTTGATGGACGCCGTCGCTTATGCGGCGCACGTTGCCGATGCAGAGTGATCCGATCTTCCCCGTTTTATACCTGCGTAAAGGCGCCGAGCGCAGGCTTCGGGCCGGTCACCTCTGGGTTTACAGCAACGAGGTGGACACCCGCCGTTCACCGTTGACGGACTTTGAGGCCGGGGCGCATGCGGAGCTTCGGGCAGCCGATGACAAGCCCATGGGAACCCTCTTTGTAAACCCTCATGCGTTGATTTGCGGTCGTTTGATCAGCCGCAATGGCGCTCACGGGATGACACCCCAGCGCCTGACGGAGCGGGTGGAAACGGCGCTGGCACTGCGGGATCGTCTGTTCGACAAGCCCTTCTATCGTTGGGTGTTCGGTGACAGCGACGGGCTCTCCGGGCTGGTGATTGACCGCTTTGACGATGTGGTCGTAGTGCAGATCTCCACGGCCGGCATGGAGCAGATGAAAGAATCCATTGTCCGGGCGGTTCAGCGTCTGGCGCATCCCCGCTCCATTATTCTCAAGAACGACGGCAAGATGCGAAAGATCGAGGGCCTGGACAGTTACGTTGAGCAGGCCCACGGGCCAGAGGTCGACCTGCTTCGGGTAGAAGAAAACGGGGTGCGATTTGAAGTGCCCATGGAAGGCGGTCAGAAAACCGGCTGGTTCTACGATCACCGCATGAACCGGCAGCGCCTGCAGGCCTACGCACCGGGTAAACGGGTGCTGGACGTATTCAGCTATGTCGGTGGCTGGGGTATTCAGGCCGCTTGCGCCGGGGCGACCCGGGTGACCAGCGTGGACAGTTCTGCCAGCGCCATCGAGTCTGTTCATCACAATGCGAGAATTAATGGCCTTGATAACATCGAAACCATCGAAGGCGATGCGTTCGAGGCCCTCAAAGCGCTGTGCGAAGAGAAGGAAAAATTCGATATTGTGGTGCTGGACCCGCCCGCGTTGATTCCCAGACGCCGTGATCAGAAAGCCGGAGAAGAGGCCTATGCCCGGCTCAATCAGCTTGGCTTGCGGTTACTGGAGCGCGACGGTTTGCTGGTATCGGCTTCCTGCTCCATGCATTTGTCTCAGGAAAAACTGACGGACATCATCCGCAGCAGCGGGCGGAAGATTGATCGTTTCGTCCAACTGCTGGAGCAGGGCCACCAGGCGCCGGATCATCCGGTGATTCCGGGAATTCCGGAAACGGACTATCTTAAAAGCTGTTTTGTCAGGTCTCTGACGGGGTTTCTGTAACAGGCAAATTCCCGGATCAGTCTCTCAGGCTCATGATTCGCCAGCCATTCTCCCGGGCGACCGCTTCCAGGTCAGGGTCCGGGTCCACGGCAACCGGGTGCTCCACCTGCCTCAGCAATGGCAGGTCATTGTGGGAATCGCTGTAGAACCAGGCGCCTTCCAGGGTTTCACCTGTGCTTTGCAGCCAGTCGTTCAGGCGCTCAACCTTACCGTGCTGGAAACTTGGAGTGCCGGCAACACCGCCGGTAAAACGTCCATTGACCAGTTCCGGTTCGGTGGCAATCAGATGCTCAACGCCCAGCAATTCGGCAACAGGTTCGGTCACAAAGCGATTGGTGGCGGTGATGATCATCAGCGTGTGTTGCTGGCTGCGATGATGATCCAGCAATTCCGCAGCCTTGCGCTGCATCATCGGCCTGACCTTCTCTTCGATGAACTGGTCGCGCCACAGGAACAGTTCGTTCATATCATGTCGGGCCAGCGGCTGCAGGGCAAAACGGAGGTATCGCATGATATCCAGCTCGCCGTTCAGATAATCCTGATAGAAACGGTCATTGGCCCGCCGGTACTCCTCGGCATCAACAATCGATTCCTGCACCAGAAATTCGCCCCAGGCGTGGTCGCTGTCCCCTGCCAGCAGTGTGTTATCAAGGTCGAATAGCGCGAGTGTCAAAGTCCGTTCCTCCGGTGGCAGCGGCTGGGGGTAAAAGCGGCACAGTCTACCACGACATGCCGCTATAGGCTCCGTTTGCCGTACTCTGGGGTTTCTGTAAGAATGAAGGCAACTTGGACAATTCTGGCCGGTAAATTATGCTCCGGCCAACCGACTCAATAAGGACTGTGCCGTGATTGATTCAGACGGTTTCAGACCCAACGTCGGAATCATTCTGGCCAATCACAGAGGTGAAGTCCTCTGGGCAAGGCGAATAGGGCAGGATTCCTGGCAGTTTCCTCAAGGTGGCATCAAGCAGAATGAATCGCCAGAAGAGGCACTCTACCGGGAGCTTGGTGAAGAGATCGGTCTCATGGCCGGCGATGTGGAAATCGTCAGCTGTACCCGGGGTTGGTTGCGATATCGCCTCCCGCGCAGAATGGTGCGACATAACTCGCATCCGGTCTGTGTCGGGCAAAAACAGAAATGGTTCCTGCTGCGGATGTTATCGCCGGATGCGAGGGTTTGCGTCGATGGCACAGATTCACCCGAATTTGATGGCTGGCAGTGGGTCAGCTACTGGTATCCGCTTGGACAGGTTGTGTCGTTCAAGCGGGAGGTGTATCGGCGGGCTCTGAGAGAGCTTGCACCACGACTGTTTCACAACATGGAGCAATGGCAGCGCTCGGGCAACAAGAGCACACGGGCGGCCACCAGAGGTGACGGATTGAAGCCACCATGCTAAGCGTACTGCGAAATATCGTCCAGGAAGTGAACAGTGCCCGTGACTTGCAGGAGGCACTGGATGTCATCGTTTCGCGCGTCCAGAAAGCGATGGACACAGAGGTGTGCTCTGTCTACCTGCTGGACCCTGCGACCAACCGCTATATCTTGATGGCAACCGAAGGCCTGTATCAGCAGGCCGTTGGCCAGGTCAGTCTGGGTTATTCCGAGGGTCTGATTGGCCTGGTCGGTTCCCGTGAAGAACCCATCAACCTCGAAGATGCCCCCTCACACCCGCGTTACCGCTACTTCCCGGAAACCGGCGAAGAGCGTTTTCGCTCGTTTCTGGGTGTGCCCATTATTCACCATCGCCGTGTGCTGGGTGTGCTCGTTGTTCAGCAGCGGGAAAGTTCACGCTGTTTTGACGAGGGTGAAGAGGCCTTTCTTGTTACGGTTTCGGCACAGCTGGCGGGGGTTATCGCCCACAGTGAGGCAACCGGTGCCATAAGCGGTATCTCCCTGACCGGGGAAGAGGCAAAGGACGTCAGTTTCAGCGGTGTTCCGGGGTCACCGGGTGTGGCCATCGGTCGGGGAGTGGTGGTTTACCCGGGAGCAGACCTGGATGTTGTGCCTGAAAAGCCAACGGATGATATCGACGGCGAACTGATTCTGTTCCGGGGTGCCGTGACAGCGGTCAGAGAGGATATAGAGCGGGTAGCTGAGCGACTTGCCTCCCAGCTGCGGCCGGAAGAACAGGCCTTGTTTGATGTCTACCTGCGGATGCTGGGTGACGACGCGATGCCGGGCGAGGTAAGCAACCGTATCAAGGAAGGCTTCTGGGCTCAGGGTGCGCTCAAGCAGGTGGTCCAGCAATACATCCGCCACTTTGAAATGATGGACGATCACTACCTGCAGGAACGGGCCGTGGATATCCGCGATCTGGGCCGCCGGCTCCTCTCACATCTTCAGGAAGGCGAGCAGAAAGATCTGGTTTACCCCGAACGTACGGTGCTGGTCAGCGAAGAGCTTACCCCGGCCATGCTGGGTGAAGTGCCCAAGGGCCAGCTGGTAGGGCTGGTTTCGGTCAAGGGTTCCAGCAACTCTCACGTTGCCATTCTTGCCAGAGCCATGGGTGTGCCCACGGTGATGGGGCTGGTGGATATTCCGGTTAACCAGCTGGATGGCCGCGACCTGATCGTTGATGGTTTTGAGGGCCAGATATTTGCGTCGCCCTCGGTCGAACTGCTGGCTTATTACCAGGAAATCTGCGACGAAGAGAACGAGCTGATACGCGGGCTGGAAGCATTACGTGATTTGCCCTGCGAAACCACCGACCACCACAGGGTGTCGCTGCTGGTGAACACGGGCCTGATGACAGACGTTGTGCGCTCGCTCAGCCACGGGGCCGAAGGGATCGGGCTGTATCGCACCGAAGTGCCGTTCATGATCAAGGACCGGTTTCCGTCCGAGCAGGAACAGCGGGAATATTACCGCGAGCAGCTTGAGGCCTTTGCGCCCAGCCCGGTCACCATGCGAACGCTGGATATCGGCGGAGACAAAGCCCTGACCTATTTTCCGATTCAGGAAGAGAACCCGTTTCTGGGTTGGCGGGGTATACGGGTAACGCTCGACCACCCGGAAATCTTTCTGGTTCAGGTCCGGGCGATGCTCAAGGCCAGTGAAGGATTGAACAATCTGCAGATCATGCTGCCGATGATCAGCAATATTTCCGAAGTCGAGGAATCCCTGCACCTGATCTACCGTGTCTATCATGAGGTTCGGGAGGAGGGCTACAACATACATATGCCCAAAGTCGGGGTCATGGTTGAGATTCCGGCGGCAGTCTACCAGATTCGCGAGCTCGCGGACCGGGTGGATTTCCTGTCCGTGGGTTCCAACGACCTGACCCAGTATCTGCTGGCGGTTGACCGGAACAATCCCCGGGTGGCTCAGCTTTACCATTCCTATCATCCGGCGGTTCTGCAGGCGCTGGTTCGGGTGGCGCATGATGCCCATTCCGTCGGTAAGCCCATCGGTATCTGTGGTGAGCTGGCGGGTGATCCGGGTGGCGCTCTGCTGCTGATGGCCATGGGTTATGATTCGCTGTCAATGAACGCCGCGAGCCTGCCAAAGGTAAAATCGGTGATCCGCAATGTCAGCCGGGAGTGGTCGGTACAACTGCTCGAGGATGTGCTGCTGCTGGACTCCCCGCATGTCATCAAGAGTTGCGTGGACCTTGCGCTTCGCAATGCCGGCTTCGGCCGCTACCTGCGGCCGTCCAGGTCCGCCGGCGGTAGTCGCAGCAGTAAGGCGGACATCAAGGCTCCCATCGTCTGACAGAGGCGATTGTAGGGTGTGGGCTCTAAATCCGGCTGCTAACGTAGATAACAGGAATAGCCGGAATCTGGGAGGGGAGACTGAATGAAGGCAACGACCACGGCAATCAAGCCCAGCCCCCGTATCGGCCTCGCCCTTGGTGGCGGCGGTCCATTGGGCGGCATTTATGAGATCGGGGCCTTGCGCGCGCTGGATGAGGCGCTGGACGGGCTGGATTTCAATAACATTGACGTCTATGTGGGCGTGAATTCGGGCTCGTTTGTGGCGGCGAACCTGGCCAATCAGATGACCACAGCCCAGCTTTGCCGTATTTTCGTTCGCAACGAAGCAGAGGTGCACCCCTTCCATCCCGAAGTTTTCTACCGGCCGGCGTTCCGCGAATTTGGCGGACGGTTGCTCGCGGTTCCGGGTCTGGTGTCGACGGCGCTTCGCCGTTTTGTCAGTAATCCCTACGATCAGAGCTTTCTTGAGGCGATGACCATTCTGGCGCAGGCGGCTCCGGCGGGCCTGTTTGATAATGAGGGGCTGCACGAGTATCTGCAGCGGGCTTTCAACACGCTCGGTCGTACCAACGATTTCCGCCAGCTGCGCCGCAGCCTCTATATTGTCGCGGCCGATGTGGAAAGCACCGAAGCCGTCTGTTTCGGGGCGCCGGGCTTTGACCACGTGCCCATATCGAAAGCCATCCAGGCCAGCACGTCGTCACCCGGGCTGTATGTCCCGGTCACTGTGGACGGACGCTACTACGTGGACGGTACGCTGAGGAAAGGGCTGCATGCCTCGGTTGCGTTTGAAGACGGCGCCGACTTGGTGTTCGCGGTGAACCCCCAGGTCCCCATCGACGCCAGTTCCGCCATGCGTGCGGGCAGCATGGCGCCGGGCGATCTGACCCGCTCCGGTATGCCCAACCTGCTGTCGCAGATGTTCCGCACCATGGTTTACTCGCGTATGCAGTCGGGTATTGCACAGTACGCGCGGGATTACCCGGATAAAGACATTCTGCTGTTCGAGCCGACCCGCGATGACGCCAAGCTGTTCTTCGCAAACGTTTTCAGTTTCCAGTCCCGACGGATGGTGTGTGAGCATGCCTACCAGATGACCCGGCGCGATCTTTTGAATCGCGCGGATGAACTGGAGCCAAAGCTGGCCAAGTACGGCATTCGGTTGCGGCGTGATCGTCTCGAAGATGAGCAGCGCACCATAAGCACCAGTCTTTACGGTGAGATGCTGCCGCTCTACGTCGCCAAGGGCAGGAAAAAGCGGGCGCAGCGAGGCAGGATTGCCTCGGGGCTGGAAAACGTCAGTGAACTGTTCAACAGGGCGCTCTGATTCGATCACGAATGGAATCAGAGCGCCCGCCGGCCATCAGAGAATGTAACGGCTAAGGTCTTCATCCTCTGCAAGCTCGCCAAGTTTTTCGTCAACAAATTCCGCTGTCACCTCAAAAGCCTCGGTGACCTGGTCACCGGCCTCATACGACAGGCTTTCCAGCAGCCTTTCAAGCACGGTGTGCAGCCGTCTTGCACCGATGTTCTCGGTGGTTTCATTGACCTTGCAGGCCACCTCTGCGATCCGGGTAATGGCCGCTTCCGTGAAGCTCAGCTTGACCCCTTCCGTACCCATCAGCGCCTCATACTGCTGAACCAGGGAGGCATCCGGTTCGGTCAGGATGCGCTTGAAGTCGTCCGGCGTCAGTGCATGGAGTTCAACACGGATTGGCAGCCTGCCCTGCAGTTCCGGAATCAGGTCGGAGGGTTTGGACAGGTGGAAGGCACCGGACGCAATAAACAGAATGTGATCGGTCCGCACTGAGCCATATTTTGTGCTCACCGTGCTGCCTTCAATCAGTGGCAGCAGGTCTCGCTGGACCCCTTCCCGGGAAACGTCCGACGACGAGTTTTCAGCCCGTTTGGCAACCTTGTCGATTTCATCAATGAAGACAATGCCATTCTGTTCGACAGTGGTGATCGCTTTCTGCTTGATCTCCTCTTCATTGACCAGCTTGGCCGCTTCTTCGTCGCGTACCTGCTTCAGCGCGTCCGCCACTTTCATTTTGCGGGTTTTGCGTTTGTCTGATGACATGCTGGAAAACATGTTCTGTAACTGGCTGGTCATCTCTTCCATGCCGGGAGGCGCCATAATCTCGACGCCAGCACCGGAATTGCGCAGGTCGACTTCAATTTCCTTGTCATCCAGCTCGCCTTCCCGGAGCTTCTTGCGGAAAAGCTGACGGGTGGAGGAGTCGTCCGTCGTGCGCTGGCTGTCTTCCTTGAGATCCCGGGGAGGCGGCAGCAGGGCGTCCAGAATGCGCTCCTCGGCGGCGTCCATGGCCCGATGCTCGTGCCGCTTCATCTCTTTTTCCCGCAGCATCTTGATCGCCATATCCGCCAGGTCACGGATGATGGATTCAACGTCACGGCCCACATAGCCCACTTCAGTAAATTTGGTGGCCTCGACCTTCAGAAATGGTGCATCCGCAAGCTTGGCCAGGCGCCGGGCAATCTCGGTTTTACCGACACCGGTGGGGCCAATCATCAGGATGTTCTTGGGCGTGATTTCATCCCGCAGGTCGGAATCAAGCTGCATTCTGCGCCAGCGGTTTCTGAGGGCAATCGCGACCGAACGCTTGGCCTCTTCCTGGCCGACGATGTGTTTATTCAGCTCGTGAACAATTTCACGGGGGGTCATTGCAGACATGGTGGCTCCAGATCAGTCGTTCGCAGAGAGCGTTTCGAGCGTGCGGTTGTGGTTGGTGTAGATGCAGATGTCGGCGGCGATATCCAGGCCTTTTTCCACAATATCCCGGGCGTTCAGATCGGTATTCTCCAGAAGTGCCCTGGCAGAGGCCTGCGCATAGGGCCCGCCTGAACCGATCGCGATCAGGCCCTCTTCCGGTTCGATCACGTCGCCGTTGCCGGTAATAATAAGCGAGGCCGTCTTGTCTGCCACTGCCAGCAGTGCTTCCAGTCGCCGCAGGGCGCGGTCGGTTCGCCAGTCTTTGGCCAGCTCCACGGCTGCTCTGGTGAGATTACCCTGATGTTTTTCAAGCTGTGCCTCGAAGCGCTCGAACAGGGTGAACGCATCCGCTGTGCCACCGGCAAAGCCGGCCAGCACCTGGCCGTTGTAAAGACGCCGCACTTTACGGGCGTTGCCTTTCATGACCGTGTTGCCCAGGGAAACCTGGCCGTCGCCACCCATGGCAACATCGTTATCACGGCGAACAGAAAGTATGGTAGTCATTCGGGCTCCACTTGCCTGATTTGAAACGTATCATCAGGTAATGGAGGCGGGCGCCGGCTTTTCAAGGGCCCCGCGGGGGCCCCGTGGGTTAGTTGCCCCCCGACGGGGTTTCGGTTGCTTTCGGCACCTTGCGCACCAGCGGCTCGATGTTGATGGACACCAGCCTGTCGACCGCAGAATTCATCTGACTGCGGGAGGTGAAAGGCCCGACATTCACTCGATACCAGATGCTGCCCGTCTCCAGGTCGATGCGCCTGACAGAGGCGCGAAGTCCCTGGAAAGCAATCTCCGCGCGCTGTCGCTCGGCGTCAGACCGGGTTCTGAAAGAGCCTGTTTGTACCAGATAGTCGAAGTTGGTCTGTCCAGGGCCGGGGATGTATTCGTCCACTTGCGGTGGAACCACCTCGGAGTCGGGCAGCATGTCGTAAAACTTGAAGCCGGGCTTTTTCTCCGATGACTCTGTCGCCGGGGCGGTGGTGTTTTCGTCTGTTTGCTCTTTTGCGGGCACTCCGGTGCGGCTCGAGTCGGGTACGGGCAGCGAGTTTAGGTAAATGATGAACCCAATGAAACCGCCAACGGCTGCAAGTGAAAATATCCACTTCAGCGACAGCCCGCCGCGCTGGGTCCTGGCCGCTGATCTGGGTGCTTTCGCCTGCGGCTTTCTGGCGGATTTTCGGGAATAATCTCGCGACATGCCTACATCTCTTCCGGCGCGCTGACGCCCAGCAAGTCAAGGCCATTGGCAATAACCTGTCGAACCGCAAGGTAGAGCGATAGTCTGGCATAGCGCACCGCTGTGTCCTCGATAAGCACTTTGTGGGCGTTGTAGTAGGTGTGGAACTGACCGGCCAGTTCACGCAGGTAATGCGTCAGGTGGTGCGGTTCCCGCAGGTTGGCCGAATTCTCGATCAACTCGGGGTAGCGTGCCAGCTGGCTCGCCAGGTCTTTCTCCTCCTCCAGAGTCAGCAGCGACAGGTCGCCAAGGCTCTCGTTGCGGCCACGGCTGCCACCTTCTTCCTCGAGCCTGCGAAGTACGCTGCAGATCCGGGCGTGGGCATACTGGATATAGTAGACCGGATTTTCGTTGGTCTGGGAGCGGGCCAGATCAATATCAAACGTCAACTGGGAGTCCACCCTGCGGGCGGCGAGAAAGAAGCGGGTGGCGTCACGGCCGACTTCATCAATCAGATCGCGGACGGTGACGTAGCTGCCTGCGCGCTTGGAAATTTTTACTTCCTGACCGGAGCGGGTCACCATCACCATCTGGTGCAACACGTAATCAGGCCACCCCTGGGGAATGCCCGCATTCAATGCCTGCAGGCCGGCGCGAACGCGAGTGACGGTGGAGTGATGGTCCGCACCCTGTTCGTTGATGACGGTGGTGAAACCGCGCTGCCATTTATCCAGATGGTAGGCGACATCCGGCAGAAAGTAGGTGTAGCCACCGTCCTGCTTGCGCATGACCCGGTCCTTGTCGTCGCCGAACTCCGTGGTTTTGAGCCAGAGGGCGCCGTCCTGCTCGTAGGTGTAGCCATTGCTTTCTAGCTGTTGGACGATGCGCTCGACCTTACCATCCTGGTAAAGGGACGATTCCAGAAAATACACGTCAAATTTAACGCCGAAGGCTTTCAGGTCCAGGTCCTGCTCCCGCCGCAGATAGGCAACGGCAAATTCCTGAATGGCGGCCTGATCTTCCGGATCGGCCTTGCCAGTCACTTCACGGTCATCGGCTTTTATGGTCTCACCGGCCAGATAGGCACTGGCCACATCGGTGATGTAGTCGCCCCGATAGCCGTCTTTGGGCCAGCCTGCATCGTCCGGCGTGGCGCCTTTGACCCGGGCCTGAACAGACAGGGCCAGATTGGTAATCTGCGCGCCGGCGTCGTTGTAGTAGAACTCGCGGGTCACCTCATAACCATTGGCTTCCAGCAAACGGCTCAGGCAGTCGCCGATGGCCGCTCCACGGCCATGGCCAACGTGCAGTGGTCCGGTGGGGTTGGCCGAAACAAATTCGACCTGCACCTTTTTGCCCTTGCCATGCTGATTCCGACCGAACTGATCCGCCTGTTCGAGAATGGTATCCACCACCTCAAAGGCGCTGGCGGTGCTCATGAAAAAGTTGATAAAGCCCGGCCCTGCGATTTCGACCTTTGCAATGGCAGGGCTGTCTGGCAGATTTTCCACCAGCGCTTCTGCCAGTTTGCGCGGCGGACAGCCGGCAGCTTTTGAAGCCACCAGCGCAATATTGCAGGCAAAGTCGCCGTGGGCCTTGTCTTTGGTGTTGCCAACCTGGGCAGTAAATGTCTGGTCAGCAGGCAAAATACCTTCGGACTGGAGACTGGCCAGTGAAGACTGAAGCAGCTCGGATACGATCTCTTTCATGCTTTCGGGTAACTCGGTTTGCGAGAGAGTTGAGACTGGGGCCATCAGGGTTAGCGACCGCAAAATAGCTGGTCATTATCACGGAAACATCGGCGGCAAGCAAAGTCCGGGTTCAAGGTGGGCCATGCCGTTAACCGGTTTCCTGCGGATCCACATCAATCATCCATCGGACGCCGCCAGGCAGTTTCTTCTCATCAAGCGTCTGGCATATCCGGGTGAGCAGGGAATTCAGGTGCTTCCTTTGATCACACAAAAGAACCAGTTGAGCTCGATGCCTGTCGGCCCGCCTGGCAATAAGCGCGGGTAATGGCCCCCACACTTCGGTTCGGTCGCTGACGGCCAGTGGCTTTATAAGGTCCAGAACCTGAAGGCTTTTTTGCATACTGTCCGCTTCGGCCCGAAAAATGGCCATGGCTCGAAACGGGGGCAGGGCGCCTGTTTTACGTTCCTGTAAAAGTTGGTCGGCCACCGGCAGATAGTGACCCTGAGACAGGGACTGCAATAGAGGGTTGTCGCTGTGGCAGGTTTGCACCAGAACTTTGCCCGGGTGTTCGCCTCTCCCTGCACGCCCGCTGACCTGGATAAGGGTCTGGACTAACTGTTCCGGGGCGCGAAAGTCGACGCTGAACAGCCCGCCGTCGGCGTTGATCACCACCACAAGCGTTACACCGGGAAAGTCATGGCCTTTTGCCAGCATCTGGGTGCCGACAAGAATGCAGGGTTTGCCGCTGTTAACCTGTTTAAGAATGCCCTGGATGCTGCCTTTGCGCTGGGTGCTGTCCCGGTCAACCCGCACAATTGGCGTGTCGGGAAAGTGCTCAGCGAGAAAATCCTCTGCTCTTTCCGTGCCCTGGCCAACCGGTTTGAACGCATCGCTCTCGCACTTGGGGCAAATATCTGTCGCCGCGGCCTGAAAGTCGCAGTGATGGCAGCGCATCGCCCGGTCGCGCCGGTGAAATGTGAGGCGGGTGTCGCATCGGGGGCATTCCACCATATGGCCACAGTCGAAACACATCATTACCGGTGCAAAGCCGCGGCGATTGACGTAGACCAGTGCCTGTTGACCGCTATCCAGGGCTTGCCGTATCGCATCCAGGGTCGGGCGGGAGAACCCGGCCTGCAGCGGCCGACTGCGGATATCCAGCAGCTTGATGCCAGGCGGCTTGGATTTTCCGGCGCGCTCCTCAAGCGGGATCAGTGTGTATTTGCCGGCGCGGGCATTATGAATGGATTCCAGTGATGGCGTCGCCGAACCCAGAATGACCGGGCAATTGTTCAGAAAGCCGCGATACACCGCGGTATCCCGTCCGGAGTAACGAAAACCCTCGCCCTGCTTGAAGGAGCTGTCATGCTCCTCGTCGACGACGATTGCCTGCAAGCGGGTAAAAGGAAGGAGCACCGCTGAACGGGTACCGATAAGGATTACCGGTTCGCCGTTCCTGACCTTCAGCCAGGCGTTCAGACGCTGCGCATCGTTGAGTGCCGAATGCCACACTGCGACGCGACTGCCGAAGTAACGTTCGAAACGGGCGACGGTTTGTGGCGTCAGGTTGATCTCTGGCACCAGTACCAGCGCCTGATCCTGCGCATTCAGATGACGCTTGAGGTAGTCCAGGTAGATTTCCGTTTTGCCGCTGCCAGTGATCCCGTAGAGAAGCGCCGTCGAGAAGCCCTGCGCCGGCGTCGGGAGCTGGGCCGCGGCTTTGCTCTGAGCGCCGGATAGATGCGGGCCTTCTGTTGCCGCGCGCTGGTCTGGCCCGGCTTTCTGTGCCCGGGCTTCAATAATCAGCTGTTTATCCCTGAGACCGCGAATCTGAGCGTGGGAAAATCCGGCCTGAACAATCTGTCGGGTTGCTGCACCTGCAGGGTATTGCCCCAGCCATTCCAGAAGCGCTTTCTGTTTATGAGCGTTTGCAGGGAGACTGTCCGGGCTGGCGACGGCTCTATAGTAAGGCTCTGCTTTTTCGCGGGCGGGCTGGCCCCGCCTCAGGGCGGGTGGCAGGGCCGTGAACAGGCATTCGCCCAGCGGATGCTGGTAATAGTCCGAAGCCCAGGTCAGCAGCCGGAAGGTTTCGTCCGGCAGGGAAGGCCAGTCCTCGCAGGCCGCCTGAATGCTTTTCAGGGTAATACCCGCGGGCGGCGTTGCGTCCAGTGCCGCTACCAGACCGGTTGCACTGGTGCGCCCGAAAGGCACAGTCACGCGCTGGCCACAGACCAGCGCGACCCCATCCGGAACCCGGTAATCGAACAGTCGCCGGATCGGGCGATTCAATGCGATGCGCGCAGTGCGAGGCAAGTTCGGCTCCGGTGGAGAAATGATGAAAGCATTGTCGCTTGACAGGTCTGTTTCGGGCTTGCTTGCAATTGAATTTGCCAGTAATATTCCCGGTCTGATTCTGGCAGGGCATGATTGTGCCCCGTCCCGTCATTTGATTCAAACGTGCGGTGCCTGACGTCCGGATTAATTTCAATCCCGCGATCTGGTAGCGGCACGACCGACCGAGGTTCGCCATGAGAGAAGGTATTCACCCCAAGTATCAGGAAATTACCGCAACCTGTTCATGCGGTAGCGTAATGAAGACCCGTTCAACCTTTACCCAGGATCTGACTCTGGATGTGTGCTCGCAGTGCCATCCGTTTTATACCGGCAAGCAGAAGGTGATGGATACCGGTGGCCGTATCGACCGCTTCCAGAAGCGTTTCGGTGGAAGAATCGGTGGCAAGAAATCCTGATGGTTTTATTGCACTGAAGAAAGCGCCTACGGGCGCTTTTTTTGTGCCTGCACTCCCGCCAGCCTGATTGGCGGAAGGAGCGTATACGGATTATGGCTTATTGACTGTACACAGAATGCACAGCGAGGCCTTGTCTGCCGATGGCCTTCGCGCCATAATGGCGCGCCCTGCTGAGAAGACTTGTTGGTCTTCTTTTCATCAATCGTAATAAACGGAACAGTGGCAATGTCTCAAGATCTGAAAGAAGCAGCCCTTGAATATCACGCCAAGCCGCGGCCTGGTAAGCTGAGTGTGGAAATCACCAAGCCCACCAAAACGTCCCGCGACCTTTCCCTGGCCTATAGCCCCGGGGTTGCAGCGCCGGTTCGCGAGATCGCCAAGGACCCGGAAAATGCCTACAAGTACACGGACAAAGGAAACCTCGTTGCCGTAATTTCCGACGGGTCTGCAATCCTCGGCCTTGGCAATCTGGGCCCTCTGGCGAGCAAACCGGTGATGGAAGGCAAGGGCGTGCTATTCAAGCGCTTTGCAGGCATCGATGTCTTTGACATTGAGGTCAATTCTGAAAGTCCACAGGCGTTCATTGAAACGGTTGAGCGTATCGCAGACACCTTTGGTGGTATTAACCTTGAAGACATCAAGGCTCCGGAGTGTTTCGAAATAGAGCGAACGCTGATTGAGAGATGCAGTGTACCGATTTTCCACGATGACCAGCATGGCACGGCCATTGTGACTGCGGCTGGCATGATCAACGCGCTGGAGCTTCAGGGCAAGAAAATCGAGGAAGCAAAAGTGGTCTGTCTGGGTGCTGGCGCCGCTGCCATTGCCTGCATGAAGCTATTGGTAAGTTGTGGTGTGCGGTCTGAAAACATCTTTATGCTGGACCGTAAGGGTGTAATCCATTCCGGTCGTGATGACCTGAATCAGTACAAAGCGATGTTTGCCAATGTAACCGACCGCCGCACTCTGGATGATGCAATCGATGGCGCTGATGTGTTCCTGGGATTGTCCGGTCCGGATCTTCTGAGCGCTGACCAGTTGAAAAAGATGGCAGCCAATCCCATCGTTTTTGCATGCTCCAACCCGGACCCCGAGATCAGCCCGGAGGTCGCCCTGACCGTCCGTGATGACCTGATTATGGCGACGGGTCGCTCGGATTATCCAAACCAGGTGAACAACGTGCTTGGCTTTCCGTTCATTTTCCGTGGGGCACTGGACGTTCGTGCGACTGCCATCAACGAGGAGATGAAAGTGGCTGCGGTTCACGCTATCCGTGAACTGGCAAAAGAGCCGGTGCCGCAGGAAATCTGCGACGCCTACGGCGTATCCAGCTTCGAGTTCGGTCGCGAATACATCATTCCGAAGCCCATGGATGTGCGTCTGCTTGAAGTGGTTCCGGCGGCCGTTGCTCGTGCTGCGGTTGATTCTGGCGTTGCGCGCAATCCTTACCCGGCGCATTACCCGCTGAAGTCGATGGACGACATTATCTAAGCGTCTTTCGGGCATAAAAAAACCGACGGTTCAGGCCGTCGGTTTTTTTATGGGTGCACCAGAAATAGAGTGCTTCAGAAAATCTGCCGGGAAAAGTCGCTGTCGCCGGTCTCGCTATCGGGCTCGCCCATGCCTTCATCCGTATCCAGTGGCGGTGGCGCGTCTTCTTCGCGGAAAATCTCAAAAATGGCACCCTCCTGGCCGGGGCGGGCACGTTTTCCGGTATCGGGATCGATGCGCACGTTAACAATACCGTTCGGTCGCGGCATTGTTGCCGAAGGCAGCCCCTTCAGGGCATTTTCCATATAATCCAGCCAGACAGGCAAAGCGGTGCTGGCGCCGAACTCGCTGCGCCCGAGCGGGGCTGGCTGATCGAAACCAACCCATACGGTGGTTGCAATCTTGTGGTTGAAGCCACCAAACCAGGTGTCGCGCTGTTCGTTAGTGGTGCCGGTTTTGCCGCTAATATCATCGCGGCCGAGCGCCAACGCACGACGGCCTGTGCCGAGGCGGATGACGTCCCGCATCATGGAGTGCAGGATATAAACGGCACGCTCATCGGCCAGGCGCCTTGCAATCCTGGTGTCCGATTCGCTTTCATTCAGAGCCGCCTGTTTCCTGTCGCATTCCCGGTCACAAAGAACTGTTTCTGGCGCGGTATACAGGGCTTCTCCGTTTACATCGGTAATGCTTTGGATAAAGTAGGGGTCTACGTCATAGCCGCCGTTGGCGATAACCGCAAAGCCCCGGGCAAGGTCCATGGGTGTCAGCAGGCCGCTGCCGAGGGCCAGCGACAGGTCTTCCTGCATGTCTTCGGTGGGAATCTGGAGCTGTTGTAGATATTCAATCGTGGACTCGATACCCAGGTCGCGGAGCAGACGAATTGATACCAGGTTGCGGGAACGGTAGAGCGCTTCCCGCAACCTGGTCGGCCCGTAAAACTGCCCCGAGGAATTCTGGGGTCGCCAGGTGGTTTCCAGCTCTGAATCATCAAACACAATGGGAGCATCGTTGTAGATGGTGGCTGGTGTTCTGCCTTTTTCAAGCGCGCTCAGATAGACAAAGGGCTTGAAAGTGGAGCCGGGCTGGCGTCGTGCCTGAGTGGCCCGGTTATATTTGGTCTGGCTGAAGCTGTAGCCGCCCGCAAGCGCTTCAATGGCGCCCGTCTTTGCGTCGAGTGAGATCAGCGCACCCTGAACCTTCGGCACCTGAGAAAGGGCCAGCTCCAATCGTGTGGCCTGGTCTGGCCCAACGGCCGATTCGCCATCGGTATTCACCTCCAGGGGCTGAATGTCCATGGTTTTTACGTAGACGATATCCCCGCGGCCAAGGACGTCTGATGGTTTCTCTGGCTCGGGTCCGGTCAGGTCCTCGGTTTTGTAGCGTCGGGCCCAGGTCATGGTTTCAAAGGGAATAATGGCCCTGCCCAGGGTCCGTGCGTATACGTCCGCAACCTTTTCCTCATCGTTAACGCCTGTGACGACGGCGGGAATAAGGCTGGCCACTCTGGGGTAACCCGCCATCAGCCCACGGAGGTTGTCCGGCGCCAAATCGTCACCGGAGACCTGCCCGATCGGGCCGCGGAAGCCGTGGCGCTGATCATAGGCTTCCAGTCCCGCCCGCAGGGCGTCTGTAGCTTCCTGTTGATTCTGGCTGTCTACCGTCAGCGTTACTGTATAGCCATCGGTGTAAGCGGCGTCTCCGAAACGCTCGACCATCTCGTTGCGGGCCAATTCGGCAATGTGATCCGCGTCGACCTCTGTCGAGGGCGCGTAGTAACTGGCGGTAATCGGAGCTTGGGAAGCCAGCTCAAAGGCGTCTGCGGTGATATAGCCAAGATCCCGCATGCGTCCCAGAATCCAGTTGCGGCGGACGCCGGCTCTCTCGGGGTTTGCAATCGGGTTAAAGGCCGAGGGCGCCTTTGGCAGGCCTGCAAGCATCGCCATTTGAGCGAGGGAGAGCTCGGCGACCGGTCTGTCGTAATAGACCTCGGCTGCGGCCTCGATTCCATAGGCACGGTTGCCCAGGTAAATCTTGTTCAGGTACAGCTCCAGAATGCGATCTTTGTCCAGTTCACGTTCAATCTGAAGAGCAAGAAGTATCTCGTTGAACTTGCGAATAAACGTCCTGTCGCGTGACAAAAAGTAATTTTTTGCAACCTGCATTGTGATGGTACTGCCGCCTGACTGGATCTCGCCGGTGGAGACCAGTTCGATGGCAGCCCGCATCAGGCCTTTGATGTCGACTCCGAAGTGCTCGTAAAAACGGGCGTCTTCAGCGGCCAGAAACGCATGTAACTGAACTGTAGGGATCTGTTCGATTGTGACTGGTGCCCTTCTCTTTTCTCCGAATTCTGCTATTAATCTGTCGTCTGCGCTGTAGACCCTGAGCGGGGTTTGCAGTTTGATGTCCAGAAGCTGATTAACTGCTGGTAACCCGGGTCGCAGATAGAGATAGAATCCGGAAGCGACCAGAGTGGCGATGCTGAAACCGAAGACAAAAATCCAGGCAAACAGGCGAGATGTACGTAACAAATGAGACATTTTTTTCTGACAACTGTTGGATATAGGTCTATCATTTGAGAAATTGCTTTAGGAAGGAAGAGATGCTTCCGGGTCGCAATGTTCATGATATTCGAAGAGTGAGTATTGTAGCCGGAAAGTTAAACAAATTCTCTTAAATAAAAAACACATATGAAGCGGTTTTAACAAACCGTTCATGACCCGGTGGGTGTGACCAGGTATCCAGGTATAGGGTGAGCCAGTGTTCGGATTGTTAGGAAAGAAATCCAGTGCGGTCCTGGGATTGGATATAAGCTCCAGCTCGGTGAAGCTTCTGGAATTATCGAAGCAGGGTGACCGCTATAAAGTCGAGAGCTACGCGGTGGAGCCTCTGCCGGCGAACGCCGTGGTGGAAAAGAACATTACCGACGTCGAGGCGGTCGGGGAGGTCCTCAAACGGGTAGCCTCCAAGGCCCGCACCGGCGTAAAGCAGGTTGCTGTGGCGGTCTCGGGATCTGCGGTGATCACCAAGATGATCCAGATGGACGGCGGTCTCAACGAGTTCGAGATGGAAGACCAGATTACGCTGGAAGCAGACCAGTACATTCCCTATCCGCTGGATGAAGTCGCAATCGACTTCGAAGTTCAGGGTCCGTCCGAAACCAATCCTGATCAGGTAGATGTTCTGCTGGCCGCCTGTCGGAAGGAAAATGTGGATATTCGCGAAGACGCTCTGGAGATCGCTTCACTGTCGACAAAGGTTGTTGACGTTGAGGCTTACGCGCTTGAGCGTGCTTTTGCCCTGATTGAACCCCAGCTTGACTCCCAGGGCGAGGAACTGGTGGTGGCGATCGTGGATGTTGGCGCTACCATGACCACCCTGAGTGTTCTGGCGGCAGGAAAGACTGTCTATACCCGGGAGCAGATTTTCGGCGGCAAGCAACTGACCGAAGAAATTCAGCGCCGCTATGGCCTCTCGCTTGAAGAGGCCGGCCTCGCTAAAAAGCAGGGGGGGTTGCCTGATGATTATGATTCGGAGGTGCTTACCCCGTTCCGCGAAGCAGTGGTGCAGCAGGTTGCCCGCGCGCTTCAGTTCTTCTTTGGGGCCAGCCAGTACAACGCCGTCGACTATGTGGTGCTCGCCGGTGGAACGGCCTCCATTCAGGGATTGACGGAAATGGTTGAGGAAAAAACCAGTACCCCGACACTGGTGGCAAACCCGTTTGCAGACATGGCTATCGGGTCGCGCGTCAACGCGTCTTCACTCAGTAACGACGCCCCATCGCTGATGATCGCGTGTGGCCTGGCGATGAGGAGCTTTGACTGATGGCAAAGATCAACCTCAGGCCCTGGCGCGAAGAGCTCAGGGCGGAAAAACAGAAGCAGTTCGTTGTGATGATCCTCGGAGCCGCCATTATTGCGGCTGGTCTGGCTTTTCTCTGGAAAAGCGACATGGACAGCCGGATTGCCTACCAGGAATCTCGCAACTCCTACATAGAAGCGGCAACCAAGGAGCTGGACGAGCAGATCCGGGAAATTGAGGATCTCAAGCGTAAGCGTGATGAGCTTCTTGCCCGCATGCGGGTGATTCAGGATCTGCAGGGTAAGCGCCCGGTCATTGTCCGGGTTTTCGATGAGCTGGTCAGAACCCTGCCGGACGGGCTTTACTACAGTGACCTGAGCAAGACGAATGAGAGTCTGAGCATTGTTGGTATGTCCGAATCGAACAGCCGGATTGCGTCTCTGATGCGCCGTTTTGAAGAATCGGAGTGGTTTGCCGATCCGAACCTTTCGAACGTTGCTTCTGCGGATAGCCGCAGAGCCGGTTACAGTCAGTTCAACCTGACCGTCCAGCAGAAGACCCCAGAGCCCGAAAAGGGGGATGAGCAATGAGCCTCGCGGACTCGATGAAGAAAATGAACGAATTCGATATTAACGATCTCGATCTCAACAACGCCGGGATCTGGCCAGGGCCAGTGAAGGCCATTGTTGCGCTGATTGTCTTTGGTCTTATTCTGGGAGGTGGGTACTGGTTTTTCATCAAGGATCAGTATGTGGCGCTCGAACGGGTCCAGAAGGAGGAGCAGGAGCTGCGGGAGCGTTACGAGAACAAGGCTTATCAGGTTGCCAACCTCGAGGTCTTCAAGTCGCAGATGGTAGAGATGGAAGAGACGTTTGGGGCTCTGATACGTCAGTTGCCCAGCGAAACAGAGGTGCCGGGCCTGCTGGAAGATATCACCAACACGGCGCTGGGCAACGGTCTCGATCTGCAGCAAATTCAGTTGCAGGGCGAGGTTCAGCGGGACTTCTATGCTGAGCTGCCGATCAATATCCGCGTTGTCGGCTCCTATCATGAGCTCGCGAGTTTCGTAAGCAGCGTTGCGGGCCTGCCCCGTATCGTTACGCTCCATGATCTCAAGATTACACCCGTCGGTAACGACGGAGACCTACTGAACATGCAGGTGCTTGCGCGTACCTATCGATACAGGGCAGGGGAGTGAGCATGAGTCTTAAGCATGCAGTGAAAGCCTGTTTTGGCATTGGCTTGTTGTCACTTCTGACGGCGTGTTCCCAGAGTAGCGGATTTTCTGATCTGGATCAGTTCATGGCGGAAACCCGCGCCAAGCCGAGAGGCTTTGTGGAACCCCTGCCAGAGTTCAAATCCTACGAAGCCTTCACCTATTCAGCGGCGGATCGTCGCGCGCCTTTTGAGCCGCCGGTCGACGTTCAGCTCACCATGATGGATGAGCAGCCGGTCAGTGACGTTGAGCCGGATCTGGATCGCCCAAGGGAGGTGCTTGAGAATTTCGGGCTTAAAGAATTGACCATGGTAGGTACGCTCCGCAATGCGGTCAGCGCCGAGTCTGATTCGGGGCCAGGCAGTCCTTTTGCGCTTATTCGGGATAACACTGGCGGCATACACAGGGTCAGAACCGGCAACTACATGGGCCAGAATTACGGACGCATTATTGGCGTCAATGAAACCCGGGTAGAGTTGCTCGAAATCGTTCCCAATGGCCGCGGAGGATGGGTGGAACGCCCCCGTTCGCTAACGCTCGACGGTGAAGCAGAAGGCTAAGGAGCGGCAGAATGGACAGTGGAAGAAACATGCACGCACAAAAAAGTTTAAGGTCGAGGCTAGCGATGTTTAAAAAACTCAATGTATACGTCAGCATGATTGCTCTTGGGTTGTTCTCCGGACTGGCCAATGCGGTCACGCTGGAAGACGTGTCATTTTCTTCGCTGGCAGGCGATCGCACAGAAGTGACCCTGTCGTTTGACGGGGTACCGCCCGAACCATCCGGCTACACCATAGAGCGCCCGGCACGAATCGCCGTGGACCTCCGGGATACGGTAAGTCGGCTGGAGTCCCGTAATATTTCACTCGGATCAGGCAATGCCCAGAGCATGACCGTTGTGGAGACCGACGATCGCACTCGGCTGATTTTCAATCTGGCCGAACTGGTGCCTTATGAGACAGTGCGCAGCCAGAACAACCTGATTCTGACCATTGGAGCAGAGCCCTCCGGTGTTTCATCTGTCGCTGCGACTGCGTCCCCGACGGGTATGAACAGCAATGAAACCTCCGCATCTTCAGCATCAGACCAACTGGCGGGCGTTGATTTTCGGCGGGGCCAGGAAGGCGAGGGCCGGGTGGTTATCGACCTGGGGAGCGCTAACGTTCCGGTCGACCTGTCTGAGCTCGGAGGCAAGATCCGTCTTACAATGGACAGTCTGACGGTCCCGGAGAATCTTCGCCGCAGACTCGATGTGACTGATTTTGCCACTCCTGTTACCCGCATCGATACGTTTATTGAGGACGGCGGTGCGGTTGTGGAGATTCGCCCGGAGGGTAACTATGACTATATCGCTTACCAGTCGGGCTCGGAATTCACTGTCAGCGTTGAACAGTTGACCGAGCAGGAAGCCGAATCCCGTCGCGAAGACAAGTTCCCCTACACGGGCGACAAGCTGTCTCTGAACTTTCAGGACATTGAGGTTCGGTCGGTCCTTCAGCTCATTGCCGATTTTACCGGGCTTAACCTGGTTGCCAGCGATACGGTCAGCGGCAGCATTACCTTGCGGCTCCAGAACGTACCCTGGGATCAGGCACTTGATCTGATCCTCAAAACGAAGGGCCTGGACAAGCGTCAGATCGGTAATGTCCTGCTGGTCGCTCCGGCCGATGAAATCGCGGCCCGCGAGCGGCTTGAGCTCGAAACCGATAAGCAGATTGCGGAGTTGGCTCCGGTTCGCCTGGACATTATTCAGGTGAACTATGCCAAGGCCGCTGATATCGTCCAGTTGATCCAGGCAGACGAAGAGCTTATTTCTGACCGCGGGTTTGTCTCCTCGGATCCCCGGACCAACACCATCAGTGTTCGCGAAACAACCGAAAAACTGGAAGAGATTCGTCGTCTGGTAACGACATGGGATGTTCCTGTGCGTCAGGTTTCCATCGAAGCCCGGATCGTTCGCGCCCAGACCAATGTGGCGGAAGACCTTGGTGTTCGCTGGGGCGGCGCTGCCTATGATGCACGTGGAGACGGAGGCATTATGTCTGTCGGTGGTTCACTCGACGGCGTGCAGGATGCCCGAGACTCGGCTGCTCCAGGCGTCGGGTTTGAAACAACGTTTCCGGGAGCATTGGCAGTGGATCTGGGTGTCAGTGGCGCTGGCGCCTCCTCCGTTGCCATTGGTTGGGGAAGCGATGATTTCCTGGTTGATCTCGAGCTGTCAGCGCTGGAAACCGACGGCCGGGCAGAAGTTGTGTCCCAGCCGCGAGTCGTGACCGCCGATCGCCAGACCGCGTCAATCAAGTCGGGTGAAGAGATTCCCTATCAGGAGGCATCTTCCAGTGGTGCAACTTCCGTTTCATTCAAGGAGGCCGCGCTTTCTCTGGAAGTGACCCCGCAGATCACTCCGGACGACAAGATCATTATGGATCTGGTGGTCAACCAGGATTCACGCGGCGAAGTAACCGCGGGCATACCTGCCATCAACACCAACTCGGTGACCACCCAGGTACTGGTTGGTAACGGGGAAACGGTGGTTCTCGGCGGTATCTTCCAGTCTGAAGTTGCTACCACGACCACCAAGACGCCTTTCCTCGGTGATATTCCCTATCTGGGACGGCTCTTCAAGCGCACGGAGCACGTTGATGAGCGCAGCGAGTTGCTGATCTTCATTACGCCTAAAATCATTAAAAGCGATCTGATCCAGTAACAGGCCGCACATTTAAAAAACCGCCGTTTTCACGGCGGTTTTTTTTCGTCGCTGATTTGTTGGAACTTATGGAACAGGCAGCCCTGTGATATTCTCACACGCCTGAATATACGTGAGCGTAAGTTATGTCCTTGCCAAAGCGAGTTGTCCTGGTCGGCCCTATGGGGGCCGGCAAAAGCACCATTGGCCGGATGCTGGCCAGGGAGCTGGGCTATCGCTTTATGGATTCGGACCGGATTATTGAAGAGCGTTGTGGTGCGAATATTCCGTGGATCTTTGACGTTGAGGGGGAGGACGGATTCAGGCAGCGCGAAACCGCCATGCTTCGCGAGCTGGCGGACCAGCCCGAGACGGTTCTGGCGACCGGCGGTGGCGCGGTGGTTCGCGAGGAAAACCGTCCGCACCTCAAACAGGATGCCGTGGTTGTTTACCTCAGAACATCCATCGAACAGCAGGTAGAGCGAACCCGTAAAGACAGAAATCGCCCGCTTCTGCAGAATGACAACCCGGAAGCCGTGCTTCGACGTCTGTTCGCGTCAAGAGACCCGCTGTACGCAGCGCTCGCCGATATTGTGATGTTTACTGACCGCAAGAGCCCGCGACTGGTTGTGCGTCAACTGGTAAACCAGATGAACCCCAAGTCGTCGAGGCAGTTCAGGAAGGTTGGAAAAGAAGGCAAAAAACATGCGTGAGTCGATCAAGGAGCTGAGCGTTGACCTGGGCGAACGGAGTTATCCCATTTTCATCGGTCAGCGTACGCTGGGCACGACCGATCTTACCCCCTGGGTTTGTGGTTCACAGGTAATGATCGTGACGAATGAGACCGTCGCGCCGCTTTACCTCGAATCTGCCCGTGACTGTTTTCCCGGCAAGCAGGTCGATATCGTTGTGTTACCCGACGGCGAGCAGTTCAAAGACTGGAAAACGCTGAACCTCATCTTTGATGCCCTGCTGGAGAAACGGCATTCCCGGAAAACCACGCTGGTTGCCCTGGGCGGCGGCGTTATTGGAGATATGACCGGCTTTGCCGCGGCTTCCTACCAGCGCGGCGTGGCATTCATTCAGATTCCCACAACCCTGTTGTCGCAGGTGGATTCGTCGGTCGGTGGGAAAACCGGTATAAATCACCCGCTTGGCAAGAACATGATTGGTGCCTTCCATCAGCCGGAAGTCGTGCTGGTTGACACTGAAAGCCTGAAATCCCTGCCAGCGAGGGAGGTTTCCGCGGGCCTGGCGGAGGTGATCAAGTACGGCCTGATTCGCGCGCCTGATTTTCTGACGTGGCTGGAGTCCAGCATTGCGGAACTGCTGGACTTGGATCAGGAAGCTCTGGCTGAGGCGATCTATCGCTCCTGTGCCTGCAAGGCAGAAGTGGTTGCTCTGGACGAGCGAGAGGGTGGGCTGCGGGCCATTCTCAATCTTGGGCATACCTTCGGCCACGCGATCGAGACCTTCGCCGGTTACGGACATATTCTGCACGGTGAAGCCGTCGGAACCGGAATGATGATGGCTGCGGATCTTTCCGCAAGGCAGGGTTGGATCACGGGAGAAGACAGGGACCGCGCCATTCGGCTGATCACGAGTGCGAGGTTGCCTTCCCTGGCTCCCGCCGATATGACCCCCGAAGACTTTCTCAACCTGATGGCCGTCGATAAAAAGAACGTGGATGGCAAACTGCGGCTGGTCGCATTGCACGGTCTGGGGCAAGCGGTCGTGACCGATGAGGCGGAGCCCGGGCATCTTCACGACACGCTGACCGCCTACTGTCAGGGCCAGTCTTGAGCCGCGAGTGTCGGACATGAAGAGTAATGGTGCGGGGAATGACTGTAGAGGATAACAGGTTTAACACTCTGGACCGTGAGGATTGGCTCGCCGAACTGGAAGCCCGGTTCGGTTTGAAAGCAAACCCCCTGGTGATGGATCTGCCGTTCTTCCCGGATGCGTCCCGGCATCACGCTCTTGAAACCCTGAGGCACCTGAGCGGCTTCGGGGATCTGGCGCTGGTTCTGACTGGCGATACCGGCGCCGGCAAGAGCAGGCTGCTGGCGGAACTGGTTCGCAGCGAGGCCTCCCGGCTGGATTTTCATCGGCTTCCCGAAGACTCCCTGCAAACTCCCCAGGCGCTTGCCAGCCTTCTGACCGGGCTTGCCCACCGTGGACTGGGGTCTGCGGAAAGCGCCCGTGACGCCGTCTATGGTTTCTTTCGCTGGTCGCAAATCCGTGCGAGCAAAGGCTGCCGCATGGTGCTGCTGATTGACGACGCCGACCACATGCCCGCCGATGTACTGCGTCTATTGTTGAGCGCCTATCAGGCTGCTGATCGGGCGTCTGCCGCTGCGCTTGTTTTCAGCGGCAGTGATGAACTCGTCAGCTCTCTGGGGCTGTTGGGTGACAGCGCTGGCGTGTATCAGCTTCACCTGCGCCCGCTGTCCCGGGACGATGTTTTCTCTTATCTCGAGCCGCGCATTCACAAAGCCGGTGGCGATGTGACGGCGATGTTGTCAGAACCCCGGTTAGAGGCGCTTCATCGCCTGAGCCAGGGAAGCTTCACCGGTCTCAAGCGTGTCGCTCCGGCTGTGTGGCTGGACAAGGTGCCCGTTGAACGCGCTCAGACACCCAGATTTGAATGGGCAAGGAGCGCCCGTTGGCCGCTTCTGGCTCTGATGTTGCTGGCAGTTTCCTGGTGGCTGGTGTCACAGCAGTACGAGGCGTCGGTAGAGCGTGAAGAGACGAAGCTCCAACCTGAACCGATCCGTAAAAGTGTCACCATCGGGCCAGACAATCCGCTTGTGGCGATCAGGGACGAGGCCGAGCCACCAGCCTCGACTGCCGGTTTGACGTCGCCCCAGGAGTCCGCCGAAGCTGCTCCAGAGCCAGAGCCAGAGCCAGAGCCAGAGCCAGAGCCAGAGCCAGAGCCAGAGCCAGCATTTTCACCAGTGAAACCGGCGTCGTTTCTGCCGTTGGAAGAGGTCAGGGCCCTGGATGCCTGGACTATTCAGGTGATTGCCGGTAACCAGGAGCAGACGGTCATCAACGTGATCGAGCAGCACGAATCCGCTCTCGAAATCGGATATACTGTTTCCAGGCGTCAGGGAGCAGACTGGTATGTCGGTTTTTCTGGCAGGTTTGCCAGCAAAGAAGCCGCCAGAGGGGCGCTGGACCAACTCCCGGAAGCATTGAAACGCCAGTCGCCATGGATCAGGAAATTAAGCGAATTCTGACCGGTATTGTTGTCCTGCGATGGTTTAAATACGTTTGAAAATCAACTGCTTTTATCCTTGTTTCCCTCATGGGCCGTATCCTGGTGGCTCTCGTAACTGACGGTCAGCCGCACTAATATTAGAACTCTTTGGTTTGAGTACGTATTTGTACGCGTGTAACCTAACTGGCCCTCATTTTCACTGTCAAAGGGTGCGCATCCGGGTATTCATTGTTAACTCTTTGACTGAAAAAAAAATTTCTACGTGAGAGAACGCTTATGACAACAGGTCTGTATCATCCCGATGAATTCAGGGACAACTGCGGCTTCGGCCTGATCGCCCATATGAAGGGCGAAACCAGCCATAAGCTGTTGCAAACTGCCATCGAGTCGCTGACCTGCATGACCCACCGTGGTGGTATCGCAGCAGACGGGAAAACCGGCGATGGTTGTGGTCTGTTGATTCAGAGCCCTGATGCTTTCCTGCGCAAAGCTGCCCGGGAGTCGTTCGGGCGGGAGCCGGACGGCCGGTTTGCGGTTGGTCAGGTGTTTTTGAGCCCTGACGAGTCAAAGGCAAAGGCGGGCCGCGCAGCCATTGAAAAGCGGCTGACCGATCAGGGTCTTGAAATTATGGGTTGGCGCAAAGTGCCAACGGACGAAAGCTGCCTCGGCCCCATGGCCCTGGATTGCCTTCCGTGGATCGAGCAGGTGTTTGTTGTGCCCGCACAGCAGACCGAGCAGGAATTCGCGATCGCGCTGTTTGTTGGTCGCCGTCACGCCGAGCGTGACATGGTAGACGACCCCGAGTTCTATATCTGCAGTCTGTCGCATCGGACCCTGGCCTATAAGGGCCTGATGATGCCCGCGGACCTGGCTAATTTTTACAAGGACCTGGGCGATCCGGATTTGCAGACGGCTATCTGCGTGTTTCACCAGCGGTTTTCTACCAATACAGCGCCCAAATGGCCGCTGGCTCAGCCATTCCGGTATCTGGCCCACAATGGCGAGATCAACACGGTTGACGGCAACCGCAACTGGGCGATCGCACGGGCCGCCAAATTCAGTTCGCCAGCGTTACCGGACCTGCAGACCCTGCAGCCACTGGTCAACCTGACCGGCTCTGATTCGTCCAGTATGGATAATATGCTGGAGGTGCTGTTGGCCGGGGGTGTTGATCTGTTCCGGGCAGTCAGAATGATGATTCCGCCCGCCTGGCAGAACGTAGACACCATGGATTCGCAGCTTCGCGCGTTCTATGAATACAACTCCATGCATATGGAGCCCTGGGATGGCCCGGCAGGTCTGGTGCTGTCTGATGGCCGTTACGCCGTGTGTATGCTGGACAGGAACGGGCTGCGCCCGGCGCGCTGGGTCATCACCAAGGACGATTTTATTACGCTGGCGTCGGAAATCGGCACCTACGGCTACAAGCCGGAAGACGTGGTTGCCAAGGGCCGCGTCGGGCCAGGGCAGATGCTGGCTATTGATACGGAAACCGGCGAGTTGCTTCACACCAAAGATGTGGATCAGCGCCTCAAGAGCGCTCAGCCCTACAAACAGTGGCTGAGGGATAACTCGCTGCGGGTTGAAGCCACTCTGAATCAGGAGACACCCGAGTTCAAACTGATGAAATCCGAAGATCTTCAGATTCATCAGAAAATGTTCATGGTGTCCTACGAAGAGCGGGACCAGGTGCTGCGCCCTCTGGCCGAGAATGGCCAGGAGGCCGTGGGCTCCATGGGGGACGATACGCCGATGGCCGTTCTTTCAAGCCGCGTGCGCCACATTGCCGATTATTTCCGCCAGAAATTTGCCCAGGTGACCAACCCGGCCATTGACCCGCTGCGTGAATCCATTGTGATGTCGCTGGAGACCTGCATTGGCGCAGAGCGCAACGTGTTTGAGGAAACCCCTGAGCATGCCAACCGGATCATCCTGACCACGCCCGTTCTGTCGCCGGCCAAGTTTCTGAAAATCGCCAACAATGACCGGCCAGGTTTCGAGGTTGCCAGGATCCCCATGAGTTACAGCCCGAAAATGGGGCTGAAACAGGCGATTGAGCAGGTATGCGCGAATGCCGAACAGGCGGTTTGCGACGGCAAGGTCATCCTGATTCTGACCGACAAGGACCTGAAAGAAGGTGAAATCCCGGTTAACGCCATGATGGCGACAGCCGCGGTGCATCATCATCTGGTCAAAAAAGGCCTGCGTTGCGACTCCAACATCCTCGTTGAGACCGGCTGGGCCCGTGATCCGCATCACTTTGCCGTGCTTTTCGGGTTTGGCGCCACGGCCGTTTACCCCTATCTGTCTTTCCAGATACTGAACGACCTGATCCGCACTGGCGAGATCATGATGGACCCGATTGATGCAAAGAATAACTATCGCAAGGGCGTCAACAAGGGGCTGCTGAAGATTCTGTCCAAAATGGGCATATCCACGATCACCTCCTATCGCGGTGCGCAGCTGTTCGAGGCAATTGGTCTTGCCGATGAGGTGGTCGATCTGTGTTTCAAGGGTGTGCCAAGCCGCATCCAAGGTGCCGGATTCTACGAGTTTCAGCAGGACCAGGAAGAACTGGCGAAAGTGGCCTGGAAGCCCCGCAAGCCTATTTCCCAGGGCGGCTTGATGAAGTATGTGCACGGTCAGGAATACCATGCATTCAATCCGGACGTGATCGCCAAGCTGCAGGAAGCCGTTACCAGCGGAAAATATGGCGATTACATGGAATACGCCGGACTGGTGAACGAGCGCCCGGTTGCGACGTTGCGCGACCTGCTGGTGTTCCGCAAGGATCTGAAACCCATAGATCTGTCGGAAGTGGAACCGATGGAGAGTATCCTGCCGCGCTTCGATTCGGCGGGCATGTCGCTGGGCGCGCTGTCGCCGGAAGCCCATGAAGCCCTGGCAGTCGCCATGAACACCCTGGGCGGGCGTTCCAACTCGGGCGAGGGTGGCGAAGATCCGGCCCGCTATGGCACCGAGAAGCGCTCCAAAATCAAACAGGTTGCATCCGGCCGGTTCGGTGTGACGGCAGAGTACCTGCGCAGCGCCGATGTCATGCAGATCAAGGTGGCTCAGGGCGCCAAGCCTGGCGAGGGTGGCCAGCTTCCGGGCGGCAAGGTCAACGAGCTGATCGCGCGCCTGCGATACTCGGTGCCGGGCGTCACGCTGATCTCGCCGCCCCCGCACCACGACATCTATTCCATTGAGGATCTTGCACAGCTGATCTTCGACCTCAAGCAGGTCAATCCAAAGGCCCTGGTGTCCGTGAAACTGGTGTCGGAACCGGGTGTCGGCACAATTGCTGCGGGCGTTGCCAAAGCCTACGCAGACCTGATTACCGTATCGGGCTATGACGGCGGTACAGCGGCCAGCCCGCTGACCTCAATCCGTTACGCCGGGTCGCCCTGGGAACTGGGTTTGAGTGAAACCCAGCAGGCACTGCGCGCCAACGATCTGCGAGGCAAAATCCGCCTGCAAACAGACGGCGGCATTAAAACAGGACTGGATGTGGTCAAAGGCGCAATCCTCGGTGCCGAAAGCTTTGGCTTCGGAACTACGCCCATGGTGGCGCTGGGCTGCAAGTACCTGCGTATCTGTCACCTGAACAACTGTGCGACGGGTGTCGCCACCCAGAATGAGCACCTGCGGGAAGAGCATTTCAAAGGTACCGTGGAAATGGCCATGAACTTCTTCCGCTTTGTGGCGGAAGAAACCCGGAGCTGGCTGGCACAACTGGGTGTTCGCAGCCTTGAGGAGCTGGTGGGGCGCGTTGACCTGCTGGAGCGCCTGCCGGGCAACACGCCCCGACAGCAGAAACTCGACCTGAGTCGCCTTTTAACCAACGACCATATCCCGGCAGACAAGCCAACCACATGTCAGGTAGAGCGGAATCACCCGTTTGATCCCGGCACGCTGGCCGAGCAGATGGTCAAGGATACGGCGTCAACCATTGCTGACAAGAAGGGTGGCGAGTTCAGTTACCGGGTAACCAACTGTGACCGTTCTATCGGGGCGCGGCTGTCCGGTGAAATTGCCGAAATGCATGGCAACCAGGGCATGGTGTCAGCGCCGGTAACGCTGAATCTTACTGGCACCGCAGGCCAAAGCTTTGGTGTCTGGAACGTAGGTGGACTTAACCTGGTTCTGGAAGGCGACGCCAACGACTATGTCGGCAAAGGCATGACCGGTGGCAAGCTGGTCATCCGGCCGCCCACGGGCAGCAGTTTCAAATCCCAGGAAACGTCGATTGTTGGCAATACCTGTCTGTACGGCGCGACCGGGGGCAAACTGTTTGCCGCGGGCACGGCAGGGGAACGCTTCGGGGTGAGAAACTCCGGCGCCCATGCGGTTGTCGAAGGGGCCGGGGACCATTGCTGTGAGTACATGACCGGCGGTCTGATTACCGTTCTGGGCAGCACCGGGCATAACTTCGGTGCGGGCATGACCGGCGGCTTCGCCTACGTGCTGGACGTGAATAACACCTTTGTGGACAAGTACAATCACGAACTGGTGGAAATACAGCGGATCTCCAGCGAAGACATGGAGTCCTACCGCAACTACCTTCGTGGTGTGATCCGCGAGCACGTTGCTGAAACGTCCAGCGAGTGGGCCGAGCACATTCTGAACGATTTCGACGACTACATCGGCCGGTTCTGGCTGGTGAAGCCGAAGGCTGCCAATCTGCGCAGTCTGCTGGCCAGCACCCGGGCCCGCCCGGAGTAATATCAGGCCGGGAAATCAGAGAAAGGGCGCCGCAATGGAGGCGGCGCCATCGTCGAAATTGAGTTTGATGAGAGCTTTATAATGAAAGAACGACTGAATAACGACTTCCAGTTTGTCGAGGTCGGGCGCGTTGACCCGAAGAAAGTGCCCGCGAAAAAGCGCAAAAAGGAATTCGGTGAAATCTATCAACAGTTCACCCAGGATGACGCTGCGTCGCAGTCCCATCGTTGCCTGGAGTGCGGAAACCCCTACTGCGAGTGGAAGTGCCCGGTGCACAACTACATTCCGAACTGGCTGAAGCTGGTGTCGGAAGGCAACATCATGAAAGCCGTGGAGCTGTGCCACCATACCAACTCGTTGCCAGAGGTCTGTGGCCGCGTTTGCCCCCAGGACCGCCTGTGTGAAGGTGCCTGCACCCTTAACGACGGCTATGGCGCGGTGACCATTGGTTCCGTTGAGAAGTACATTACCGATACCGCCTTCGCGTTGGGCTGGAAGCCCGACATGTCGGCCGTGAAATGGACCGAAAAGAAAGTGGCAGTGATCGGCGCGGGCCCGGCAGGCCTGGGTTGCGCGGATGTTCTGGTGCGCAACGGCGTCAAGCCTGTGGTGTTCGACATCTATCCGGAAATCGGCGGCCTGCTGACTTTCGGTATTCCGGAATTCAAGCTGGAAAAATCGGTGATGACGCGTCGCCGCAAAATCTTCGAGGAAATGGGCGTGGAATTCCGTCTGTCCACTGAGGTTGGAAAAGACGTTCAGATGGCCGATATCCTTGAGGAATACGATGCCGTTTTCATGGGCATGGGAACCTACACCTACATGAAAGGGGGTTTTCCCGGCGAAGAACTCGACGGTGTCCACGATGCACTTCCGTTTCTGGTATCCAACGTCAATCGCCGGCTCGGCTTTGAAAAAGACGCCGCTGACTTTATAGACATGAAAGGCAAGCGCGTGGTCGTGCTGGGTGGTGGTGACACCGCCATGGACTGCAACCGCACCTCGATCCGTCAGCAGGCCGCCAGCGTAACCTGTGCCTACCGCCGGGACGAAAGCAACATGCCGGGCTCGCGCCGTGAAGTATCCAACGCCAAGGAAGAGGGCGTGAAGTTCATGTTCAACCGCCAGCCCATCGCGGTCATTGGCGAAGACAAGGTCGAGGGCGTCAAAGTTGTAAAAACACAGCTGGGTGAGCCGGACGAGAACGGCCGTCAGCGTCCGGAAGTGGTTCCGGGCAGCGAAGAAGTGATTCCCGCCGATGCGGTGCTGGTGGCGTTCGGGTTCCGCCCGAGCCCGGCCGACTGGTTCGAGGAGCAGAAGATATCCACCGACGAATCCGGTCGAGTCGGTGCTCCGGAAGAGGTCGAGTTCCCCTTTCAGACCAGCAACGCCAAAATTTTCGCCGGTGGGGATATGGTGCGGGGTTCTGATCTCGTTGTTACCGCAATCTGGGAAGGCCGTCAGGCCGCCGAGGGCATTATGGATTACCTGGACGTATGACTGAACTGAAGAACGACCGTCTTCTGCGCGCCCTGATGCGCCAGCCCGTTGACCAGACGCCGGTCTGGATGATGCGCCAGGCCGGGCGATACCTGCCCGAGTACCGCGCGACCCGGGAAAAAGCCGGTGACTTCCTGAGCCTGTGCAAAAACACGCCCCTGGCCTGTGAAGTCACCCTGCAGCCTCTGAAGCGCTTTCCGCTGGATGCGGCCATTTTGTTTTCGGACATACTGACCATCCCCGATGCGTTTGGTCTGGGCCTGTATTTCGAAACCGGCGAGGGGCCGAAATTCCGCAACACCGTGCGTTCTGCCGCTGACGTGGATGCCCTGCCAAATCTGAAGGCGGACGTGGATCTTGGCTACGTCATGGACGCTGTGTCCACCATCCGTGGCGCCCTGGGCGGCTCGGTGCCGCTGATCGGCTTCTCCGGGAGTCCCTGGACCCTGGCCACCTACATGATCGAGGGCAGCTCGTCCAAGGACTTCCGTGAAGCGAAAAAACTGATGTATGGCCAGCCAGACACCATGCACCGCCTGCTGGACCATCTGGCGATTTCAGTTATCGACTACCTGAACAGCCAGATTCGCGCCGGTGCCCAGGCCGTGCAGATTTTCGACACCTGGGGTGGCGTGCTGACCGGCTGGGCCTATGAAGAGTTTTCCCTGCGGTACATGAAGAAAATCGTCGACGGGCTTATACGGGAGAATGAGGGCCGTCGCGTGCCGGTGATCCTGTTCACCAAGAACGGCGGTCAGTGGCTTGAATCCATCGCGGACTCCGGCGCCGATGCCGTCGGTCTGGACTGGACCACCGACATCGGCGAGGCGCGCAAACGCATTGGCGATAAAGTCGCGCTCCAGGGCAACATGGACCCAGCCATGCTTTTCGCGCCTCCCGAGAGAATCCGCACCGAAGTGGCTGACATACTGGCCCGCTACGGAAACGGCCCCGGGCACATCTTCAACCTGGGTCACGGCATCACCCCCGATGTCGATCCCGAACATGCCGGAGCCTTCATCCGCGCCGTCACCGAACTCAGCCCGGGGTATCACAACCAGAGCTGACAGCTGGCTAGAAAGATTGACCTGCGGGGTCTATAGTCCCTGGGGACCGACGGTCTTTAAGGATCAACCGACTTTGCAGGTCAATAAAATCAGCCAGGAGCAGTCTCTTGCCAGAAAAACCCCGGGAAAAGCGTCGGTTTCACCGAATCTCATTTGATGCTGGCTGCGAGCTGCACTGCCAGGATTCCGTGTGGTTGAGTGAGCTTCTGGATATCTCCCTGAAGGGGGTGCTGGTGAGGCGTCCTGACAACTGGGACGTTCCGCTGAAAGAACCCTGCGAAGTGGTGATTCTGCTCGATGACCATGAAACAGGCATTGTTATGGCGGTCGAGTTGCGCCATGTTGAAGCCCACCGCCTGGGGTTCAAATGCCAGTATATCGACCTGGAGAGCGCCACTCACCTGAAGCGCCTCGTTGAGTTGAATCTGGGGGATCAGGCGCTACTGGAGCGTGAGTTCGCGCATTTGATTGATTAGGTTCAGAGCTCTTCCAGGGCCGTCAGCGCATCACTCAGCTTGGCGACAGGAATCACCTTCATCCCTTCAATCGACTTGCGCGGCGCGTTGGCCTTGGGCACCAGCGCCCGGGTAAAGCCATGCTTGGAGGCCTCGTAGATCCGTTCCTGCCCGCTGGGCACAGGCCGGATTTCGCCAGACAGCCCCACCTCGCCGAAAATCACCAGATCCTGCGGCAACGCCCGGTCCCGGAAGGAAGAAACCACGGCGGCCAGCAACGCCAGGTCTGCACTCGTCTCATTGACCTTCACCCCGCCGACCACATTCACAAACACGTCCTGATCCGACACATGCATACCGCCATGGCGATGCAGAACCGCGAGCAGCATCGCCAGCCGGTTCTGGTCCAGCCCGACCGCGACCCGGCGGGGATAGCCACCCTGGGCCATATCCACTAACGCCTGAATTTCCACCAGCATCGGCCGCGTGCCTTCCCAGACAACCATCACCACGCTGCCGGGCGCCGCCTCCTCGCCGCGATTCAGGAAAATCGCGCTGGGATTTTTGACCTCTTTGAGGCCCTGTTCCAGCATGGCAAATACGCCCAGTTCGTTGACTGCGCCAAAGCGGTTCTTGATACCGCGCAGGGTGCGGTAACGGCTGTCGCTGGAGCCTTCCAGAAGAATGGAGCAGTCAATCATGTGCTCCAGAACCTTGGGGCCGGCAAGGCTGCCGTCTTTGGTGACGTGGCCAACAAGAAACAGAATGGTCCCTGTCTGTTTGGCAAACCGGGTGAGATAGGCAGCACTCTCCCTGACCTGCGAAACACTGCCGGGCGCTGATTCGCTGTCGGCAACGTGCATGACCTGAATGCTGTCTACCACCAGGATTCGGGGCTTTTCAGCCTCAGCGATCTGCATGACCCGCTCGACGCTGGTTTCCGAAAGCATTTTCAGGTCTCTGGTGGGCAGGCCCAGCCGCTTGGCGCGCATTGCGACCTGCTGCAGGGATTCCTCACCGGTGACATAAAGCGCCGGCGTGCTGGCTGCCAGATGACAGACGGCCTGCAGTAACAGCGTGCTTTTACCGGCGCCGGGATGTCCACCCATCAGCACCGCAGAGCCTTCCACCAGCCCGCCGCCCAGCACCCGGTCGAACTCCTGCATACCGGAGCTGATGCGGGGCTGTTCGGCCAGGCTGACGTCGTCCAGACTCTGCACTGCCGACAGGCTGCCGGCAAAGCCTTCGAAGCGCTGGCCGCGGTTACCTTTGGCACTATGACCACTGGCCCCGCGAACCTCGCTGATGGTGTTCCAGGCCTGGCAGGCCGTGCACTGGCCCTGCCATTTGGAATAGTCAGCACCGCAGTCGGTGCAGACAAAGGCCGTTCTGGCTTTTGCCATCAGGCCAGCTTCTTGTACTTCATGCGCTGGGGCACCATGGCGGAATCCCCTTTGCGCTTCCGGTGATCTTCGTCGTATTCGCTGAAGTTACCCTCGAAGTAAACCACTTCGCCATCGTCTTCAAAGGCCAGGATCCGATTCGCTACACGGTCCAGAAACCAGCGGTCGTGGGAGATGACCAGCGCTGATCCGGGGAAGTTCAGCAGAGCTTCCTCCAGCGCACGCAGGGTTTCCACGTCCAGGTCGTTGGTCGGTTCGTCCAGCAGTAGTACGTTGCCGCCTTCCTTCAAAAGCTTGGCCAGATGCAGGCGGTTGCGCTCGCCGCCGGAGAGGTCGCCAACCCGTTTCTGCTGGTCGGTGCCCTTGAAGTTGAAACGCCCGACATAGGCGCGGGACGGCGTTTCGTAGTTGCCGATCTTGATGATGTCGTTGCCATCACTTAGCTCTTCCCAGACGGTGTTATCGCCGTTCAGGTCGCGCACCTGATCCACATAGGCCAGCTTGACGGTCTCACCCACGGTAATGTCGCCGGCATCCGGCTTGTCGTGGTCGACGATCATGCGGAACAGAGTGGACTTACCCGCGCCGTTGCCGCCGATGATGCCGACAATCGCTCCGGGCGGAACGCTGAATGAAACGTCTTCGTAGAGCAGCCTGTCTTCGAAAGATTTACTGATCCCTTCGATCTCAATCACCTTATCGCCAAGGCGGGGGCCGGGTGGGATATAGAGTTCGTTGGTTTCATTGCGCTTCTGGAACTCCTGGGAGCTCATTTCCTCGAAGCGTGCCAGGCGGGCCTTGCTCTTGGACTGACGGCCCTTGGCGTTGCTGCGAACCCACTCCAGTTCCTGTTTGACGGCTTTCTGGTGAGAAGCCTCCTGCTTGGACTCCATTTCCAGGCGCGTCTCTTTGTTCTCCAGCCACTGGCTGTAGTTGCCTTCAAACGGAATGCCCTGGCCACGGTCCAGTTCCAGAATCCAGCCGGCGACGTTGTCCAGGAAGTAACGGTCGTGGGTAATCGCAACCACGGTGCCGCTATAGTCGTGGAGGAACCGCTCCAGCCAGGCAACAGATTCAGCGTCCAGATGGTTGGTGGGCTCGTCCAGCAGCAGCATGTCCGGACTGGATAACAGTAGCCGGCACAGTGCTACCCGGCGGCGTTCACCACCGGACAGGTTCTTGACCATCGCATCCCACGCCGGCAGGCGCAGGGCATCGGCGGCCACTTCCATCTTCCGCTCAATGTCGTGGCCGTCGGTGGCCTGGATAATGGCTTCCAGCTCGCCCTGTTTCTTGGCCAGGGCGTCGAAGTCGGCATCCGGTTCGGCGTAATCGGCGTAAACCTGATCAAGTTCGGCAAGCGCGTTGTGGACACTGGCCACGGCTTCATCGACGATTTCCTTGACCGTTTTGGAATCGTCCAGCTCCGGTTCCTGGGGCAGGTAACCAACGTTTATCCCGGGCTGCGGGCGGGCTTCGCCAATGTAATCTTCGTCGATCCCCGCCATAATGCGAAGAAGGCTCGACTTACCGGAGCCGTTCAGACCGAGAACGCCAATCTTGGCGCCGGGGAAAAAGCTGAGAGAAATGTCTTTCAGAATCTGGCGCTTGGGGGGAACAACCTTGCCCACGCGGTTCATGGTGTAGACGTACTGGGCCATATTGGCTTAAACCTCTTAACAAACAGGTTCGTGAATTCAGATTATGGTGGCGCGGGCGGCGGGGCTGGTCTTCCGGGATACGCTGTGAATACATCCATGTACGCTCGACAAAATCATCCCTGATTTTGACGATCCCGGAAGACCAGCCCCGCCGCCCTCGATCCGACTGGTGTTGTTGAGCAAGTAAGGTATCGAAACACATCATTGATAGCAATTGAGAGCAAACCAGAGCTGGCTGCATGCCGGTATTTACGGAATGTCCAAAAGATGATTTTAACCCTGATTTTCGCTAGACTAGGCGCCCAAATTTTTCAGGCAGCTACGCACACAGAGGCAGCGCATCCATGTTTAATCGTGATATGAAAATCGCCGGCTACGACGACGAACTCTGGACCGCCATGCAGGCGGAAAGCGCGCGGCAGGAAGCTCACATCGAGCTGATCGCGTCAGAGAACTATACCAGCCCACGGGTTATGGAAGCGCAGGGCAGCGTGCTCACCAATAAATACGCTGAGGGTTACCCGGGCAAGCGCTACTATGGCGGCTGCGAATTTGTGGATATCGCCGAGAATCTGGCCATCAGTCGCGCCAAGGAACTGTTTGGCGCGGCCTACGCCAATGTGCAGCCCCATTCCGGCTCCCAGGCTAACTCCGCCATATTCATGGCCCTGCTGAAACCCGGCGACACTGTGCTGGGTATGAGCCTGGCCCATGGTGGTCACCTGACCCACGGTGCGAGCGTCAACTTCTCCGGCAAGATCTATAACGCCGTGCAGTACGGGATCAACACCGACACCGGCCTTATCGATTATGACGAAGTAGAGCGCCTGGCGCTTGAGCATGAACCGAAGATGATTATTGCGGGCTTCTCCGCCTACTCCCAGGCGCTGGATTTCGCCCGTTTCCGCGCCATTGCCGACAAGGTTGGCGCCTATCTGTTTGTGGATATGGCCCATGTGGCTGGCCTGGTCGCAGCAGGGGTATACCCTGACCCGGTGCCGCATGCTCACGTGCTTGCAACGACTACCCACAAGACTCTGCGCGGCCCTCGTGGCGGCCTGATTCTGGCCTGCGACGACGCCGACCTGCAGAAAAAGCTGAACTCCTCGGTGTTTCCGGGCGGTCAGGGCGGCCCGCTGATGCATGTGATTGCGGCGAAGGCCGTGTGCTTCAAAGAAGCCATGAGCGACGATTTCAAGGTTTACCAGAAGCAGGTGATCAAGAACGCCAAGGCCATGGCGGATGTTTTCGTTTCCCGTGGCTTTGACGTGATCTCTGGCGGCACCGAGAACCACCTGTTCCTGGTCAGCCTGATCAAACAGGACATTACCGGCAAAGATGCGGATGCCGCGCTGGGCAAAGCCCACATCACCGTTAACAAGAATGCGGTGCCGAACGATCCGCGCTCGCCGTTCGTGACTTCTGGCCTGCGTATCGGAACGCCAGCGGTAACGACGCGTGGCTTCGCTGAGTCTGAGTGTCGTGATCTGGCGGGCTGGATGTGTGACGTGCTGGATAACCTCGAAGACCAGACCGTTAACGACGGTGTGCGCGAGCAGGTTGAAGCCCTGTGCAAGCGCTTTCCGGTCTACGCCGGCTAATCAGGCCTGTGACCGCTGCCGCGCTGCTGGCATGGCCCGCGCGGCGGATTTCCGGAGTTCCGATCTATGCATTGTCCATTCTGTGGTGAAGCGGATACCAAGGTGATTGACTCCCGGCTGGTGGCTGAGGGGGATCAGGTGCGTCGTCGCAGGGAGTGCCTGTCGTGTCGGGAACGTTTTACAACCTTTGAGTCCGCTGAGCTGGTCATGCCGCGGGTGGTCAAGCAGGACGGCACCCGCCAGCCGTTTGATGAAGACAAACTCCGGTCCGGCCTGATGAAAGCGCTGGAAAAGCGTCCGGTCAGTATTGAAGAAATTGAAGCGTCTCTTAACCGAATCAAGTTCCGGCTGCGTGCAACAGGCGAGCGCGAGGTCAAGTCCATGTACCTGGGCGAGGAGGTAATGACTGAGCTGCGGCAGTTGGACAAGGTCGCCTATGTCCGGTTCGCGTCGGTGTACCGTAGCTTCCAAGACATCAACGAGTTTAAAGAAGAGATTGAGCGTCTGTCCGCCAGCTCCGGTGAGGATCCGGTAGACGTCGCCAAGGTGCTGGCAGATACCAGGCCGCCCAGGGGGCGTACATGAGTTTGAAAAGAGGCGTACATGGTCGATAGCCTCGACACCGCCATGATGGCCCGGGCCGTGCGGCTGGCCTGGCGGGGACGCTATTCCACGCACCCGAACCCCAGGGTAGGTTGCGTGATTGCCCTTGGCGATCGAATTCTGGGCGAGGGGTGGCATGAGCGCGCCGGTGAAGCGCACGCCGAAACCCGTGCCCTGAGCCAGGCCGGGCCCGAGGCACGGGGAGCGACAGCCTATGTAACGCTGGAGCCCTGCAGTCACTTTGGCCGCACACCACCCTGCGCGAAAGCGCTGGTTGAGGCCGGGGTTGCACAGGTTTATGCGGCTACCGAGGATCCGAACCCATCGGTGTCAGGGCGTGGTCTGGCGATGCTCAGAGATGCCGGTGTGAAAGTGACCACGGGCTTGCTGGCGGACGAAGCCATGCGCCTCAACCCCGGCTTTATGAAGCGAATGAACACTGGTCGCCCGTTCGTGCGCCTGAAAATGGCCGCGAGCCTCGACGGCCGAACGGCCATGGCATCCGGGGAAAGTCAGTGGATTACCGGCGCTGAGGCCCGGCAGGATGTTCAGCGTTTGCGGGCCATCAGCGATGCGATTCTGACCGGTGTTGGTACCGTGCTCGCCGACAATCCGTCACTGACGGTTCGCCGGGCGGAGCTGGGCGATATCGGCGACGCGACTGAGCCGTCCCGTCAGCCGCTCAGAGTGATCGCGGACCGGGACGCCAGAACACCGGCGGATTCCACCATACTCAGGGGGGGCAATGTGCAGGTGTTCTGTGCGTCGCCCACCCTGGATACGGCCCCGGCACAGGACCTGGCTGCACTTGGCATAAGTCTCAGTGGCGTGGCCTGGAAAGAAAACGGTATTGATGTGGGTGAGTTGCTGGACAGTCTTGGCGAGCTGGGTATCAATGAGTTGCTGGTAGAGGCCGGGCCCACCCTCGCCGGCACATTTATCAGCGAGTGCCTGGTAGACGAGCTCTGGCTTTACCAGGCGCCAGTGTTTCTCGGCAGCACAGGTCGTCCAACGGCGCATCTGCCGCTGGATTCAATGGCTGATAAGGTGCAATGGAAGGTGCTTGACCGCCGCCAGGTCGGTGCGGACCAGCGACTGATTCTGGGGCCGCTTTGACGGAATTACATTCATGGTCTGCCTGAACCCACTGAAGGGAAGGCAGGTCAATAAGGTATTTAAACAGTATGGCACTGAACAGCATTGAAGAAATGATCGAGGATATCCGTCAGGGTAAAATGGTGATCCTGATGGACGATGAGGATCGTGAAAATGAGGGCGATCTGGTGATGGCCGCAGAGCACTGTACGCCGGAGGCCATCAATTTCATGGCGCGGTTCGGCCGCGGCCTGATCTGTATGCCGATGACCCGCCAGCGTTGTGAGCAGCTCGGGCTGCCGTTGATGGTACAGGGTAATTCCTCCGGTTTTGGCACCAAGTTCACCCTGTCTATCGAAGCGACCGAGGGCGTGACCACCGGTATTTCAGCTGCAGACCGTGCCCGCACGGTGCAGGCGGCCGTCGCCCGTGACGCGAAGGCGTCGGATCTGGTGCAACCCGGCCACATATTCCCGCTGATGTCCGATCCGGGCGGCGTACTCAGCCGCGCGGGGCATACGGAAGCATCCTGCGACCTGGCATCACTGGCTGGCAGTGATGCCGCCGGGGTGATTTGCGAGATCATGAATGACGACGGTTCCATGGCCCGGCGTGCGGATCTCGAGCGCTTCGCCGAGCAACATGGCCTGAAAATCGGCACGATTGCCGACCTGATTCATTACCGCACCATGAATGAGCGCACCATTGAATGCATCGAGCAGAATGACCTGGATACCGAATATGGCGTCTTTAATCTGCGCACCTACCGGGACAGCATTCAGGGCGCCACGCACCTCGCCATGGTGATGGGCGAGATATTGCCTGAGGAGCCCGTACTGGTCAGGGTACACATTACCGATACCTTCCGGGACTTGCTCGGCGCGCGTCGGGCTGACTCACGGAGCTGGCCGCTGCACCGGGCGCTGGAAAAGGTCGCGGCTGAGGGGCAGGGAGTTGTGGTGCTTCTCAACGGCGCTGAAGACAGCTATAACCTTGAAGACCGGATTCGTGAATTTTTCGAGACAAATCAGAAGTCTGCTGCAAAAGGTAGTTCTGGTGTCTATTTTACGGTGGGAACGGGATCCCAGATCCTGCGAGACCTGGGCGTTGGTAAAATGCGTCTGCTGAGCCCGCCCATCAAATTTTCCGCGATTTCCGGTTTCGAGCTGGAAGTCGTGGAGTATGTTCCCTACACCCCCCAATAATTTAACACGGCGGTGTTGCTGATGACTCAACGACACCGTCACGAAGGAGTCATAGATGGCAGGCGTAAACGTAATCGAAGGTGATTTCACCAACTGTAGCGGCCGATATGCGCTGGTGGTAGGCCGGTTTAACGGGTTTGTAGTGGAAAGCCTGGTGGAAGGCGCGCTGGATACCCTGCGCAGGCACGGCATTGCCGAGACAGACATCACCATTGTCCGTGTTCCCGGCGCTTATGAGATGCCCCTGGCCGTCAAGCGTGTGGCCGAAACCGGAAATTTTGAGGCCATTATCGCCCTCGGTGCCGTCATCCGTGGTGGTACGCCGCATTTTGAATTTGTCGCCGGTGAAGCCTCGAGCGGGCTGGGTGCGGTCAGCCTGGACACAGACCTGCCAGTGGCCTTCGGACTGCTGACGGTCGACTCCATCGAGCAGGCTATTGAGCGGTCCGGAACCAAGGCGGGCAACAAAGGCGCGGAAGCCGCCATGACCGCGCTGGAAATGGTCAGCCTTTTCAATAAGCTGGGTAAGTAATGACTAACTCTGACGAAAGCGCCCAACAACCCGTGCCCACGGGGCAGCCAAAGGCCGGTGATCGCCGCCGGGCCCGAGCTCTGGCCATGCAGGGACTGTATCAGCGCCACTTCACCAAAAGTTCGATTACCGATATCGAGTCCGAATTTATTGTCGATAATGATATGTCGAAGGTCGATTCCGCCTACTTCCGTGACATTCTGAGGGGCGTTCACCGGGAGCAGGACGAACTCGACCGACTGCTTCAGCCGTTTCTGGACCGGCCGATTCATGAAGTGGATGCCATTGAGCTGGCGATCGTCCGCCTCGGCACCTATGAGCTCAAGTACCGTCTTGATGTGCCTTACCGGGTAGTAATCAATGAAGGTATCGAGATGGCCAAAAAATTCGGCGGGACGGAGGGCCACAAGTTTGTGAACAGTGTTCTGGATAAACTTTGCCATCGCCTGCGTCTGGCAGAGACCCGTCCGCGCTGACCGATGGGTGAGTTCGAACTGATTCGCCGTTATTTTTCCCCCCTGTCCCGGGCCGAACATCGCCCGGAGGTCGTGCTGGGCCCCGGTGACGACTGCGGAATCCAGCGGGTTGGCGAAAAACAGGATCTGGTCTTCTCCGTGGATACACTGGTTGAGGGCGTTCACTTCCCCAAACATTATGCACCCGAACGACTTGGCTGGCGCAGTCTGGCGGTGGCTGCCAGTGATCTTGCCGCCATGGGCGCAGACCCGGTCTGCTTTACCCTGGCCATCACCCTGCCGAAAGCCGATTCCCGCTGGCTCGAGGGTTTCAGTGCCGGCCTGGCGGCTGCGTCGCGGGCGTTCGGCCTGACCCTGGCGGGTGGCGATACCACTCGCGGGCCGCTCACTCTGTCGCTGCAGGTGCATGGCACGGTTCCCGAAAACACGGCGATCTGTCGCTCGGGGGCAAAAGCGGGCGACCTTATCTGCGTATCGGGTACGCTCGGTGATGCCGGAGCCGCGCTTGATCTGCTGGGTGCCGAATCACCAACAACTGAGCAGGCCCGGCTGCTTGAACGCTACCATGCGCCAAACCCAAGACTGGCGCTGGGCCGGGCGTTGCGAGGCGTTGCGTCCGCTGCGGTGGATGTTTCCGACGGGCTGGTGGCGGATCTGACCCACCTGCTCAAAGCATCCGCAGTCGGCGGAGTTATTGACGTCAGTCGTTTGCCGCTGTCGGACGCATTGGTGAGTCTCAGATCCGATGCCGCAGACCTGGCTCTGTATGCAGGTGATGACTATGAGCTCTGTATTACCCTTTCGAGTACGTCTTTCGAGAACCTTCCGGAGACTGTCAGCGAACAGCTAACCGTTATCGGGCAGGTTCATGAGGGTCAGGGGCTGCGGGTTCACGGGCAGGGCCAGTGGGATCGCCCGCCGGGATACGACCATTTTGGGGGTCATTAAATGACATTCGGTGATGAAGAGCGCGAGCCGGAGCTGCCGGAGCCGGATCTGCCGCCAGGTTTTCTGAGGAATCCAGTCCACCTTCTGGCGTTTGGCTTTGGCAGTGGCGCAACGGCCTGTGCCCCGGGTACCTGGGGCAGTCTGGCGGCCATACCCTTCTGGCTGGCTCTTATGTGGCTGCCCCCGGTGGTTTACTGGCTGGTCGTTGGGGCTGCCTTTCTGGCAGGGATCTGGCTTTGTGGCAGAACAGCGTCGGACCTGAAGGTTCATGACCACGGGGGTATCGTCTGGGACGAGTTTGTCGGCATGTGGATCGTGCTCGGCCTGTTCCCTGACACAATCTTTGGTGTGCTGATGGCGTTTGCGCTGTTCCGGCTCTTTGATGTGGTCAAGCCCTGGCCGATCAGCTGGCTGGATCGTCATATGCCCGGCGGGCTGGGTATTATGGTTGATGATGTGGTGGCGGGTTTCATGGCCATGGCAAGCCTGTTTGCCATCGACCGGTGGTTGATGCCGGTCCTGGTCTGAACAGTGAACACTCCATGGCGACGAATTCAGTGGACGCGTTGCTCCTCCGGCAATAATTTCACGACGTGCAGGAATCGCTTCAGGCCGGTCTCGGCGCGCTCCCGTGACGCAAAGGGGCCGCTGTCAAAACCCTCTCTGGTCGTGAAGTACCATTTGCCACCGACACAGAAATAACGGCTGCTGCGGAATGGGGCCGGTCCCTGTTCACCGGTTCGACGTTGCGTATTCATATCTACTCCTGGGCCCGGCGTTGAGGGTGGTCACGGGCATCGCGATTTTTCATTTACCGATGGTTTAAAATTAAATCAATTCCTGGCGAATTCAATATTTTTTTACATTTCTTTGTTCAACTGACCTGATGCTTATGGCCGGGCCTTGCCCTCGGGAGTCAGTCTGTTCAGAATGCTCGCAGGACATTTTTTTCACAGCTCCAGGGCCATTTCCGAATAAGGGTCATACAATGAAAAAACAGGGTATCCGGTTTCTTGTCGATCGCCTGAGCGTTAGCTTGCTCGCCATTGCAGGCCTGCTTTTTCTTTCCGGCTGCAGTAGCAGTGTGTCCCGGATCCAGACCTGGGAGGGCAGTGCTGCAAATGCAGAGCAGGTGGCTCTGCTTTCAGCCTCGGGCGCCATCAACGTCAAAGAGGTTAATGGCCAGCCAATGACCGGGTTTATGTTTGATGATCTCAGCCTGGACTACGAGCTGCTGCCCGGTGAGAATCAGATCGTTTTCACCTACAAGACGATCTGGTCGAAAGCCGAGCGGGTGGAAGACGGCGAATCCAAGGTGTATGTCGTCGAAACGCCCCGGCAAACAGTGACCCTCAATGCTGAGCCGGGCAACACCTATGAGTTCGATATTGACAAGCCTGATACCCGTCAACAGGCAGAAGCGCAGGTTGAGGATTTTTCCGTGACGGTGGTGAACGCCAGCGGCCAGGCCGTTGCAAGCTCCTCGCCCTGGGTTGCCGCTGACAGTCGTCAGGCTGTCAGCCGGGCACCGGTGCCGGAAACGCGTGCGAATACGGCACCGGCGGATGCTTCCACGGCAACGACGCTTGAACAGCTCAAAGCCTTGTGGGGAGATGCCTCAGAAAATGAAAAGCGCGCATTTCTCAGCTGGGCTTTCGAGTAAGCGCGTCAGCGCTCCCGTTTGCCGGTACGAAAGCGACCCACGGTTTTCCGGAGCGCTCCTTCCATTAACGTCAGCGCGTCGTCCAACAGGGTCGAATGGGCGTCCGCGTCGAAGCCGGTATCGGATGGCTCTTCAATGAGGTTGGCGGCTGCGGCTTCAATGGCGTCGAGGCTGTCTTCAAGCAGGGTCGGCAGCGACTCGCCCCCGGCCACGACGTCAGGGCACAGAGTGAAGTTCACGGTGAGACTGCCCTGGTAGCTGACGGCTACGATCACAAGCCCCATGCTGTCAAAGAGCGGCGCCGTATTGAATTGCGCGGTCAGTCTGGCCCCCTGCAGATAGAGCGGAACCTGGGGGCCAGGCACGTTGGTGATTGGCAGGTTGAAGACGGGCTGATACCGCTGGGCGATCTGCAATTCGGAATACAGCCGCGCTGACAGTGCCAGCATGGTCGACGGCAAAAGTTCGGTCAGGCGATCCGCCGCAATGGCTTCCCGATAGGGTTCTGACGCTACTGCGTTCCAGTGAATCCGGCGGATGCGCCGGGCCGGATCGGATTCGCTGGTGGCCAGATCCAGCAACATGGCAGACATCTGGTTTCCGGTTGCTGTACGCAGGCTGCTGGAACGGACGGATATGGGGGTCATGGCCACCAGCGACCGTTCGGTTTCCATGTTCTGGTCCCGCATATATCGCCTGAGTGTTTCTGCACACAGCCCCAGCACCACATCGTTCAGGGTGACGCTGCCCAGGTTGGCCTTGATCGCTTTCAGGCGCGACAGCTTGACGCTGCCCGAGACAATCTGGCGGTTTGCGGTTATCTGGCGGTTAAAAGGGCTGTGTGGCGCTGAAAACACGGGAAATGGCAGGGGAAGCTTACGCAGCTGTTTGTGGATAAGGCTGCGGGCCGCGGCCTCGGCTGCGCTGAAGGCCACTGAGGTAATCTGCAGAGGTTTGCGCACGAGGTTGGCACCGGCCTGCAGTATGGCCCGCTCGTCCGAGGGCGCAGCGCGGGGAACCCAGTGTCGGGGCGGAGCAATGCGGTGTGGCTCCGGGCTGTATTCAAGAAGTTTGGCAATGATTTCCTCACCGCTGAAGGCGTCTATGGCCGCGTGGTGAAGTTTGACGATCAGCGCGAAACCATTCTGCTTTTCCCGGCTGGCAGAGTGCTGGAAGCCATCTACAAAGGTGATGTGCCAGAGCGGACGATCTCGTTTCAGGGGTTGTTCAAGAATCCTTGAGGCCAGCTTCATCAGAGTTGCCTGGTCGCCGCTGTCACCGAGATTCACATAAGCGAGGTGCCGCTCAATGCTGAAATCCGTGTCATCAATCCAGTAAGGACGGCCCAGCCGGAAAGGAATCTCTTTGAGGCGCTGGCGGAACAGTGGGACGACGTGGAGGCGGCTCTGCAGGTAAGCCACAAAGGTGCTGAACGCCAGCGGCGTGTCGCGATCCGAGGCATCAAAGAGATAGATGCCGCCAATGTGCATGGGCGCGGTTTCGGATTCCAGGTAAAGAAAAGAGGCGTCCAGTTCCGACAGCTGACGCATGGTTGAAGAGCTCCATCCAGGTAGTGCAAGTAGGAGCAGTATAAACGACTCGCGGTTAATTCCACCGGCTCTTTTGCCGGTTTCTGGTGCCCAAGAGGCATTCCTGCGGTATCAGTCCAGCCAGTGCGACAGGGTCGATGAACGGGTCAGGCGCTCCCAGAACCACATCAGCGCCTTGCCCTGGTCCTCGGAATGGCGGGCCAGGTGAAGCATGATGGGTTGCCGGGGTTCGTGAATCGTCAGAGCTTTGAGCTCGCCCGAGGCCAGTAGCCCGCGCACACGGGGTTCCGGTAGCCAGCCCACGGCCAGGCCGGCTTTCTGAATGGCAATCTTCTGGTCGATGTTGGACACGGTCAATGTGCGCTGGCGGCGGAAAATACCGGCGTTGCCCGGCGGGATAGACCGGGAGGTGTCGGCGGCAACGGCGGCCGGAAATGCCGCAATCGCCGCTTCAGTTAGCGGAGTGTCCTCACTGGCAAGGGGATGTTCCGGCGCTACCGCATAAACGAAGGACATCCTGCCCAGCGGGCTGGTCGTGAAGGCTCCGGCCGGTTTGCTTATCTGGTCGGCGCCCACAATCATGTCGATCCGCCGGCTTTGCAGGGCGTCCCAGGATCCGGCGAAGACCTCTTCCACCAGCTGTACTTCCACGGGCACGCCAAGCGCATAGAATTCCCGGATGGCGTCAAACAGGCATTCTGCAGGCAGCAGGGAGTTGAAGCCGATGCGCAGCCGGGTTTCCCAGCCCTTGGCGACCTGCTGGGTGGTGTGGGCGAGGGTCTCTGCGGCTTCCAGCAGGCTGCGGCCTTCTTCCAAGAGATAACGCCCGGCGGGGGTCAGTGCGGCCCGGTGCCCGGTGCGGTCGAAGATGGCGACGCTCAGATCCTCTTCCAGTTTCTGGACGGTGTAGCTGATGGCCGACGGTACCCGGAAGAGTTCGTTGGCGGCACCGGCAAAGCTGCCTTTGCGGTCGATGGCGTCGAGTACTTTGAGGGCGTCGATGGTGATGGCTGTGTGCATGTTCGAATTATCTGATTGTGTTGGCCAGAATTGATTGTTTGAGAGCCTAGCAGGGTCCCCGGTATTCTGCCTTCAATTTCTCGGGTGTATCGATTGGGGGCTTTATGGGACTGCTCGTTGACGGCAAATGGCACGATCAGTGGTACGACACCTCGAAAACGGGTGGCAAGTTCGAACGTGAAGCGGCGCGTTTCCGTAACTGGGTAACCGCAGACGGATCCCCCGGGCCGGACGGGGAGGGTGGTTTTCCGGCGGAGTCGGGGCGCTATCATCTGTATGTGTCCATGGCCTGCCCCTGGGCGCATCGCACGCTGGTTTTCCGGGCGCTGAAAGGGTTGGAAAAACATATTTCGGTGTCGGTAGTGCACCCGGATATGGTGGAGAACGGCTGGGAGTTCCGGCCGGATGAAGAAGCGCATCGGGATCATGCGAACGGCAAGCGGTTCATGTACGAGGTGTATCTGGAGGCAGCTCCGGACTATTCCGGCCGGGTGACGGTGCCGACGCTCTGGGACAAGCAGAAGCAGACGATTGTCAGCAATGAATCTGCGGACATCATCCGCATGTTTAACTCGGCGTTTAACGGGCTCGACGGCGTTCGTTCGGATCTCGATTTCTACCCGCAGGACTTGCGTGGCGGGATTGCCGAGGTGAATGAGCGGGTTTATCACACGGTCAACAACGGCGTTTACAAAGCCGGGTTTGCGACGGCCCAGGACAAATATGAGGAAGCGTACCGTGCGCTGTTCGAATCTCTGGACTGGCTGGAGGACAGACTGTCTTCACAGCGGTATCTTGTTGGCAACCGGCTGACCGAAGCCGACTGGCGTCTGTTCACCACGCTGATTCGGTTCGACGCGGTGTATTACAGTCATTTCAAATGCAATCGCCAGCGGATTTCGGATTTTCCGGCGCTCTCTGGCTATGTCCGGGACCTGTATCAGGTGCCGGGCGTGGCAGAAACGGTGGATATCCGGCAGATCAAGCAGCATTACTACGTCAGCCAGCGGACCATCAACCCGACGCAGATTGTGCCTGTTGGGCCGAAGCTGGAATTTGATTTGCCCCACGGGCGGGAAAAGCTCTAGCTAACCCGCGAAACCGCCAGGTCGGCCAGCAGTTCCAGCGCCTTCTTGTAATCTGACGGAGGTAGGGTGTCAAGGCAGGCCGCTGCCAGCGCCGCCTGCTCTCGGGCCTTTGCCATGGTGTATTCGAGAGCACCGGAGCTGTTGACGATCTGCAGGATGGCCGGAAGGTCATCCAGGCCGCCTTTGCGGATAGCCTGGCGAATCAACTGACGTTCAGTCTCAACGCCTTTTTCCATGGCTCGAATCAGCGGCAGGGTGGTCTTGCCTTCTGCCAGGTCGTCGCCCACGTTTTTGCCCATGGCTTCGGCATCCCCGCGATAGTCCAGCACGTCGTCCACCAGCTGGAAGGCCAGGCCCAGATGTTTGCCGTAATCCCGAAGGCCGGTTTCCTGCTCCTCGCTGGCGCCGGCCAGCAGGCCGCCGGTGTGGCTTGCCGCCTCAAAAAGCATGGCCGTCTTGTTGTGTATTACTTCCATGTACTTGTCTTCGGACAGATCCGGGTTCTTTATGTTCGTCAGTTGCAGGACCTCGCCCTCGGCAATGACGGCGGTGGCATGGGAAAGAACGTTCATGATCCGCAGGCTCTGCAGTTCAACCATCATTTCGAAAGCGCGGGCATAAAGGAAGTCACCAACCAGCACGCTTGGCGCGTTGCCCCAGCGGGCATTGGCGGTGCTCCGGCCACGACGGAGGTCCGAGGTGTCCACCACATCGTCATGGAGAAGAGTGGCGGTGTGAAGAAATTCGATAACCGCCGCCAGCTTGAGATGATCGTTTCCTTTATAGCCAACGGCCTGACTGGACAGTAAGACCAGCAGTGGGCGAAGACGTTTGCCGCCGCTTTCGATGATATATTGGGCGATTTTTTCAACCAGGGGAACGTCTGATGCAAGCCGCTTGATAATCAGATCATTGACCCGGCTGAAATCGTCCGCGACGGGGTCGTAAATACGCTGGGCAGTCATGGGGCTGATCCGGTTCCTTTCTTTTGATTGCGGATGGCGGTGTTGCTCTGGACAGTGGCAGGTCGGGCAATGCTAGGTATTGCACGTATCAGTGTCAACTTGGCTTGTGTTGCCAGGCGTCTTTTCGTACAATCACGCGCCCAACTCATCCCAACCTGCGCTCCCTGCTATAGGGTTGCCAAAGCGCTTCCCTTAGAACCAGGTGGATAAGAGCAGGGATGGGTCAATCGCGGAGAAGATTAATGTACGCAGTTATTGTTAGCGGTGGCAAGCAGCACCGGGTAAAAGAAGGCGAAACGCTGAAGCTGGAAAAGCTGGAAGTGGAAACAGGCGGAAGCGTTGATTTCGATCGCGTTCTGCTGGTTGCCGATGGTGATAACGTTCAGGTCGGCGCGCCGGTTGTAGACGGTGCCAAAGTGACCGCCGAAGTGGTCAGCCACGGTCGTCACGACAAGATCCAGATCATCAAGTTCCGTCGTCGGAAGCATTCCATGAAACGTCAGGGCCACCGTCAGTGGTTTACTGAAGTCAAGATCACGGGTATCACGGGCTGAAGCCCTGGAACACCCCTTAGCTAAGGAGGCTTGTAATGGCTCACAAAAAAGCAGCAGGTAGTACCCGTAATGGTCGCGATTCCGAGTCGAAACGACTTGGTGTGAAGCGCTACGGCGGTGAAACAGTGCCTGCCGGAAGCATCATTGTTCGTCAGCGCGGAACCCGTTTCCACGCCGGTCATAACGTTGGCCTGGGCAAAGACCACACTCTGTTTGCAACCGCAACAGGTCAGGTTCTGTTCGAAGTGAAAGGTCCCGACAACCGCAAGTTTGTGAGCATCGTTCCAGCGGCGTAAGCCGCGGCGATCTCAGGTTCTGTCGAACCCGGGGCGGCCCTGATAGGATAATCTGTCAGAGTCGCCCGGAGCCCCGCATAGCTTCCCAGAGGCTGCGGGGCTTTTTCGTTTATGCGCCACGCGCAAAGGGTTGATCATGAAATTTGTAGACGAAGCCACCATCATTGTTGAGGCGGGTAAGGGCGGCCATGGCTGTCTCAGTTTCCGTCGTGAAAAATACGTGCCCAAGGGTGGCCCGGATGGTGGTGATGGCGGCGATGGCGGATCTGTCTATCTGGAAGCCGACAGCGCACTGAACACGCTGATTGACTATCGGTTCCAGCGCAAGCACAAAGCTGAAAACGGCCAGCCGGGTTCCGGCCGCAACTGCACGGGCATTCAGGGCGAAGACCTGGTGTTGCCGGTGCCGGTGGGAACGACCGTGGTGGATATGGATACCCACGAAGTGCTGGGCGATCTGACTCATGCCGGTGGCCGCCTGAAAGTGGCGCAGTGCGGTTTTCACGGGCTGGGCAACACCCGTTTCAAATCCTCCATTAACCGCGCCCCGCGGCAGACCAGCAAAGGCTCTGAGGGTGAGCTTCGCAACCTTCGACTGGAACTGAAAGTGCTGGCAGACGTCGGCCTGCTGGGTATGCCCAACGCTGGCAAATCCACCTTTATCCGCTCGGTATCAGCAGCAAAACCGAAAGTGGCGGACTACCCGTTCACCACCCTGGTGCCGAACCTGGGCGTGGTCAGCGTGCAGGCGCACCAGAGTTTCGTAATCGCCGACATTCCCGGCCTGATCGAGGGCGCCGCAGAAGGCGCCGGCCTGGGTATTCGCTTCCTGAAACACCTGGTTCGCACCCGCTTGCTGCTGCATCTGGTTGATGTCGCGCCCTTTGACCAGTCCTCGCCCGCAGGCAGTGTCCGTGCCATCGAGCACGAACTGGAAAAATTCAGTGAAACCCTGGCAAACCGCGAGCGCTGGCTGGTTCTAAATAAAGTGGATATGTTGTCCGAAGAAGATCGTGATGCCCACTGTCAGGCGATCGTCGACAAGCTCGGCTGGAAAGGCCCCGTCTTCTGGATTTCTGCGCTGAGCGGCGAGGGCACCAAGCCGCTGACCCAGGCAGTCATGCGCTGGATCGAAGATCAGGCCCGGGAAGAAGCTGAAAACCCGGAGTTTGCCGAGCGCGAAGCCGCCCGCCGCCGCCAGATGGACGAAGAGGCCCGCGCCAGAATTGAAGCAGAGCGCCAGATTCGCCGCGAAGCACGCCAGGACGACGATGATGACGACGACTTTGATGACGATGATTATGATGTTGAAGTTGTTTACGCGCCCGAGTGATGGAGTTTGTCGCCGATGGGCATGGCCTTGCGGAACACGCTGTGAATACGTCCCTGTACGCTCGACAAAAACATCCCTGTTTTTGACGGTTCCGCAAGGCCATGCCCATCGGCTCATCTATTGACTGAGTTAGCATGACCAAACGACTACAACTACGCCAGGCCCGCCGCCTGGTTATTAAAATCGGAAGTGCGCTTCTGACCAACGACGGCAAAGGGCTGGATGTGGCTGCCCTCGGTTTGTGGGTTGACCAGATAGCCGGGCTAGTGGCTGAAGGCGTTGAAGTGGTCGTCGTATCCTCCGGTTCAGTGGCGGTCGGGATGAGCCGGCTTGGCTGGACGATTCGCCCTGAACAGCTACATGAGTTGCAGGCTGCAGCGGCTGTTGGCCAGATGGGGCTGGTGCAGACCTGGGAAGCCCAGTTCAAGCGCCACGAACTGCATACCGCGCAGATACTGCTCACCCACGACGACCTGTCTGATCGCAAGCGCTACCTTAACGCCAGAAGTACTCTGAGGGCCCTGCTCGATTTTAAAGTCGTTCCCATCGTTAACGAGAACGACACCGTCGTTACTGACGAAATCCGCTTTGGCGATAACGACACCCTGGGCGCGCTGGTTGCCAACCTGATCGAGGCCGACGGCCTGATTATCCTGACTGACCAGGTTGGCCTGTTTGACAAAGACCCCCGCAAAAATCCCGATGCAGCACTGATCGAACAACGCCAGGCCAACGATTCCGAGCTTGACGCCATGGCTGCTGGCGGAGCTGGCACACTTGGCCGCGGCGGCATGCAGACCAAAGTCCGGGCCGCCAGACTGGCCGCGCGCTCGGGTGCCTTTACCGTTATCGTTGGCGGCAAGATCGAGAAGGTGGTAACCCGTCTCCGCGACGGTGAAGCCATAGGCACTCTCCTGCTTCCCGAGCAGGGGAGAATCGCAGCCCGCAAACAATGGCTGGCCAGCCACCTCCAGACCCGTGGCAAACTTACCCTCGATCAGGGCGCCGTAGCAGTACTTTGCCGGGGCGGCCGCAGCCTCCTGCCGGTGGGCGTCAAGGGCGTTTCGGGCCAGTTCCGCCGTGGCGAAATGGTTTCCTGCGTGGACGAAAACGGCAAAGAAATTGCCCGGGGTCTGGTGAATTACGGCACTGACGAGGCAATCGCGATCGCAGGCCTGTCCAGCAAGCGCATCAATGAAGTGCTTGGCTATATCTCCGACGAGGAAATGGTCCATAGGGACAATCTGGTGATTGTTTAGCGGTTATTGCCTGTGCTTCAGGTCAGAGGGCAAAGCCAAAAACGAGGCACAAAAAAACCGGCCAATGGGCCGGTTCCTTCATTCAGCTTCTGACAGAAACCGATTTACGCGCTCGTCAGGGCCTTGATGCGGGCATTCATGCGGCTCTTCTGGCGAGCAACCTTGTTCTTTGCAAAAATGCCCTTGTTGACCATGCTGTCCATAATAGGCTGAGCCTTTTCAAAAGCCGCTTTGGCTTCATCCGGCTTGTTGGCCTCAATGCTGGCCTGGACCTTCTTGAGGTAGGTACGCGCCATGGAACGCAGGCTGGCATTGTGCTTGCGGTTTTTCTCGTTCTGACGTGCGCGCTTCTTGGCTTGTGGGGTATTTGCCACCGTTAAACTCCTGAGATCTGAAATTCGTTATGAATCGATTCGTGAAAATCGCGGGCGCGCCAAACCAGCGCGTCGAATTAAATGACGCGGAACTATGCCGCCACAGCCCAAGAATGTCAAGGTTAAAACCTTTTTAGCACGAGTCCCCGCAAGGGCTGTGCTAAACTCCCGGCTCACCGCAGGGACGTACCCGGAACACGCCACGGAAATACCGAAACGAGCCACCCATGTCGACCGAACCCGAACAGGCCGATCCGCCCAAATCACTCCCCAAGCCGCCGGGGCTGCTGCGTTCATCCGGGCTTGTGGGCATGATGACAATGCTGTCCAGAGTATTGGGGCTGGCGCGGGATATGGTGATTGCCCGCTATTTTGGTGCGGGCGCGGATGCGGATGCCTTTTTTGTGGCGTTCAAGATCCCCAATTTTCTCCGCAGACTGTTTGCCGAAGGCGCCTTCGCACAGGCCTTCGTGCCCGTTCTGTCTTCCTACCGTCAGCAGCAGTCCATCGGCGATGTGCGGCGTCTGGTGAATGCGGTTGCCGGTTCCCTGGGTTTGGTACTGCTCGGTGTGACCATTGTGGCGGTGATCGGCTCGCCGCTTCTGACCACTCTGTTTGCCCCCGGTTTTGTGGGTGATGAGGTTAAATTCGGCCTCGCCAGCGACATGCTGCGCATCACCTTCCCCTATCTGTTTCTGATTTCGTTAACGGCCTTTGCCGGTGCCATTCTCAACAGTTATGACCGGTTTGCGATACCGGCTTTTACGCCCGTGCTGTTGAACCTTGCAATGATCGGCGCTGCCATTTTCCTGTCGCCATTGATGGACACGCCCATAATTGCGCTGGCCTGGGGCGTGTTCATTGCCGGGGCGTTACAGCTGTTTTTCCAGCTGCCGTTTCTGATGCGTCTGGGCCTGCTGCCAAGGCCAAGGGTGGATTACCGCCACGAAGGCGTGAAGCGGATCATGCAACTGATGCTGCCTGCGCTGTTCGGGGTATCGGTCAGCCAGATCAACCTGCTGTTGGACACGGTCATCGCCTCTTTTTTACAGACGGGCAGCGTGTCCTGGCTGTACTACTCGGATCGCCTGTCGGAATTGCCTCTGGGGGTATTTGGTATTGCCATCGGAACGGTGATTCTGCCCAGCCTGTCTCGCAAGCACGCGGATGCATCACCCGACCAGTTTGCGGCAACGCTGGACTGGGCGGTGCGCGCGGTTTTATTGATCGGGCTCCCCGCGGCGCTCGCGCTGGCCCTGTTGGCGGAGCCGTTGATAGCCACGCTCTTCTATTATGGCGAAGTAACAAGCCGCGATGTAATGATGTCAGGGCAGGCGCTGCGAGCCTATTCGGCAGGGCTGTTGGCATTCATGCTGATCAAGGTGCTGGCGCCGGGGTACTTTGCCCGGCAGGATACCAAAACGCCGGTGAAAATCGGCATCTTCGCCATGGTGGCGAACATGGTGCTTAACCTGGCGCTGGTCTTCCCTCTGGCCCATGCCGGCCTGGCACTGGCCACGTCATTGTCGGCGTGGCTGAATGCGGGTCTGCTCTGGCGCGGGCTGATTAAAGAGGGCGCCTGGAGCTGGCAGTCCGGCTGGCCGATCTTCCTGCTCAGGATTGGTGTGGCGAATGCGGCGCTGGCGGGCGTGATTTTCTGGTTCCAGCCGCCGCTGCAGCAATGGCTGAACGCCGACGGCCTTCAGCGGTCTACTGACATGGCCATTCTGGTAGCTGTGGGGGTTACGGTGTATTTCTTCGTGCTGGCGGCGATGGGGGTCAGGGTAAGACATTTCCGTCACAGGTAGGGTATAATTTCGCGCTTTCTCATCGCTGGAAATCCACTGCTGGAAATCAAGGGTTCGCCGTCACATGCGTCTCATCCGGAGCCTGACCAATCTGAAGCAGTTTTCACAGCAGCCGGCAGCGCCGCTCGCCCATGGCTGTGTGGCGACCATCGGGAATTTCGACGGTGTCCATCTGGGCCACCAGACGATTATTGACCAGGTCCGGGAAAAGGCTCACGCGCTGAACGTTCCCTCGGTGGTGATGGTGTTTGAACCCCAGCCCCGGGAGTTTTTTCAGGGGGCCGACGCGCCCCCGCGGCTGATGCCTTTCCGGCAGAAGCTCGAGGCGTTGCTGGAATCCGGTATCGATATCGTGCTTTGCCTGCGTTTTGACGACAGGTTCCGCAGCTATTCCGGAATGGGCTTTATTGAAGATGTGCTGATCGACGGACTCGGCGTCCATCATCTGGTGGTGGGTGACGATTTCCGTTTCGGCTGCGACCGTGCCGGCGACTTTGCCCTGCTACGCCGCGTTGGCGAGGAAAGGGGCTTCAGCGTGGAGAATACACGCACCGTTGAGGTCGCCGGTGACCGCGTCAGCAGCACGCGTATCCGCCAGGTGCTTGCGGAAAATCGCCTCGCGGACGCAGAAGATCTGCTGGGGCACCCGTATCGGATTCGTGGGCGCGTCGTGTATGGGCAGCAGTTGGGCCGACAGATCGGCGCGCCTACCGCCAATGTTCTGTTGCCCCGGATGCCCGCACTTCGGGGTGTTTATGTGGCTTATGTGACGCTACCGGATGGTCGCCTTGTGGATTGCGTCGCCAATATCGGTGTTCGCCCGACCGTGGACGGCAAGCGACCGTCCCTGGAAGTGCACCTGCTGGATTTTGCTGGCACACTTTATGGCCAGCGCATTGATGTCGTTTTCCGCCACTTTCTTCGCGATGAAGTGAAGTTTGATTCTGTAGACGACCTGAAACATCAGATTGCCCGGGATTTCGACGATGCCCGGGCCTGGATCGACATTTCTACAACCTGAGTTACCCACAACGACCATGAGCGACTACAAGCACACCCTGAATCTGCCCGAAACCGCCTTTCTCATGCGTGGTAATCTTGCCAGGCGCGAGCCGGACATGCTCAAGCGCTGGCAGGACCTGGACGTCTACGGCACGCTGCGCAAGCAACGTGAGGGTCGGGAAAAGTTCATTCTTCACGATGGCCCTCCCTACGCCAACGGCAGCATTCACATTGGTCACGCGGTCAACAAGATTCTCAAGGACATGATCGTCAAGTCCCGCAGTTTCATGGGTTACGATGCCCCCTACGTGCCGGGCTGGGACTGTCATGGCCTGCCCATCGAGCACAAGGTGGAGCAGAAAATTGGCAAGGCCGGGGTCAAAGTCGATTTCAAAACCTTCCGCCAGGCTTGCCGGGACTACGCCACGAAACAGATCGCCGGCCAGAAGGAAGACTTTATCCGCCTGGGCGTCATGGGCGAGTGGGAAAAACCCTATCTGACAATGGACCCGAAAGTGGAAGCCGGCATTGTCCGTGCTCTGGGAAAGATTGTCGCCAAGGGTCACCTGGTTCGCGGTTTCAAGCCGGTTTACTGGAGCGTGGTCGGCCAGTCGGCGCTGGCAGAAGCGGAGGTTGAGTACCAGGACAAGACATCCGTGCAGATCGACGTGCGTTTCACCGCCGTGGACCAGCCCGCAATGCTGGATTGGTTCGGAACTTCAGACGGGCAGGGCGATGTGTCGGTGGTGATCTGGACCACAACGCCCTGGACCATCCCCGCCAACCAGGCGGTGTCACTGAACGCCGAGCTGGAGTATTCGCTGGTTCAGGTGGACCTTGGCAAAGGTCCCGAACGGATGGTGCTGGCGACCGATATGGTGGACGGCATCATGGAACGCTGGGGCGTGGAAGGCCATACCGTTCTGGCGTCGGTTGCCGGACAGACACTGGAAAATCTGCTGCTGCATCATCCGGTTTACGACAAACAGGTACCCGTGATCCTGGGCGATCACGTGTCCACAGACGCCGGTACAGGCGCAGTTCATACCGCGCCTGACCATGGTGTAGAAGACTTCGAGGTTGGCAAGGCCTACGGTATCGGCACCATCAGTCTGGTGAAGGCCGATGGCACTTACACTCAGGCAGCTGGGGAATTCGCCGGTGTGCATGTGTACAAGGCGGATGACCCGGTGTGCTCTGCGCTGGAGCGGGAAGGCAAGCTGGTGAAGGCAGAAAAGTTCAGCCACAGCTATCCCCACTGCTGGCGAACCAAGACCCCGCTGATCTACCGCGCCACGCCCCAGTGGTTCATCAGCATGGACAAGGAGCATCTCCGCGATGACGCCCTGGAGGCCATCAAAGGTGTTCGCTGGATTCCCGGCTGGGGGAAGAACCGTATCGAAGCCATGTTCAAACAGTCTCCGGACTGGTGCGTATCCCGCCAGCGGACCTGGGGCGTGCCGATCACCCTGTTTATCCATAAGGAAACCCAGGAGCTACACCCCGACACCCGGAACCTGATCGAAGCCGCTGCCCAGCGCATCGAGAAAGACGGTATCGATGCCTGGTACGAACTGGACACCGCCGAACTGTTGGGGCAGGATGCCGATCAGTATGACAAAGTGACGGATACTCTGGACGTCTGGTTTGATTCCGGCGTGACCCACGAGTCTGTGCTGCGCCCCCGGAAAGAGCTCAATCAGTTTCCTGCGGATCTGTATCTGGAAGGCTCGGACCAGCATCGTGGCTGGTTCCAGTCGTCCCTGAAAACGTCAATCGCGATGAATGGTGAGGCGCCTTACAAGCAGGTTCTGACCCACGGATTTACCGTGGATGGCAAGGGCCGGAAAATGTCCAAATCACTGGGGAATGTGATTGCACCCCAGGAAGTGATGAATGAGCTGGGGGCGGATATTCTGCGTCTGTGGGTTGCCGCCACCGATTACAGCGGTGAGATGACGGTGTCCAAGGATATCCTCAAGCAGACCGCAGACGGCTATCGCCGGATCCGGAACACCGCCCGCTTCCTGATGAGCAACCTCACCGGCTTTGACCCGGCTCAGCACGCACTGGCGCCAGACGACATGATTGCGCTGGACCGTTGGATGGTGGACAGAACGCTGCAGCTGCAGAAAGAGCTGGACGAGGATTATCAGAACTATGCATTTTTGAAGATCTACCAGAAAGTGTATAACTTCTGCGAAGCGACGCTGGGCGGTTTTTACCTGGATATCATCAAGGATCGCCAGTACACCACCCAGGCCGACAGTCGTGAGCGCCGCTCCTGCCAGACGGCCCTGTTCCATGTGGCGGAAGCGCTGGTTCGCTGGATTGCACCGATTCTGAGCTTCACCGCCGATGAAATCTGGCAGCACCTGCCCGGTGAGCGCGGGGAAACGGTGTTTTACGAAACCTGGTATCAGGGGCTGACGGCTTTGCCGGAAGGGACTGAGCTGGGCCGTGACTACTGGGCGACTATTTACAGCGTAAAAGAAGCTGTGAACAAGCGCCTGGAAGATGCCCGTGGCCGTGGCGAGATCAAAGGGTCCCTGAGTTCGGAAGTCACCCTGTATTGTGACGGTGATCTGGCTCGCGATCTGGCCTATCTTGGGGACGAACTGAGGTTCGTGTTAATCACCTCCGAAGCGACGGTTAAGCCTGTCTCTGAAGCCGGTGATGCCGAGAAGACCTCCCACGAAGGGCTGATGGTGAAAGTAACGCCTGCGACCTATGCCAAATGCGAGCGCTGCTGGCATCACCGCCCAGACGTAGGCAAGAGCGACCACTACAGCGACCTGTGCGGTCGTTGTGTCACCAACGTGGACGGCGAAGGTGAGGCGCGATCCTTTGCCTGATGTTCAGAGTTCGGTGGAGGGCGTTATGAACCAGCAGGATGGGGCTCGTTCCAAGCTGCGCTGGTTATGGCTGGCGGGGCTGGTGATCGTGCTTGACCTGGGCACGAAGGCACTGGCCAGTTCCATGCTGACGTATGGCGTACCTGTGCCGGTTATGCCCATGTTCAACTTTACGCTGTTGCACAACACTGGTGCCGCTTTCAGCTTTCTGGCGGGTGAGTCCGGCTGGCAGCGGTGGTTTTTCGTGACGCTTGCGGCGGTGGTCAGTGTGGTGCTTTTCCGCTGGCTCAAAACATTGCAGGCGAATGAAACCTGGTCGGCGATTGCCATCGTATTGATTCTCGGCGGGGCGCTGGGCAACGTTTATGATCGCGTTGTTCACGGTTATGTGGTCGATTTTCTGCATTTTTACTGGAACGACTATCATTTTCCCGCCTTCAATATTGCCGATACCGCCATCACCATTGGCGCCGGCATGATGATTCTCGATATTTTTCTTCAATCCGATTCGTCAAAAGACAAAGCGGAGTGACCGAAACCCGGAGCGAACAAGCATGAAAGAGCTTCCTGTTGATCAACAGACACGGGTAACCCTTCATTTCGCACTCAAGTTCAGTGATGGCGAGGTGATTGACTCTACGTTTGAGAAAGGGCCGGCCACGCTGGAAATCGGCGATGAAAACCTGCCTGCAAACTTCGAGGCCTATCTGATGGGCATGAAAGCGGGTGATTCCGACAGTTATAAAGTACCTCCGGAAAAGGCCTTTGGTCAGCACAATCCCAACAACTTGCAGACCTTCAAGCGTAAAGAGTTCAGCCCCGATATGGTTCTGGAAAAGGGCGTGATGATTTCGTTTGCCGATGCACGGCAAAGTGAGCTGCCTGGCGTTGTCAGCCGGGTGGAAGGCGATGAAGTAGAGGTGGACTTTAATCACCCTCTGGCGGGGCGTACACTGACGTTTGAGGTGGACATTATTGATGTGGAGCCTGTTGGGGCTGCTCACTGATCTTTGTGGCCTTTTAGCTCGGGTGTAGGTCAGCGAGCAGATAGGGTCTTCCGGGATACGCGGTGAATACTTCCCTGTACGCTCGACAAAAACATCCTTGTTTTTGACGATCCCGGAAGACCCTATCTGCCCGCT
>Ga0307946_1000055_pt1 | contig 66556 bp, 59 predicted proteins | sample OrgLakmetagen230_FD_203153 | JGI IMG/M metagenome (GOLD analysis project Ga0307946, IMG submission 203153) | Saline water microbial communities from Organic Lake, Antarctica - #230 | ecosystem: Environmental > Aquatic > Non-marine Saline and Alkaline > Saline | place: Antarctica: Organic Lake...
GCAGCTCATAAGAAAGTCAGAGAAACGCTGGAAGAATGGGACAGGATCTTCAAAGAGGTCAAGCGACTGCTTGACTGGCTCTCTATTAAAAAACCAGTGATGCTGCCCGATGAGTACCTCTTTCTAGAGGCACTATCCAGATTGGATGAGGAATGCGAGGCTTCTGAATTGGTGTTCTTGGGCGTCAATAAGATCCCAACAGATAATCCGAGCCTCCAGGGATTCGAAGACATGGTTTTTAGCTTCCAAGATGGAGGCATGATTGAGAGTGTAGCCGTGTCTAGATCTGGCAAAGTTCTCTGGCATCATAGCGTCGAGTCTGCCGGCAATGCATAACAATTCACGGCACTCGGACGCACTAATGTGCGCCGGTGCGCTCTGGCGTTAGCTGGTTTAATTCCTGAACTAGCCTAATGAGGTTTAATGACTGAATACTATATGTACCAATGTTCAGGATGCGCGACGACTCTGTTCAGCGATTTTCTGCCAGAAGGTGAGGAGTACACATCGATTATGAATGGAGAGCTTTGTTCATCTTGTCAGCAACAACAGGAAGAGGATGATTGGTATGACGACGATGACTGATAAATTCTAGTGTGGGCAGCAGGACGCGCGAACGCAAAAGCCATGCGATGACGTTTTCTTAATCAGAAAGGAGATTGCAATGATAGTCATAGACCCAAACGATAATCGCTCGAATCAAAAAAATCCCAATAAGGGAAAAGCGGGAACCAATCAGCAATATGATCATGTACACGGAAATCGAGGAAAGCAACTCAATCCCAATCAAAAAGATGCGATTGTTCACGGCGAAGATATGGATGACGGCGACGTCTTTTGGCACGACGGATGTGGTGATTGATTGCCAACAAGTGCAGGCACAGCGACGCCCTTTACATTGCGCCTTCGGCTCCATTCCAAAGGCGAGCGTGCTGCAGGCGTTAGAAATCGCGTATGAACAGAATCATTCTTGCTGCCAAAGTTCGGTCACTACAGAAAGCCAGGGCTGAAAATGGTCAGCAGTTACAGAAGCGGCTGAAAGAGGCCAGGCAACGCGGTGTAACCGGCGATGATTTACAAGAAATCTACGCCGATTATGGGCCAGAAGATGTCTTGTATGAAGATGAGATTCATGAGTTGTGGACCAGATATCTCCGAGAGAAAGCAGAGCGGCTACTTCTGCCCCTCCCGCCAATGGATGATGAAAATTACTGGGAAGAATCCCGAGTTACCTCTCGAAGGTTACTGACCAGAAAAGGCATCGACGAGGTTCGAAGATCCATTAGAAGGGAGTTGCATGAGCGGCGTTCCAGTTGGCTTACCTGGGTTGCTGCACTCACCGGTTTGGTTGGTGCCATTAGCGGTCTGGTTGCAATAATTAGCTCAAATTTCTAACAAATTGTTCCAGTTCGTTCCGGGCCTGAAGGCCCTCCACCGGACGCCCTTTTCTCCGCTTCGCTGCAAAAAGGTCGCCGCTGAACAAAAGCGTTAGGGAGAAATATGGATCTTTGGTCAACAAGAACAGCCTCCCTAGAGCTTCTGGATTCTGAATTGGCTGAGCAAAAGGTATCAATTGAACAAGCTTTTGAGCTCATTAATAAAGCCATCGATTTTTTTAACCAAAATGCTGCCGATGATCAGTATTGTCGGATATGTGGCCTGACGCTTGCGAAAGCAAAAAGTTATGCGCTTGGTGCATATGGAATGATTTTAGACAATCTTGGGCAAGAAGCTGGAGCGTTAAACCGGCCATTTCTAGAATACTATGAGCTGCTAATCTACTTTAGTCAGGACCCCCAGCGAGTCGCTGAAGCAGCAGAAGACAGGCTGCCCAAAGCAGGGCAAAGGGCCAAGTTGATCGGCTCAGATTTAAAGGGTTTCAGGGAGTATCTGAATCAAAATGCTTCACATAGTTCCTACAGTTACTATTCGCTAAGCCACCAGCTTGATACCGCCTCGCTGTCGGTAAAGAAAACGCAAGAATTTGCAGCAGAGGTGCTGTTTCGAAATCTTGGGGACCTTTTCGCCCAACTCGTTCTTCTGGACTTTCAAGCTGCTATCAGCATAAGCATTAAGGACCGCCAAGTGGGTCTACGATTAGCTCATGAGGCTGAGTTACTGCGGGATAACGGCGGCAATTCTTTTCGGCTCAAAGATCGCATTGATCCAGGGTATAACGATAAATTCCCTAACAAATAGTTCCAGTTTGTTCCGGGCCGGACGGCCCTCCACAAGACAGCCTTTTCGCCGCTTCGCTCTGCCAAGGCTGCCGCTGAACACGAGCGTTAGGCACTTTGTATGGACACTGATCACATGGCTCGAGAAATGCTCGAGGAACGGCCAAAGAAAGCGGCGGCTAGCGATAATGGATCGATCTACATTGAGGGCAATAGGGCGCTGCGAAAAATAGAATTTTCACTCAGCAACCCAGTTTTGCACCGTCATAATGAACGATCATCTGCCGGACACAAAAGAGGGCCCGTCAGGGGCGAGACGGTCAAGAGAAACTCCGAGCGTTATACCCTGGCATTCGTAACCACTGACCCCTCCTATGCATAGACTATTTCCTAAAATCAACGAGCTAACCGTTTTCATCATTACGGTGTTGCTCTACGCAGCAATTCTAATCTCACCTGAGCTCACAGAGGCTGTTTCGAGCGCAGCTAACGAAGTCTGGTTGAAGATTTTACGTAATTTTTCTCATTCCCAAGGCTTCCTTGAAAAAGCAAAACAAACATTCATCGCAATCGTCGGTGGGTTGGTGTTGCTTTGCTATTTGATTGGGCCTCTTCTCTTACCGTTCACTAAAAGGGATATAAGAGTAGTTTCAATAATGATTCTTTGGATAGACTCAGGGATCGTCATTTACTGGAACTCGCAGTCAACTGGCGCCTACAGAGCTTTAAGCTCGATTCTGATCCTATATTGGGCTGCCTGGATGATTTATTCCTTTGTTCTTTTGCGTGCCGATCCCAAAGCGGGAGTTGACACCTTACTCGACAAACGCCAGACCTCTCCTCAAGTAGCACTGTCTTTTGCCGTGCCTGGCATTTGTTTGTTAATTCTCTTTTTCTTCGCGCTTCAGTGGGAGTGGATAGAGGCCTATTTAATGGCGGTTTTCATAACACTAATGATTGAGCGGCATCTGACACAGTGTTTCTCGGATTTTCTCGGCCATAATGGAAAAGACTAGTCTGGAGAGCGACCTGGTATCCTCGATTGTTACAAGGAGCCGAGTTCCCGAACAGCCTAACAAGGTACTGCTGTCGGACAATTTTTTCACCGCTTAGCGGCTCCAAAATTGCCGCAAAGCTTCGCGTTACAAACCAGGAGCTCTACCAAAATGGATGTAAAAGGTTTAAACCGGGGCGCTTGCCACTGCGGTAGTGTCCAATTTGAAGTTGATCTTCCCAACGGTTTCGAGAGTCTGAGTCGTTGCAACTGCTCAATGTGCGCACGTCGCGGCGCTGTCGTTACCTCGGTTGCCCTGTCGGCTTTTTCGGTTGTCCGTGGTGCGGAGAATTTGAGTCTGTATCAGTTCAATACCAACACGGCTGAACACTATTTTTGCTCGACCTGCGGCATCTACACTCACCACAAAAGGCGCTCGAATCCGGACCAGTTTTCAGTGAATGTGGCTTGCATAGAAGGTGTAAACCCGTTCGAGCTGGGCGATATTCCAACCACCGATGGTATCAATCACTCGCGAGACCGCAGCCAATGAGTTCTAGTCATATTTTCTGGCCTGTGTTGGCACAGGTCCTTCTGACCATGATGATGTTCATCGTTCTCGGGGCGAGAAAGGCCAGGGCAGTGAAAGCTGGTAAGGTCGATCGTCAGAAAGCGGCCCTGGACAATCGGTTGTGGCCGGGAGATGTTATTAAGGTTTCCAACAACATCGCCAACCAGTTTGAAGTTCCGATCCTGTTCTACATTCTTTGCTTCGTGCTCTACACGATTAACGTCGCTGGCACTGCGGCCGTTGTTCTGGCCTGGCTGTTTGTCGTGACCCGATACGCCCACGCATGGGTCCACGTGGGGTCAAACTATGTGCCGGTGCGAATGCGGCTTTTCATGGTCGGTTGTGTGGTGGTGCTTGCCATGCTGGTGCTGGCATCGTGGAAACTGGCTGCATAACTCGAGTTCCCTGATTTGGCCTTTTAAGGCCCGTTACGCTCGCAATTTTTCACGGAGAACACTAATGCCATACGTCAATATCAAGATCACCAACGAAGGCGCAACCGCCGAACAGAAAGGGGAGCTTATTGCTGGCGTTACTGACTTGCTCGAAAAGGTACTGAATAAAAACCCGGCCACCACGGTGGTGGTGATTGACGAGGTCGATACCGATAACTGGGGAATTGGTGGCGAGCAGGTCACCCATCGCAGGGCAAAGGGGAAGTGATGGGCGGCGATCCTTTTATCGATGGCTGGCGGAAGGCCTTACTGCAAAAAGCCGCTATACTTCCGACTGTAAACACTGAGTAGCTGACGAGTCAGGGACGATTTGCGGCCTGTCCGTAAATTTGATCGTGAGAATGTCGATGGATAATTCAGCAGTAGAAGTAGAAAGCACTCATTTCTCGCCAAAAAGTATGTCAGACCGCATTGCGTATCGTCTTGTGCGTTTTATGCGGTTTTTTGCGGATGCGTTTTTTTCCGGTCGTTATGGCCATCGTGCGGTAGTGCTGGAAACCGTCGCGGCTGTGCCTGGCATGGTGGCCGGCAATATTCAGCACCTGAGTTCACTGCGTCGAATGAAAAACGACGATGGCTGGATTCATACTTTGCTGGATGAAGCTGAAAATGAGCGCATGCATCTGTTGACCTTTATTCACATTGCAAAGCCAACCACTTTCGAAAGGGTGCTGATCATCATTGCGCAGGGTATTTTCTATAATGCGTTTTTCCTGCTCTATCTTCTGTCCAGCAAAACAGCGCACCGTATTGTCGGTTACCTGGAGGAAGAAGCCGTTTACAGCTACACGGAATATCTGCAAGGCGTGGATAGCGGACAATATGAGAATGTTCCCGCGCCCCAGCTGGCGATCGACTATTGGCAGTTACCTCAGGATGCCAGGCTAAGAGAAGTCATCATTGCAGTGAGGGCTGATGAGGCCAAGCACCGGGATGTAAATCATGGATTTTCGGACAAGCTGAACGCAGCCTGAATGATCTGTGCCCACGAGTGAAAACGTAGAATTATAGCCGGGCATTAAAGTACCGGCGTTGGAAACGGATCGCTCATGCAGCTAAAAATCGTAGCCTCTACAGGGACCTTTAAAAACATCATAGTCAACTTGCCGCTACTGGCATTGGCAGGTGTCTTACTCGCTTCGTGTTCAAGCCATCAGGGTCACAACGGCTCTGATATTGAGCTACCCGACACCGGGTATCATGTGTCTGACAAGGAACGTTACTCGCCGGAGGATTGGCCGCAGCCCTTGCACGCGCAGGTATACACTCCGAAGGGGCCCGGGCTTCATCCGGCGGTGCTGGTAGTTCATGGCGGCGGTTGGCAAAGGCGCTCGCCTGAGGATATGGATGCAATTGCCCGTCATCTGGCTGGGCATGGATTTGTAGCGATCAACGTGGAGCACCGCTTTGCCCCTGAATATCGCTTTCCTGCGCAGTTACACGATCTACAACAGGCCATGCACTGGATTCACGCCAACGCGAAGCGATTACAGGTTGACCCTGAGCGCGTCGGGGCATTGGGCTTTTCTTCCGGCGCTCACCTTGTCAGCCTGATGGCGCTGGTCGCCGGCCAGGGAGGCGAGCTCGACCAACCCTACGGCGGGATACTCACACGCCCTGCGGCAGTGGTGTCCGGGGGCACACCCAGCGACTTGCGCAAATGGGAGGACGGTCGCCTGGTAGAGCAATTCACGGGCGGAACACAGGCCGAGATACCGGATACCTACGCGCAGGCGTCACCGGTTTATCACGTGCACTCTGAAGCACCCCCTTTCTTTCTGTTTCACGGTACCTGGGACATGCTGGTTCCGACCAATCACGCCATTGATTTCTACGACGAGCTGAAGAGCGCCGGCGTACCCGCCGAGCTGTATCTGCAGAAGCTGCGCGGCCACTTTACCAGTTTCGTGTTTCGGCAGGGTGCCATCGGTGAAGGCACAGAGTTTTTACACCGGCACCTGAAGTAGCAGTCTGCAACCACAAACTGAATCGCGCGGGCCACCGCTATCATTGTGTCGCTGCTTCGCCGGGTGCCGATCTATATTACTCCTCACGCACCAGTTTCAGCGCCTCTGCCCCGGTCTGAACCATGGGCTCAAAGTGGGCGGTGCTGCCAGAGGTCAAGTCGGTTACGCGTCGACGGCGGTATATCGCGTAGGTGCCAAGCAGGCTAAGTACGCCGGCGATATACAATGGCAATGCGTGGCTTCCAAACGAACTCATCAGTGTTCCCGCCAGTATTGGCGCCACCGCACAGCCTGCGCCGTGCAGCACCAGCATGTCGGATGAACCGGAAACCACCTCGCTGGGTTGCAGTTGATCAATCAGCTGGGCGACCGCCAGCGGATAAAGTGAGAACGCCAGTCCACCCCAGATGAAATACAGCGCCAACAGGCTGTTCTGCCCTGGTGCCAGGGGTATCAGGGCGGCCACCGCCGCTGCCATGAAAACCACATAGGTCATTACCCTGGGGCGATCGTGCCGGTCGGAGTAACGACCGATAGGGATCTGCATCAAGGCGCCACCGACGATGGCAAGGCTCATGACCAGGCCTACCCCAACAGCATCAAATCCCAACCGAATGACATAGACCGGTGTCATTGCCCAGAAAGCACCCATGGCCAGCCCTGATAGCGCTGCCGACGCCACCGCCAGCGGCGCAAAGCCCATCAGCGACTTGAGACTGCTTTTTGGGCGGTCGGAAATAACCGGCTGGTCGCGGCGGGTCAGGGTGATGGGCAGCAGTGCCCAGCAAATAAGGATAGAGACCACTGCGAATAACAGAAAATCGTCCGTGCTACCCAGCCGGAGAATTTGCTGGGCAATGGCCAGTGCACCGAGATTGACCACCATGTAAATGGCGAATACCCGCCCACGTTCCTGGCTGGCCGCCTGGCTGTTCAGCCAGCTTTCTATCACTGTAATCAAGGTGATGTAGGAAAGCCCGTAGATGAAACGCAGCCCCAGCCAGGCTAAGGGATCAATAAAAATAAGGTGCAGCAGGGCAGCCGAGGCACAAATTGAGGCACAGAATGCAAAGGTGCGAATGTGCCCCATGCGCCGGATCAGCCGGCCACTGACCCAGGTGCCACAGATGAAGCCAACGAAATAGGCGGACATGATCATGCCGAGTGTGGCGCTGGAGAGCCCTTCGCTGGTACCTCTGAGCGTAAGCAACGTATTGATAAGACCGTTGCCCAAAAGCAGAAACGCAACACTGAACAGGATTGAACGGATGGGTTTGATTACGGATAGAAAAGCCATGATATCGTCCTGATTGGGCAACCTATTAAACACAGCAGGATATGTGCCAGCGCGACCGCTATGCCGATACCGATAGTTCATCACCCCGATTACAGCTTCCCGTTTCCGGAGAAGCATCGATTCCCGATGGAGAAATTCGGGCTTCTGACAGCGTATATGCGTGATCAGGGGTTGCTGACGGCCGCCAACAGCTACCGCCCGGGGCCATGCCGCCAAAGCTGGCTAACCCGCACCCACTGCCCGGATTATCTGGCACGCTTCTACAGCAACCGATTGTCTGCGCGGGAACAAAAGCAGATGAATCTGCCCTGGAGCGAGGGGCTGGTCAGGCGAACCTTTCTCGCGCCTTCCGGTACTGTATTGACTGCACAACTGGCGCTGGACAAGGGCATTGCCTGCCACCTGGCAGGCGGCACTCATCATGCCCACTTCGATTACGCGTCGGGCTTCTGCATCCTTAACGACCTCGCGATTGCCGCCAACGCCCTGCTCCAGCAGAAAGGTATAAATCGCGTACTCATTTTCGACTGCGACGTACACCAGGGCGACGGCACTGCCGCGTTACTGGCTCAGGAATCTCGTGCCTTTACCTGCTCTATTCACTGCGAGCGCAATTTCCCGTTCCAGAAACAAACCAGCGATCTGGATGTACCTCTGGCAGCCGACATGGCTGACGATGATTACCTGGCAGTCGTTGATAAAACACTCAGACAGGTGGTGGAGTCGGTCGCGCCGGACATCGTGCTCTACGATGCCGGGGTAGATGTGTTTGCGGGCGACCCGTTGGGGCGGATTAACATATCCGAGCAGGGCATCCGACAGCGGGACCGGATGGTTCTGAGTGAGCTCAAACGACGGGGTATCCCGGTTGCCACGGTCATTGGCGGCGGCTATGACGACGACCGGATGAAACTCGCCCGGCGCCACGGGATTGTGGTGGAGGAGGCGGAGCGAGTGTTCGGCAGCCAGCCCGGAAACTGAAACCTGCGTCCGGGCTCTGACGGAAAATCTGGCCGTCAGGCCGCCGCAACACTCACTCTCGTTCCATTGAATGCGGCATTACCGGTCAGCTCGTCCACCCGCTGTGAGTCGGTTACGTCATTGATGCTGACGCCCGGTTGGGTGTGGGCGACGTTCATCGCCGTGTCCTGACGATTATGGCCCCAGCCCTGGGGGATACTGACCACCCCTGCAAACATGTTCTCATCAAACTCGACGGGCAGCTGGATGCTGCCTACGGGGGATGACACCATCGCCGGCTTTCCGTCTTCCAGCCCCAGCCTCTGGGCGTCAATGGGGTTGATCTGCAGGGTACAAGGGTCTTTGCCTTTGACCAGCCTGTGGGAATTCTGGGTCCAGGTGTTGTGGCTGCGGGGCAGGCGGCGGCTGATCATGGCGAAGGGGTAGTCGCTGTTGCCGGCGGACTCCAGCAAGCCCGATTCGTTCAGCCGTTTCAGGTCATCCAGGTACAGCTGCGGGGCGATGTGAATTTTGTCGTCCTCGGTCTGGATTCGCTGTTCCAGGCAGGGCTGTAATGGGCCCAGATCCACGCCGTGGGGATTGGCTTTCAGCTGTTCCAGGCTCATGCCGTCTTTGCCGTAGGCGCCGTGCTTCAGGCCGCCATCCAGCATCATTTCCGGGGTCAGGCCATCGTCTTCCCGGCCGGTCAGTTTCAGACCCAGGTCCCGCAGAATTTCCCAGTCGTGCTTCTGGTTGGCGGTTTTCTCGAATAAGGGTTCGGAGTATTTCGCAGTATTTCGCACGGCAAAGGAGTTGAAGAAGACGTCGAAGTGGGACACTTCCAGGCCAGTGGTAGATGGCAGAATGATATCCGCATGCCGGGTGGTTTCGTTCAGGTAGATATCCACCGCCACCATGAAATCCAGTGATTCAAAAGCTTTGTCCAGGCCCGCGCCACCGGGCGCCGAGAGTACCGGGTTGCCGGCGATGGTGATCATTGCGCGGATCTGTCCTTCGCCGGGTGTGAGGATTTCCTCGGCCAATGTAGCCACCGGGAATTCGCTGTTGAAGAAGGGCAGTTTGCGCACCCGGGATTCAAAGCGGCCGTAGGAACTGGGTTTGCCTTTTTTATCCTTGACCAAATCGAAGGCAGGTTGCGGGAACATGGCCCCGCCGCGCCGGTCGAAATTGCCGGTTAGAATGTTCAGCACGTTGTTCAGCCACTGGCACAGCCCCCCGAAAGACTGGGTGGAGGCGCCCATGCGGCTGTAGCAGACCGCGCTTTTCGCGTCGGCCATGTCGCGGGCCAGCTGGCGGATGGTGTTGGCGTCGATGCCGCAGGCGCTTGCGACGGTCTCTGGTGCATAAGGTTTGACGGCATCGGCAAGCTGGTCCAGCCCTTCGATCATCGGCTCCAGATGGCCAGTGTTTACCCGATTCTCATCGAACAGGGTATGGGCCAGGGACAGCATCAGCAGCGCGTCGGTTTCCGGCTGGATAAACAGATGCTGGTCCGCTTTCTTGGCGGTTTCCGTGCGGCGTGGGTCTATCACGACCACCTTTCCGCCCCGCTGCTGAATGGCTTTCAGGCGCTTGCCCACGCCGGGTGCGGTCATCAGGCTGCCGTTGGACACAATCGGGTTGGCGCCGATGATCAGCATGAAATCCGTGTGGTCGATGTCCGGCACGGGAATCAGCATGCCGGCGCCCAGCATATAGTTGGACGCAACGTGATGGGGTAACTGATCCGCAGAGGCGGAGCTGAACCGGCTGTTGGTGCCCAGCGCCTTGAAAAATCGCGGTAGCGTGATGGCGTTGCCGAAGTTGTGGGCGTTGGGGTTGCCCAGATACACGCCAACGGCGTTCTGGCCATGTTCCTGCTGAATGCCGCGAAAACGCGCGGCGATTTCGTCCAGCGCGTCGTCCCAGCTGATTTCCTGCCAGGCCCCATCGACTTTTCGAATGGGCGTTTTCAGGCGGTCTTTGTCATCGTAAAAATCCTGCAGGGCAACCGCTTTGGGGCAGATATGGCCCTGACTGAACGGGTCGTCCTTGTCGCCTTTGATCGAGAGTATCTCGCCACCCTGATGTTTGATTTCGAGGCCGCACATGGCTTCGCAGATATTACAGGTGCGGTAATGGGTCTGGGGCTGCGTGGAAGTGTCGCTCATATCAAAAGGCTCGGTCGCTGGTTTTATGATTGTTGGTTGGGCTGAGTATGGCAGTAATGTCGAATAAATCAGATTGTCGAAAATGACATGATCATGGTGATTCTGGCCATAACCTATCGGGTGGGTCAGGGGGTTTTCAGCTGGCCACGGGCGTCCAGATAGTGAGCCCAGAGCAGTCGCGCCGCTACCGCTCGCCAGGGTGCCCAGGCCTCGGTAATGCGGGCCTGTTCATCCCGAGACGGGTGGGAGTCCAGCCCTTTGATATCGGCGATAGCATCGGCCAGTGCCAGATCCCCGAACGGCCAGACGTCGGGCTTGCGCAGGGCTGTCATGTAATACACGTCCACGCTCCAGGGCCCAAGGCCGGGAACGTCCAGTAATGCTTTCCTGCCCTCGTCCTGGGGCAATAACGCCAGGCTTTCCAGTACCAGGTCGCCGGCGTATACCCGGCCGGCCAGTTCCAGGCAATAACGGCTTTTCTGGCGGGTCAGACCCAGTCCCCGGAGTGCATCATCTCCGGCCTCCAGTACGGTTTCAGGGGTCAATTCCCCCAGACGATCCTGCAACCTCAGCAGCATGGTATGGGCGGCCTTCAGAGAAATCTGTTGTTCCAGAATGATGTGAATGAGCGTCCCGAAACCGGGCTCCCGCGGCCAGAGCGGCGGCGTGCCAAGACGCCTCACGATATCGCCCAGGTCAGCATCCCGTGAGGCCAGTTCTCTGGCGCCCTGTTCAAGGCGTTGCTGATTCAGGGCTTCTGGTATCCCGGTCATTGGAAAAACTGTCTTTTCATGGGCATATGGACGATCTTCGTTGGATACTTTCACTATTATTCTAAAGTTCCTGGGTCCCAAGCCGCCAATCAACATAACACCCGTTAAAAGTGAGTTTCCAATGCCTCTGAAAAAGCGATTGCTCATCACGCTACTGCTGGTGGGCCTTATTCCGGCTGTGGCGCTCACTTTTTTCAATGCCGAAGTTGCACGGCAGACCCTGGAAGAAGAGGCGTTGTCGCGGCTTTCGATTGCTGCCAGTAACAAAACAAATTCCGTTGAGCATTATGTCGAAACCATACGCGACCAGTTAAAATCCATGGCTGCCCACCGGGGAACCCAGATGGCCGCCGAGACATTCGGGCGTGTGTTCGGCGACTTCGCCCGCGGCGTCAAAGAAGAGCCAGCAGAATTGCGACGTGAGCTGGAAGCGCATTACCGGAAGCACTTTCTGCCCCAGTTGCAGGCCAATGGCGGCGGCCAGGGCCGTTCAGCGGCGGATTATCTGGCGTCCCTGAGCGGGAACAGTCTGGCGCTTCAGTTCAAGTACATTGTTGAGAATCCGAACCCGGTCGGGGCGAAAGATGACTTGATGGTGTCCCCCGGTTTTCAGATCTATAACAAGGTTCACGAACAGTGGCATTCGTCCTTCAAGGATTTTCTGGACCGATTCGGCTATTACGATATCTTCCTGATCGATGATGAAACCGGCCATATCCTGTATTCCGTGTTCAAAGAAGTTGATTTTGCCACCTCGCTGAAGGATGGCCCTTACGCCAATTCAGGCCTGGCGGCAGCATTCAGGCAGGCCCTTTCCGACGATGAGAATACGTCGCCCCGGTTTATCGATTTCGCCAAATACGCACCTTCCTATGATGCGCCCGCAGGATTTATCGCGACCCCGGTGTATTCCGGCGGTGAAAGGGTGGGCGTGCTGGCGTTTCAGTTTCCTATCGACCGCCTGAACAACATTATGCTTGAGCGGGAGGGTATGGGTGAGACTGGTGAAACTTACCTGGTGGGCGAGGACGGTTTAATGCGGTCGGACTCCTATCTGAACCCCGAGGAACGGAGCGTAGCGGCGTCTTTTGCCAATCCGGAAACCGGGTCGGTCAAAACGGCGGCTGTGCAGCAGGCACTGGCAGGTAACTCCGGTGAGGCTGTCATTGAGAATTACCGGGGCCAACCGGTGTTCTCGGCTTTCCGTGCCATTACAGTTGGCGGCTTGAACTGGGCGCTTCTGGCGGAAGTTGATCAGGGTGAGGCCCTGGCGCCGGTGTATAAGCTCTTGTGGATGGCGGTTATTGCGATTTCAATCGTTGTCGTCGTGGTGTTGGGCGTGGCTGTCTGGACCGCGAACCGCATCATGAAACCCCTCGGTAAAGACCCGGGCGAGTTACAGGCCATGGCCGAACAGGTGGCGTCGGGCAATCTGGTGATTGATGATCCGGATTCTGGCAAGGCTACCGGGGTATACGGCTCGATGCTCAAGATGGTCGCGGACCTGAAAGACGTCATACTCAAGATCGAGGAGGCTTCGCAGCGCCAGGCCAGTGCCTCCGAAGAGTTGTCTGGAACCACGGCTCAGACCCTGCAGAATGTCAACGAGCAAGCCGGGCAGACCGAACAGATGGCGTCGGCTATTGAAGAAATGTCTGCGGCCATCAGTGAGGTCTCCCAGAGTACCTCCGAATCAGCCGCCGGCGCCCGGCGCACCGATGAAGCTGTCAGCCGCAGCGCCGCCGAGGTGGAGGCGTCGGCTGCGGATACTCGCGCGATGGCGGAGGAACTCCGGGAAGCCGAAGTCGGCATTGATGAATTGCGACGGAACATGGCCTCTATCACCAAGGTGCTGGACACCATCAAATCCATCGCAGATCAGACCAACCTGCTGGCACTGAATGCTGCGATCGAAGCGGCCAGAGCCGGTGAGCAGGGCCGCGGTTTTGCCGTGGTGGCGGACGAAGTGCGCAGCCTGGCCCAGAATACCCAGAAGGCCACCGAAGAAATCAGCAGTTCTATCGAGACCCTGGTGAATTCCTCGGAGCAGGCCTCCAGCGTGGTCACCAGGTGCAGTACTCGGGCCAGCGGTATTTCCGATCGGGCTGGCGGCATCGTAGACCAGCTTCGTCAGGCGGTGGATGAAGTAGCGCGGCTCTCGGGTATGGCCGAGCAGATTGCCACAGCTTCCGAGGAGCAATCGGCCACGGCGGACGAGGTAACACGCAACGTGTCCGCCATATCCGAGAAATCGATCGAAACCAAGCAGGCGATGGCTCAGATATCAGCGGCCAGCAATGATCTTGCGGAGCTTTCCTATCAGCTGAAAGATCTGCTGTCGCGGTTCCGAGTAAACTGACCCGTTGGGGAGCATTGGGATTTACAGGGCAGTTGCGGTATCTTGCCACCTCGAGATTGTGGATCGCGTTTTCCCTGTTTTTCACTGACTCTGTTACCTGCGTGTTCAGTGGGCTGGGTGTCTACGTGGGTGCCCGCAGTGGTACCTGGCTTGAGAGCAAAGCAGAGCTTTTTGGTGGTATTGTGCTGATTCTCATTGGTATCAAAATTCTGTTTGCCTGAGGCTGCCATGGACATTCCACCGTTTGCCAAGATCCACGAGTTTGCCTGCTTTCATAAAGGTGATGCTGCGGCTGTAAAAGCCGGGTTGCCACGGGTCGTTGCGGCTGGCGATCTGGAAGCGCTGGCAGACGATCGCTTTCTTTCCGAAATCACCCGTTGCATCTTTAAGGCGGGTTTTGTCTGGAGAGTGATTGAACGCAAATGGCCGGATTTCGAGGCCGCGTTTGAGGGGTTTGTGCCACTCTATTGGCAGCAGGTTCCCCCGGATGTACTGGAAACGCTGGCTCAGGATCAGCGGATTGTGCGCAACATGCAGAAGATTCGCACGGTGCCGGAAAATGCGCGGATGATTGTGGAAGCGTCCCGCATGCACGGTGGTTTCGGGAAGTTTCTGGCGCAGTGGCCGAGCAATGATCAGGCCGGGCTGCTGATCTGGTTGAAAAAACACGGTGACCGCCTGGGCGGTGCCAGTGCACAGTACTTCTTGCGTCGCGTGGGCTGGGACGGATTTATCCTGTCATCGGATGTGGTGTCGGCGCTGAAGCGTGAAGGGTTGCTGGACGCCACGCCCGGCAGCAAGAAAGCTCTGACTCAGGCCCAGAATGCCTTCAACAGCTGGCACCAGGAAACCGGCTTGCCCTACAGCCATCTTTCCCGGATTCTGTCTTTCACGGTGGGCAACTAAGCCACCATCAAAAGCAGCAGCAACAGCTCGGAAAACACCACGCTGGCCCCCAACGCATCACCGGTATAGCCGCCGAGATCCCTTTTTAGCTGCCAGCCCCAGAGCAAGGCCACAACGCCGACGCTGATGACAGCCCACATCAGCAATCCAGGGCTCCAGGCGTCCAGTAACAGGCAGACTACCGCCACGAAGACTGACGCAACAATCAGCCGCTGCGTTGAAAAACCATCAGCCACCGGTTTGCTCTTGCTGGTATCAGGATCGCTGACATAGGGCAGCACGCGCATCAGCACCAGTGGAGTCAGGCGGGCAAGGCAGGGGGTCGCGAGCAGCGCCAGCCAGATCGCCGGGGTTGCATTCAGCAGGGCCACTTTCAATAGCAGTGCCATCACCAGGGCCACGGTGCCATAGGTGCCAATGCGACTGTCCTTCATGATCGTCAGCCGTGCTTCCACGGAATAACCACCGCCCAGGGCATCCACGCTGTCGGCCAGGCCGTCTTCGTGGAAGGCGCCGGTGATCCACAGGTGAAAGCCCAGTACCAGGATCACGCTGATCCATTCGCTCCAGACCTGGGCCAACAACGTAAAAAGCACGGCGTAAACCACCCCCAGTAACAGCCCGACAATCGGGAAATACACGCTGCACTGGCTCATCAATCGGGGCGAGTAGTCGATTTTCGCCATCATGGGCACCCGGCTGAGAAAACCCACGGCAAGCCAGAACGCCTGCCATTCCCGGTGTAATGCTGGACTGACTGTCATGCCGGTGATTCCGCCTTGGTATTTGGGTGCAAGGAGTTATTCTACGTTGTCAGAGCAAAGCAGACTAAAATATATTACAAAATAGAATAACCTTATGCTAAAGAGCTCAGCCAAGCAGAGCAAGGAGAAACTCATGACACCGCCTGAAGCTAATGGGCAGGTGTATCTGAAAGTGCCAATTAACTTTCTATGATAAAACTCAGACAGATCCTGCCAGTGATTGAGTGGCTTCCGGCGTACAGCCGGAAGGACGCCAGTCGCGATCTGGTGGCCGCGGTTCTGGTTACCATCATGTTGATTCCGCAGTCGCTGGCGTATGCGCTGCTGGCAGGTTTGCCGCCGCAGGTTGGGCTTTACGCCAGTATCCTGCCGTTAGCGCTCTATGCGCTTTTCGGGTCCAGCAGCAGCCTGTCCGTCGGTCCGATGGCGATCGTTGCGCTGATGACGGCTGCGGTGCTGTCTACGCTGTTTGCAGCCGGCAGTGAGGCGTATATAACCGGCGCCGTGATTCTGGCGTTGCTGTCAGGCCTGATCCTGATCCTTATGGGCGTTCTACGGCTTGGGTTTCTTGCTAATTTTCTAAGTCACCCGGTGATTTCCGGGTTTATTAGCGCGTCGGCGCTGGTCATTATTGCCAGCCAGGTGAAGCACCTGTTGGGCATTTCTGCCTCTGGTCAGAATCTGCTGGAGCTGGCTGTGTCCATGGCACCGAACCTGAACGAGGCGAACCTGCTGTCAATGTTGACCGGAACCGGCGTGCTGGTATTTCTTTTGCTGGCGCGCTGGTTACTGCCGGGGCTGCCCGGGAAGGTAGCGCCGATTGTGGCGGTGGCAGTGACTGTGTTTCTGACCCGCTGGTTGGGCCTGGATGATCGGGGACTGGCCGTGGTGGGCGAAATCCCGTCCGGTTTGCCCGCGCTGTCTCTTCCGCCTCTGGATCTGGCTTTATGGCAGCCGCTGGTGATGGGGGCGTTGCTGATCAGTGTGGTGGGTTTTGTGGAATCGGTGTCCATCGCCCAGACTCTTGCGGCCCGACGCCGCCAGCGGATTGATCCGAACCAGGAGCTGATCGGCCTGGGCGCGGCCAATCTCGGTGCCGGCGTGTCATCGGGTATGCCGGTAACCGGTGGGCTCTCCCGTTCGATTGTGAATTTTGATGCAGGCTCCAGCACCCCGGCTTCCAGCCTTTATGCCGCCGTGGGTATCACGCTGGCAACGCTTACAGTGGCGCCGCTGATTGCCCTACTTCCCACGGCGACGCTGGCCGCCGTCATCATTGTGGCGGTGGCAGGCCTGGTCGATTTGCCCGCTTTGCGGCGGACCTGGCGCTATTCCCGGCCGGATTTCGGGGCCATGCTGGCGACCATCGCGCTGACGCTGTTGCACAGCGTTGAAGCCGGCATTCTGGCCGGCGTGGGTTTGTCTGTCGGGTTGTTTCTCTACCGCACCAGTCGGCCTCACAGTGCAGTAATTGGTCTGGTGCCCGGCACGGAACATTTTCGTAATGTTGAGCGCCATCATGTGGCGGTTTGTCCCCGGGCCGCGTTTCTGCGCATTGACGAGAGCCTGTATTTTGCCAACGCGCGGTTTCTCGAGGATAGAGTAATGGAGCTGGTCGCCGGCCAGCCGGAAATGGCGGATCTTGTGCTGGTTTGCCCCGCAGTTAATCAGGTCGATGCGTCTGCGATGGAGAGTCTGGAAACCATTAATGATCGCCTGACCGATGCCGGGGTGCGCCTGCATCTTTCTGATGTGAAGGGTCCGGTGATGGACCAGCTCGGGAACACACCGCTATTGGCTAACCTGAGCGGGCAGGTGTTTTTAAGTGCCTTTGATGCGTGGAAATATCTGCAGGGCGCGCTGACGCAACAGGGCTGATGAACTCAGGCGGTTGCCAGAATAATCCGGTTGCGGCCTGCCGCCTTAGCCTCGTACATCCGGTTATCCGCTTCCCTGAGTATTGACTGCAGGTTGTCGCCATCATCGCCGAGCGTGGCAAGTCCGCCACTGAGGGTTACGGAAAGGGTCTGACCTTCAAAGTTCACTTCCAGTTTTTCAATCTGTGAACGGATTTTTTCGGACACGCTTGCCGCCTGGTCGGTATTGGTGTTGGCCAGCAATACACCGAATTCCTCTCCTCCAAGGCGTGCCGGCAGATCGGTGGCACGCAGGCATTGCCTGAGTGTGTCCGCGACTCGCCGCAATAGCAGGTCGCCGGCTTCGTGCCCATAGTCATCGTTAATAGCTTTGAAGTGATCCAGATCCAGCACCAGTAAGGAAAAGGGCTTGTTTTCACGTTCTGCGCGCTTGCGCTCGCGTTCAAACGTTTCCTTGAGGCCGATACGGTTGGTCAGCCCGGTCAGCACGTCCGTCCGTGCCAGTTCGAGAAGTCGCAGTTCCGAGCGCTCACGGGCTACTTCGTAGACGTGAGAGAAGGCCAGGATTGAAATGCCAATTGTGACCATGTTGGCCATTGGCAGTGCTTCAAACATTTCTGGCTGGCCCTGGTATTTTAACCAGTAAAGAAGGGCAGTGATCGCCACAAAACTGACTGAGATAATTAAGCCAAGGTGTCGCCCTAACAGAAGATGCGCAAGTATGGGAATGATCAGAACCCAGGCAAACGCCGTAGTAGTTGAAGTGGGCAGCACCATGGAGAACATCATGGTGCTGCAGAAGGGCACAAAAAAAACGAGCGCCCAACGTTCTACCCGGTCGGTTTGGCGAACTGCGAGAAAGACAAAAATTGCGAAGACAGCCATGACGCCTTCGGCCACGGCCAGGGGCCAATGCCCTTTATTAAGATTAAGGCTGGCAAACATCAACCCGGCGGCAATAGTGAGCAACAGCAGAGCATTGAGCACAGCTTTTCGATAAGGCCTGCCGAGAGTCCGGACAGATTCGGTCTGCAAATTCATGTGCTCAGGTCTTCTATGACAGTCGGAGGTAGGGGCGTCGAATCATGGTCGGGTGTGTAACGTTAATAAACACAATGATCTCAGGGAAAACCGACTATTTCACCCATGGAATGATCGTACAAGACTAAAGTATAGCCCGTTATTGATCCGGTTTCTGTAGATCCAAGGTGTCGTAGCAGCGAGGAAATTACACATGTCCGATGTGGTTCTGGACGTTAAGCAGGTCAGCAAACTATTCCACAGTGGCCATGACCGGGTTCCAGTGATCGAAAACCTGTCGTTCACTCTGGGTGTTGAGCAATCGATGGCTGTCGTGGGTCGGTCGGGTTCGGGTAAAAGCACGCTGCTGAATCTTCTGTGCGGGCTTGAACTGGCAGACAGCGGATCGATTACAGTGGCAGACCATCTTTTCACGAGTGGGCGGAGCGCCGTCGGGCCGGATGAGGCATCGCTCTGGGCAGCGCTGAGAAAACAGCGTATCGGGGTGGTGTTTCAGGAAGCCAACCTGATGCCCGCCATGACGCTGGTGGAAAACGTCAGGCTGCGGGCCAGCCTGGCAGGCCAGTCCGCTGGTGAGGAGATGCATTGGCTGGAACAGCTGGGTGTGGGCGCACAGGCCCATCGTTTTCCGGATCAGGTATCGGGCGGCCAGCGCCAACGGGCCGCGTTGGCTATGGTGTTTGCAATGCACCCTGCCCTTATTCTGGCCGATGAGCCCACGGGCAGTCTGGACCGGCAAACGGCGGACGAGGTGACGGACCGACTGTTCGACATCCAGCAAACGAACCGTTGCGCACTGATGCTGGCCACTCATGATCAGGTGCTGGCCAGACGTTGTGGGCAGTGTCTCGATCTTGGCGAGGGCGCTTAGACCAATGATGGTAAAGGCGATGACCAGCCACTACCGGCGCCATCCACTGCAATTGCTGGCGCTGGCCTTCATGATTGTGGTGGCGACCATGCTCTGGACCGGCGTATCGGTGCTGACCGGGCAGGCCCGGGACAGTCTTGATGTCAGCGAGGAGGCGGTGGCGGCTCGCGAAGCGGTGGTTCGCAGTGACGGCCAGCCCGTGTCGGTCGTAGATTTTGTGGCGCTGCGCACAGCGGGCATTTGTGCGGCGCCCTGGCTGGAAACAACCCGGGGTGATCCGAAGGTCAGAGTCATCGGCATTGATCCCCTGGCTATGGCCTGTTTCGATGCCCCGCCGGCCGGTGACGGGGTGGGTGAATTAGCGGGCGATCCATTTGTGGACATGAGCGAGGTGGCGGGCCAGCCCGGCCAGCTTTCGCTTTTGATCAGCCCGGGAACTGGCGCTCTGCCAAACGGGTACCAGCGGAAGGAGTTTCGCCTGGGCCCGGCGACCGGTCAGCTGGCGGACAGTTTTCTGCTGAATCTTGATGCCCTAAGTCTGCTGGTACTGTTTATCACCGGCCTGCTCGTACGCAGTGTCTATCATCTTGGCCTGGCCCAGCGGCGCAGTAGTTTTGCCCTGCTCGAACGGTTTGGTGTCGGTAAACGGCAGGTTTATCGATTGCTGACCGCTGAGCTGATCATTCTGACCCTAGTGTGTGTTTTGCCCGGCGTCTGGCTGGGACAGGCGCTGGCGAATCGGTTGGGCCAGGGTTTTGGCCTGGCTCTGGACAGTCTGTTCGATTTGTCGCTTTATGGCAGCGCTGACACGCCGGTGCCCTGGCAAGCCGCGGTCGTGATGATGGCGCTGGTGCTGGGCGTATGTTTGCTGGATCGACTGATACCGCAGCGCCGGGTTTCCCGGGACAAGCCAGCCGGGCCCGGAATTTTTCCGGCCTGGGTCTGGGGGATCATGGCCGTGATCGGATTGGTAATGGTGATGCAGGCACCCTCATTGATCTGGGTGTTCATCGGCGTGGCACTGGTGTTTGCTGGCGTTGGCGTTTTGGTGCCCGATTTTCTCGCCCGTTGCGCCGATGTGATGGCCCGGCGTCGGATCCAGAGTGCCAATGCTCCTCTTGGGCGCTGGCGCTATCTGGAACTGGCGGTCATGTTTCGTAACCTGGCGCTTCCGGTTGTGGCGTTGCAGTTTGCAATGGCCACGGTGCTGGCGGTGCAGGCATTGGTCACCAGTTTTGAGAGCACGTTTGAGCAATGGCTGGGCCAGCGATTGTCGGCCGAACTGTATGTGGAAGTGCCGGACGGTGTGGATGCGCGAACCGGTGCCCTGACGCTGGCACAGATGGACGGCCTGGACGCCTGGCACCGGGTGCAACACGGTAAAGCAACGCTGCGGGGCGACAGCGGTGACGCGACCGGAACGGATCTGATGGCGATATCGCCCGTCACATCCCTGGTTACCGGCTGGACTTTACTGGCCTCGACAGACGCGCCCTGGGCGGCGCTTTCCTCCGGGGGCATCATGGTGAACGAGCAGCTGGCGCGCCGTCAGCACGTGGAATTGGGGCAGAGTCTTCGGGTTGAAATTGGCGGTCAGTCACTGGATAGGATCGTGGTGGGCATCTATGCGGATTACGGGCGTCCGGCGGCGGAGGTCCTGGTTGATGGTGAAGCGTTGCCTGAGGCGTTTACCCCGGGGTTTCAGAGCTTTTCCATCAACCCCGGTCAGCGATCGGTTGACGATATCGCTCAGCGTCTGACGGCCGACTGGCAGATTGCGAATCTGACGATTCGGGATAATGCCAGCATTCAGGCCCTCGCCAGCCAGGTGTTCCAGCAGACATTTCTTCTGACCCGGGCCATCAGTGTATTGACACTGGTGCTGGCATCGCTTTCCCTGCTGGTGATGGGATGGGTGTTTTTCTCGACCCGATCCTGGTATTTCCAGCTGCTCGGAGTCTGGGGTGTTCCGCCCGATGCGGTTCGGAGCCAGCTCAGGCAGTTGGCGTTGCTCTTGACCACGGGGATAACCCTGGTCGCACTGCCGCTTGGCATCTGGTTAACCTGGGTGCTGGTCAGCCGCATCAACCCGTTGGCGTTCGGGTGGTCACTGCCCATGGCGGTGTATCCGGGCTTCTGGATTGAACTGGGTGTGGTGATGGCGGTGATCGGCTTGGTGATTGCCTGGTTAATCGGGCGTCAGCTGGCCGGTCAGGAATCGCTTCGACCCGGCGCAAATCTGATAGACGGAGGTGAGCGATGAATCCGGTGCGTATCCTTCTGGGGTTGCTGGTGCTGGGATTACCGGTGATAGTGGGGCTGTCGGCCTGTGCTGAACCGCCCGAGAGCCAGGGTTTTGCAGGCCTGGCCGCGTCGGTTGACAGCAACTATGATCATGAATTCTTGCAGCCGGCACCGGGCGATGGGCTGACGTTTCCCGACGATTGGGGCCCGCATCCGCAGCATCGCATCGAGTGGTGGTATCTGACGGCCAACCTGGAAACCGCAGACGGCCAGCCCCTGGGGTTGCAATGGACCCAGTTCCGACAGGCGATCAAGCCCCGGCCGGCGGCCGACCCGGCACCACCGCCGGAAAACTGGTCGCTGGAGTCGGCCTGGATGGCACACGCGGCGGTATCCTTTAACGGCCAGCATCAATTTGCCGAGCGTCTGGCCCGGGGTGACATCGGGCATGCGGGCGCACAAGCAAAGCCGTTACAGGTCTGGCTGGATGATTGGCGGTTGTCTGGTTCTGCCGCTGAGGGCGTCTGGCGCCTCAAGGTGGATTCCGACGATTGGGGCTATGATCTGGAGCTGAGCAATACCGGCGAGCGCGTGGCCCACGGTAATAACGGATTCAGCGCCAAATCCTTTGATGGGCAGGGTTCCATGTACTTCAGCCTGACCAACCTGCACATCCGTGGCACGGTCACGCTGAACGGCGAGACGATCCGGGTTCAGGGTAAAGGCTGGTTTGATCGGGAGTGGAGCAGCCAGCTTTTGAAAACCGGCCAGCAGGGCTGGGACTGGTTCGCCTTGCATCTGGACGGCGGTTACAAATTAATGGCTTTCCGGTTGCGCGAGGATGAGCGGGATTACTTGTCCGGCAGCTGGATTGCTCCGGATGGCGCGGTCACCACGTTCGGGCCCGACCAGATTGAGCTGAGGGGCGGCGATTGGCGGGATTCTGAAAACGGCCAGGTGCCGGGTGGTTTTGAACTGCAGATACCGGAGGCCGGCGTGGACATCCGGATCTCGGCGCCCCCCGGCCAGTACTGGAACGCCGGGCTTTATCCCTATTGGGAAAGCCCGGTGACGGTAGAGGGCTCGCATCAAGGGTTGGGCTACATGGAGTTGACCGGCTACCGCAACTAAATCAGGCGGCGGCCGTCAGCGCATGGTCGGCGGTTTCAGTTCGTTAAACAGGGACTGGATGCCCTTGTGCCATTGTGCCCGCAATTGATGGAAATAATCGTCGTGCTCACCCACTTGTTCAATAAAGCAGGGTTTGAGGTCATCGTTACGATAGATCGCGATATCCAACGGCATGCCAACCGAAAGGTTACTCTTCATGGTCGAGTCAAAAGAGATCAGGGCACACTGGTAAGCTCGTTCCAGTGGGGTCTCAAACTTCAAGATCCGATCCAGAATGGGTTTGCCATACTTGGATTCGCCAATCTGGAAGTAGGGGGTTTCCCGTGTGGCTTCGATGAAGTTGCCTTCCCGATAAATATTGAACAGTCGTGACTCTTCGCCCCGAATCTGTCCGCCCAGAATCATTGAACAACTGAAGTCCACCTCACTGGCTTTGCCCTCCGGTTTGTCTCTTTGAATGACTTCGCGCATGGTCTGCCCAACCAGTTCAGCGGCTTCAAACATGGAAGGCACGCTCATCAGGTTAGGTTCGTCGGTGTCGCAGCGTTTTTCCAGCAGACTGATTACACTTTGGCTGGTGGCCAGATTGCCAGCGGACAGGATCACCAGCTCACGCTCGGCTTCCTGTTCAAATACGTGCATTTTCCGAAACGTGGAAATCTTGTCGAAGCCGGCATTGGTGCGGGAATCGGATGCGAATACAAGGCCATCGGCCAATCGCATCGCCACACAATAGGTCATAAGCGAGTACCTTCGGAAACAAACGGGACGGCGCCAGTGTACCCGTTTTTTCGGGAAAAGCGTGTTCTGTCTTTTCGTTTCAGCGGCTTTCTGCGTTTATGGCTTTTCCTTCGCCAGGGTGACCCACGCTTTCGTGTGCAGCCGCTCGGTGCCGCCGCCGCTGCGCATGCCGCGCACTGGCGCCGCATCCAGATAATCCAGGCCGGTGGCCAGTTTGATATGGCTTTCGGCAACGTTCAGCAGGTTCACTACGTCGAACGTGTGCCAGTTATGACCCAGCCAGACTTCAGCCCAGGCGTGGGTGGCCAGATGATCTTCGCTATTGGTGTGGATATAACCACTGACGTAACGAACCGGCACGCCAATGTAGCGGCAGCAGGCGATAAACACGTGGGTATGGTCCTGGCAAACGCCTTTTTTGTCGTCAAAGGCCTCTGCCGCGGTGTGGGTGACGGTGGTCGCGCCGGGTACGAATTCGATGCGCTCCAGTATTTTGTTCATCATCCGCACCAGGCTGCGCTTGTTGGCGGAATACTGTTTGGCAAATTCTTTAATTGGTTTGTTGACTTCAGTCAGCGGTGTCGGGCGCAGAAACACTTCCGGCGGGAAGGGCGAATCGTCCTTGGTCAGCGGTTTGCCGGTCAGATCCACCACGCCTTCAGCGGTCAGCGTGATTTCCGACACCGGCTTGTCCATGGTCATCACCGTAACCTGGTTGCCGAAGCCGTCGGTCATCATACTGGTGTCGCCGGGGGTGCGCAGCTGCCACTCCAGTATCCGTTGCTGCGGCGTGTTGCGGGGTGTCAGCCGCAGGTACTGAATGCTGGTTTGGGTCGGCTTTTCGTAGCTGTAAGTTGTGTCGTGGCGTATTTTCAGTTTCATGCCTGCCACCCCATATAGTCTTTCTGGATTTGTCCGGCGATGTCCTGAATGCGCTCCAGAAAATCGGTCAGATAGTCATGCAGGCCGCGCTCGGCAATATAGTCCCGGTCGCCGTAATGGATGTTGGCATACAGGCTGTTGGCCAGTCGCCGGGCTTTGCGAGCCTCCCCCTGATCAACCAGCTCCAGCAGCACGACGATTTCGTGAAGACAGGCGTGCAGGGATCGTGGTACATCCAGCTCCAGAATCAGCAATTCGGCAACATTGAGCGGCAGAATATTCGGGCCGTAAATCTGCTGGTAAGCTTCGAAAGCGGCCAGAGAGTGCAGCAGAGCCGTCCACTCAAAGAACGAGCGGGTCGCGTGTTCGTCTGCGGAGGCCGTTGCCATCTCGTGGCGAATGTTCAGCACCCGTGCGGTGGTGTCGGCTCGCTCGATGAACGTGCCCAGCCGCAAAAAGTGGAAAGCGTCGGTGCGCAGCAGCGTTCCATAGGCGGCTCCCCGGAACACGTGCGAGCGGGCACGGGTCCAGTCGAAAATCTGGCTGGCATTGGATTCGGTGACGCCGGTTTGCCGCAGTTCTTTCATCTCCATCCACGACAGGTTGATGCTGTCCCAGACATCCGCCGACAAATTACCGCGAACCTGCAGCGCGTTGTCACGGGCGCTCTGGATAATATTGAATACACTGGCTGGATGCCGATCATCCAGCAGCATGAAGTCAATCAGATTCTGCGGCGTGAGCTCCTTGTAGAGCTCATCAAAGGTTTCTTTTGTGCCGGTAACCAGCAGGGGCACAGACAACTGCTCCTCGCGGTCTTCCGGCACATCAATCAGTGCCATGGTCAGGCTGACATCCAGCAAACGGGCCTGGCATTCGACGCGCTCAAGGTAGCGGGCCATCCAGAACAGACTTGATGCGGCGCGGCTCAGCATTGGTCATCCTCCAGCACCCAGGTGTCTTTGGTTCCGCCACCCTGGGAAGAGTTCACCACCAGTGAGCTCTCCTCAAGTGCAACCCGTGTGAGTCCGCCCGGGACCATCTGAACTTTTTTGCCGCTGAGAACAAAGGGCCGCAAGTCCAGGTGCCTCGGAGCAATACCCTGTTCAACAAAAGTGGGACAGGTCGACAGGCTGAGGGTGGGCTGGGCGATGTAATGATGGGGTCTGGCCTTGAGCAAATCGCGGAAATTGCTCAGCTCTGCTTTGCTGGCCCTGGGGCCAATCAGCATACCGTAGCCGCCAGCGCCCTGGGCCTCTTTGACCACCAGTTCCGGTAGGTGCTCCAACACATATTTCAGGTCTTTGGGTTTGCGGCACTGCCAGGTCGGCACATTCTTCAGAATGGGCTCTTCGTTCAGGTAGAACCGGATCATGTCGGGCACGTACGGGTAAATGGACTTGTCGTCAGCCACACCCGTGCCCATCGCATTCGCCAGCACCACGTGGCCGCTGCGGTAGGCGCCATAAAGGCCGGGCACACCCAGCATGGAATGCGGGTTGCCAGACAGCGGGTCGAGAAAGTCATCGTCGATCCGGCGGTAAATGACGTCCACCTGCTGGGGGCCCACCGTGGTTTTCATGTAAACCCTGTTCTTGCGAACGAACAGGTCCGCGCCCTCAACCAGCTCAACGCCCATCTGGCGCGCCAGGAAAGCGTGTTCAAAGTAGGCACTGTTGAAACGTCCTGGCGTTAGCACGGCCACGGTCGGGTTTGGATTCAGGGAGGCAGCGCGGAGCGTTTCCCCAAGCAGGGCCGGGTAGTGGTCAATCGGCGCAACCGGTGCCTGGGCAAACAGCTCCGGAAACAGCCGCATCATCATCCGGCGGTTTTCCAGCATGTAGGACACGCCGCTTGGGCAGCGAAGATTGTCCTCAAGCACGTAAAAATCGCCGTCGTTATGGCGGATCAGATCAATGCCGGCAATGTGGGAGTATAGATTGCGGGGCAGCTTCAGGTTTTGCATGCCCGGCTGATACTGGGGGTTCGCAAACACCTGCTCGGCGTCAATGACCCCTGCTTTGACGATGTCGAAATTATGGTAGATGTCGTGGAGGAAGCGGTTCAGCGCGTTCACCCGCTGGCGCAACCCGGTCTGTAACTTGTGCCAGTCAGAGGCGGAAATGACCCGGGGGATCAGGTCAAAAGGAATCAGACGATCTGTACCTTCGTCCTGGCCATAAACGTTAAACGTAATGCCAAGGCGCTGGAACAGAACATCGGCCTCGCGTCGCTTGTCGGCAATCATGTCTTCGTCAGAATTGATCAGCCAGTTTTCAAGCGTTCGGTAATGAGGGCGGACGCGATTGTCTGGGTCAAACAGCTCATCGTAAAGGCCGTCAGCCGGTGTCTGGATCAGCATGGTCAATGACTTCTCCCTGAGTGGCGTCAAAACGCAGTATCGAAAATCCGGTGCGAGGTCACCAGCAAGCGGGTAGCAAACTAGCAAACGGTGGGCCAGCATTACCGCTTGGCGGACAAGGATCCACTATCAGTAAAGGAGCGAGGCGTGGGTTTGTCAAAAATCATAAAGCAATCATTCAACACGAAAAGCCTGCAACTGTGCCCACATGGTGCGGATCCGGATTCGATGAACGCTAATGGTGCATTACCAGCTAAGTGTATTGCCTGCTGGCCCGGGTTCGATCGTGGGGATAACGGTCGGTTGCCGGCCCCCCGAGGACCTTGAATCCATCAATTCACGGAGCCGGACAACTTCCTCCTGAACGTCATCGGCCAGATCCAGGATGATCTCTACCCGCCGGTTTTTCGCGCGGTTGGCGGCCGAGCTGTTAACTGCACGGGGTTTGGTGTCGGCCATACCGGCAACTCGGATGCGGTCAGCACTCAGCTGTTGTCGAGCCAGCAACACATTGGCCACCGCAGCGGCTCTGGCGGCAGACAGGTTCCAGTTGCTGGCGAATTGGCTGGTACGAATAGGGACGTCGTCAGTGTGACCCTCAATGGTGATCTTGCCCGGCATATCGCTGAGCACCTCTGCCATATCCAGCAGTAAACCTTCAAATTCGTAGGTCACCTCGGCCGAGCCGGACGGGAAAGAGCCTTTCTCCTCAACCCGAATGATGATGCGGGCCTCGTCCTGGGAAACGTTGATCCGACCGTCCGCAATGGCCGGCTCAAGCACCATCAGAATGGACTCTACCCGCTGGTCCATCTGTTCCTGAACGGCCTCTGCTACCTCTGTTTCCTCTGGATTTTTCAGGGTTTCAATTTCCGGATCTTCGGTGGTGGTAGTCTGTTTGACCTGCTCCAGCAGCGTTGGCTCCGGTGGAGCAGGTGAAAACTTATCGAAGATGGGGCTGGTGCCCTGAGGAATCTCCAGAGCGGGCACCTCTCGCTGCACGCCGAATGCCTTGGACAGTTCACCGGCAATCTGCTTGAACTTCTGGGCGTCGATTTCCGAAAACGACAGCAGCAACACAAAAAAGCACATCAGCAACGACATCAGGTCGGCGAACGTGACAACCCAGCCGGGGATGCCCGGTTTTTCCTCTTCCGGCAAGTCGTCCATTGCCTACCCTGCTGCCTCTTCCGCCTGTTCCTGTTTCGCCCTCTGTTTGGGCGTCAGGTAGCTGGACAGCATCTGTTCGATGACGCGGGGGTTTGTTCCTTCCTGAATGGCAGTCAGAGCGTCTATATACAGAGCTTGCAGACGGGCTTCTTCGGTCATGCGGAGGGAGAGCTTGTCAGCGATGGGTGTGGCAATCATGGTGGCGATCATCGCACCATAAAGTGTGGTCAGCAGCGCTACGGCCATTGCCGGGCCGATGGATTTCGGATCTTCCATGTTGGAAAGCATTTGCACCAGACCAATCAGCGTGCCGATCATACCCATCGCTGGCGCGACATCGGCCAGTGCCGTAAATACCTTGGCGCCGGAGCGGTTGTGGTCCAGTGTCATCAGCCGTTCTTTACTCAGCAGTTGCCTGATGGTGTCGCTGTCGTGGCCATCGACCAGCATCTGAATGCCCTGTTCCAGAAACCGGGATGAAACGTCTCGCCCTTCCAGTCCGAGTACGCCCTGCTTGCGGGCCACCTGGGAGACATCCACCAGCTCCTCGATGCTTGCGATGGTGTCGGGCAGTTTGAATTTGAAGGCCCGGGCAGCGGTACGGAAAGCATCAAGAAACTGGTAGAAGCTGAATTTTGCCAGCACCACCAACAAGCTACCGCCCACGACAATCAGCAGCGACGCCGAGTTAAGAAAGACATCTGGCGAAACACCGAGAACGACCGCCGAGGTAATGAGAAGGAATGCACCGAGCATTCCTATCAGGGTTGCGAAGTCCAAGACTCCTCCTTTTCTTCTTTCCAGGCCGCGTAACGGAGAAGGTCTGATTCCACCATTTTCAGGCACAGGGCAACCACGCCGGCATCGTCAATAAAACCGAGCCAGAGAATCATATCCGGGATTAAATCCAGCGGGTTCAAGACGTATATCAGGGTGCCGGCGATGGCCGCGATACTTTTCCAGGGCACTTCCCGATAGTTGCCTTTCCAATAGTCCCTCAGCATGGAAAACATCAGGCGGATGTCGGAGCTGAAACGCTTCAGTCTGCCACTGCCCTGTACTTTTTCTTCAATGGCTTTCTGGCGGGACAACAGATCCCCGACGTCCTGCCTGTTTACTTTATTGGCTTCTCTGTCGAGCTGTTTTTTTGCCTCACGATCACTGAATAGCGCCATTACGAGCTCCTGTCCGCCAGAATTTGCTTGCTTGAGTATACTGGTGTCATGTCAAAGTTTATCCAATATAACACCACGCCTTTTCCCGACGCTTTGATTCGTGACGCAGACGGCTTAGAGTGGCTTGCGGCCTAATTGGACCTACGCCGGCGTAATCTGGCAGCTTTAGACAGGCTTTGATGGCGTTCGGCTATCGCTTGTACTGGGTTGGGCAATAGGCTCGGATAACGCCTTCCGGGCGCAGCGCCCGATGTTTGGTTTTGCGACCACTGACCCGCTTGCGCCACAGTCGGAAACTGGCCGGCTTCAGCGACCGCCGCATTACCTTGATCACCTCTTTTTCCGGCAAGCCGTAGAGGGCTTCGATGGCTTCAAAGGGCGTTCGATCTTCCCACGCCATTTCAATCACTCGCGACAATTCTGGTTCTTTCAATTCAGTCTGGCTCATGACGATGGTATACGCGGTACGAGATGTTTGGATGATTCGCGCATAAAAAAGGGGCGCCCTTGGGCGCCCCTTTTCTTAAACGACAGGCCGTTGGTTATCAGGCTTGCTTGCGACGACGTACAGCCACCAAACCAGTCAGACCAAGTGCCAGCAATGCCAATGTACCCGGCTCTGGAACTGTCGCGAAGGTGTGGTTGTCAGTTTCGAAGGCGAAGCCGTTGCTTGTCAGCCTAATTGCATCGAACAGCTGATTGCCAAAGGAAAAGTTGACGAAGCGGTTGCTTAAAGGATCGCTCTGGTTACCACTGGCAACGCCGGGGAGTGCGTCAGCGATTTGGTCACCGGTGAAGCTGGCAAACGTATCGCCGTCTAACAGGAACGACAGTGTGTTGTAGCTGTCGATGGATCCCCAGAAAAGACCGAAGTAGTTGGCAGTTGTACCTGCAGCCAGGCTCAGCAATGCAGACCCGTTCTTTTCCGGATTTGGAACAGAAAGATAAAAGCTATCAACGCCAGGAGGGGGTGCGCTCTCGGTCGTGCCGCTGGGCCTATCGAAAATTGTTAGATCGCCCGCACAAGAGCCGTACGCGCCACAGGTTTCGTCGTTAAAGTACTACGGTAGCACCAGTCACCTGGGTTGTATGGGTCACTCCGGCTGCTTCAGCTGTGATCTCAATGGCCTGCGCACTGCCTGCGAACATGATGGCCAGAGAGGCCGCAGTAAGTGTTGGAACAAATGTAAGTTTCATGTCTCTACCTCGATGTGGATTGCTTTCACTTGACGAGGATCAGAGCATTTTCAGTGCCAGCTACGGAAAAGTTACTTCTTTCAATGAGGTAAAAGACCGAGACGATGTATCAGGTTTGTTTGGTGTAAATTAAGTTGACATAAAAAGAGCTCATACTACGCGCAACTGTAAATCATCCCGACATTACCGCCAGGTCCCGGTTCCCGATTTGTTTAACCAACAAATATCCGCTTTGCCAAACCTGCACCCCGCAGGCCCTGAATCGACAGGGTGGTCATCAGGCCACCAATCATGGCTCCGACCACGCCACAGGTAAGAATGTCCTGGCCCGTCAGGTACAACCCGGGTAGGTCGGTCTTGGGCCTTAGCCACTGTTGCTCAAATCGCTCGGGGGTGTGGTCCAGGCCGTAAAGTTCGCCCCGTTCGTAGCGGCAGAACCAGGCGGTGGACAGCGGGGTGGAGGTTTCCAGATAGTCCACTTTGCCACGCAGATGAGGAAGCTTGTCGTAGACCACGTCCATTATGCGGTCGGTGATTTCTTTCTTCAGCGCCTCGTAATCCTCGCCGCGCTTGCCCCAGGTGGTGTCTTTCCAGGCCTCGAACATGTCCCAGGTGGTGGGTGCGACCACTTCGATGGTCGACGTGCCCGGCCAGCGGTTCTGGTAATCCGGATCCTTGGCGGCGGGGAAGGACACGTAGACCACTGGGAAATCGGCGTTGGTGTCTTCCAGAAACGCGTTTACGTTGTCATCATGGTGGGCACTGGGATAAATCCAGAAATTGGTGCGCGGCAGGCCGAGTTCGTCCGGCGTACCTTTCAGTCCCAGATAGAGGCCAATGTGGGGCATGGATTGCTGGATATGCTTGCGTTTGCTCTGATAGCCGCATTTTTTCGCCGCTTCGGGCGGCAGCAGTTTTTCAAAGGTGTTGATGACACCGGCGTTGCTGATGACGATGGGCGATTGTATTTCCTCACCGTCCGCCATGCGGACGCCGATCGCTTTGCCCTTGCGGATCAATATCTCGGTAACGTCTGCGTAGGTAAAAACGTCGCCGCCAGACTGCTGGATGACGGGAATGATGGTTTTGGCAATTTCCGACGCACCGCCAACCGGGTAGTAACCGCCGTGGATGTAATGCTTGGCAATCAGTGCGTGGACCATAAAGCTGGACTGTTTTGGCGTTACCCCGCAGTCGCCCCACTGGCCTGTGATGGCACCGATCAGTTCCTCGTTGTCGGTCAGTTCGCTCAGAACGTCGTAGGTGGTTCTGTTAAAACAGTCCGGCAGGGCCATGTCCAGGCCTTTACCGATCAGCGGGGCCAGCAGACTGGGTGACACCTTTGCGAGCGTGTACCACTGCATGCCTCCGGCTACCTTGCCCAGCAGCGAGATGTAGCGGTCAATAGCAGCTTCGTCCTCGGGAAACACGCTGACCAGGGAATGGCGGAACCCGGCCTTGCCTGCCTGCAGATTGACAACCTTGTCCCCCAGGAAAAAGCGATCGTAATTTTCAGCCATGGGGGCCCAGTGCAACTCGCCGTCGGTGATGTAATCAAACAGTTTGCGACCCAGGGTATGGGGGCTGCCCATATCGCCGATGTAGTGAACGCCTACATCCCATTCATAACCGTTGCGGGCGTAGCTGTGGGTGTAGCCGCCTGCAGTGTAGTGTTGCTCCAGCACCAGCACTTTTTTGCCCGCTTTGGACAGACACGCGGCCGTGGTCAGCCCGCCGATGCCCGAGCCAATCACGATAGCGTCATAGGAGCCGTCAAGGCGGTCGGCGCGATAACGATGGCCAATGCGAATAGTGCTGGGTTTCATCCTGACGTGTCCTTTACCACCACGACTTGCCCCACATTTCCGGATTGGCCCAGTTTTTCGGGTTGTTCCAGGTGCGTTTGTGGTTGTAGTCATTAATGTTGTAAGTATAGAGCGTTCGCGGATGCCCGTCGTCGGTCAGTTCTTGCTGACGGCGGAATCCCAGCCCGATGAAGTCCTTGAAGTCCCATCCCTGCTCCGGGGCAACAACAACGGCGATCTGATGGGTGCCGTAATTGCGAAGCTGGCCCAGCAGCATTTCGCCTTCCGTGTGGCTGAGCTCTTCAAGGGTGTGGGTAATCAGCGCCAGATCCTGGGTTTCCGCTAATGGAAACGCGATGTTTGGCGCGTGGGCGTCGAAGGTAATAATCGAGGCCGAGTCACGATGGCGGTGCCAGTGCTGGCCAACGTCCTCGGCGATGTCTCCGCAGACCACCACGCTTTGGGGCTGACAAGTGTCGACAATGCGCGCAAGAGCCTGGTGGCTGGTGGTCATGACGTCAGGGTCCTGTAAATAAAAGCGTAGGCAATTGAGTATTACACCGGCCAGTCTGCAGCATCAACCAGATGCAGGCCCACAGGCTGACTGGATTCGCCGTTCCAGCGTTTTACGAACTCGCCTTCCGGATCGTACTGCTCGGCCTGCTTCTTCAGGCTGAACTGGCGCAGGCCGCGGGGATCTGCGCCAACGCCTGCCAGGTACTGCCAGTTCCCCCAGTTGCTGGCGACGTCGTAATCAACGAGTTGCTCCTGAAACCAGGCGGCACCATAGCGCCAGTCCAGTTCCAGCTCATTGACGAAACAGCTGGCGACAAGCTGGCGGGCGCGGTTGCTCATGTACCCGGTTTCCCGGAGTTGGTTCATGGCGGCGTTGACCAGCGGGTATTCGGTGTTGCCCTGGGTCCAGGCCATAAAGCGGTGGCCATAAAAAGTGGCATTTCGCCGTTTGCGCTGCACCCCATCGCGGCGGAACAGGTCGGCGCCGTGCCTTACGGCATACCAGTAATAGTACTCCCGCCACAGGAGCTCAAACCAGAGCCAGTAGGTCGAGTCGTTGCTGGTCTCGGTGCGCTCGTATTCACTGATGGCTTCGGCCACCTCCCGTGCAGACAGGCAGCCGTTGGCGAGCCAGGGTGAAAACTTGGACGACGCGTCCCAGACGTCCAGCGCGTTGCGGGTTTCCTTGTAAGTCGCGATGCTGTGGTTCTGAAAAACGAATTCTTTCAGCCGGGCCAGTCCGGCATCTTCGCCGCCCCGAAAAGCCAGGTTGTGTCTGGGTTCGGGAATGGCCGGGCACTGGCCGCGGTTATCGTCGGGAAATCCGGGGGGTGGCGGAAGCGCCGTCAGGGTGCGGATTCGCAGCGCTTCAGAATGGCGCTGGCCGGCTTTTTCAACCTTTTTGCGGAACTGGGAAAAGCTGTCGGGCAAGTCCTCCAGTGCCATGGGCAGTGAACCTTCTGTGAACAGGGTCACCGTTTCAAACTGCTGAAACACGGTATTCGGTGACCGGTCGTTCAGCATCTGCCACTGTCCAGCCTCGTCCGTGCCGGGCTGGCGGGAGCGAATCACCCGTTTGATCCGGTACTCGCTGATCAGTTTGGTGATTTCGGTTTCCGGCTCACCAAACGCGATGTGCAGCCGCTGGCCCAGTGGGCGAAGGCTTTTCTCAAGCGCGATGAGGCTCTGCCATAAAAAGCGCCAGCGATGGTTGCCCATCGCGCGGCTTTGCAATGGGCCGGGCTTGAACCAGCGCGGATCAACCACGTATACACACAGCAGCATGTCCGATTTGGAGGCTGCCAGCAGCGCCGCGTTGTCGTGTATACGCAAGTCACGGGTAAACCAGTAAAGGGTGTGCACGGTGCGATCTTCCATTGCCAAACAAGTGCCTAGTTGTACGCAGGTGGTTCGTCAAAGGATTAGACGGCTGACCGGTCAAGGCAAGGTCGTTGATCGTCGTCGTCGCCCGGCGTTGCTGTTACAGTGTTTCCATAATCAATGTTTCTATTATCCGACCCTAAATTCCAGAGGAGTGCCATAGTGATCAAATCCCGCGCCGCCGTTGCGTTCGAGCCCAATAAGCCACTACAGATTGTGGAAGTGGACGTTGAGCCGCCCAAAAAAGGAGAAGTGCTGGTTCGCATTGTAGCGACCGGGGTATGTCATACCGACGCCTATACCCTGTCCGGCGCCGATTCCGAAGGTAACTTCCCGGCTATTCTGGGCCATGAAGGTGGCGGCATCGTTGAAGCCATCGGTGAGGGCGTGACCTCTGTGGACGTGGGCGATCATGTCATCCCGCTTTACACCGCAGAGTGCGGCCAGTGCAAATTCTGCACGTCGGGCAAGACCAATCTGTGCGGTTCTGTTCGCGAAACCCAGGGTAAAGGCGTCATGCCCGATGGCACGTCCCGCTTTTCTTACAAGGGCGAGCCTATCTACCATTACATGGGCTGCTCTACGTTCTCTGAATACACGGTGTTGCCGGAAGTATCCCTTGCCAAAATCCCCAAGGAGGCACCGCTTGAGAAAGTCTGTCTGTTGGGTTGTGGTGTAACCACCGGTATTGGCGCCGTGCTCAACACCGCCAAAGTGGAAGAAGGCGCAACTGTCGCCATTTTCGGTCTGGGCGGTATCGGGCTTGCGGCGATCATCGGCGCCGCCATGGCCAAGGCCAGCCGCATCATTGCCATCGACGTTAACCCGGGCAAGTTCGACATTGCCAAGCAGCTCGGTGCCACTGATACGGTCAATCCCAAAGACTACGACAAGCCAATCCAGGAAGTCATTGTAGAGATGACCGATGGCGGCGTGGATTACTCCTTCGAGTGTATCGGCAACGCTCAGGTGATGCGTTCCGCGTTGGAGTGCTGTCACAAAGGCTGGGGCGAGTCCATCATCATTGGTGTGGCCGGTGCCGGAGAAGAAATCAGCACCCGTCCGTTCCAGCTGGTTACCGGTCGGGTCTGGAAAGGTTCTGCGTTTGGCGGTGTCAAAGGCCGCACAGAACTGCCCGGCTATGTGGAAAAGGCCAAAACCGGTGAGATCCCACTGGACGTTTTCATTACCCATGAAATGCCACTGGAGAAAATCAACGAAGCGTTTGACCTGATGCACGAAGGCAAAAGCATTCGCACAGTGATTCACTTCTGAGGGTTTCACTATGACAGCATCTGACGAAGCAAGGCCGCCGTTTCCACCTTTTACGGAGGAGACGGCACAGCAGAAAGTCCGAATGGCGGAAGACGGCTGGAATGGCCGTAATCCGGCCAAGGTGGCAATGGCCTACTCGCCGGACAGCCTGTGGCGGAATCGATCCGAGTTTCCCCGGGGAAGGGCTGAAATAGAAGCCTTTCTGACCCGTAAATGGGAGAGGGAACACGAGTACCGGTTGATCAAAGAGCTCTGGGCGTTTCGGGATAACCGGATCGCCGTGCGCTTTGCCTATGAATGGCATGATCAGGCAGGGCAGTGGTTTCGCTCCTATGGCAACGAGAATTGGGAGTTCGATGAACAGGGCCTGATGGCAAAGCGCTACGCCAGCATCAATGACCTGGCGATTGATGAAACGGAGCGGGCGTTTCGCTGGCCCCAGGGTCGTCGACCGGACGATCATCCGGGATTGAGCGAGTTGGGCCTGTGACGGCGGAGAACACGTCACTGTTTCGGTTTCGCTTCCGCGTCCGTTACGCGGAATGCGACGCTCAGAGCGTGGTATTCAACGCGCGTTATGCAGATTACGTGGATATTGCAGTCAATGAGTACATTCGTACACTGTTCGGCGATTATCAGCGGTTGCTGGATCAGAATCTGGATATTCAGGTCGTCAGCCTGAACATGAACTATCGGGCGCCGGCCAAGTTTGACGATGTGCTGGAGGCAAGGATTACGGCGGGGCGAATCGGCAATACCTCGTTTACCCTGCACCTGGCGTTTTACCGTCACATGAGCGCCGAGTTGGTCGCGGATGCCGATATTACCTACGTGTTGATACAGCCATCGGAAATGGCCAAAACGCCGGTGCCGGATTCAATTCGGGACTTGCTTGAAAGAGGGGCGCCCGGCGCGCTGATCAGCCACGCCGGGGAATAGATCCAATCAGTTGCCGTGGGTTGCGCGGGCATCTTCCATCGCCTGCAGCACTGCTTTGGCGGTGCCCTCTGAGGACGGTGGGTTCTGGCCGGTGACCAGCCTGCCGTCCACAACGATATGAGGCGTAAAGTCGTCGCCGCAGGTGTAGGAGCCCGTCTTTTCCTTCAGCATGTCTTCCACCAGGAAAGGCACGACGTTGGTCAGGCCCACGGTCTCTTCTTCACTGTTGCTGAAACCGGTGACGTTGCGGCCACCAACCAGGTTCTGACCAGGTTTGATCTCGACATCACGGAAGACCGCCGGTGCGTGGCACACGGCCCCGATTACCTTGTCCTGCTCGTAAGCGGTTTTGATCAGTTCAACGGATTTGGCATCGTTGGCCAGATCCCACAGAGGGCCATGACCGCCCGGATAGAAGAGTGCGTCGAAGTCCGCCATGTTGACGTCTGCCAGCTTTTTAGTGCTAGCCAGAGCTTCTTTGGCCTGCGCATCCTTCTGGAAACGACGGGTGGTTTCGGTCAACGCGTCCTTACCTTCGCTATTGGGGTCGACCGGCGGCTGACCGCCTTTGGGTGACGCCAGAGTGATCTCGGCACCTGCGTCCTTGAAAACGTAGTAAGGTGACGTGAATTCTTCCAGCCAGAATCCGGTTTTGTGACCGGTGTCGCCCATTTTGTCGTGCGATGTCAGCACCATCAATATTTTCATCTATCTGCTCCTTCGGGAATCTGTTTACGTAGTTTGTTTGACTAACTTGATACCCTAAATGGAGCCGGTTCTGCGCCACTTCAACCATAAGCACACAGGAATACGTAACATCCATGACCCCAGATGAGAACGATCTCTGGTTCCTGCCGCTCGGCGGAACCGGCGAAATTGGTATGAACCTGAATCTGTACGGTCATGACGGTCGTTGGCTGATGGTTGACTGTGGCGTCACCTTTCCGAAGCCGGGCCGGATGTCTGCCGATGGCACGATGCACCGCCGCAGCGAGCCGCCGGTACAAATGGCAGACCCGGCCTTTATCGCGGACCGTCGTGACCGGCTGGCCGGCCTGGTGATCACCCACGCCCATGAAGACCACATCGGCGCGGTCCCTTACCTCTGGCCATTGCTGCAATGCCCGATTTATACCAGCCGTTTTACAGGTGAAATTCTTCGCCGCAAACTCGCAGAGTTTGATCTGCTGCACAAGGTGCCGATTCACATCGTTGAGGTCGGTGATCGGAAGGCAATCGGGCCATTCCAGGTCGAATGGCTGGCACTGACTCACTCGATACCCGATCCGAACGCGTTAATGATCCGCACTGCCGCAGGGACCATTTTTCACAGCGGCGACTGGAAGCTGGACGACCATCCCCTGGTTGGTCACGGTTACAGCAAAGCCACGTTCACCGGTCTGGCAGACGAGGGGGTGGATGCGATGGTGTGTGATAGCACCAATGCCACCGTGTCAGGCCATTCGATTTCGGAAGCGGCGTTGTTCGACGGGCTGCTGAATGTCATCAAACCCGCTACCGGCCGGGTGGTGGTCACCTGTTTCGGCAGTAACATCGCCCGGCTGCACACTCTGGCCATGGTTGCCCGTGCAACGGGGCGGTATATGGGCCTGTTCGGACGTTCCCTGATTAACATGAGTAGCGCGGCCAAAGCCTCTGGCCTGTGGGACACCGCCGACACATTGATTAATGCGGCCCACTTTGGTTATTTGCCAAGGGAAGAAGTGCTCGCTGTTGCCACCGGCAGCCAGGGTGAGCCACGCACCGCGTTACGCAGACTGGCAGCCGGCAACCACCCTGACTTCGAGCTAGAAGCAGGCGATACAGTCGTCTTCAGTGCCCGCGCCATTCCCGGTAATGAAGAAGCCATTGAGTCACTTATCAGCAGTCTGAAGAGCATGGGCGTTTCAGTGGTCACGGCCGAGAGCGCAGATTTGCCGATTCATGCGTCGGGTCATCCGGCGCAGGAAGAGCTAGAATTGATGTATCAGTGGGTCAGGCCAGCGATTGCGGTTCCGGTTCACGGTGAGGCTCGGCACATGGAAACCCATGCAGGCATTGCCAAGGCCAACGGCGTGCCCCGCGCCATGGTGGGTCGAAATGGTGACCTGTTCATGATCCGGCCGGTACCGGGAATGCGTCGCCAGATGACGGAAACCGGACGACTGGGCTGGGAAAAACAGACACTTGTCAGAGTTGAGTAAAATGATATTGTACGTTTTCGTCAGGATGTTTGCGGCCATTGTCGCCGTGCTTGCATCGGCTCCTGCTCATGCGCTCTCCGAACAGGCCTGTAAGACTCTGACCATCAGTGGTAACCCGGAGTACCCGCCGCTGCTATGGGCGGATCCAGCGGAACCGGGTCGGCTTGTGGGCGCTGTGCCGGCACTGTTGCGGGAAATTGTTGAACCCATGGGGCTGGAACTGACTGTCCGGGACCTTGGTTCCTGGGCACGGGTTCAACGCGTTGCTGCCCTCGGTGAGATCGATATAGTTGCTGGCGCCTTTTTCACCTCTGATCGTATCGATTACATGGATTATCTTCTGCCACCAATGACCCATCTTCCAACGGTTGTCTGGGTGCCCAGAGGCCGCGAATTTGTCTATCGCCACTGGCCGGATTTGCTGGGCAAACGCGGCAGCACCCTGATTAACAACAGTTTCGGACAGAATTTCGACCGATACGCCGAAAAAAAACTTTCCATTCTGGGCGTTCGAACAATTGAGCAATCCTTTCAGATGGCGCTGGCTGATCGTGTTGACTTCGTGCTTTATGAGCTGCTGCAAGGGCAGGTGACCCTGGCGAAAGGAGGGGTCGCAGAGAGCTTTGTGGCGTTGGAAACGCCTGTCAGCCGCGAAGGATTATTTCTTACCTTTGCAAAAGCGTCCCCGTGCAATACGTTTGAATTGAGAGAGCGCATCGCCGATCGCTTAGCCAGCCTCGTGGATGATGGCAGGGTCGATGAGCTGATTCGTCAGTACACCGGTCTCTACACCGAAATAGAATGACGTAGCCTAATCCTGAATTTTCGGGTAGACATCAGGGTGGTCATCGTTACCCATCGGGCTGGTCTTGTAGTGATTCGCGTCCTACCTGTATAGACTCGGTACCCCCCAGGCCCACGCCCTTTTTCGTAGGCTTTCAAACAGCAAGAGGCAGTAATCAATGGCAATCTGGACCCGTACCCTTCCAACGCTCGAACAAATGGCAGAATCCAGCAAAAACACGGCCGTTACGGCGCTGGGAATCGAATATGTGGAAATTGGCGATGATTACGTTGTCGGCCGGATTCCAGTGGATAAGCGCACTGTCCAGCCATTTGGCATTTTACATGGCGGAGCGTCGGTACTACTGGCGGAGACTTTGGGCAGCATGGCTGCAAATTACTGCCTGCGGGAAGAGAACCAGATAGCAGTCGGCCTGGACATTAACGCCAATCATGTAAGGTCTGCGACCAACGGTTGGGTTTACGGAACGGCTCGGCCCCAGCACCTCGGCAGCACGACGCAGGTCTGGGAAATTCGTCTGGAAAATGAAGAAGGCAAGCTCGTCTGTATTTCACGACTCACTATGGCTGTTATCAACCGGTGATGGGTCCCGGCGCGGACGGGTGTTCAGAAACCCGCGCTCAACAAACTCGTTCATGACAATGCCGTAGGTGCCATCGGGTACTTCCTGAGCAATTCTGTACACCTCGCCGGAGGCGTCTTGAACGTCATCCGCCAGGTTGATTTGCCGGTAAGGAGTGAGGGGCTGCTTATCGGAATTTCTGACCAGCAGCACTACTGGCCTGAGTTTGCTGGATTTCTCGTTTGCGATAACAATGCCAATTTCGCCGTTTTTCAAGGCGACAATGGAGCCAGGCGGGTAAACGCCAATCATCCGAATGAACTCGACGGCCAGTTCCGCATCGAATTGTGTGCCCTTGTTGCGGTGGATAATCTGCAACGCCTGCATGGAAGCTCGGCCTTTGTCGTACACTCGCGAACTGGTGATGGCATCGTAGGTGTCCACCAATCCCACCATTTTTGCGAATAAAGGAATCTGTTGGCTTGGCAGCCCGCGCGGATACCCCTTGCCGTCCATGCGCTCGTGATGGGAGAAAGCGACATCCACCGCTGCGTGCTCCAGTGTGGGCAGACCCGCCAGAACGTCGCGCCCGAACGTGGTGTGATCCTTCATAATGTCGAACTCTTCCGGAGTCAGCGCACCGGGCTTGTTCAGGATGGCGTCGTCAATGCGCATCTTGCCCACATCGTGCAGCATGCCACACAGAGCCAGGGTGCGGATTTCTTCTTCCAGCAATCCCAGATGCTTGCCAAACGCGGCAGAGAGAATAGACACGTTGATGCAGTGCTCGGCGGTGTAATCGTCTTTGCTCTTGATTTTGCTTAAGAGTAGCAGGGCATTCTCATTGCGCAGAACACTGTCAACCGTCTGGTCTACCGTGCTGCGGATCTCATGCATGTCCAGCATTCGCCCCAGCCGCATTCCGGACATAATATTGTGGGCAGTAGCTCTGGCGGAACCATAGTGCGCCCTCGCTCCTGCCATCTCACGGCTAAGAGAGACTTTGTTGATATAGGTAACGCGCTTGTTGGAGGTTGGGCTCACTTTACCGTTCGGAAGTATCTTCTTCGATCCGGATATAACGGCGTGTCGGTCAGCCGCACGGACGACATCAACGCGACCTTCCACCACCACTGTCTGGCATTGAGACTGGACAGCCAGAAGATCGTTCTCATTCTGGATGACGAAACCCTGTAACAGAAAGTCGGTGTCTTCCCAGGCACGATCCAGGCGAATGACGTGCATGCCAATCGCCAGTTGGGATACCGGGACTTCTGTTTCAACAATGTTTTGGTGTGAGAACGTCATCCGCTGCACTCTGCCTATTGCCGTGGTCAGGCACCATACCGAAATCATATGCCTAGTATGAAGGTTATCCGTAAGACTGGTGGCTTAAAAGATTGTCAAATATTGTAACCATAAACCCGACACATTTATTGTCAGCGCAACAGTGGCTAACGTCCTTGCAACATAAAGGTCTCGTATTCCAGTTTGTCGAATTTGCGGGAGAGCAGCCAAAGCCCGGTCAGTGCCGCTAGCAGTGTTGCTGCGGCAAAGCCATAGCCGTAAAAAGAAGCGCCCAGCTCAATGGAAATGAACGTGAACAGAATGTTCCCGAAAAAAAACAGCGCGCACAATGTGACGTTGATGCCGCGGGCGTCCAGATAAAACAACACGTTCTGAATGGCCAGCAACAACAACTGGATACTCACGGCCACCAGGTCAATGTGGAACAGCGGGAGGTAGAGCGGCGAAATGCCAATGGCCGCGAGAATTTCCTCGCTCCACAGAAAAATCACTATGACCGTCAGCCCCTGGACTTTGAAAATCTCGTAGATACCGTTGCGGGCCACGATCACCATCTGGTCGCGGAAGCGATTGATCCGTTCCAGGGTGTCGCCCTCACGCACCGCATTGTAGAAACGCTCATAGGCCTCGGCAAAGTCGGTTTCCATGCGAACCAGGAAGACGGCCATGCCGGGAATGATGGACAGATAGGCGAGGAAAATCGGCAGGTCGTAAATAACCGAGGCGCGCAGGCTGGCAATGATCGGCTGAGAGGTGTCGGGGTGGAACCAGAAAATAAACTTGTCGGCCCACACCGCTGCGTTGAACAGCAAGCCGGTGAGAATCAGCGCGGGGAAAATCTGGCGCCGGCGAGTGAAATCAAAGCGGATGAAATAATCGCCCGGGTATTGGCGGATGATAGTGTAGAAGAAGCTGAAGAAAAGCAGGCTGTGACCTAACAAAAGGCCGGTCAGCAGTCCCTCCAGGCCAAATTCTGACAGCAATATCGCACCAACAACTGCGGTGGCATAACCCAGGGCGAATACCACAACGATGCGTCGGTAGGACTTCATGCTCGACAGAAAGATCGTGACCGGCCAGAGGTTACACAACACCACGAAGTTGGCCAGCATCAACAGGCGATAGAGCACCGACGTGCCGTCGAAAAAAAGCACCATTGCCACCAGCCCAAGACCCAGCGATAGCAATGTGGTTAGCCAGATCAGGCCCATCAGGTTTGGCAGTATCAGGTCGCTGCGTTTGGCATAGAGCCGGTCGGCCACCCAGCGGGTAAATACGTGCTGGAACAGCCCCGACAGAGTCAGGGAAACGGCCATCAGGTAGGTGACGGAGACCAGAAACTGCACAATCTGGGTGTCCGATACCCGCAGGGAGAAGCTGATAATACCGATCAGCATGACCCCCAGCACCGACAGAACCCAGGGGCCGGAACTGATGATGCCGGCGAGTCCGTAGGCCTCGAACAGATTCAGGAAGCTGTCCCGTTTCAGAATACGGCGTATTTCGAAACCGATACCGGCCATCAGTTATTCAGCCCTTTTTGATAGATGGATCGGTAGGCTGTGAACATGCTGTCCAGGGTATAGAACCTCTGAACTCGCTCGAGTCCGGCCTGTTGTGCTTTACGCCACTGGTCGGGATTGGACAGCAGGCGCACGGCTTCTCGAGCTGTCGCTTCGGGGTCGGCGATGGGCACAACGACGCCACTGACTCCCAGAGCGCGATCCTCATCGCTGCCCCCTTCGAGCAACTCGCGACAGGCGCCGACATCGGTCGCCAGGCAGGGCAGGCCTGCGGCGTGGGCCTCAAGAATGACCAGTGGAAGCGCTTCGGAAATGGAGGTCAGCACCATCAGCCCCAGATTCGGCAGTATGTCGTTGACGTTCTGGAACCCCAGGAATTTTACCCGCTCGGTCAAGTCGAGACTCGCCACCAGTTCCTTGCATTCGCGCACGTAAGCCTCGTCTTCGTCTTCCGGGCCCACAATCCAGCCTTCGACATCCGGGATGACTTCGCTTACCGAGCGCATGGCGCGAATAAAGGTTTTGATGTCCTTGATCGGCACTACCCGCCCAACCAGGCCCAGCACTCGCGGGATAGTTTCCGGGCGGGCTTGCCGGGCCGCATCGAAACGGGCCGGGTCAATGCCGTTGGGAATGATGCAAGTGCGGTCCTCGGGCGCGCCGTCTTGTAGTTGGCGAGCCTTATTGCCCTGGTAAAGCGAGACAATCGGATCTGCCTGTTGATAGGCCAGGCGGCCAAGCGCTTCAAAAAAGCGGATCCAGAGTCGGCGGATATAGCCTAGTTGTTCGTTCAGGGTGCCGCTGACCAGGTCCGTCGGGTCATGAATCCAGTCCGCCTGAGACAGGTCAATCTTGCGCTCCTTGGTGTAGATGCCGTGCTCGCTTAGCGCAAGTGGAATGCCCCGTTGCTCGCTGGCAATGGCACCCAGCAAGCCCGCATAACCGGTAGAGATGGAATGCAGCATGCGCACAGGCGGCATTTTCCGGGCGACCTCGGCAAGCTGGAACAGGGGCGAGTGCATAATGCGGACAGACCAGAAATAATCGACAAAGGACGGCTCGGTGCAGTATTTGCGGTAGTTCTCGTCAATCATCTCCCAGCTTTCTTCGCTGTAGAGAAAATCGTCGCGGCTGATGCCCTCCTTCTGTCCCAGATCGGCAAACACCTTGTGGAGAATGTCTGGCGGTACGTCGGCTGATGCCTTGAACTGCGCATGCAGACACCTCTGGGTCTCAAAGGCTGCCTTGTTGCCGCGCCTCGGACGAGGCTTGCCCGCCGCCTGGATGTCCATCAGGTAGTGGCATTCCAGATGGGTGACGTTGTCGGGAAGGGTGTACTGCTGTTTGCCGTAGTGCTTGGGGTCGCCCCCCAGAAAGATCAGCGCAAAGGTATATTCCGGCAGGCCGGTGATCACCTGGTGCACCCAGGATGACACACCGCCCCGGATAAACGGATAAGTGCCCTCGAGCAACAGTGCGATGTCGGCTTTGGGGGCGCCCGGTTGTTTTGTCAGCATCATAGCCAGGCCTCGACGATTGGCCGGTTGGCGGGGTGAAGTCGTTCTGTCGGGCAGTCAGCCAGATATTTGCGCACCTGGTCAAAGTCGCGCCGTAAAAAAGCAACCTCCCCCAGATACGGCAGGATCAGTTCCGGTGCCGAACCTCCCGCCAGAGCGGATCGAAACGCCGCGTCGGCGGCATCGATATTGTCCAGTGCCAGCTCCACCCGACCCAGCAGGCGCCAGTCATTGTGGCGAGACTGTTCTGCCAGCATTTCCCGGAGCAGGGTTCGGGCGCTGTTGAGGTAATATTGCTTCAGCCCGCCCTGGGCCAGGCCAAGGTAGGCCATTTCCCACCAGGTCTGCGCCAGTCGCCGCTGGCGCACGGCTTGTTTTTGTCCTTCGGCTTTTTGCAGCGCTTGCTGCAGCATGCCGGCCCGGTGTGCCAGGGTTTTTTCCTTTTGCTCAAGCATCGAATAGGCCAGCAGCCGAACGTCGTCGGCCGTATCTTTCAGGGCTTCCTGCAAAATGTTGATAGCGTCTCGTTCGTTCATCTGGCGGGTGGCCATCAGTGCGCTGAGCCGTTTGTCAGCGCTGCCTGCTTCGCGCAGAACCTGCCGCAGGCCGCCCTGGCTGTAAATGATCTGGAGGTCCATGTTGATCGGCTGGAAAGGCAGCTCCGGTATGTCCACCTCCTGCCAGGGGACCTCCCTGGTTGAGCGTGGCAGGTACAATGCCAGCAGAATGCCCAGCAGTAGCCCCAGGCTACCGATGAACGGAATGGCAAACTGCAGGGTGAACAGGAAAAGCGCAGCGGTTACCGGCTGTCCCCGATACCGGGCTGGCAACAAGGGCAGCAGAACAACGGCCAGTATTGCGCAGGCCAGGGCGTGGGCAAGCAGATAGGCAACCAGGTGACCATTGCCGGCGTCGAGCGACAACAAAACGGCAACGCCGCCGGTTTCAAGGGCCAGTGCGAGGACAACCAGCCAGTTACTGGCCATAGTCGCTGTCCTGTCTGTCGTCGAACAGGAACGTCTGGACCCATTCGTCCGCTTCCGCCCGTTCACTGATCTGCAATGTCACCGGCCGGGTCAGGTCACTGGCTTTCAGCCCGACCTGCTCCCGTAGGCCATCGTCGAGCCGGTGCAGATAGCCTGCCAGCCCCAGCTCGTCTGTCAATGGCATCAATATGACGAGATAGCGTCGGCCCCGGGAATGGTGCTCGGTGACCAGGTCCAGCCCGCGACGGATTCGATAAACGTAATCCACCACCAGCTGGGCATTCTGGTCTTCCGGAAGCGGCAGGCCAACCAGGGCGCCGGGTAGGTTGAAGCGCTCTGCGTCCAGGGCCACCCTGGCCAGATGCCGACGGAAAGCGCGCCACCCCGGTGAGCCACCGGCGGCCATTTCTGACTGCTCATGGGCCATGTCAGCCATGTGTCCCGCCAGAATGGCCAGCAGGCGCAGCGACCGGGGTTCGAAACTGAAGAAGGGCATGGCCTCGATGGCGCAGATCCCGATAAAGCGGTTTTCAGAGTCAATCAACGGGATCACCGCGAGCAGATCGGTGTCCAGCTCGTCCATCCGCTGGCGGAACTCGGTCTGCACCGACACCAGCTTACGCTCGGCCAGGGCGTGCTGTAACAATGGGTCTTTCGGGTTCACATCGCGGAAACGGCCAACGGTTGCGAGCGGCTTGTCCGCGAGTCGTCCGTTTGTCACTTCATAGATGCCGGCTATCTGCAGCTGTCCGTAGCGCATCAGGAGCTGGATCATCAGCTGTGCACTCTGGGCATTCAGTCCGGTCTGACCGGATTCGTTGATTTGTGAATAGAACCGTCTGAGCGCTTCACGAAGGCTGCTCGAACTGCCTGCAAGCTGTTGTTCCAGCCGGTCATGGGACACTTTCAACAAATAATAGTTGCGGGTGAACTCTTCCAGCCGGGAGCCCCGATAGTCGTTGCTGGCCTCAAGTTTCTGGCGCTGGCGCTCCCAGTAATCGCGGAATTCCCCGGCCAACAGGCTGATGCCCAGCACGCCGATGGTCCATACATAGGGAAAATCCGGGGTTGCTGTAGGGTTCTGGCGCAGGTGAAAGCCCAGTGCGGCAATCAAGATAAGGGCCGATACGAGGGCCATGAAAAAGCCGTATCGCAGCCCTACCAGCAATGGCCCCAGCATAGGCCAGGGAAAGTTGCCGTCGAGATAGAACGGGTCTTCCGGCCGATGCCAGACACTGAAGCCCAGGAAGAACCCGGTGATCAGAAGGGTTTCCAGCCATTTCAAAGCGGCGGGCACCCTGGCCTTTGCGTCGGTTATCTGTTCTGTTTCATCCATCGTGAACCCTGTCAGTTCGCCCGTATTTCAGTGCACTCATGCTACTGGCTGTCGGTCAGCGCCATGGCATCAACGAGTTCATCCAGCACCTTGTGGGCGGCCACGCTCAGGCCTTCGCGGCCCCAACCGGTCCGGGCGGCAGTGCCGGACCAGACCACCCGGTTATCGTCGGCGTTGCGGATTTCCAGGGTCACCCCGATAGCCGGCTCCCCGTCCAGCCCGCTTTTATAACGCCACTCTTCAACGGTGCCGGTAAACAGGTATTCTGCCCCTTCGTTGCGAGCGTTGCTCAGGGCGTTCTGCTGCCGTTCGCTGCTTTCATACATCAGCGGGTTGCGGTCATCGGGAAGGTAGAGAGTAACATCGTTACTGCCTCGGGCCCGCAAGATGGCGGCGAGAACACTTGCAGCCTGGTCCCCCGCCTGCGGCGTCTGGGACAGGTTGATCAACGGCAGAACGGCAATTCGGCTGTTTTGAGGCACCGTCGAGCCTGGTTGACTCTGCATGACCGAGCAGCCTGCCAGTAGCAGAAGTGTAATCCAAAGACTATGGCGAAGTGTTTTCATAACGGTCTCCTTTAGCGACCCAGGTAAATCGTGTACGTCAGATTGAATTCGGTACGGCCGTTGCCATCCAGCCCCTCGGATGACCAGCGGCCGGAAAGCGCCAACTCATCATCGCCCAGTATTCGCCAGCCAAGCCCCAGATCCACGCCCAACTCGGGCGTCGATGTGGACAGGACATAACCGGCGTTCAGTCCCAGAAAAGCGCGGGGCGACGGCGTAGAGCGATACAGCGCATGGGGCTCGCCGTGAAACCAGCGGGTACCAAGGCCGATGCGCTCGTAATTTTCGGTCAACAGGCCGGCCGGCGCCAGGGGCTGGTCCAGCGCCTCAATAGTCGCAGCGGGCAGCGTGCCGGTCAGCAATAGCTGCTGATTGCGATAGCCCGCGCTGACAATCCACGCGGGATCGTTCCGGAACAGGGTGTAGGTCGCATTCAGGTCCAGGCCGTAGCCATCGGCCAGGGTATCGCTGTTCAGACTTTCGACCGTCAACTGCTCTGCCTGAAGGTTCAGGTTGAGCCGCGAAAAGGGCGTATAGCCGGCCGACAGAAACGCGCGGTTGCGGCGGGTCAGCCACCAGGCTTCAGCGCTGTCCGGCGTGCGCTCCTGAAAATCATAACCCGCGCCCAGTGTTATCCGGTCAGCCCACTGATGATCATAGCGGGCACTGAGCGCAAGATCATCGCTCTGGTAGCGTGGAAGTTGGCTTGCGGTTAACGACCAACCGGCATTGCCGGACCGTCGATCGAGGGTAATCGAGGTTTCTACGGACGTTTCCGGGGTGTTCTGAAGGCTGCCGGCCTCGTCGGTGTTCAGGCTGTGGGCGGAGGCGTGCCAACGCCACTCATCATAACTGGACTGAGCCGTGACGCCACTGCGTTGCACGGTGAAATTACCAAGGTTTTGCCATCGGGTGCCGACCTGTACTGCCCGGTTGAAGTTCTGGTGAAGGTTAACAGTGTCGCGGGTCAGGGCGGGCCGTTGCGCCGGTGCCATGGGCCTGTCAAGTTGTTCAATCTGTCGAAGATAGCGGTCGGCGCTCTGCTGACGGTTTTCCGGAGTGGGGTATAGCCGCTCGAAAAGGCGGCGTCCGGCGCCCTGGCTCTGTGACCTTGCCAGTGGCAAGAGCGCTTCGGCGACCTGGGCGTCGCCCTGGTCAGCAGCAAAATAGGCCAGCGCTTCTGCAAGGTTGCCCTGATTCGCATCTGTGCCGGCGTTTGAGCGGGAAACCGTGTTCAGTTCCTGCCAGGCCAGTCGCAACAGACCTTCCTGACGGTAGACGGCAAACCGGTTTTCAGGCGTGGAAGCGTCCAACGGGATACGCACTGCGGCCTGCTGGCGCAAATCGGCAGCCGTTCCCGGGGAACCCAGCTGCTCCAAAACGTTGGCTGTGCCCAGAAGCCAATCCAGGCTGTTGCCTCTGCGGTCCATTCCCAGTCGGAACCAGTGCAGGGCTAGCTCGGGTCTTCCCAGTGCGATGTAACCGTAGGCCAGAACCGGATGGGCTGCCGGGGACGGCGAATCGCCAAGCCGGGCAAGCAGCGCCTGCAGAGGCTCAGAATACGCATTGGCATCAGAGAGTGTCAGCCAGGCCCAGCTGATCATGATATTCTCGTCGTTCGGTGCCAGTTGCCAAGCCGTGCGATAGGCGTCGTTTGCCGCCTCGATATTGTCGCTACGCTCATAGACCAATGCCCGCAGTGACCAATAACGCGCATTTTTAACGACGTCAGGGTCCTGGTCTTGCCAGCGGTCCAGGGTTTGCTCCAGCGCCTGCCAACGAGCGAGCGCTGCCTGGTATTCCGCGGTGGCAATCAGGAAGCGGGTGTCCCCGGTTTCCTGGAAAAGGCGCTCGGACAGCCTTAGAGCCACCGCATAGTCTTGAAACAGAACGGCCAGGTTTAGCAGGCGCTCTTTCAACTCCGGTGTCAGCTGATCTGAGTCGCTGGCAAGCATCCGGTCGTATTCCGCCTGGAGAATATCTTCCCGGCCGAGGAGGGTCGCCAGGTCCAGTCGCATTACCCGCGCTGTTTCTGCAAGCGCCGGGTCTGTCGGCTGAAAGTCCAGCATTGCCAGCGCGCGCTCCGGTTGCCGAGTTTGCCAGAGAAGCGACGCCAGCTGGACGCGGTCGGTATCAGACAGCGACGGCTGGTTCTCCAGCACGGCGATGGCGGCGGGAAAGTCGCGCATATTGATGCGTAACGCAAGAAGCCGTGCCTGCAACTGCTCCGAGTCCGGATAGAGGGATCGACCTTGCGTCAGCGCGTCTGCGGCAGCGTCAAAACGTCCGGCTCGAACCAGTGCGTCGGCCAGATCGATGTAACCAGCAGGCTGCAAACGCTGTCTGCTTGCCGCCCCAGTCAGCACGGTTAGCAAGGTATCCCATTGGAACAGACCCCGGGCCAGGTCGGTGGACCGTTGGAACGCCAGTTGAGAACCGGTGTCCTGGTAGAGCGATGCCCATACTGGTAGCGCTTCCGCAGGAAGGTCATTCCACTCCAGCACCTGCGCAATGGTTCGGCGGTCCGTCGGGCTCAGGCTGGCCGGTTTACTTTGCATTCGGCGAATCGCCGTCAGTGCGGCAAGTGGCCTGCCTGCGGCGAGCTGAGAGGCCAGCAATTCCCGCTGGTAGGTCAGGTTGTTCGGGTTGGCATCGGCCCGCTGTCGGATCCAGGACAGCTCATCTGACGTGGACCCCGCCAAGCGTGCCAGGCGGATACCTTCAGTCAGTGCCTGCTCGGACATATTTCGGGCGGGCTGACGCTGTTTGAACAAGGCCAGCGCTTCCCGGGGATGTCCGCTGGCCAGTTCCAGTCGGATCAGATTGTTGATGAACTCGGTGCGCTGTGCCGGGCGAACGGTGTTGAGGAACGGGCGTAATGTCGCGGCTGCAGTGCCGGGTCGGGATTGGGCCTCCTCCAGCCGGGCAATTTCCCGAGCCAGTTGCAAACGCTGGTCAGGCGTGACCACACGGTCTTGTGCGGCTTGCAGCAGGGCCAGGTAACGTGGCTGGATGACCCAGCGATCCATCGGGCCGAGGAGTTGCAGAATGCGCTCGGGCTCGTAGGGTTGTCGAAGCAATGTTTGCGCGGCGATGAAGAGTTCGTCCTGTCGAGTTTGCCGCTCAGGCCCTTCGGGCTCGGCGAACACGCGCTGGGCTTGAAGTTCCAGGTAGGTCTCGAAGGCCTGTTCCATTACCGGGTCTTTTGCCAGCAGCGGTTTCAGCGTGGCCTCCGCACGGTCCAGTTGGCCGGTGGCACTGAGGGCGTTGGCCAGGCTCAGTCGAAGTGGCTGATTGTCAGCGTCAGCACGCAGTAAAACCTCAAGGTAGGCAATGGACAGCGCATCTGGCCTGTCGAGATAGTCAGGATTTTCAAAAACCGATTGCCGCGGGAACAGCAGGTACAGCGCCAGGGCGATCAGCGCGCCCATCAGCATCAGCGCTGGCAGGCTGAAAAAGGATTCCCGCTTTCGAATCATGGCGTTACTGGCACTCCATGACCAGGGCCTGCACCTGTCTTGCAGGCAGCGTTATCTGCAGTGCATCCCGGTTTTGGCTGACGCTGGCCAAATTATCGCTCACCCTGCACTGGCGGGTGCCGTTGAGGGTGATTTCTATCGGTTGATAGCTGCGCAGCCCCATGGTGATTCGCCAGCCGTTGCTCGTGGGCTCGCGTTGCCATTGCGTGAGTATACCGTTGGCCTGGGACAGCAATGGGCCATCGGGCGGTTGATCGGTCAGTATCAGGCGCGGTGAATCGCCGCTCAGGTGGACATAACGGTTGCCGGCTGCATCGTGATAGCCGGCCACGCCGGTGCTACGCGTCAGATCGGGGAACTGATCCTGGCCAATGGTGACGGTGGAGGGCTGGCCAATGCCGCGCCACTGCCAGCCGCCTTCTTCGTCCTGAAGCAGGGCAGAGTAATACAGCGTTTGCACTCGCCTGGCGTAATCGCTCAGGTAAAGAGGCGTAACTGTCTGGTCAATCGCATAGCGATAGACCTCGTGAAGAGCGCTGAGCGACTCGGGTTTGGTGCCGGAATAGAAGTGGTAGTATATGCCGATGGGCTTTAGCCGTCCTTTGCTTTCCAGTATACGAAAGGTGTCGATGACGTTGCGAAACCCGTAAAACGGCCCTGTCCACTGATTGGTGTAGACATTTTCGTTCATGACGGGCGCATAGACTTGCAGTTCATCGCCTAGCGGGCGGGCATCCGGCCAGGTGCCCGCCAGTTCGGATGTGTAGGGCAGCGGCCTGGTGTCACCGCCATTCACATTCAACAGGCCGGCTTCGCGAACCCGGCGCAGTGCTTCGTTCCCCTGCCGGGCGTCGCCGGTCCAGAGGAATATGGATACGGGCTTTTCCGGCGGCGCCAGACGCTGACTGATGTAGGCAACCGATCCGCCGACCTCACGGGCAAGAGACGCCTGATAGTCGGGGATATTCATGAAGTAACCGTACAGCGTGTTTTCCAGTCGGGGCGCAGGCCCACCTTCCATTGATTGCCAGAAGAACGGATGACTGTAGGTATGGGATGCAACTTCCACCAGATTCATTGCGAAAATGTCGCGTGCGGCAGCTTCGGCTTCCTGGCTGACGCCCGGGTAAAGCCCCTTGGGTGACACCTCCGCCTCGATCACCGACACTGTGTGGGGAAGGTTGTAGCGCGCCAGGATTTCGCGCTGGATGACCTTGGCGCTCAGGGGGATGCGCGGAAACTCAGCACGTGATACGAATCCATCGCCGTCAATATGGGCGGTCAGGATGCGGCGGCCATTCTCGGTGGTGGTATCGATGGCGGGCGCACCCGGCAGATTAAAGGCCTGGTGCACAAACTGGAAGGGATCAAACAACCAGGAAACCTGCTCATTAGGGCCAGCCTCGAAAATGAAGGGTGCCGCCGCAAGTCCACCGCCTGGATGGGTGTATAGCGGCGTATAGGCGTTGCCCAGAGCGTCCGTGACGGTCAGCCAGGCCGTCTGATTGCCCGCAACGGGCATGGCACGGGTCGTCATGGAGGGCAGGCGTTGCCCTTCAAAGTTGCCCACTGATGGATGGTTTCGATCGAAGGTGAGCGGCGCAGCCGGTATCGCCTTACTGGCGATGCCCAGCACCTGGCGGCAGGCTGTACTGTTGGGCACTTCCCCCATCAGCGCAATCGGCACGCCCCTTTGTTGCTGGTGATACAGCCAGGTGCAAAGCCCCCCTTGCTGGTCCCCGGTTTCCCACCACACCAGAATTCCGGCGTAGCGGTCGCTTGTTTGCTCTTGGGGCAGAGGTTGCTGTGTGGAGCGGTAATGCGGCACCAGCCCTGAGTGCTCCAGTACAATGCCGCCATACCGATGGGCGGCGCTGCGATCCATATTTCGTTCAGTCAGGTCGTGAATTACCAGGACGTGACGCTTCTCCTGGCGGGGTCGGGACGGACTCAGCCGCGTCAGATCAGGGTCGGCAACCCAGGGCACAAAACCTTCGCTACGCAGGCGGTCTGCATAGTCGTCAGCCGGAGCATCGTCTGTTGCGTAATCGATGGCAATGAGGGGCATGTCCGGTCTGGCTTCTCGCCACCGTTTCAGTTGGGCGCTCAGCCATTGACGGTCCTGGTCAGACACCCGGTAATAGGTTTTGTTGCCGGGGTTGTAGCCGTTACGCCAGGATTCCAGCGCCAGCGCATCGACCTGGGTCATAACCGGATCTGGCAGGTGGAAGCCGCGGTTCAGAATGATCTTGCCGTCGGGATGGCGGGCCCGAATGGCGGCGATCAGTTTTTGCTGGGCGTCTGCAAACGCTGGCGTTTGCGTTTCGCCGTCGGGGGACAGCAAAAAGCTGTCGAGAGTATCCAGGAAAACACCCTGAAATCCGCGCTCGAACGCCGGATCAATGAGTTTGTCCAGCAGGAAATTGCGCACCTCCGGAAGCCGTAGATCCAGCACGAGACTGGACCATGCCGGGTTCTTGCCGATCAGCCAGCTCTGCTCAAGCTGAGTGAACAGCCGATGGCTGCGGGCCATCTCACCCACGCTGACATAGGAGATGGGCAGAGTGTTGGCTCTGGCCAACAGACCAGTGCGCGCGTCACTGACCTCATCCTGTTGCAATACCACCCAGTCATAGGCCATCAGGCTGCCAATCGGGGCCTCATTGCCGTAATAAAAGGCGATGTTGGTATTTTTCGAATCAGCGGCAACACTGCCCGCAAAGAGCAATAGAGCCAGGATGGCGGCAAGGCTGAAAAAGCTGGCAACCGGGAAAAAAGCCGACGTATTGGCACGAACCAGCGGGCCCTTCTGATTCTGATAGATCATGGCAATTGGCGATTCCCCAACAGGACCAGGTTCGCCAGAATGATCTGCAGTAAGGAAAGCTCGGTCACACCAGTATCGCTCGTGTAGGTCGTTTGATGGGTTTGACATCACAATGGCGATGTAACTAAAACGTTCACCTCAAAAACTTGTCTGGGCAGGGGGTATCATTAGTGTGCTAATTTAACCTTCCCGACCATGAGGACGTTATGACAACCGCTGCACCCGAAGCCGCCAAAGGCGTATTGTTTGGCCTGTCTGCCTACACGCTATGGGGCTGTTTTCCCCTGTATTTCGCGCTTTTCGCGGGCGTTCCATCCTATGAGGTCCTGATACATCGGGTGATCTGGTCCTGTCTGTTCCTGGCCATCGTTGTCTCTGCGCTGGGGCGTTGGGCACCGGTCAGAACGGCCCTGTCGCAACCGAAAAATCTTGGATTTGTTCTGGGCTGCGCAGTCTTCATTGCCCTTAACTGGGGCATCTATATTTACGCGGTGGAAACACGTCAGGTGTTGCAGGCCAGTCTTGGCTACTTTCTGACTCCACTGGTCAATGTGGCACTGGGGTTGCTGATTCTGCGGGAGCGAATTTCCCGACTGCAGACAGTTGCAGTGGTCCTGGCGGCGGTCGCGATTCTCTATCAGCTGATTCTGCTTGGTGTGGTGCCCTGGATTTCCCTGTTGCTGGCCTTCAGCTTTGGGACCTACGGCCTGCTGCGAAAAAAGGTAACACTGGACGGGCTTTCCGGATTGTTTGTGGAAACGCTGCTACTACTTCCCGTCGGCCTGCTTGCCTTGAGCTGGCTTTCAATGAATGGGCAGTCACACTTTTCGGAAACACCGGCAGTGATGCTTTTGCTGATATCCAGTGGCATAGTCACAGCGATTCCACTGCTGTTTTTTGCCGGAGCGGCCAGGCGGCTGAGGCTGTCGACTATCGGAATTCTGATGTACATCAACCCGACGTTGCAGTTCGCACTGGCACTGGCGGTGTTTGACGAGCCCCTCAGTGAGGAGAAGTTACTGAGTTTTGCCCTGATCTGGGTAGCCCTGGCGCTCTACTCATGGTCAGCTTGGCAGGGTCGGAAGCCCGCTCACCCAGCATAGGGGCTTCTGTGTTTCAGGACTCCAGACCGCAGCTACTGCACGCGTACTTGCGCTTGTAACGACGGTCCGCCCAGTTGCCGTAAAAGCGGGATGCAAGCGGATAGATCAGTGGCCACAACATAGGCTTGAAAAGAAAACCCAGCTTGGTGTGCGACCAGGCTCTGACAGTGGCATTCAGCCCAATGACCCAGTCGCCTTCGTCTGTCAGCAGATGCAGTCTGCGTAACAGGGTTTCACGATCTGGCAGTGTTCCTTCGTCGTTTTCCTGGACATGAACGTCTGCAAACATGAGATTGCCGGTCTCCAGCCTCTTCAGGGTCGCAATTTCTTTGGCGCAAAGCGAGCATTGGCCATCGTAAAACAACGTGTCCATCTTCAACTCCCGGTAAAATGCTGCAGCCAAATCCAGACCGCGCATGTTTCAATTTCATACTTGGATGGTTTTACGTTTGAATCGCCGGTTTCGGATGCTTGCCTGGTCAAAATAAGGTAGCTTCTTCCCTACACCTCGCCGTTTTGATCTCTGAATTCTGACTGTAAATGAAGGCGATTTATGATGCTGACCCTCACAAGACTTCAACCTGTGATTGCCGTTCTGGCTCTGATGTTGTCGACTACTGTTCTGGCACAGGACACCTACCGGCTGAAGCTGGCCGAAACCTGGGGGCCCAACTCTCCCATCCTTGGAGAAACAACCCGGCACATGGCCGCGATGGTTGAGAAAATGTCCGCAGGGCGGCTGCAGATTCGTATTGATTCATCCAACAAGCACAAAGCGCCATTTGGCATTTTTAATCTGGTCAAAGCCGGACAGTACGACATGGGTCACACCGCCTCTTATTACTATAAAGGCCTGATTCCCAACGCGATGTATTTCACCACCGTACCGTTCGGCATGATCGCCCAGGAACAGTATGCCTGGTTCTATTTTGGTGACGGCATGGATTTGATGGAAAAAGTGTATCGACCCCATGGTCTGCTGTCGTTTCCCGGGGGTAATACCGGCAACCAGATGGGCGGCTGGTTCCGTGACAGGATTACCAGCCTGGACGACCTCCAGGGTTTGAAAATGCGCACCCCGGGGTTTGCGGGTGAGGTCATGGCAGAACTGGGGGTAGCGGTGACCAACGTCCCGCCCGGTGAGCTCTATACCGCCCTGGAAAGGGGAACCATTGACGCCCTGGAATGGGTCGGCCCGGCACTGGATTTTCAAATGGGCTTTCACCAAATTGCCAAATATTACTATTCCGGTTGGCAGGAGCCCGGCGCAGAAGTGCAGTTTCTGATTAACGAAAAGGCGTGGGACAAACTGCCGGAAGATCTCCAGGAAATTCTGCGAGTGGCAATGCGAACCGCTGCCTACGATATGTATATCCAAAGCACTCATCAAAGCGGTGAGGCATGGGCAGCAATGAAAGAGAACTATCCTGATGTCAGTCACGAAACCTTTCCGCCGGCGGTGATAAACGCTCTGCGGGAAGCCACTGAAAAGCTGCTTGCAGAGGCCGCTGAAAAAGACGAGCTTGCAAGCGAGATTATTAACTCCCAGCGCTCCTATCTTGAGCAGGTTCGCCAGTGGACGAACATCTCGGATAAGGCTTATCTGGAAAGCGTTTCAACGATGGATGGTGACTGAACTATACTCAGTCCTCTGTAATTTGAAGTGGCAGGTGTCAGGACCTATGCAGACAGGGACTCTTTCATGTGCCAGGCGTCTGGCTCTGGCGGCGCTGGCTTGTCTGTGTTTTTTTCAGCCGGCCTATGCCAAAACTGATCTGGATTCAGGCTGGGAATATCGCTGGGGAGACTCCCCGGTAAACAGCGCTGGCTTGCCGGAGTGGGTTTCGGGCGATGATCCGTCGCAGTGGAATGCCATTGGCTTTCCGTCGAATCCGCCGGACCGGCAGGGCCGTGATCAGGTTTGGTACAGGGTAAACTTGCCAGACGTGCCGTGGCGGGAACCGGCGCTCTATATTTACAGCGTGGATCTGATTGTTCAGGTCTGGCTGGACGGTCAGCAAATTTATCAGTACGGCGAATTCGATGAAGATGGCAAAGGCCGCTTTGAGGGGTGGCCCTGGCACTCAATGTCTCTTCCTGATGAATTCCAGGGTAAAGATATCTATTTTCGCATCTTCTCCAACTACACCGACATCGGCTTGTGGGGGGAGGTTGCGATTATGGAAGAGTCAGAACTCACACTCTACATACTGCAGAATTCTCTCAAAGCCCTCGTGATTGCAGGCTTCTGTGCTTTGATTGCGATACTCTCCGTCGTTTTTTCCCTGTTACAGGCCCGCAAGAAGACGTTCGCCAGCCTCGCATTGTTTGGGATTTCCTCAGCGATATTGCTCGTGGCAGAAAGCCAGGCACGGCAACTGATCTGGAACGCGCCTCTGGCCTGGGATTATCTGGCGGCGGGGTCGTATTTTATGGTGCCGGTGGCCATGGCGCTGCTGTTGGAACAATGGTTTGAAGATCAGCGGCCCTGGCTGATCAATCTGGTGTGGAAAGTCCACCTGGGCTACTTTATAGGCGCGCTGGGCCTGGCGGCCCTGGGTGTCGTCAATCTGTCCTCTACTTTCCCGGTTTTTGATGCGTTGCTGCTGGCAACGCTCACCACTATCACAATTCTGGTGGCGCGGCGGTTTCGGCAATTGGCAGTGCAGCAGCAGGTGATCCTGCTGGCCTACGGCCTGTTCTGCACTTTGCTGGTGCTGGATATGGCCGTTGCCCACGGCTACCTGCCCTGGTGGCGTGTGCCCGTCAGCCTGGGTGCGCTGGCATTCTCGCTGTCGGTGGTGGTGATTGCGCTGATTCATTTTGCCCGCACCCAGGAATCATTGCAGGAGCTCAACCTATCGCTGGAACAGCAGGTGGCGGAGAGAACCGCGCGGGCCGAATCGTTGGCGCGGCGTGAACAGGCCCGGGCCAGGTTACTGACGTTTGAAAATGAAAAAACCCGGGTGCTGAATGACGTTATTGCCGAACTGCAGGATTGCATCAGCCTTAACCAAACCTTCCCGGTGTTGGCTCAGACGCTGCCAGATTTATGCAGCCCCATGAAGGGTGCGCTGTATCAGCGTATCGAAGAGGGCGCTGCTTACCGGTTGCTGAACCGTTGGGGCTATGCAGGCGAGCTGCCTGCGCCCAAGCGGTTGGAAACCCCGGACGGGCCGCCGCAGAACAGCGATATTTTAGCAGGGAATCCGGGGAGTGCGGATGCCTCGGCGCTCGAGGACGAGCAAGCGTCCAATGGAAAACTTTGTCTCTGGGTCAATATTCAATCAGCGACCGAGGGTTCGGTGCCGGTCGCTCTTCTGTTTGTTGAAGTGCCCGCCGAAATTCTCGAAAACGAATCGCAGTTCGGTGCTGGCCCGTTACTTCCGTGAGAGTGATGTGGTGTGCAGGTTTGGCGGTGAGGAGTTTGTGGCCATCATGGCTGACACAAATCTCAAAGCAGCGCTCGATAAGGCAACGGAGCTGGTGAGAGAGGTGCGGGGACATTCTATTGTTCACCGCGGCAGGCACCTCAACGGAGTGACGCTGTCTATTGGGGTATCAAGCTGGCCGGAATGCACGGAAAGGCCCGATAGCCTGTTGGGTCAGGCTGACCGGGCGCTCTATCGTGCCAAGGAGTCAGGACGGGACAGAGTCGAGGTCGACTGAGTTCTGGTGGTTTGTCAGACGACCAGAACCGGGCACTCTGCATTGGAAGCCACCCGATGGGAGACGCTGCCCAGAAACAGACCGTCCTTGTCGCTGTGGGTGCCTCTCGTGCCGATCACGATAAGGTCTACGCCTTTGTCCTTGGCAAACTCAACAATGACTTTTGAGGGCTTGCCCGCTTTCACAAATGCACGGACATCTTTGCCTCCTCGCTCCGCCGCCAGTTTTTTCGCATGTTCGACAACTTCTTTGGCGTATTCCGACAGTACCTTGTCCGGAATGTCCATTTCTGCCGGGCGTCCGATGGATAACGAGGCCTCGAACAGGCTGTGGTGCTTGTACACGCAAAGCAGAAAGATCTCCGCGTCAGTAAGCTCCTGTAACTCAATGGCCTTGCTTAAGGCATCGAAAGAGGTCATTGATCCGTCTATCGCCACCAGCATCCGTTTGAACATGTCGCTCTCCTTATGGATCACCCCTCAGGGAGATCAAATTACCTGAAGGCCACATCACGCAAGAATAGCGCAATTTGTGGGAATGCAATGATTAGCCCTGCAGCGCTTATCAGCATGATGACAAACGGTGGCGTGCCACGGATAACCTCCCAATAGGGACGCTTGAAAATCGCGATAGCGGTAAAGATGTCGCAACCAAACGGTGGTGTGGCGGAACCAATAGCCACCTGCAGAGTGATCAGCACACCCACCAGTACCGGATCCAGGCCGGTGGCCTGGATCGCCGGCGCGAAGATGGGCGTCAGCACCAGGATGACCACGATCGGATCCACGAACATGCAGGCGATAAAGAAGGCGATGCAGATAGTGATCATTACGCCAACCGGGCCCATCTCGCTGATCCCGACTGATTCCAGAATTGCCTGCGGAATCTGAGCGAATGAAATAATCCAGGAGAAGCCGTTACCAACAGCCACCAGAATAAAGACAACCGCAGTAATCAGGCCGGTAGATTTAGCGATCCGGTAGATGTCCGGTAACTTGAGCGACCGGAATATTATGAATTCCAGCAGGAAGGCGTAAAGCACGCAGACTGCGGCCGCTTCTGTCGGGCTGAAAATGCCGCCGTAGATACCGCCAACAATAATGACCGGGAAAAACAGCGGCCACAGCGCCTCGCGTACGGCGACCCCTCTTTCACCCCAAGAGGCCTTTGCCTCGGTGGGAACTTTCCTGACCACGGCATAGATCACGCAGTAGATCGAAAACATGACCAGTATCATCAGACCCGGCCCAATGCCCGCAATAAACAGTTCGGCAATGGAGGTTCCGGAAATAACCCCGTAGATAATGAAACCGATACTTGGGGGAATAAGAAAAGCAATGTCACTGGAATTGATGATGAGCGCCAGTGAGAAGGGGTCGGAATAACCCGCTTTCAGCAGTTTTGGCCGCAGTGGCGAACCAACGGCAACAACCGTTGCCTGGGTCGAGCCGGACACGGCACCGAAGAGCGTGCACGACGCCGCGGTACTGATGGCCAGCCCACCTTTCAGGTGGCCGATAAACGCCATGACCATGTGAATCAGGCGGTCGGCAGACTGGCCGCGGGTCATGATATCGGCCGCCAGGATAAACATCGGAACCGCAATCAGTGACGCTGGACGAATCCCGCCCATCATCTGCTGGACAAAGGTACCCATCTGGCCGAAGCCATCAAACATCATTACAAAACCGACCACCGCACCGGCAATCAGCGGAACCATCATCGGGAAGCCCATCAGAAGCAGCCCTATCATGATCACCATCATAATAGTCGCCATGATTTTCTATCCTTAATTAATGCAGCTGCAGGAGGTCAGACTTCGGACTCGCTATCCGCATAGCCATCGACCACACCGGTGGACAGATAAATATCCTCGCTGGTGAAGTTTTTGATAGCCGTCAGAAAGTACTGGATACCTGTGATCGCAAAACCCACTGGGACCCAGATGTAGATCCACCAGATTGGAAAGCCCAGTGCCGGCAGAATTCGACCACGACTCTGCGTCGTTTCAATGAAACCGTAGGAGTGGTAACAGAGGAAAAACATGAACACTGATGTAACGAGGGCAATGAAAATCATTAATACTTTTCGGGCTTTGGGGGGAATCGCGTCGTAAATTGCTGACATACGAATATGCCGACCGTGTCGGGCGGCATAGCCTATGCCTGCAAAAGTGATCAGTATGATCAGTATCCGGTTGACTTCACCGGACCAGAACATGCCTTCGCCAAATACAAACCGTGCAATCACATTTGCACAGGTATTAACGGCCATCAGAATCACGCCAACGGCGAGCATGAAGGCTTCTGTCTTGGCAAGCCATTCATCAATCGTTCCCAGAAAACCGGGCAGGCCGGACTCATAGGTACCGGTATCATCGTCTAGATCCGGGGAATTATCGGACATGGGAACACTCCGTAGCATTCCGCTCCCGACCGGTGGAGAGGGCCGCCGGCGGGGCGGGATAAATGCAAGATCCCCGCCGGCGCATTGCGGCGGGGATCAGCTCTTCCGGTTTACATGCTCTGAACGTTTTCGAGATCTTGCTTGAACTGGTTGAGCAGCGCTTCGCCGCTTTCACCGGTCATCTCGATGAACTTTTTCTCGACTTGCGGGGAGCGGGCCTTAAAGGCTTCGATCTGCTCGTCGTTCAGGCGGGTTACAGTCACCTCGTCGCTGGCGGCCTGGATTTTTGCAAGTGCTTCGTCCGCGAGACCATCGATGTGCTTGATGATTTCTTCAAACGCATAGTCTGATGCGTCCTGAACAAGCTTCTTGTCAGCGTCCGACAGGCCGTTGTAGAAGTTCTGGTTGGCCATCATGGCTGTAGTGAACCAGCCGTGGTTGGTGAAAACCAGGTTCGGAGATACCTCATAAAGACCGCCGGACTCGATCCAGAAAATCGGGTTTTCCTGACCCTGGATCATGTTGGTCTGCAGCGCGCCGTACACTTCACCCCAGGGCAGAGGCGTGGGAGTTGCACCGAATGCCGAATAGGTTTCAGACAGCAGCGGGTTGGTCATGACGCGGATTTTCTTGTTGTTGAAACCTTCCGGGCTGGTCACGGGCTCATCGACCGTCACTACCATTTCCCCTTCAGGGTACATCTGCAGGAGTTCAAGGCCTTGCTTGGCGTACAGAGCCGGGAAGTCTTCGTTAATGGCCTTACTTTCCCGGAAGAATTCAATAACGGTGCCCATCTCAGTCGGCATGAGGTAGGGAATAAAGAAAATCTGTGCTTCCGGAATCAGGGCGCCAGTAAAACCGGGCGACTGGTTCACGAAGTTCAAAATGCCGGCCTGGGTCTGTTCCATGATGTCGTCGGATTCGCCGAGTTCACCGAAACGGAAAACCTGAACGGTGTGGTCGGAATTGTCTTCAATGTATTCCTTGAAGTCGTAAGCAAAAACGTCCTGAACGTCGCCCTCGTACTCTTCATGAGCGTAGCGCCAATTCGCGGCGTTAACTGAATTCGCAGCTGTCATAGCGGCGAAAGCGAAGGCCGAAAACCCGGCCAGTTTCTTGAATTTGCTGATGCTGCTCATCGCGTTATCTCCACTTTTTTTGACACTGAAATGATTTGTTACATTACCTAAGACTGGCAAAACAATCGGGGTTTCGCAAGAAAATGTCTGATCCGCAACAACTTTGACGCTGGAACCTTCGTCTACACGTCACACAGTTATGATAGGCTCCGGGGAGTGCGTTTACCGATTTCAGCCACCCGATAAGAGCCGGCATGTCCCAGACAACCCCCATTGCGACTGGCTTCCACGCCATTCACGCCAATCATCTGGAAGATTTGCGCCGGGCCGTGGTTTGGATTTGCAGGCAGCATCCTGTGCCCCCGCTGGCCAGTGAAACTTTCTTGGTCCAAAGCAACGGTATTGCTCAATGGCTGAAGCTGGCGCTGGCGGAAGACCCTTCCGGGGATTCGGACGGTGGGCTGGGCATCGCCGCCGGAATGGACTTTTTGTTTCCATCCCGTTTTATCTGGCAGGCCTACCGGGCAGTCCTTCCTGCCGAAGAGGTGCCCGAGCAGTCGCCCTTCGATAAATCCCGCCTGGTCTGGCGGCTTTTCCGCCTGCTACCCGGGCTGGTTCATCAACAAGAGGTGTTTTCGCCGCTCAGGCGATTCCTGGAAGGCGCCGAATCTGACACCCGCTGTTACCAGTTGGCAGGCCAGATTGCCGATCTGTTTGACCAGTACCAGGTGTTTCGCGCTGACTGGCTGGCGGCCTGGGAGAGCGGCGAGGATACGATCGAGCTGGCTCGGGGCGAGATCCGCGAACTGCCAGAAGAACAGCGTTGGCAACCCATGCTGTGGCGTGCGCTGGTCGCGGATGTGGGGGAGCTCTCAGCCACCAGCCGCTCGCGGATTCATACCCGTTTCATGGACCACGGGCGGAACCTGACCGCCAATGACCGCCCGCCTGGCCTGCCCCGGCGAATCGTGGTGTTTGGCGTTTCTTCGCTGCCCCGGCAGGCGCTGGAGGCGCTGTCGGTGCTCAGCCGCATCAGCCAGGTGGTGCTGTGCGTCCATAACCCCTGCGAGTATTTCTGGGCCGATATCATCAGCGATCGGGACCTGCTCACCGCCAGCCGCAGGCGGGGCAAAGCCCATGAAAAACTCGCCAGCCTGACCGACCCGGATGCGCTTCACCAGCATGCCAACCCCTTGCTGGCAGCCTGGGGCAAACAGGGCCGGGATTACATCCGTCTGCTGGACGAGTTCGATAATCCCGAGGAGAACCAGGGTGGAGTGACCACGCCGGACGGCCGGATCGATATCTTTTCCGGTCATGGTCAGGACGACGCGCCCAGGGCACTTCACCAGATTCAGGACGACATCCGCACCTTGACGTCCCACCAGGAAATGCGGAAACAGGCGCGAACGCTGCATCCGCAAGACGATCAGTCCATTGTATTTCACCGAACCCACAGCCCCCAGCGGGAGGTGGAAGTACTGCATGATCAGTTATTGGCAGCCTTCAGCGCTGACCCGTCACTGCGCCCCCGTGACGTCATCGTAATGGTGCCGGATGTTAACGCCTATGCGCCCCATATCCAGGCGGTGTTCGGCCGCTATTCGCCGGGCTCGTCCCGCTACATTCCGTTCACCATTTCCGACCAGCAGCAGCGTCATCGCCAGCCGGTGCTGATTGCCATGGATGCACTGATGTCCTTGCCGGACCATCGTTTCGGTGCCAGCGGGGTGATCAGCCTGTTGGATGTGCCGCCCGTCCGGCGGCGTTTTGGTATTGACGAAGCCGATCTGTCGCTGATCCGGCAATGGGTGGAAGGCGCCAATATTCGCTGGGGGCTGCATGCCGGGCACCGACACAGCTTCGACCTGCCCGACGGCCTGGCGCGGAATACCTGGCAGGAAGGTTTGCGCCGGATGCTGCTCGGGTATGGTACCGGCCCAGGCGAAGCCTGGCAGGGCATTGAGCCCTATGGCGAAATCGGCGGGCTGCAGGCGGCACTGGCAGGGAATCTTGTTCGGTTTGTTGAGCGCCTGGAATCGCTCTGGGAAAAGCTGGCCGAACCCTACACGCCGGAGCAGTGGCTGGAACTGATCCAGTCCATGCTCGAGCAGTTTTTCGACGAGTTCACCGACGATGAACTGCTGCTGGTCAACCGCTTGCGGCGCCAGGCCGAGCAATGGTTTGAGGACTGCACCAGTGGCGGCATGGCATCCGACACCCTGCCGTTGTCCATCGTCCGGGAAGAGCTTCTGGATGGGCTGGAGGAAGGCGGTCTGAACCAGCGGTTCCTGGCCGGTAAAGTCAATTTCGCCACCCTGATGCCCATGCGGGCGATCCCTTTCAAGCGGGTGTGCCTGCTGGGCATGAACGACGGTGATTACCCCCGCTCGCGCCCGCCGGTGGATTTTGACCTGATGGCCCAGGACAACCGCCCCGGCGACCGTTCCCGCCGGGAAGACGACCGTTACCTGTTTCTGGAAGCGTTGCTGTCCGCTCGCGAACAGCTTTACATCAGCTGGGTCGGTCGCAGCATTCGCGACGATTCCGAACGCCCGCCGTCGGTGCTGGTCGCCCAGTTGCAGGATCACCTGGATTCTGTGTGGTCGACAACGACCGGGGAAAGCGCCTCAGATGCCCTGACCACCGGGCACCCGCTGCAACCGTTCAGTCGCGCCTATTTCCCGGCAGAGCGCTCAGACCCTAAAGCACAGCGCGGGCTCTTCAGCTACGACAGCGAGTGGCTCCAGGCCCATCAGACCTATCAGGTCGATGAAGACCAGCCGCTGGCGTTTCTGCCCCCGGCGTGGCCGCTGACCCTGGCCGAGCTGGCCGGATTTTTGAAGGCACCGGTGGATACCTTCTATCGCCGCCGGTTGCAGGTTCAGTTCATCAGCGTGCAGGCACAGGACACCGATAACGAAACTTTCCGTCTGGACGGCCTGCAGCACTGGGGGTTAGAGCGGGAACTGATTGACCAGGCCGTGCTGAAAGCCGCGGACGACGAGGATCTTGAGATTCGCCTGCAGGACCGGCTCCAGCGTATGAGAACCCGCGGCGATCTGGGCATGGGCTCAACGGAACAGGTTTCTGAACAGCAGCTCTACAGCCGGATGCCGGATCTGTTTCGCCGCTACCGGGAGGCCCTGCAGGACTGGCCGGATGAGCTGGGGCAGGCGTGGAATTTCCGGCAGCTGCTTGACCGTGAACCGCACCCGGTAGAAATCGCCGACCGCATCGGCCCCCTTCGCACCCGTGGCGATGGCGATGTGTGCCGGATCGTCATTGCCAGCAGCAGCCTGCTGGAAAAAAACGCCGGGGCGCGGGCGCTGAAATACGCCTCAATTCTGGAGGACTGGGTGATTCATCTGGCCGGTTGTAGTCAGCACGAGGCGTTCCACACGCTGATTCTGGGCAAAGAAGAAAATCGGCAAGTGCTATTGCCGCCTGTTGGTCGTGACCAGGCCAGCGCCATGCTGGATACCATTGTGGATCTGTGGATAGACGGGCAGACCCGACCGCTGCCGATTGAGCCATCGGCCGCTTACGCTTATCTACGCGGGTTGTTCCCACCGAAAAAAGAGGGCAGCGAGGCGCTGGGCCTGGAAAAAGCCGAGCAGGCCTTCGATACCACGCTGGCCTACCGTGGCGCCTATCTGGGCCGGGCCTATCCGGATTTCGAATCCCTGACTAATGCCGGCGATTTTCCGGCGCTGGTGAAGGCGCTGTACGAACCGCTCTGGCAATGCGAACACGGAGGGCGCGGCTGATGACAGACACGGTGCGCACCCTGGATCCCAATACCCTGCCTCTGCAGGGCAGCCGCCTGATTGAAGCCAGCGCGGGTACTGGTAAAACCTTCACTCTGGCCCTGCTTTACGTGCGGCTGGTGTTGGGGCATCGGCAAGCAGATCAGCCGCTGACCGAGGGCGTGATGCCCCCCAACCTGCTGGTGGTTACCTTCACCGAAGCCGCCACCAAAGAGCTGCGTGACCGCATCCGCGCCCGCCTGACCGAGGCCGCCGCGCTTTTCGGGGCAGATCCGTCGGTTGCAGATTTGAGTGCCGATGCCGGGGACCCGCTGGTGAGTCTGCGCAACCAGTGCCCGGTGGAAGACTGGCCCGCCTGCCAGCGCAAGCTGGTGCTGGCCGCGGAATGGATGGACGAGGCCGCCGTGTCCACCATTCACGGCTGGTGCAACCGCATGCTCAGCGAGCACGCCTTCGACAGCGGCAGCCTGTTCCGCCAGACCCTGGAAACCGACCAGACGGAATTGCTGGACGAGGTCGCCCGGGATTACTGGCGCACTTTCGTCTATCCCACGCCGCCGGACATGGTCGACGCCGTTCTGCAGAACTGGGCGGACCCACAGAGCCTGCGAAAGTCCGTCCGCAACCTTTTGCCCCATGTGAACGCCTTGCCCGACGATCCCCTGTCACCGGAAGACGCCGTCAGGCATGCCCTGGCCGAAAAGCACAGAGTGCTCGGTGACCTGAAACAACCCTGGGCGCAATGGTGCGACGAACTGACCGAGCTGCTGGAAAACACCGCAAAGCCAAAACCGAAACCACTGCATGGCGGAACAAAAAACACCATCCAGACCGCGGTGAACCACCTTCGGGAATGGGCGACCACCGATGCCGATGAACCCAAAGGTCTGGTGAAGAGCGAACTGAAAGGCTACGAGTATCTCGACGCAGAAGGTTTCGCCAGCAAATGGACCGGCGACGAACCCGCCCCCCATCACCTCGCCATGGACGAGATCAGCGCCCTGAAACAAACGCTGGCGGACTTGCCCAAACCGGGCCCGGCCATGCTGAATCACGCGGTGCGCTGGATAGCCAGCCGACTGCACTCGGAGAAACAGCGGCTGGCCACCATGGGATTTGATGACCTGCTGACCCGGCTGGATGAAGCCCTGGCCGGGCCCCAGGGGCAACAGCTGGCGGCCACCATCGCCCGGCAGTTTCCGGTGGCAATGATTGACGAATTCCAGGACACCGACCCGGTTCAGTACCGGATATTTGATCGCATCTATCAGGTGGCGGCGAATAATCCCGACACCACCCTGCTGATGATCGGTGACCCCAAACAGGCCATCTACAAGTTCCGCGGTGCCGATATCTACACCTATCTGGACGCCCGGCAGGCCGTTAGTGAGCGAACCTACACGTTGGGCACCAACT
>Ga0307946_1000061_pt1 | contig 63593 bp, 61 predicted proteins | sample OrgLakmetagen230_FD_203153 | JGI IMG/M metagenome (GOLD analysis project Ga0307946, IMG submission 203153) | Saline water microbial communities from Organic Lake, Antarctica - #230 | ecosystem: Environmental > Aquatic > Non-marine Saline and Alkaline > Saline | place: Antarctica: Organic Lake...
CAAGGCTTGAAGCTCAGCGCGGTCAGCGGGGCCAAGATAAAGGCAGATGTCGGAGCGTCTCATCTGCAGACCATGCCACAGATGGGGACCGTCGGGAATCCTATGTTAGGTGCAGAACACTAGGTCTGGGGCCAATACCCGAACCGGCTGAACCGCGCCTCGCGGCCCTGTCCCGTCAGATCGAAGGCGACCATCCCCACGAAGGCACCGGTAAAGGACGAATGCTCGGGCCCTCGCCCGCCTTCGTCGGAAATCACGTGCGCGGCCAGTTCAGGGCCCAGCGCCTGCCAGTCGCCGCTCTGGCGCCACCAGAATTGCTGCATCGCGCGATCGACCGTCACCGCCAGTTCAACCGGCCCGTCCGCGACCGGAACGGGTGCGGAAAGCGGATACTCCAGTTCGCCACCGTCCCAGCTGGACGGACAGGACAGGATCGTCAGCGCCCGTTGACCATTCTCTCGGGTCAGCATCGCGGCATGAAAGCGATGACGGTCGTAATAGGTCGTCAACCCTGCCGCCTGCTGGTAGGTTTCGGGGTCGAATTGCACCTGCGTCTCGGCGCGGTAGGTAAAATCCTCTTGCCGCCGCGCGACGAGCGATTGCTCGAACCAGCTGCCCAGACCCTCGCGCCCGGTCAGGATCAGGGCACCCTCTGCAACGTCGAACAACCGGTCAGGATACGGCGTGCGCAGCCACTGGAACTCTGCCGGCAGGGCGTCGAACCGCGTATGAACAACCGGTCCGCGCGGCTGTGTTTCCGGCCCTTCGACCGTTTCGGGCGCAAGTATGCCGCCGTCTTCAAGGTAAAGCCAATCGTCCCGCCAGACGCACTTGGCCAGCCCCGTCTCGCGCCCCATCGGACAGTTGCGGACGCCGTCCACGGTGATCGGGCGGCCCATCAGAAAGGTGTGCCACGCTGTCCCGTCGGGTGCTTCGACGTATTGCCCGTGTCCCGTGCGCTGAATCGGGTGATCGGGCGCATCCCGCGCTGTCATCACGTGCAGGTCCGGATGATCCTCGTATGGGCCCCAGATATCGCGGGACCGCGACAGCGTGACAGCATGGTCGTAAGTGGTGCCGCCCTCGGCGGTAGTTAGATAATACCAGCCGTTGCGCTTGAAGATGTGCGGCGCTTCGGTCAGGCCGCGTTCGGTCCCGCAGTAGATATTCCGGACCTCTCCGATCAGGCCTTCGGTTTCGGACCACTCCTGCATCAGGATCCCGTCGAAGGCATCGTGCGTGGGGTTGCAGCCCGACCCTGCGCCGCGATGGTTCCAGCGCATCTGGACAAAATACTTCCGCCCGTCGTCATCGTGGAACAGTGACGGGTCGAAGCCGTGCGAATTCACGTAGATCGGGTCGGACCAGTCCCCGTCCACCGTGTCGCAGGTCACAATGTAATTGTGCGAGTCCTTGAAGCTACCGGTGTGCCGTTTGACATCCGTATAGACCAGCCAGAACCGCCCGTCTTCGTAGGACAGGCAGGGTGCCCAGATCCCGCAATCGTCCGGGTTTCCGCGCATGTCCAGTTGCGCCGCGCGTTCGAGCGGACGCTTGACCAGGGTCCAGTTCGCAAGATCGCGGGAATGGAAAATCTGGACGCCGGGAAACCACTGAAACGTCGATGTGGCGATGTAGTAATCGTCGCCCACCCGGCAGAACGACGGGTCGGGGTTGAAACCCGGCAGGATTGGATTGGCGATCATCGTGAGCTCCCTTTGGTCTTGCGGCAAGGTGTCCGGATGGCCCCGAGAGGTCAATCCTTGTTCCCGCATGGCTGGACCTGCGCTGGGTGGAACCTACGTTCCGAGGGGCAGCCCGTTTGGACCCGACCGGATATGATCACCACCGATCCAGAGAGTTCACTTCTCAGGCCGTTTCCGCCGATCATCGGCGTGGGCGCGTCGGCTGGCGGACTGGAGGCCTTGAAGCTGTTGGTCGGCAGCCTGCCCGACCAGCACGGCTTGGCTGTGGTAATCGTTCAACACCTTGATCCCGACCACGAAAGCCTGATGAGCGAGTTGCTGTCAAAGTGCACCGAAAGCCCCGTTCAGACCGCGCAGGACGGGATGGAAATCAAGCCGGGCCACGTCTACCTGATTCCGCACGGCAAGGACCTGACGGTCAAGGACGGATGCCTTCACACGCATCCTTTCGAAAAGCCGCGCGGGACGCGCCGCCCGATCGACCGCTTCTTCGAATCGTTGGCGGACGAGGCCGCAATCAACGGCGCGGCTATCGTGATGTCGGGCACGGGCAGCGATGGGTCGGCAGGAATCCGCGCCATCAAAGAGCACAGCGGCCTCGTGTTCGTCCAGGATCCGGAAGAAGCGAAATACGACGGCATGCCGCGCAGCGCGCTCGAAACCGGTGCCTATGATCTGGTGCTGCCCGCCGGTGAGATGATCGCGGTGCTGGGGGAATACTTTGCGCGCATGGGCGGCATCGAACCCAGCCACCTGACGGACAGCGAATTCATCGACCGGGTCGCCAAGCACGTCCGCTTTCGCACCGGTCACGATTTTTCCAACTACAAGCCTGCGACACTGCTCCGGCGCATCGCCGTGCGGATGTCGGTGCTGGGGGTGGCGGAACCGAAGGACTACCTGAAGCTGCTGATCGATTCCCCCGATGAAGCCGGGCGCCTGTTCCGCGACGTGCTGATCAACGTCACTAGCTTCTTTCGCGATACCGAAACCTTCGACAAGGTCCGCGATGAAGTGATCCCGTCCCTGTTCGAGAACCGCAGTGCCGACGACGAGATCCGGGTCTGGATCGCGGGGTGCTCGACCGGGCAAGAGGCCTACTCTTTCGGAATGCTTCTTCTGGAAGAGGCCGAGCGCGTCAACCTGCGCCCGAAGATCGCGATTTTCGCCACGGATATCGACGTCGAGGCGCTGAACATCGGGCGAGAGGGACTGTATCCCAACGCGATATCGACCGAGGTCCCTGAAGAACTGCTTGCAAAGTATTTCAAACCGACCGCCAAGGGGTTTCAGGTGCGCACGGAATTGCGCGAGCTGGTCCGGTTTTCGAACCAGAGCCTCATCAAGGACCCGCCGTTTTCCCACATAGATCTGGTGTCCTGCCGGAACCTGTTGATCTATTTCGACGACACTTTGCAGGACGCGGCAGTCAGCGTCTTTCACTACGCCCTGCGCGAAGGCGGTTTTCTCTTGCTGGGCAACAGCGAAAACCCGACGCAGGCCGACCGCTATTTCGACACGGTGTTGCGGCATCACAGGCTTCTCAGACGTAAACCCGGCGCCTCGACGCACGTCGATCTGCGTGCGCCCCGTGGCAAGGTTGCAGGCCTTGATATCAAAGACCTTCGCAGCGGACCCACGGAAACGGTCAGCGAACCTCAACGCGTGTTGCTTAAGCACTTTGCCCCACCCTACATGGTGCTGAACAGCGGTCGCGAGGTCGTCTATACCTCTGAGGATGCCGCGCATTTTCTGGAGTTTCGCGGCGGGCAGACCAAGCTGACGATCACACAGGTCATCCATCCCTCGCTGGACGCCGCGATCCGCCGCCTGCTGAACCAGCCACTGGCCGAGGGTGACACAAACACGGTCGCCTTCGACGGTGATTTTCGGGGCGCGCCCGTACGGATCGACCTGTCCTGTTCGGCCATCCTCGGGGATGACCGTCTGATCGTGTTTCGCCAGTACCTGACGCCATCCCATGACCCCGACGCGCGCGTCATCGATCCCGAAACGGGGCCAGATGCGGCCTATGTCAGGAATCTGGAAGACGATCTTGAAGAAGCCCGCGAAACCATCCGCACGACGGTCGAGGAACTGGAGACATCAAACGAAGAGCTGAAAAGCTCCAACGAAGAAATGATGTCGATGAACGAAGAACTGCAATCCGCGAACGAGGAACTGCGCACGTCGAACGACGAGCTGAATGGAAAGATCAAGGAAGTCCGGCAGGCCAACCTTGATCTGTCGAACTTCATCCACTCGACCGAGATCGCCACCGTCTTCCTCAACCGCGACATGACCCTGCGCAACTTCACCCCCGAAGCTACCAAGATCTTCCGGTTCCACGAGCAGGACAAGGGCCGCGACATGGCGGATCTGGGCAGCACGATTCCCATGGAGGCACTTGTCGAAGATTGTCAGCGCGTGGCGGAAACGCGCACCCTGACCGAGACTGAATACGCGACCCGTGACGACAGCCGCGTCTACCACGCCCGGATCGTCCCCTACGAAGCCTCGGCCGATATGGACGACGAAGGTGTCGTGTTCACACTCGTCGACGTGACCGAACTGCGCCACCTCGCCCGCGAAGCCCTTGATCAGGCCCGAATCGCGCGCCATGCATTGGCCGAGGTCGAACAGATCTACGAAGCCAGCCCGCAGGCGATGGGTCTGATCGGCCCTGATCTGCGATACATGCGGGTGAACAGGCAACTTGCCGAAATCAACGGTCTGGACGCCGCCAGTCATATCGGCAAGCCGGTCAATGACGTTCTGCCCGATCTCAAGGACAAGGTCGTCGGGCCGGTTCAGCAGGTTCTGGAAACCAAGCAGCCGATCTCGAATCAACGGCTCGTGGGCAAGACCCTGGGGTCGAAAGGCGCAGACCGCATTTTCGAGGCCGACTGGTTCCCCGTTTTCGACCGGGATACCACCGTGGGCGTCGGCATGAACCTGCGTGACGTGACCGACCGCGAGGAAATGGCATTCGAACTCCGCCGCGTCATGCAGGAGCTTCAGCACCGTGTGAAGAACATGCTGGCCAACGTGCAGGCGCTGATCAGCCGTGCCAGACGGGACGCCACCGCTGATCAGGATATTTTCGAAGCACTGGCGCGCCGCGTGCAGGCCCTGTCGCAAACACACAAGCTGTTGACCGAAAAGAACTGGGGGACCGCCAAGCTGCTGGGCGTCATCGGACCCGAACTGCTGGACGTCTACGGCAACGACCGCGTCACGCTGCGCGGCCCCGAGATCGAGATCAACGCCCGGTCGGCCCTGTCCTTTGGCATGACCGTCCACGAACTGGCGACCAATGCCGCGAAATACGGTGCGCTGTCGGCTGACGACGGGCACGTCACATTTTCATGGGTGCGGCAGGATGATGGTGAAAACGACGATTTCATTTTCGTCTGGAAGGAATCTGGTGGCCCGACACCACCCGAAAACGTGGCTTTCGGCTTTGGATCGCAGCTGATCTATTCGACCATCGAAGGATCACTAAGCGGATCGGTCGAATTTATATGGGAACCCGATGGGTTAAGATGCGTTATGACTGTGCCTGCGACCGCACTAACAGAGGTACCGAATGAAACAGTCTTCGATGTCGTCTCGACTTGATATCCTTTATGTCGAAGACGAGATCATCGTTGCGCTTGATGTGGCGGACAGCCTGCGGCAGGATGGACTGGTCGTGACAAAGGCTCACAACCTGCAGACGGCAAAGGATATGATCGACGTCCGGTCGTTCGATCTTGCGCTGCTTGATATCAACCTTGGCCACGGAGAACGCAGCATCGAACTTGGACAAACCCTTCAGGACCGTGGCACCTTCGTCGTCTTCGCCTCGGGCTACAATCGCAACGAGATGAACGACATCGAAGGTTTCGCCATGATCGAGAAACCTTTTCAACTGGCCGACCTGCAAGCAGCGTTCGGTGCGAAGATCGAAGACCTGCGTGAGGCAAAAGCGAAACAGACCCCATCAGCAACCGCATGATCCTTCCTCCTCCGTCCAAGCGTCAGGAAGTGACGATCGGTATCGACGTGTCGATGAATTATGCTGCGAACGCGCCCTGCGCGATCCTGATGCAGATCGAGGCCAGCAACAGGCCGGGGCAGCTGATCACACGCGAATGCTTTGATCTTCCACCCGGCGTTGTCCGATCCGACGTGACGGGTCAGGACGGTGCCGGTCTGCGGTCATGGCTGGACGTCACCGACCAGTTGGACGTGCGCTACAAGGCGACCGCCGTGATCGACCGGCCGCGTACGGATATCACCGATCTGCCGATTACCCCCTTGAAGGCGCTTCCGTCCGAGGCGACGCTTTACCTTTTTTCGTCACGCTACTGTCCTGCCGACTTCTTCGACGATGCCATCATGGCGACCTTTCAGGGCCTGTCGGGTGGCGCAATCGTGCAGGCGATGTCGGACTGGATCAGCGAAAACCTGACCTATGACAGCCGCGCCAGCGGACCGCGGACCGACGCCATCGACACCTACGGGTCGCGGCGTGGCGTCTGTCGCGATTTCGCACATCTTATGATCGCTTTTTGCCGCACCGTCGGCATTCCTGCCCGAATGGTAAGCGCTTATGCGCCCGAGGTGGACCCGCCCGATTTTCACGCAATGACAGAGGTTTACCTCGACGGGCGTTGGCATATGATCGATCCGACCGGAATGGCCAGCGCAGACAGGGCGGCGATCATCGGTGTCGGACGGGACGCCGCCGATATCGCCTTCCTTACCGCGTTCGGATCCATAGATTTGCGGCGCCTGCGTGTGCATGTGACCGAGATCACCGATTAGACCGGTTGCGCAGGGAATTCAGCGGGATAAGGTTGCGAGATGGAAAAACCTGATATGTTTGATGAGATGCTTGGCCCCGACGGGGTGCGCCAGCCGTATTCCGCCTACCACAGTTGGTTCGAGGCGCAGGACGCCGGACGATTGGCCAAAAAGCACAAAGAGGCCGAGGCTTTCTTTCGTCGCACCGGCATTACCTTCAACGTTTACGGGCAGGCCGACGCACAGGAACGGTTGATTCCTTTCGACCTTGTCCCGCGCATCATGTCCAGCCGCGAGTGGTCAAAGCTGGCCAAAGGAATCGAGCAGCGGGTCACCGCACTCAACGCCTTCCTGCACGATATCTACAACCGGCAGGAAATTCTGCGCGCCGGGCGCATTCCCAAGGAACTGATCTCACGGAACGAAGCGTTCCTGCCGCAGATGATGGGCATGACGCCTCCCGGCGGCGTGTTCACCCATATCGTCGGCACCGACATCGTCCGCACCGGCGAAGGCGACTTCTTCGTGCTGGAAGACAACGCCCGCACGCCGTCTGGCGTCAGCTACATGCTCGAAAATCGCGAGACGATGCTGCAGATGTTTCCCGAGCTCTTTTCGAAGATCAGGGTGCAGGCGGTCAGCAACTACCCGCAGGCGCTGCGCCAGTCCCTGTCGGCCTGCGCGCCCAAGACCTGCGACGGCAAGCCGAACGTGGCCGTGCTGACGCCGGGGATCTACAACTCTGCCTACTACGAACACAGCTTTCTGGCAGACCAGATGGGGGCCCATCTGGTCGAAGGGCATGACCTGCGCGTCGTCGACGGGCATATCGCGATGCGGACGACACGCGGCTACAAGCGTGTCGACGTGATCTATCGCCGTGTGGACGACGAATATCTTGACCCGCTGACGTTCAACCCGTCGTCGATGCTGGGCGTGCCGGGCATCATGGACGTTTATCGCGCGGGCAACATCACCATTGCCAATGCACCGGGAACGGGTGTCGCGGACGACAAGGCGATCTACAGCTACATGCCCGATATCGTCGAGTTCTATACCGGCGAGAAGGCGATCCTGAAGAACGTCGAAACCTTCCGCTGCTCGGAGCCGGACAGCCTGCAGTACGTTCTCGATAACCTTGCCGATCTCGTCGTGAAAGAGGTCCACGGGTCAGGCGGCTACGGGATGCTTGTCGGCCCGGCGGCCAGCAAGCGGGAGATCGCGGCCTTCCGCGAGAAACTGAAGAAAAAGCCGTCCGCCTACATCGCACAGCCGACGCTGTCGCTTTCGACTGTGCCGATCTTCGTGAAAAAGGGACTGGCCCCGCGCCACGTGGACCTGCGGCCCTTCGCACTTGTCTCGCCGCAGGGCGTGAACATCACGCCGGGTGGCTTGACCCGCGTGGCCCTGAAGGCGGGCAGCCTTGTGGTGAATTCGTCTCAAGGTGGCGGCACCAAGGACACTTGGGTGCTGGAGGACTGATATGCTTGGTAAAACCGCAGGTGGCCTTTACTGGATGTTCCGGTTTCTGGAACGGGCCGAAAATACGGCCCGCTTGATCGAAGCAGGCTTTCGCATGGCGCTTACCCGGTCCTCGGACGCCTCGTCCGAATGGCAATCCGTGCTGCAGACCGCCGGTGTGCGCAAATACTATGACGCAACCCATGATGACTATGACGCCGCAGCGGTGGTCAACTTTTTGCTGCGCGATCCCAAAAACCCTTCGGCGGTGCTGGCGATCACCAAGCGGGCGCGCGACAACGCCCGCCTTGTGCGGACAGCGCTGACAACCGAGGTCTGGACGGCGGTCAACGACAACTGGATGACGATGACCGACCTTCTCAAACGCCCGGTGCGCGAGGTCGATTTACCCGACGTTCTGGCCACGATCCGGCAGCAAAGCGCACTGGTCCGGGGCGCGATGTATGGCACGATGCTGCGCAACGACATCTACGATTTCTCGCGACTGGGCACCCATATCGAACGGGCCGACAACACCGCCCGGATCCTCGACGTGAAATACTACACGCTGCTGCCCGCTTCGGCTTCGGTCGGAGGACGGCTGGACAACAAGCAGTGGGAAACGATCCTGCGCTCTGTTTCCGCGCACCGGTCCTTTGGCTGGCTGGACGAAGGCGACATGACTGCCACCTCGGTCACACAATTCCTGATCCTTGACCTGCGCCTGCCGCGTTCGCTGGCCTTTTCGGTCGGTCAGATCGTGGAAAACCTCAACTATCTCGCCGCTGAATACGGAGACGAGAGGGAATCGCACGGCATGGCCCGCGCGCTTTACGGTGAACTCAAGGGTCGCGACATCGCCGATATCTTCGATCAGGGTCTGCACGAATTCCTGACGGACTTCATCTCTCGAAACAATGCGCTGGGTGGCCAGATCGAGCGTGATTACAGGTTTGTAGGTTAGATCATGCTTCTGAACATCGAACACGTCACGCGATACAACTTCGATATCCCGGTCAGCTACGCGCTGCAAAAGGTGCGTTTGCGGCCGCTCGACGGGCATCTCCAGACCATCAAGGACTGGACCATCACGGTTGAAGGCGGCGTGACCGAGTTGAGTTATCTTGACCACTACGGCAACCACACGGATCTGGTGAATGCCGAAGAAGGCGCGACAGAAATCGCGATTTCGGCCAAAGGCACCGTCGATACGACCGACAATGGCGGTGTGCTGGGAAAAACCTACGGCACAGCACCGCTTTGGCACTTTCTGAACCCGACGCCCCTGACGGAAACCGGCAAGAACGTGCGGGCATTGTCCAAGATGATCACCAACCCTGATGACGCGCTGGATGCGCTTCATGCCTTGTCGGCATCGATCCTGTCGGCCACGCCCTACCAGCTTGGCGTGACCCACGCGAAATCCACGGCGGAAGAGGCATTGAGCCTTGCCGGTGGTGTCTGTCAGGATCACGCGCATATCTTCATCGCGGCCTGCCGTCAGGCGGGCGTTCCCGCGCGCTATGTGTCGGGCTATCTGATGATGAACGAATCGGTCAATCAGGATGCCAGCCACGCCTGGGCCGAAGCCCACCTGCCCTTGCTGGGATGGGTCGGCTTTGACATATCGAACGGATATTCCCCCGACGATCGCTACGTGCGACTGGCGACCGGTCGGGATGCAAGTGACGCAGCACCCGTCTCTGGCATCCGGCGCGGCACCGGGGACGAATCGATGATTGTCTCGCTTTCCGTGCAGCAGTAGGGTTCCGCGATAAACCTTCTGGATTACCAAATATGACATATTGCGTCGGGATGCGTCTGAATAAGGGACTCATCTTCATGTCGGACACGCGCACCAATGCGGGTGTCGACAACTTTTAGAAGACCAAGAAGCTGTTTACCTGGGAAATCACGGGCGAGCGTGTGCTGACCCTGATGACGGCGGGCAACCTTGCCACGACACAGGCACTGGTCAGCCTTCTGGACGAACGGTCCAAGGCGGCAGACAACCGCGACCCGACGATCCTGCAACAGCCGTCGATGTTTCAGGTGGCCCGGCTGGTCGGCAACACGCTGCGCGAGGTCATCACCACCTCGAATGATGACGTGATGGTCAGCGAAGCGAAGTTCAAGGCGACCGTCATCCTTGGCGGGCAGATCCGCGGCACCAGCCCCACGTTGTTCATGATCTATCCCGAAGGCAACTTCATCGAGATCACCGAAGACACGCCATTCTTCCAGATCGGCGAGACGAAGTACGGCAAGCCTATTCTGGTCCGGGCCTACGATCCCGACATGTCCTTTGCGGATGCGGCCAAGCTGCTGATGGTATCCTTTGACAGCACGATCCAGTCGAACCTGTCCTGTGGACTGCCGCTTGACATGATGACCTACGAAAACGACAGCTTCACGATCGGCACAATGCGACGCATAAACGAGAACGACGAATTTTACGGTCGCGTGTCCGAAGGCTGGGGCAGCGCCCTCAAGGACGCATTCTACAGATTGCCCGAATACGATCTTTAGCCGGACCAGCACGGCAGAAGATCGCGCGGGGCCGGTGTGGCCGTGGTGACAGAGCGCCCGATCGCCCGCGTCAGGCACAGCGCCGCCGCATGGCAGACTGCCGCAAGGTCATGATCACTGCCGGCAGCGCCTGTCGCGATGCCGAACACCAGATCGCCGTCCATCGGAGAATGGGCCGGAACGATTGCACGCCCGATGCCGTCGTGGGCGGCGATGGCCATCCGCTGACACTCTGCCTTGGTCAGGCCCGCATCGGTCGCCACGATGGCGATTGTCGTATTGGCGCGCTCAACAGCCGCCATCATCGCCGCGACCTTGCGGCTATTGTGGGCGGTTGCCTGCCCTGTAACGGCTGTTGGTGTCAGCCCCCCGAACTCGTCTTCCATCTCGAAAGGGGCCGCCCAAAGCCGCCCGTCCCGTGTGGCGACATGACCAATCGGGTTGGTGATGACCAGCGCCCCGACGGTTGACCCATCCGGCAGGATGCAGGACGCCGTCCCCAGCCCGCCCTTGAAGTCCCCCGCCACGGCACCCGTTCCCGCACCCACCGTACCGATGGCGAAATCGGCAGTGGCATTGTCCAAAGCCGCCCAACCCAAGGCGCGATAGGGATTGTCGGTCCAGTCCTTGTCGCCGCCATTGACAAGGTCGAAGATGATCGCGGCAGGCACCAGCGGAACCAGCGCCGGGCCGATGGCAAAGCCCCGACCGATTGCGCGCAACCCGTCCATCACGCCCGATGCCGCGTCCAGCCCAAAGGCTGACCCGCCGGACAACACCAGCGCATCAACCTGCGCCACAGACTTGTCAGGCGCCAGAAGATCGGTTTCGCGCGTGCCGGGCGCGCCACCCATCACGTGGACGGACGCAGTGAAGGGCGCGTCACCCAGCAGCACCGTAGACCCTGATTTGAGCGCGTGATCATCGGCATTGCCCACCCTCAGGCCCGCTATGTCGGTGATCGCGTTACGGGGTCCGGTCTGCATGCTGGGCTCCTGAAATTGGGGGCAGTTTGGGGGCCGCAGCCAGAAGCTGCCGTGTGTAGGGGTGCTGCGGGTCGGTCCAGACGGCTTTCGTGTCGCCCTCCTCTACGATCCGCCCTTGCTGCATCACCAGAACGCGGTCGGTCACGGACCGCACCACCGACAGATCATGACTGATGAAAAGATACGCAAGAGGTCGCTTGCGGCAAAGCTCGGCCAGCAGGTCCAGCACCTGCGCACGCACCGACACGTCCAGCGCCGAAACCGCCTCGTCAAAGACGATCAGCTCGGGGTCGTTGATCAGGGCACGGGCGATGGCGATGCGTTGCCGCTGGCCGCCGGAAAAGGCGTGTGGATACTTGCGCGCGTCATCCGGCGACAGGCCGACATCCGTCAGCGCCTGCGCGATCCGCTTTTCACGTGCCTCCCCCGTCGGCGGGGTGTCCAGCAAGTGGAACGGTTCGGTGATCAACCGGTCCACACGGTGGCGCGGGTTGAACGACCCGAACGGGTCCTGAAAGACCACCTGTATCTTGCGTCGCACGATCAGGTTCGGTGCATGACCCCTGAACACCGGTTCGCCGTCAAGCGTGATCGTGCCGTCCTGAAGCGGCTCCAGCCCCAGAATCGCCCGTGTCAGGGTCGATTTTCCGCAACCGCTTTCGCCTACCAGACCAACCCGTTCACCCCTCTGAATCGTCAGGCTGACGTGATCGACAGCGCGAAAGCGCGTCGCGGGCGCGAACATCCGGCGCCTTGGCACGGGATAATCCCGCACTGCATCGGTCACCACCAGAAGCGGAGAAGGCGCGGGACGCAGCGGCAGATCGACGACATGCCCCGAGGCCGCAAAAAGCTTGCGGGTATAGGCATGTTTCATGTCTGCAAAAAGCGCTCTGGTCAGGCCGCTTTCGACCACCTCGCCGGTTTTCATCACGACGATCCGGTCGGCCACATCGGACACGACGGCCAGATCATGCGTGATCAATATCAGCCCCATCCCGAATTCGTCCACCAGCCCCTTTAACAGAGACAGAATCTGCGCCTGTGTCGTCACGTCCAGCGCCGTCGTCGGTTCGTCCGCGATCAGCAGCTTTGGCCGCAACGCGATGGCCATGGCGATCACGACCCGCTGGCGCTGACCGCCCGACAGCTCGTGCGGATAGCGGGTCAGCGGGAAATGATCCTCGGGCAGCCCGACGCGGGCCAGAACATCGCGCGCACGGATCCGCGCCTCTGCCTTGCTGCCCGCGCCGTGGATCAGATAGGCCTCGGCCACCTGATGGCCGATCGTCTTGACCGGGTTCAATGCCGTCATCGGCTCTTGAAAGATCATGCCGATGTCGTTGCCGCGCAGCCCGCAAAGCGCCGCCTCGTCCAGTGCCAGCAGGTCACGCCCGTCCAGCCGGATCGCGCCACCCGCATGCATGGTATCGGGCAGCAACCCCATGATCGCCAGCGCCGTCAGAGACTTGCCCGAGCCGCTTTCGCCGGTGACCGCCACGATCTCGCCCTTCGCCACGTCAAATCCGATCTGCCGCAGCAGGGGTGTCCGGTGCAGGTTCACCGTCAGGTTCTGAACGGACAGCAGCGTCACAGGCGGGCCACCCTCAGGCGGGGATCAAGCCAGTCGCGCAGCCCGTCGCCCAGCAGATTCAGGCCCAGAACCGTGATGACGATGGCGAACCCCGGCACCAGCGCCGTATGCGGCGCGATGGACACCAGTGTTTGCGCATCCGCCAGCATCCGGCCCCAACTGGCCGTCGGTGGCTGTGCGCCAAGGCCCACGTAGGACAGGGCGGCCTCGGCCAGAATACCCAGACTGAACTGGATGGTGCCCTGCACGATCATCAGGTTCGCGATATTTGGCAGAATATGCTCCCACGAAATCCGGAACGAGGATTTCCCGCAGACCCGTGCTGCCATGATGAAGTCACGGCTCCAAAGGGACAGCGCCGCGCCGCGTGACAGCCGCGCGAAGACGGGAATGTTGAAGATGCCGATAGCGATGATCGCGTTCACCGCAGAGGGTCCGAAAACGGCGGTGATCAGGATCGCGATGACCAGCGCGGGGAAGGCGAAGATCAGGTCGTTGCCGCGCATGATGACCTCGTCCAGCAGGCTGCCGCGACGGGCTGCGGCCCAAAGGCCGAGCGGAATCCCCAACGTCAAACCGATGCCGACCGCAACAAAGGCCACGGCAATCGAGGTGCGCGCGCCCAGCATGATCATCGACAGGATATCGCGCCCGAAGTGATCGGTGCCCAGAAGGTGAGCGCCGGAAGGCGACAGCAGCTTGTTCGGCACATCGAGGCTTTCGATGTCGAAGGGTGTCCAGACAAAGGAGACCAGCGCCAACAGGATGACAGCCACCGTGATGACGATTCCCGGAACCAGAGATCTCATGCGCGTGACCTCAGCCTTGGATCGACGGCAGCATAGGCCAGATCGACCGTGAAGTTCACGACGATGACCATAAAGACCAGCAGCATCACAACGCTTTCCACGACGATCAGGTCACGCGCGCTGATGGACTGGAAGATCAGCCGCCCAAGGCCCGGCAGGTAGAAGACCTGTTCGATGATGATCCCCCCCGCCAGCAGAAAGGCGAATTGCAACCCGATGATCGTCAGCACCGGAATCAGCGCGTTGCGCACCGCGTGCCGCCACAGCGCCTGCCTGCGGGTCAGCCCCTTGGCACGTGCGGTGCGCATGAAATCCTCACCCAGCATGTCCAGCAGCGACGACCGCATCACCCGCGCAAGGATGGCCGCCTGCGGCAGGGCCAGCGCAATGGCCGGCAGGGTCAGCGCCTTGAACGAGGCCCAAATACCTTGGTCCCAGCCCGGAAATCCACCCGAGGGGAACCAGCGCAGGTTGATGGCGAAGATCAGCACGAGGATCATGGCAAACCAGAAGTTCGGAATAGCCACGCCCAGCTGCGTCGCCCCCATCACCGCCGTGTCGCCCGCCCCGCCGCGCTTGGCTGCGGCAAAGATGCCCGCGGGAAAGGCGATGACGGTCGACAGCATCAGTGCGTAGATCGCCAGCGGCAGCGACACGCCGATCCGGTCTGCCACCATGTCCGCTACGGGCGTGTCATAAGTGTAGGAGGTGCCGAAATCACCCGACAGCATGCCCGTCGCCCAGTCCCAATACCGCACAGGCAAAGGCCGGTCCAAGCCCATTTCGGCCCGCAGTGTGGCCAGTGTATCGGCCTGCGCGTTGATGCCCAGCCGGACGGACGCCGGGTCGCCCGGAATGACTTCGATGACAGCAAAAATGACAAGGCTGGCAACAATCAGGCTGATGCAGAGCGAGAGCAGGCGTTTGAGGGCATAGCGCAACATGGGTCGACGTTAGGACGGAGCTGGTGCAGGGTCCACGATCATTTCAGCGGTGGCGTCTGATAGAGCCGGACTTTCAGGCCACCATGCGGCACCAGCGGGCCATCGGGGAGAAATGGCAGCCCCGTCACCTTGGCCAGACCGGGTTCACTGGTGATGATGCCCACGCGCCAGCCCTTGAACTTTCCGCGCAAGACCTCGCCCAGCGCGGTATGCAAGCCGTAGAGCATGTGTTTCTGGCCGATCCGCCCGCCATAGGGCGGATTGATGATGACCAGACCGGACGGGCCGTCGGGGCGGGCCACATCGCTGAAGGAATGGCAGGCGAACTGCGTCAGATCACCGACGTCCGCCCGCACAGCATTCGCCTCGGCCATGCGAACCGCACCCTGATCACGGTCGGACCCGAAAAAGCGCTGATCTGTGTCACGCGGGACAACCTCGCCCTTCATCCGCTTCCAATGTGCGGCGTGAAAGCTGGGAAGGTCCTCGAAGGCAAAGCGACGCGACCGCCCCGGCAGCAGCCCCCCCGCGATCTCGGCAGCTTCAATAGGAAAGGTGCCCGATCCGCACATCGGGTCTAATACAGGCTCTTTCCCCTTATATCCCGCCTGCCGCAGGCACAGCGCCGCCAGCGTCTCGCGCATCGGGGCCTTGCCCACGGCCTCTTTATGGCCGCGCTTGTGGAGACTTTCACCGCTCGTATCCAGCGACAGGGTCACGCGGTTGTCGTCGATGCGGACCTTCAGGCTTTGCCCGGCCCCGATGGTGAACCCGTCCGCCTTGAGCGCGGTTTCGATCCGCTCCTGCGCGGCGCCGGCGTGATAGATTTTTGACTTGCGGCTGGTGGCTTCGACCTTCACGGGAATGTCTCGGTTCAGCAGGCTGGCCCATGCCACCTTGCGTGACCGCTTGTCGAGTTGCGCCAGATGAAAGGCCATGAAGCTGCCGACACGGACCAACACCCGCGTCGCCCCGCGCAGCACCAGGTTCGCGCGCCAGACATCGGGCCAGTCACCATTGAAAGCGACACCACCGGGCACCGCCTTGGCATCGGCAAAACCCGCCTCGCGCGCTTCGTCAGCCAAGATAGGTTCCAGACCGGGCGGTGCGATCAGGAAGATTTCAAAGGGTGTTTCCATGCATCCGTCATGACGTAATCGGATGAAAGAGACCAGATGAAGCGGCGGGTATGACCCCGCCGCCTTGGTGTTTGCCGGTCTGAAGCCCGGCCTACGGAATCATTCGGCCCAGCTGACGCCCGTCAGGTCTACGGCGGCGGTCGGTTGATCCACCCACAGCCCCTGCAGGCCAGTCTTGGCGACGGTCGCGATGGCCAGTTCGAAGAGGTAGGCGTTCACGTAATCCTCTGCGACGACCGTCTGGGCCTCTTTCAGGATCTCGGACCGCTCTGCCGGATCGGCGGTGCCACGCAGCTCGCCCATCAGGTTCACCATCTCTTCGGTGCCGTACTGGAAGTAATAGTCGGGGTCCGCGTAGATCCCGATATCCATCGGCTCTGTGTGGGACACGATGGACAGGCCAAAGTCCTTCTGGGCGAACACCTCGTCCAGCCACTGCGCCCATTCGACATTCGTGATTTCGGTCTGGATTCCCACATCGCGCAACTGGCTTGCGATGATCTCGCCCCCGCGCCGCGCGTAGGAGGGCGGCGGAAGCTTGAGGGTCGTGGTGAAGCCGTCGGGATAACCCGCCTCGGCCAGCAGGGCGCGGGCCCGTTCGGGATCGTGGGGCGACAGGTCCAGCAGATCGACGTAATCGGGATTATGCGGCGCGAAATGCGTGCCGATGGGCGTGCCGATGCCGAACATCGCCCCATCGATGATCGCCTGCCGGTCGATTGCGTGGGCAACGGCCTGCCGCACGACGACATTGTCGAAGGGCTCTTGACCGTTGTTCATGGCAAGGATCGTCTCGCCCTCGGTGCTGCCTTCCAGCACCTGAAAGCGCGGGTCGGCTTCGAACTGCGGCAGGTTTTCCGGCGCGGGAAAGCCGACGAAGGCATCCACGTCCTCGGCCATGACAGAGGCGAAGGCGGCGGTAGGGTCGCTGATGAAGCGAAAGGTAGCCTGCGTCAGCGCGGGCTTCTCGCCCCAGTAGCCGTCGTATTGCGACATCTCGATCCGGTCACCCTGCACCCAGTTGTCGAACTTGAACGGGCCGGTGCCGACAGGATTGGACGCGATGTCCGCAATGCTTTCGGGCGCGACCATGACCGCATCACCCCAGGCCATGTTGAACAGGAAGCTTCCGTTCGGTCCGTCCAGCGTCACCTTGACGGTCTGCGGGTCGATGACATCGACCTGCGTGATTCCATCGAACAGCACCTTCTGCGCATTCGTGCTGTCATCCGCGCGGGCACGGTCGAGGGTGAATTTCACATCCTCGGCGTCGAACGCGGTGCCATCGTGGAAGGTCACGCCTTCGCGCAGGTTAAAGGTGTACTCACGCCCGTCGTCCGTAATTTCCCAGGTTTCGGCCAGACCGGGCACGACCGATCCGTCCGCCATGAAACGCGTCAGGCCCTCGAAGACGTTGGAATAAAGAACCGAATCGATCGCCTGAGCCGCACCGCCCGTCGGGTCAAGGTTCGGTGGCTCCAGCTGGATTGCAACGGTGATACTGTCCTGCGCAGCCAGTGCGCTGGCGGAAAGTGCCATGACGCCTGCCATGATCGTGGTCTTGATGTTCATGTCCGAACCCCCTGTTGATTGATCTCAGTCTGCGCTTGGCAGCAACAATTTGGCAAGACTGCGCCCCATGACCTTGGCGGAATCGATCATATCATCGACGCCGATCCATTCGTCGGGCTTGTGCGCCAGTTCCAGTACGCCGGGCCCGTAGGCGATGCAGTTCTTCAGCTTTCCGATCCGGTCGATGTGCTTCTGGTCGTAGGTGCCGGGGCTGGCGACATGTTGTGCGTCCTTACCCAGAACATCGCGGATCGCAGCGCTGACCGTTTCCACGATGGGCGCATGGGCATCGGTCATCGACGGCAGAACGCTGTTCAGCTCGCGCAGGGCATAGGTAAAGGTCGGGCGGTCCGACTTGACGCCATCCAGCAGCGCCGAAACCTCTCCGCGCACCTGCTCCAGCGTCTCTTCTACCAGAAACCGCCGGTCGATCACGATTCGGCAGGAATCCGGCACGCAATGGGCCGGAAGCCCCGTAAAATCGTCGTCCTGCTCTTTCTGGCCGCCGTGGATCGAATTGATGTTCATCGTGGATGACCGCGCGCCGTCGGGCACCACCGGCATCTCGGTGTGCCGCTTGGACATGGCCGGAAACAGGTCGCTTTCGAACCGGTCCAGCACCGCACCCATGTGGCGGACGGCGCAATCGCCCAGAAACGGCATGGACCCGTGCGCGATTTCGCCAAACGTCTCGATTTCGGCCCACCAGCCGCCACGGTGGCCAAGGCAGACGCGATCCTTGTTCAGCGGCTCGGGGATGATGACGTGCTGCACGCGGGCGGGATCGAAATAGCCCTGTTCAGCCAGATAGGCGACGCCACCGTAGCCACCCGATTCTTCGTCCGCCGTGCCGCTGATCTCGATTGCGCCCGCGAAGTCGGGACAGGTTTCAAGAAATGCCTCGACCGCGATGATCGACGCCGCCAGCCCGCCTTTCATGTCGCAGGCACCGCGTCCGTAGATCTTGCCGTCGATCAATTCGCCGCCAAAGGGGTCGCGGGTCCAGCCTGCGCCAACCTCGACCACGTCCGTGTGGCTGTTGAAATGCACGCAATCACCCGCAACAGAGCCTTCGCGGCGGGCAACGATGTTCCAGCGCGGATACTTTTCGCTGTCCCCCGGCGTGCCGTAGGCACGGATCAGTTCGGTCTGAAACCCGTGGCCTTTCAGCCGCTTGTCCAGATACTCGCAGATCAACCGGTAGTCCCGCCCCGGCGGATTGAGTGTCGGGATACGGATCAGATCCTGGGTCAAGGCAATCAGATCGTCGCGCTTGCCCGTGATGGCGGTGTCGAGTGCAGATAGGTCCATGCCCCGACTAAACGCCAGCACCCCGCTCAGCGCAAGGGCCGGTTCAGGACAGTGCGTGTTCCACCGGATCCAGCCCGTCGATGGTGCCGATCAGCCGGTCGCCCGTGACAACAGGACCGACGCCCGCAGGCGTGCCGGTCATGATCAGATCACCCGGATTGAGGTGATAGTAGCGTGACAGATGTGCGATGATCTCGGACACAGACCAGACCATGTCGGACAGGGGGGCGTCCTGCCGCGTCTCGCCGTTCACGGTCAGGGCGATACGCGCACCGGCATCCGGCGGACCGGTCCGGATGGCGCCGACGACCGCGGAATTTTCCACATCCTTCCCCAGCGACCAAGGGCGTCGGTTGTCCTTGCCGTCTTTCTGCCGGTCGCGGCGTGTCATGTCCAAGCCGCAGGCGTAGCCAAGGACAAGCTCCTCGGCACGGTCAATCGGCACTTCAAACCCGCCCTTGCCCATGGCCACAACCAGTTCGACCTCGTGATGGTAGTCCTGCGTGCCGGGGGGGTAGGGCACGGTCTGCCCGGTTTGGCAAAGGTGTTCGCCGGACTTGGTGAAATACCATGGCGCTTCGCGGTCTACCTCGTTTCCCATCTCGGCGGCGTGGGCTGCATAGTTGCGGCCTACACAAAAGATGCGACGCACGCCAAAGCGCGCGCTGGTTTCCGCGACAGGCAAGCTGGGCCGGTCGGGCAGATCGAACAAGAGGTCGGTCATAAAGGGCTCCTTTTCGCGGTCACACTGGCGCAGGTGACACGGGTCGTCCAGTTTGACCGGCCCGCCGGACCACATCGGCCACCTCGGTCAGTTGTTGGGCCAGCGGATTGGACCGCCGCCAGACCATCGCAAGACTGCGGCCCGGTGGTGGGGCGGGAAAGGCGTCGATTGCGACAGAAGCGGCCCCCGCCTCGACGCCCACGGCCATCTGCGGGATCAGGGTCACGCCGATGCCCGCCGCGACCATCTGGACCAGCGTCGAAAGCGAGCTTCCTTCCAGCCGTTCGCGTCTGCCTTGCGGCGAGATATCGCAAAAATTCAGCGCCTGATCGCGGAAGCAGTGACCTTCTTCCAACAGCAGCAGCGGCATGTGACGCAGACTTTGCGCATCGGGCACCGGCGTTCCGGCCTCGCTCATGGGGCGCACCAGCAGGATGTCCTCGTCGAACAGCGGTGCGACTGTCAGCCAGTCGTCATCGACGGGCAGGGCCACGATTGCCGTGTCGATCCGGCCCGCGCCAAGCTCCTCGATCAGCGTCGGCGTCAGCGTTTCGCGCACCTGCACATCCAGCCCCGGATAGCTGTGTCGCAACGCACCGAAGACCGCTGGCAAAAGGTAAGGGGCCACGGTGGGGATCACACCGATCCGCAACCGGCCGACAAAGGCATCCTGTGCCGACCGTGCAAGGTTCGACAGGTCCGCAACCGCGCTTAGGATACCCCGCGCCCGTTCGCCAAATTGCTCGCCGAAGGGTGTCAGCCGCACCTGTCCGGGTGACCGTTCGAACAGCGGCACGCCAAGCGTCGTCTCCAACTCCTTGATCTGTAAAGACAATGCCGGTTGCGATATCCCGGCCACGTCGGCGGCGCGCCCGAAATGTCCATGCTGGGCCAGAGCCTCGAAGTAGCGCAACTGCTTCAATGTCATCTTATCCATAACTTAAAGCTATCGTAACGATAGGAAAATGCAAATTCAATTAATCGCATCGACGTGTTAGAATAATTCCAAATCATCACCATATCGGTGTAGTGAATCACCAACCAGAGGAGACCCACGATGGATGGCTCGAACGAAACCCCGACCGGCAGCTGCCCCGTCTTTCACGGCAGCACGCACACCAACAAGATGCGATCCAACCGTGACTGGTGGCCCGAACAGCTGAACCTGTCGATCCTGCACCAGCACGGCGCTGCCGGAAACCCGATGGACCCCGATTTCAATTATGCCGAGGCGTTCAAGAACCTCGACTACGATGCGCTCAAGGCAGACATCGAAGCGCTGATGACCGACAGTCAGGAATACTGGCCCGCTGACTACGGCCACTATGGTCCGTTCTTCATCCGCATGGCGTGGCACTCGGCCGGCACCTACCGCACCGGCGACGGGCGCGGCGGTTCGACCTCCGGCTCGCAGCGCTTTGCGCCGCTGAACTCTTGGCCCGACAACGTCAACCTCGACAAGGCACGTCGTCTGCTGTGGCCGATCAAGCAGAAATACGGCAACGCGATTTCATGGGCCGACCTGATGATCCTGACCGGCAACGTCGCGCTGGAATCGATGGGCTTCAAGACCTTCGGCTTCGGCGGCGGACGCGAAGACATCTGGGCACCCGAGGAAGACATCTACTGGGGCACCGAGGAAGAGTGGCTTGCCCCTTCGGACAACCCCAACAGCCGTTATTCCGGCGACCGCCAGATGGAAAACCCTCTGGCCGCCGTGCAGATGGGTCTGATCTACGTCAATCCCGAAGGCCCGGACGGCAACCCCGACCCCAAGGCCAGCGCCTATGACATCCGTGACACCTTTGGCCGCATGGCCATGAACGACGAGGAAACCGTCGCTCTTGTCGCCGGTGGCCACACCTTCGGCAAATGCCACGGTGCGGGCGATGCCGGTCTGGTATCGCACGAGCCCGAAGGCGCCGACATCGTCGAGCAGGGCCTTGGCTGGCGGTCCGGTCACGGGATCGGCAACGGCGACGACACGGTTTCGTCCGGTCTGGAAGGCGCATGGACGCCCACACCGACCAAATGGGACGGCACCTATTGGCACATGCTGCTGGATTATGAATACCAGCTGACCAAATCGCCCGCGGGCGCCCAGCAGTGGGAGCCGGTCAATGTCGCGGACGAAGACCTTGCCCCCGCCGCGCATTCGGACCGCAAGGTGAAGACCATGATGTCCACCGCCGACCTTGCGCTGCGTGAAGACCCGGAATACCGCAAGATTTCCGAGCGCTTCCGCAACGATCCCGCCGCGTTCGAGGATGCCTTTGCCCGCGCTTGGTTCAAGCTGTGTCACCGCGATATGGGTCCGAAGGTCCGGTATCTGGGCAAGGAAGTCCCGACCGAGGATCTGGTTTGGCAGGACCCCGTGCCGAACGGCCCCAGCCTGTCGGATGCGGATGTGGCCAAGCTCAAGGACATGATCGCTGCAACCGACCTGACTGTGGCCGATATGGTATCGGTTGCGTGGGCCAGCGCCGCGACCTTCCGCAACTCGGACAAGCGCGGCGGTGCCAATGGTGCCCGTGTGCGTCTGGCCCCGCAGAAGGATTGGGAAGTCAACGAACCCGAAAAGCTGCATAGGGTGCTGGGCGTTCTGGAAAGCGTGCAAAGCGACTTCGGAAGCGTATCGCTGGCCGACGTGATCGTGCTGGCCGGTAACGTGGGCGTCGAGACAGCCGCGAAAGCCGCCGGTTTCGACATCGATGTGCCATTCCTGCCCGGCCGTGGCGATGCCACCGACGAGATGACGGACGCCGAAAGCTTCGAGCCACTCGAGCCCAAGGCAGACGGTTTCCGCAACTACATGTCGGCGGACTTTACCGTCCCGTCCGAAAAGCTGCTGGTGGACCGTGCGCAACTGCTGGCGCTGAGCGCGCCGCAGATGAGCGTTCTGGTCGCAGGCCTGCGGGTTCTGGGTGCAAACTACGACGGCAACGAGGCCGGTGTCTTCACCGACCGCAAGGGTGCGCTGACCAACGATTTCTTCCGCAACCTTCTGCGGATGGACATCGAATGGAAAGCTGTCGAGGACGCGACCAACCTCTTTGAAGGCCGCGACAAGAAAACCGGCGACCGCGTCTATACGGCGTCGCGCTGCGATCTGGTCTTCGGCTCCAACTCCGAGTTGCGCGCACTGGCCGAGGTCTATGCTCAGGACGACAACGCCGGAAAGTTCGTGCGCGACTTCGTGGCCGCATGGACCAAGGTGATGAACGCCGACCGCTTCGACGCCTGATCGCCACAGGCGCTGGAATGAAAGGGCGCGGCTTCGGCCGCGCCCTTTTTCGTACGCCACTACATCGCCGTATAGCGGATGATGATCGGCGTAAGCGTGACCATGAAAAGCGCATGGATCGTTGTCATCGACCCGTCGTGCCCCGTCCAGGTGGATGATGAAGCGGGCAACTTTGTGACTTGTTCGGACAAGTTTTGAACGAACTTATCAGCGATTGGTGCAGTCAGGTCGGACGGCTTGCAATCGACCGCCGCCACGCAAGAATAAGATCAGTGAAGCAGAAGGACCGCCCGTGCCCCGTTCAAAAGTTGCCGACCGCAGACAGATCATGCCTTTTCCAGAAGCGACGGACATTCGCTTCCGAACATGCACCGGCGGGCGGGTCGACCTGATGTGCCTCGTCCAGTCCGCAACGGACGTCCGCTGATGTGGCCGGTTTTGCTCTGGGCACTGGTGCCGCTGTTGCTGATCGTGGTCTACCTTGACTTGCGGTTCATGTGGATTCCGAACGTGCTTGTTCTGGTGTTCCTTGGTCTTTTCCTCGTTGCCGTGCCGCTGGATCTTTCGTGGGGGGACCTGCTCTGGCGGATTCTGGCGGCGGCAGTTGCTTTTGCGCTGTGTCTTGGGGCCTTTGCGCTGCGGGTCATGGGTGGGGGCGACGCCAAGCTGCTACCGGTCCTGATCCTTTTCGTGCCCAGCTCTGCGCTGGCACTGTTCTGCCTGCTCCTGTCTGTCGGTATCGTCATGACGCTCGTTGCACTGCCCATTGCGCGGCGTGCAACCGGCAGAGACGGATCGGACTGGGTCACCCTGAGCACCCGCAACAAGATGCCGTTTGGCGTTCCGATGGGTCTGGCGGTCTGGGGGCTGTTCGTCATCGGTGTGTTGCCCTGAGATCTGCGATTCGCGCCATCGCCCGGCAGGTGAAGCGGATTTCGCAAACTGCCTGAAAAACGATCAAACCGCTGTATATCATGCGGGAAAAATCCACCCTCACCCATTCAATCCGGTGAACCTGTGGCCAATCCCGGAAGGACTGCCCAAGATGCAGGCATCCTGAAAGGACACCCGTCGCCCATGACCCTGCACGCTATCTGTGACCGGACGGACAGCCCGCCCCGCTCTGACGGGCGCGGTGTTCTGGCCGTGAAGCGGCGTGATGCGGCAACGGTGCTTGACCGCGTGCGCACCTCGGGTGCGTTGAAGCTGCTGTTTCCCGGCGGGCGCGATCCGTTCGAGGCGGTGCTGATCAATACCAGCGGGGGCCTGACGGGCGGTGACAGGCAGGACCTGCAGGTCAGCGTCGGGGCCGGCGCGCGGATGAGCCTGACCACGCAGGCGGCAGAACGCGTCTATCGCGCAGAGGCCGGCCACGCGCGGGTCACCTCGCGCCTGACCGTTGCGAAGGATGCGCGGCTGGACTGGCTGCCGCAGGAACTGATCCTGTTCGACCGCAGCGCGCTCGACCGGCATCTGACCTGCGATCTGGCAGAGGGTGCATCATTTCTTTTCGTCGAACCGCTGGTCTTCGGGCGCCGCCTGATGGGCGAGACGCTGCGCCAGGTCGCGCTGTCCGACCGGGTCGAAATACGCCGGGCCGGGCGTCCTTTGTACCGCGACGCCATCCGGTTTCAGGGCGATTTCCAGTCCCACATCGCGCGCACCGCCATCGGCCATGGCGCCAGTGCCATGGCCAGCGTCGTCTACGCCGCCCCCGATGCTGCCGCCCACGTTGGCCCGATCCGGCTTGACCTTCCGCCCCATGCGGGCGTTTCCCTGTTGCAGGACGGTTGCCTTGTGGCAAGGATCATGGCCGAGGACAGCCATCTGATGCGCCGCGCATTGATCCCCGTGCTCGAGCGTCTGAGCGGCGCATCCCTGCCGAAGTCATGGAGCCTTTAAATGAACCTGAGTCCCCGAGAAAAAGACAAGCTGCTGGTCGCCATGGCCGCCGAGGTCGCCCGCAAGCGGTTGGCGCGCGGCGTGTTGCTGAACTATCCCGAAGCGATTGCGCTGATTACCGATACGGTGGTCGAGGGCGCGCGCGACGGGCGGTCGGTGTCCGACATGATGCAGGCGGGGGCCGAGGTCGTGACCCGCGATCAGTGCATGGAAGGCGTGCCCGAGATGATCCACGACGTGCAGGTCGAAGCCACCTTTCCCGACGGCACCAAACTGGTGACCGTCCACAACCCCATCCGATGAGCTGGTCCGTCAGCGTAATACAGGAGTGTCGCAATGATCCCCGGTGAACTGATGACAGCAGAGGGCGATATCACCCTGAACGAAGGCCGCAAGGCGATGACGCTGATGGTGGCGAACACCGGTGACAGGCCGGTGCAGGTGGGCAGCCACTACCACTTCGCGGAATCGAACCCCGCGCTTGATTTCGACCGTGACGCGGCGCGAGGCCACAGACTGGATATCGCTGCGGGCACTGCCGTCCGGTTCGAGCCGGGGCAGCGGCGCGAGGTGCAGTTGATCCCGCTCTCTGGCGGGCGTCGTGTCTACGGCTTCAACCAAGCCGTGATGGGTGACCTTTGATGGCGCGTAAATCAACGATCCCCCCGCCGGTCGCCTATTGGGCCAATGCCTACCAGATCGGTCTGGTCATAGCCGAAGCGCAAGCCGTCGTCGCCATGCGGATGATGGGAATGGCAGGCGTCTGGTCCGTCACGCCCGCCGAGGACGCAAGGATGATGTCCGAAAAGGTGCAGGCTCTGACCCGTGCTGCCTCTGATTCCACCCGTGTGGCCATGGCCGGCGGATCACTCGACAAGATCGCAGCCGCCGCCATCAAACCCATTCGCCAGAAAACCCGTGCAAACGCCCGCCGTCTGGGCAAGCGCGGCCTGAAGAAAGCCTGACGCCATGCCAACGAAGATTTCTCGCGCCGATTATGCCTCCATGTATGGCCCCACCACAGGCGACCGTGTGCGTCTGGCCGATACCGACCTGATCATCGAGGTCGAACGCGATCTGACCGCGACGGGCACGGGCGGCAACGCGCCGCGCTATGGCGAAGAGGTCAAGTTCGGTGGTGGCAAGGTGATCCGTGACGGGATGGGCCAAAGCCAGGTCACGCGGGCCGCCGGTGCGGTCGATACCGTCATCACAAATGCACTGATCGTGGACTGGACCGGCATCTACAAGGCCGATGTCGGGCTGAAAGACGGGCTTATCCACAAGATCGGCAAGGCAGGCAATCCCGACACGCAACCCGGCGTCGATATCATCATCGGGCCGGGAACCGAGGCGATTGCAGGCGAAGGGCGCATTCTCACGGCAGGCGGTTTTGACAGCCACATCCATTTCATCTGCCCGCAACAGATCGACGATGCACTGCATTCGGGCCTTACCACCATGCTGGGCGGCGGCACCGGACCCGCACACGGCACACTGGCCACGACCTGCACCCCCGGACCATGGCACATCGGGCGGATGCTGCAATCGGCAGACGCCTTTCCGATGAACCTTGCCTTCGCTGGCAAGGGCAACGCATCGCTGCCGGCGGCACTGGAGGAACAGGTCAAGGCCGGGGCCTGCGCCCTGAAGCTACATGAAGACTGGGGCACGACGCCCGCCGCCATCGACTGCTGCCTGACTGTCGCAGATGCGATGGATGTGCAGGTGATGATCCACACCGACACGTTGAACGAATCCGGCTTTGTCGAACATACGGTCAAAGCAATGAAGGGCCGCACGATCCACGCCTTTCACACCGAAGGCGCAGGCGGCGGCCATGCCCCCGACATCATCAAGATCTGTGGCGAGGAACACGTCCTGCCGTCCTCTACCAACCCCACCCGGCCCTTCACGGTGAACACCATCGAGGAACACCTCGACATGCTGATGGTGTGTCACCATCTGGACAAGCGGGTCCCCGAGGACATCGCCTTTGCCGAAAGCCGCATCCGGCGCGAGACGATCGCAGCCGAGGATATCCTGCACGACATGGGCGCTTTTTCGATCATCGCGTCTGACAGTCAGGCGATGGGCCGCGTGGGCGAGGTGCTGATCCGCACGTGGCAGACCGCCGACAAGATGAAGAAGCAGCGCGGGCGTCTGGCGGAAGAGACCGGCGATAACGACAACATGCGCGTGCGCCGCTATATCGCGAAATACACCATAAATCCGGCCATCGCCCATGGCATCAGCCAGCACATCGGCAGCATCGAGGAGGGCAAGCGCGCCGATCTGGTGCTTTGGAGCCCCGCGTTCTTCGGCATGAAACCTGATACGGTCCTCTTGGGCGGCAGCATCGTCATGGCGCAGATGGGCGACCCCAACGCGTCGATCCCAACGCCACAGCCGGTCTATTCGCGCCCCATGTTCGCCGCCTTCGGACGCAGCGTGGAACATTCCGCCGTTACCTTCGTCTCCGAGGCGGCGCAGGCCGAAGGTATCCGCGACACCCTTGGCCTTGCCAAGCAGACCGTTCCGGTCACGAACACCCGCTCGATCGGCAAGCGCGATCTGAAACTGAACGACGCACTGCCCAGAATCGAGGTCGACCCCGAAACCTATGAGGTCCGCGCAGACGGCGAATTGTTGACCTGCCAGCCCGCCGAGGTGCTACCAATGGCGCAGCGTTATTTCCTGTTCTGAGGTTCACCGATGAAGTTCCTGATCCTGCCGCTTGCCCTGATCGCCGGACCGGTGCTGGCTTGTCCGACCTCTGCCGATCTTGAGACAGGCATCGTGGTCGAGGATACGGAAGAGTTCAAAACCCTGTACCGTGTCGTGGACGGTCAGCTTCAGCGCACCGATTTCTACGACACCGGAGAAAGCTGGCAGTCCGATCTGGTGTTCGGCACGTTCTGGACGAACGAACGGACACTCTACGGCGGCATCCTCCAGCCTGAAGAGGACCTTACCGTCACGCTCGAAGATCCCTCGGTCACCTTTTTGCGGCCATCCGCGGGTCTGACCCAATCAGTCGGTACGCGCGTGTTCCATGCTGACGAGACGCCCTATGTTGAAACGATCACCCACGTCTGGGAGGATCTGGGCCGCATGTCCATCGGCGATTGCACCTACAAGTCCATCGCAGGGCGCATCACCTACGAGGCGTTCGGCGAACCCTACACTGATATGGTTCAGTTCCTGCCAACCCTTGGCATCACCCTGATCATCGGTGATGAATACCCCGGAGAAGAGCCTTACTTCTACCCCGCCGAGGATATCTACGTCCTGGGGGAAAAATGAGCGATCTGCCAGTTGCACAATCGGTCGAAGTGTTCGGCGGCAGCGCCGTGGATTCGGTTACACTTGATTACGCGGGCCGCTTTCTGCGCCGCAAGGTTCTGACGACCGACGCTGGCCACCGTATACTGGTCGATCTGCCGCAAACCACTTCTCTCAATGCAGGAGACGCGCTGGTCCTGTCCGACGGCCCGCGCGTCGCAGTGCAGGCGGCGGCGGAATCGGTGCTACGGGTCAGCGGCCCGGACCTGCCGCGCCTCGCATGGCACATCGGGAACCGTCATACCCCCTGCCAGATCGCAGACGATCAGCTTTTGATCCAGAACGATCCGGTGATCCGCCATATGCTGGAACACCTGGGGGCGACCATTACCGAAGACCACGCGCCCTTCACGCCCGAAGGCGGCGCGTATGGTCACGGTCGCACCCATTCCCACGAGCACGGGGCAACCGCCCATGACCACTGAGCTGCTGACGCTCGCGCAATGGCTGTCCCCCGCCTATCCGCTGGGCAGCTTCGCCTATTCGCACGGGCTGGAGACCGCCACAGCCGAACGTTGGGTCACCGATAAAGACAGCCTGCGGGACTGGCTGACCAATGTGCTTGAACACGGCAGCGGACGCAGTGACGCCATCTGGTTGCGGTTGGGACATGCGGCGCCGGATGCCAAGGCTCTCTTGGCCCTGGACGCCGAAGCGCGGGCCTTTGCGGCCTCTTCGGAGCGGGTCACGGAATCCGCCCGTCAAGGGGCTGCCTTTGCACAGGTCACGGGAGCCATCGGTGGGCAGGACCTCCCAGCCGTGCAGTTTCCCCTGATCGTGGGATTTGCAGCGTCCCGACACGGGATCGCGCCCACACCTGCTGCGGCTCTTTACCTGCAAGCCCTTGTCACCAACCTGACCAGCGCCGCCCAGCGCCTGATGCCCCTTGGCCAGACAGCGGCCCAGACCATCGTAGCAAGCCTGCATCCCCTCTGCCTGAGCATGGCCGAGAAGACCGCAGGCAGCGCGATCGACGATATCGGATCGACGGCTTTCCTGTCGGACATCGCATCCCTGCGCCACGAAACCCTAGAGCCACGGATTTTCCAGACATGACCTCCCTGAACGGCCCCCTGCGCATCGGCATCGGCGGACCCGTCGGTTCCGGCAAGACAACGTTGACCGCGCGGCTGGCCGAGCGGTTGAAAGACCAGCATTCGCTCGCCGTGATCACCAACGACATCTACACGCAGGAAGACGCCGAAGCCCTGATGCGGATGCAGATCCTGCCCGCAGACCGGGTTATGGGGGTCGAAACCGGGGGCTGCCCGCATACGGCGATCCGAGAGGATGCGTCGATCAACCTTGCCGCCATCGCACGGATGCGCGAACGCCACCCTGACCTCGAACTGATCCTGATCGAAAGCGGTGGTGACAACCTGTCAGCCACCTTCAGCCCCGAACTGGCGGACATGACGATCTACGTCATCGATGTGGCAGCGGGCGAGGAAATCCCTCGCAAGGGCGGCCCCGCCCTGACCCGGTCAGACCTGCTGGTCATCAACAAGACGGACCTTGCACCCTATGTCGGTGCGTCGCTCGATGTGATGGAACGGGACGCCGCCGCCAACCGCGGCGGGCGCCCCTTTGTATTTACCGCCCTGCGCAACAACGAAGGTGTGGATGCGGTGATCGACGTGATCCGCGAGATTGCAGGGCTTTAGCGCCGTCAGAACTTGTTCATCGGCACCTTGAGGTAGCTGTGCCCGTCGCTTTCCGCTTCGGGCAGCTTGCCACCGCGAAGGTTGACCTGAAGCGCGGCCAGCATCCGGTCGGGCAGGTTCAGTGTGGCATCGCGTTCATCACGGACCTTCACGTATTCCGCCTGCGGCACCCCACCACCGATGTGCTTGTTCGACGCCGTCTGTTCGGCCACGGTGCTTTCCCATGCCGGTTCCTCACGGTCGGATGTGCCATAGTCATGGCCTACGAAAATGCGGGTGTCGTCCGGCAACGACAGGATCCCCATCAGCGAATCGTAAAGCTCTGCCGCTGACCCGCCGGGAAAATCGGCGCGCGCAGTGCCTGCATCAGGCTGCATGAAGGTGTCATGCGCAAAGACGGCATCCCCGATCACATAGCTGATCGACCCCAGCGTGTGGCCCGGGGACAGCATCACCTTCACCTCCAGATCACCCAGCGTGAAGGTATCGCCGTCTGCGAACAGCCGGTCGAAATGCGGCACCGGATCAAGCGTGGAGGTGTGGTAAAGGTCACGCCAGAGCGACGCTATGTCCGTGACCTTTTCGCCGATGCCATTGGGTGCGCCGGTCTGCTCTTTCAGCCAGGCCGAGGCCATGAGGTGGTCGGCGTGCGGATGGGTATCCAGCACCCATTCCACCTCAAGCCCTTCGGCCTTGACCCAATCCAGCACCTCTTGCGCGGGCGTCATGTCGGTCGCGGCACTGGCGGGGTGATATCCCTGCACCACGTCGATCAGGGCTGCCTTCTTCGTCGCGTCACAGACAGCGACATACTGGATCGACCCGCTGTCGGGTTCGTAGAACCCCGCAACGCGCGGGCTGTGCGGGCCAGTGCTTTCGCTGATCTTCATCATGGTAGTCTCCTATTGTGCTGCAGCGGGGTGACGATGGGCCAGACTGTCCCACGCGTCGTATTGAGACAGGAAAACCTGTCCGTTCATCTGGTGGATGAAATGGGATTTCATCAACCGGTCCATGACCGGGCCCTTGACCTCTGACAGGTGAAGGCCGACGCCCATATCCGTCAGGCGCGCGTTGATCGTCTCGAGACTTTCTAGGGCCGAATAATCCACGGCATTCACCGCCGAGAACATCAGAACCACGTGGTCGATCTCGCAGCCGTCGGTCACACGGGCCTGGATCAGGTCTTCGAGAAAGCGGGCATTGGCGAAGTAGAGGCTTTCATCCACGCGCAGGGACAGGACGGTGGGGTCTGTCTCAACCTCGTGGCGGTGAATGTTGCGAAAATGTTCAGACCCCGACACACGACCGACCTCGGCCACGTGGGGCCGCGAGGTCTTGTAAAGGTGCAGCAGGATCGACAGGCCGACACCGGTCGCGACACCTGCTTCGACACCCAGTCCCAGCGTCAGAAGGATCGTCACGAAGACAGCCGTAAAATCGGACTTGGAGTAGTTCCAGGTCTTTTTGAGGATCGAAAAGTCTACAAGGCTCAACACGGCCACGATGATCGTGGCGGCGAGAGTGGCGGTGGGCAGGTAGTAGACCAAAGGCGTCAGCGCAACGGCCGCGACCCCAAGGCCGACGGCGGTGTAGGCTCCGGCTGCGGGCGTTTCGGCGCCTGCATCGTAGTTGACGACCGACCGCGAAAACCCACCCGTCACGGGAAAGCCGCCGGTAAAGGCTGCACCCAGATTGGCAGCCCCCAGTCCGATCAGTTCCTGATCGGGGTCGATGCGTTGGCGTTTCTTGGCGGCAAGGGTCTGCGCCACGGAAATGGATTCCACGAAGCCGATGATCGAGATCATGATCGCCGGAACCAGCAGCGCGCCCAACAGGTCCAGCGACAGCGACGGCAGCGTGAACGGCGGCAGGCTTTGCGGCACCGACCCCACGATATCGACGCCACGGTCGTCCAGCGCCAACAGCCAGACAGCCAGCGTCGTGACGGCTACTGCCGCGACCGGACCGGCCTTGGCGATGATATCGACAGCCAGCGGTGGCAATCCGATCTTCTTCAAAAGCGGCTTCAACCCCTTGCGCACCCAGAACAGGAAAGCAGTTGCGGCCACACCGATGATAACGGTGCTGACATTGATCTGACCCAGATTGCCGAAAAGCGACTGCACCATCTCGATCAGGTTGTGACCACTGCCCGAAATGCCCAAGATATGGCGCAGCTGGCTCATGGCGATCAGGATGCCGGATGCGGTGATGAAACCCGAAATCACCGGATGGGACAGGAAATTGGCAAGGAAACCAAGGCGGAACACGCCAAGCAGAACCAGAAAAGCCCCCGACATGCCGGCCAGCGTCAGGGCCGCAACTGCATAACCGGCAGTTCCCTGCTCGGCCACCTGCCCCACGGCGGATGCCGTCAACAAGGACACGACGGCCACCGGCCCGACAGCCAGCGCGCGGCTGGTGCCGAAGACCGCGTAAAGCATGATCGGAACGATCGACGCGTAGATCCCCGCCTCGGGCGGAAGCCCGGCCAGCATCGCGTAGGCCAGCGATTGCGGGATCAGCATGATCGTCACGATCAAGGCGGCAATGGCATCATTGCCGAGAGCGGTCCTGTTGTAGGTCCGTCCCCACCCGAGAATGGGGAAATAACGGGCAAGCCCTTGCATAGTCACTGTCCTTGATCGAGTGGGCCTTGATCGGGCGGGCCTCGCCCTTACGGTTGGTGTATTGGTATCTCAGTCGCGCGCGGGCCGCGGACCGGATGGGTTCGGGTCCGCTTGGCCAACGCGGGCCTAGGCGCGAAGTTGCTGTCCGATACGCGGTGCCAATCCGGAAATATCATAACCGGCCTCTCGCGCCGTTGCGATGACCGCATCGGCAGACTGGCTTTCGTCCTGTGCCAGCGCCCACATCATCGTGGACCGCGCGCCGCTTCGACAGTAGGCAAAGACTGGCTTGGGCATCTCGTGCATCGCGGCCTTGAACGCGGCGATATCGGCATCCGTGATATTGCCGGACTCAATCGGGATATAGCGGACCTTCAGACCTTGTGGCTTTGCTGCAGTGTCGGTTTCCACGAAAGATGGCTGGTCATAACTTTCGCCATCAGGCCGGTTGACAATGATCGATCTGAACCCTTGCTCGGCAAGGCCGGACAAGTTGGCAAGCGTGATCTGGGGACCGACAAAAAGATCGTCAGTCAATTTGGTGGGTGTCATTGCGGGTCACCTTCAGGGTTGTAACAATTGGACCGGTCAGCGTCGGCGGGACCATCGCCAAAGGACCAGACGGGCCGTGGCTGCCGCACGACAGGCGACACCCACGACCGAACAAAAAACTCGTTAAAAACTGACTTACAGGGCGTTAACAGGCACTTTCAGTGTCGGTTTGCCGTCGTGATCCGTGGGCATCCCGCCTGCGCGCATGTTCACCTGCAGCGACGGAATGATAAGTTTCGGCATGGCCAGACCGGCGTCACGCTCGGTCCGGAACTTGACGAACTCGTCCTTGGACTTGCCCTTGCCGACGTGGATGTTGTGCTCTTTCTCTTCGCCCACCGTGGTCTCCCACTGAATGTCGCGACCGTTCGGGCCGTAGTCGTGGCACATGAACAGGCGGGTTTCGTCGGGCAATTCCAGAACGCGCTGGATGCTGTCGTAAAGCTGACCAGCATCGCCACCGGGGAAATCGGCACGGGCCGATCCACCATCGGGCATGAACAGCGTGTCACCGACGAAGGCCGTGTCACCGATCACATGAACCATACAGGCCGGTGTGTGGCCGGGCGTATAAAGAGCGACTGCCGTCATGCCGCCGATCTGGTAGGTATCGCCATCCTCGAACAGGGCGTCGAACTGGCTGCCATCGCGCTGGAATTCGGTGCCTTCGTTGAACACCTTGCCAAAGGTATCCTGAACGACCGTGATCTTGGACCCGATCCCAATCTTGCCGCCCAGCTTCTGCTGGATATAGGGCGCGGCGCTCAGGTGGTCGGCATGGACGTGGGTCTCGATGATCCACTCCAGCGTAAGCCCGCGTTCCTGAACACGGGCGATCATGGCGTCGGCGTGATCGTAGGTGATCCGGCCAGCGGCATAGTCGATGTCCATGACGCTATCGACGATGGCACATGCGTCCGATGCGGGGTCCTTGACGATATAGCTGATCGTATTGGTGGCGTCGTCGAAGAAGGCTTCGACTTCGGGTTTGACGGTGGTGTCGACGGTAAAGTCTTTCATCGTGCTTTCCTCTTCAGGATGTCTGCGTGCGGGTCAGCCCGGCACGGTTCAAAAGTTGCGGACCAAGCCGCGCGATCAGGACGCCGACAGCGGAGGCGATGACGAACAGGAACACTTCGCTCCGGCCCGTGCCCAGCGCAGGCAGCGCCCCGCCGGGACAAAAGCCCGCGATGCCCCAGCCAATGCCGAACACAGCCGAACCCGCGATCAGACGTCCATCGATCTTCGTGTTGGACGGAACCTGGTAGCCGGGTTCAAAGGTCGGCTTGGAACGGCGGAACACCAGCATGAAACCCGGAAAGGCCACCAGCAGTGCACCGCCCATGACGAAGGCAAGGCTGGGATCCCATGTGCCCGCGACATCGAAAAAGTTGATGACCTTGGCCGGATTGGCCATGCCGGAAATCGAGATTCCGATGCCGAAGATCAGGCCGATGGCGTAAGTAACGATAAGACGCATTTCAGGCTCCCAGCACGTGGCGGACAACGAAGACGGTCACGGCAGTGGCAACCATGAAGGTGATGGTGGCAACGATCGACCGCTTCGACAAACGGGCCATGCCGCAGACACCGTGACCGGACGTGCAGCCCGATCCCATTGCCGCGCCAAAGCCCACCAGAAGACCGCCACCGACCAGCATCCCGGTGCTGACCGGCACGTCGATGTCCACCGGGGAACCCGTGGTCAGGAAGATCAACGTTGGGGCCGTAACCATCCCGGCCAGAAGCACAAGACGCCACGTGAAGCCGTCGCGCGATTCGGGCAACATCAGACCAGCCATAACGCCGGTGGCACCAAAGATGCGGCCCAGTGCCGCCATCAGCAGGACGGCGGACAGACCGATCAACAGCCCTCCGCCAAGAGAGACGAAGGGCGTAAATTCAGTAGCGGTGTTCATCGCTTGCAGGTCCGGATTCCAAAGAGTGTATAAACGGCGCAAAAGCCCGTGACGGCGGTGAACAGCAGCACTGCACCGATAATCAGCGAGCCCCAGTAGAACACCGGGTTGGCAAAGAGCGCTGCACTGCCCAAGAGTGGCAGCAGCACGAGGATCAGGCCGAGGACGCCGCGAATCGCGCGGTCCATGGTGCCTTCATTCTTGGTCATGTCAGTCTCCGTGAGAGTTGAGTTGACGCCCTTCGTAGCCCCGTTTCACCCCCTGTTCAGTGACCTTGTCACCGAACGGCTCTCAAACCGGATTTATCTTCGCGAAACCTTCCAGACCAGGCCGGTCGAGCAGGGCCACGGCCCCACGTTTTTGTTCCACCCAGCCGCGACGCTGAAACTCTGACATCTGGCGCGAGATGACTTCACGCGCGGTGCCCAGTTCCGTCGCAAGCGTGCCATGCGTCGCGGTGACGATGTCGCTGCCGCCGCTCAGTTCCAGAAGCTTGTGGGCCAGTCTTGCATCCATCTTGCCAAAGGCGATCTCCTCGACCGTCAGAAACAGGTCGGTGATCCGTTTCGAGTAGGCCGTAAAAACGAACTGCCGGAACTTGGGCGACTGCGACATCGCCTGATCGAAGGCACTGCGCGGGATCGCAACGGCGGCAAGGTCCGTTTCCGCCACGCCCTCTGCGGTATAGTCCTCGTAGGCCAGCAGACAGGCTGTGGTCATGACGCAGCTTTCGCCTGCGTGGACACGGTAAAGGACAATGTCCCGCCCCTGTTCACTGGTCTGCTGCACGCGCACGCGCCCTTCCAGCAGCAGCAGCAGGTTCTGCGGCGGGTGTCCGGGGCCGAAGATTACGGTTTCGGCTGGCACATTGATGACCTTGGCCGTCGCCAGAAGGCCCTCCCTCACGTCTGATTCAAGCTCCATCAGGTTGGGGAAACGGTCAATCCAGTCCATGCGGCAGGGCCTTCCTTCATCATCTCGCGGACCGTCACTCTGGCCCCGTGTTACGAATTAGCGGCTTTGTCCAACCTTTGCGAGATCACTCAGGATCAACGTGTCCTGCGTCAATTTAACGAATGGTGATTTGACAAGCGTATGCGACGGTGCAGCACAACCCCGCTGCAGGCTACGGGATTGATGGGATCACCGGGCAGTTCTTGCTGGCCGACTTCTGGGACGTCATCATGCACAGGTCTTCATGCTGATCGGCGCGTCGGTGCTGATCCCGATCATCCTAGCCTATACCGCTAACGTCTACTGGGTTTTTCGCGGCAAGGTCGACGTCGACTCGGGCTATCATTGATGGCCCGGGTCAACCGTCCTGTCTGGAAAAGCTGGCATGGTTCATCGCGATCTGGTGCGCCAGCCTACTGGCTATCGGCATCGTCGCGTACATCCTGCGGCTCTGGATCGCATAGCCGGCAAAGCCTGCCCGTCCGTCGGCGAAACTGTGGTAGCTGCGGGTTTTGGTGCCCCATGACGGACTCGAACCGCCGACCTTGTCCTTACGAAGGACCTGCTCTACCAGCTGAGCTAATGGGGCTTCCTGGACCTTACTATGGCCCTACTCGTTCCTATCGTTTGCCGCGAGCCTGTTGCCAAGCCACGACGGCGTAACGGGGGTGGATTAACACCGCCCGGCGCGCCCGAAAAGAGCTATTTTTCGTCTGTCGTCTCGGGCGGGATCACTTCTGCATCGGCCACGGTCAGTGCTGTCGCAGGATCGGCGGCAGCAACTTCGGGTGCTGCGGTCTGGCCAACGATCAGGGGCAGCATTTCGGTGCCCATCGGCATCGCGACTTCGCCCTCTGGTGGGCGTTTCCACGAAAGCGTGTCGACACTTGCGCAGTTGGTGCAAACCGGCGTCCAATTTGTATGGACATGGTTGCAGTTGTCGCAGACCCACTGCGGACCGCGCGGTGCGCCCAGCGCCTTGGTCAGCCAGCCACGCACAACGGCATCATCCGCCCCTTCGCCGCGCTCGATCGCGGCCATCAGCGTCAGGCTTCGGGCCGTCGGATCGTCGACGACAAGGTGACCCAGCGCCTTGCGGGCGGCGGGAAAGTCTTCGGCGGCGATGTTCAGTTCGCAAAGCAGCATCTGGCTTTCAGGATGCTCCGGGTTCTGTTTGGTCAACGTCTTGAACCGCTTTAACCGTGCATCGGGCTTTTCGTCGGGTTCGATTCTCGCGAAAGCTGCGGCAAGATCTGGATGCGGGTGCACATTCCAGGCTTTCGTCAGGACACGTGTGGCGTATTTCGGCTTGCCCTGTTGGATGTGGGCATCGGCCGCCATGACAGCCGCCGGAACCAGATCCGGCGACAGGCGATTGGCTTCGATCGCGGCCTCGCGCGCCTGGATGGTCTTGCCCGATTCCATGACATCCTTTGCCTCGGACAACGCCAGCACCGCATCGCGTCGCTTGTGAACGTCGCGCGGCATGTTCCCGGATTTCAGCTTTGCACCCAGCGTGCGGCGGGCTCCGGCCCAGTCTTCTTTCTCGGCCTGAAGGCGCAGCAGGACGTCCTGCGTTTCCTCATGCTTCGGCTTCAGCCCAAAGGCCTTTTCGGCCAGCGCCAACGCCTTGTCCGTGTCGCCATCAGCCAGACGCTGCCTCATCAGGCCACGGACGCCGACGAAACGGGTCTGATCGCTGGTCAGCAGCTTCTTGTAGCTGTTTTCAGCCGTGCGGCGGTCACCGCTCAGCTCGGCGGCCTGTGCCGTCAAAAGTGTCGTCAGTTCAGGATTCAGCAGGTATTTGTCAGCCCGCCGGGCCTTGGCCATCGCCAGATGACCTTCGCCGGCTGCCAGCGCAACCATCCCTTCCGACAGGGCCTCGAAGCCCTTTCTCTCGCGGTTGCGGTCGAAATAACGCGAGATTGCTGTTTCATCCCCGTTCAGGAACCGGAAGGCGGCCCAGAAAAAGGCCAGTATCTTCAGCAGCAGCCAAACGGCGATAATCAGCGCAACGAAGGCAAAGACCAGTTGCAGCGGGGTCAGCGTCAGTTCGATGCCCGCCACCTGAACCACGGCGCCACCTTCGACCGAGGTAAGCATCAATGCACCATAGGTCAGGGCAGTGACGATGATGACGAAGGCCAGTATTTTGATCAGCGAAAGAAGCATAAAGTCAGCCTTCAGATTGCATCGAGAGGGTTGTCGCCGCATCCACGGCAGAAACACGCGCTTCGGCGCGGGCGGTCCAGTCGGTCAGTGGCGCACGCGCCGGTTCGGGCAGGCTGGCAAGTTCCGCCAGCGTATCGTTAAGACGCCCCTCCCGCAGTGCGCCCTCTGCACGCGACAGGATGGCGTCGACGCTGTCACCCTCCTGCGGCGCGACGGACCGCACATCGAACTGAGTGCGCAGGAACGACCCGAACCCGCCTGTTTCCTCGCCCGACACACCTTCGGTGCGGGCCGTGGCCAGGGCTTCTCGTGCCAGGGGCGGATAGTCTGCCTGCAACGCGGCCAGTGTCGGCACGCCTTCGTCGGCCCCTGCGACAAGCGCGTCAGGAACGCTGTCGTCAAGTGTGGCTTCAAGCTCGGCCAGTGCAGGGGAAAAGGGTGCGCCGGTTTCAAGCGCGGCCTGAATTCGCGCCAGCGCGGCCCCGCGAGTCGCCGCCTGTGCCGCCGCAACGGCATTCTCTTCGATAGCCTGTGCTTCGTCACGCGTGGTGGAAAGTTGGGCCATAGCCTGATCGGTCATGCCTTGCAGGTTGGATTGCAGCGTTGCGATCTGATCCCGCAGGGCCTGCATTTCTTCCTCGAAACCTGCAACAGCCGATTCTGCCAGTGTCCCGTCTTCATTTGGCTGACGCTCCACCTGGTCGATCCGGTCAGACAGCGCGGCAAGCTGATCGGTGATCTGGCCTTGCGCATCCTCCAGCCCGTTTACCGCCTCGGCCAAAGGGGCTGCGTTGAATTCGTCAGGTATTTCCGTGACACGCTCTTCCAACGCCAGAAGTGAATCATTGAAGTCGTTCATCTGTTGGACGATTTCAGGGTCTTCTGCCGGAGACGTCCCGGCCTGAAAATACGCAACCGCATAGCCAATGGCGCCAGCGGCGACGCCCCCCAGCAAAAGCGCCAGAAAGCCCATTCCACCCGACCGTTTTTCGGCCGTCACGGGGGGTTGCCTTTGCTCCGGCTCCGGCTCCGGCTCAGAGGGTTCCTCGTTCACAGGAGCGGGGGATTCATCGTCTGGCAAGTGTTCATTTTCGGGTGGGCCATCGCTGTCCCGCGCGGTGTCGGGCATCGGATCGGTTGCGTCCTCTGGCAGGGTATCGTTCTCGGATACAGCGCTGTCCTCCTCGTCGGGCGAGGTTGCGGTGTCGTCTGTCTCGGGTTCGGGTTCGGGTTCCGTGACCTTATTGTCAGTCGAGGCCGGCAAGTCGTTCCCTGCGCTTTCGTCCGGCAACACGACCGCATCTTCGCCCGTGGCTGCGTCGTTCTCGACGGCTGTTTCAGAGGTTGGATCAACGGTCGCGGTCGCCTCGGGCTCGGAGGTCGATGTCTCAGCGGACTTGCCGCGGCCCTTCGCCGGTTTCTTCGCCACGTATTTCCCCTCGATCATTCACCGGTTACATCCCGACCTCGCAAAGCTAGCTTGCGTCAGGCCCAGTCTCAAGGGCTGCCCTTCTCAAGTTAACGCTCTCAGTCGCGCCAAGGTCGCAAAAAGCATCGATTCCTCAGTCGGTGCCTCTGCAACATTCACCGTTTCCACGTCGAAATCGATGGCGGCATCAGCAACCCGCTGGCTCATGGCCACGACGTGGCGGGGCGCGGGACCGTCCAGACCGGCAAGGATCAGGGCGGACCGAGGCGAAAACAGCGGAAAAACCAAGGGCGAAGTGCCCTGCACAGCGCTGATCAGGGCGGGGCGGGGCGGGTTGATCTGCTGATCGTAGCACGCCAACCCCTGTGCCTTCAGGCCAGCGCGGGTCAGAGCCCCGACCAGATCACCGGCCACGTGCTTGCCATGCAAGTGCAGGATCGTTCCCGCAGGGCGCGCCTGACGCAGGGTCTGGGTCAGACGTTCGACATCGCCCCCACCGTCGGCCGCATCGAAACCGGCCAGTCGCGCGGCGTGGGTCGTGGCCGGACCAACGCACCACGCCCTTGCCGACGAAAGGTCGAACCGCGCCGCCGCTGCCACACCCTGCACAGACGTAAAGACAACATGGTCTGGCACGCCTTCCATCCGCACCTGCAGCGGCACTATTTGAAATACCGGCGAAAATATCGCCGCCACGGGCAGGTGGTCGTGGATCCGGCCCAGAAAGCGGCGGCTGTCCGGCTCGGCGCGGGTCAGAACAAGCCTCGGTGTCACGGGACGCCCTCCGGCATTGTTTGCACCCGCGCACAGTGTTACCTGCAAGCGGATCAGTCGCAACCGGAAGCCTTACGCGCGTGCTTACCCTCCTCGGCATCGAAAGCAGTTGTGACGACACCGCCGCGGCCGTCGTGCGCGGCACGCCGGGACAGGCGCAGGTGCTGTCCTCCGAGGTTTTCACCCAAACCGCCATCCACGCGGATTTCGGCGGCGTCGTGCCCGAGATCGCGGCGCGGGCACATGTCGAAAAGCTTGATGTCGTGATCGCGCAGGCCCTATCGCGGGCGGGGGTGACCCTCGCAGAGCTGGACGGGATCGCGGTGACCGCCGGGCCCGGGCTGATCGGCGGGGTGCTGTCGGGTGTCATGTGCGCCAAGGGTCTGTCGGCGGCAACCGGTCTGCCACTGGTGGGAGTCAACCATCTGGCCGGCCACGCCCTGACGCCGCGGCTGACGGACGGCACCGCGTTTCCGTATCTCATGCTGCTGGTGTCGGGCGGGCATTGCCAGTTCCTTCTGGTGCGGGGCCACGCCGACTATACCCGCGTCGGCGGCACCATCGACGATGCCCCCGGAGAGGCGTTCGACAAGATCGCCCGCCTTCTGGGCCTGCCGCAACCGGGTGGCCCGGCGATCGAGCTTTGCGCGACAAAGGGCGACGCCAGCGCAGTGCCCCTGCCGCGCCCCCTGCTGGACCGCGCAGGCTGCGATATGTCGTTTTCGGGGCTGAAAACCGCCGTGCTGCGGGCGCGGGACGCTGCCGTTGCAGCGCACGGCGGGCTAAGGGCCGTCGATCAGGCCAATATTTCTGCAGCCTTTCAGCTAGCGGTCAGCGAAGTCCTTGCCGAAAAGACCCGCCGCGCCTTGGCCGCGTATCCGGTGGCAACCCTGGCCGTCGCGGGTGGCGTCGCGGCAAACGGGCAGATCAGGCAGGCGCTTCGGGCGGTTTGCGCCGCATTAGGCACTGAATTCGTGGCACCTCCGCTTGCGCTTTGCACCGACAACGGGGCAATGATCGCCTATGCAGGGCTGGAACGGCTGGCCAACGGCGAACGCGATGACCTGACACTTTCGGCCCGCCCGCGCTGGCCGCTGGACACCATCAGCCCGGCCATGCTGGGATCGGGCAAGAAGGGGGCAAAGGCATGATCGGGATCGTCGGTGCAGGAGCCTTCGGCACAGCCCTTGGTGTCACGCTGGCGCGGCACGGCAACACCGTCAGGATGTGGGACCACAACGCCGAACGGGCATTGCGGGCGAATGCCGACCGCCAAAGCGCCGCCATCGCGAACCTGCCTTTGCCCGACAGACTGTCCGTGACATCCGACATGGACGATCTGACCGATGCGGACGTCGTCCTGCTTTGCACGCCTGCGCAGACCCTGCGGCAGGTCCTGCAGGACCATGCCATGCTGCGGCGGGCGCGCTACCTTGTGGCTTGCTGCAAGGGCATCGACGCGGAAACCCTGACCGGCCCTGTCGGCACGATTGCAAGTGCGGCACCCGATGCGACGCCCGCGATTCTGACGGGGCCGTCCTTTGCCGCCGATATCGCCAAGGGGCTGCCCACCGCCCTGGCGCTGGCCTGCGCGGATGAAACGGCGGGCGAATACCTGCAACAGAGACTGAATTCCGCGACCGTGCGTCTATACCGGATCAGCGACGTGACAGGCGCAGAACTGGGCGGGGCGCTCAAGAACGTCATCGCCATCGGCGCGGGCGTCTGCATAGGCGCGGGGCTGGGTGACAGCGCGCGCGCGGCCCTGATGACACGCGGCTTTGCCGAACTCAGCCGGTTTGCGCAATCTCAGGGGGCCGAGGTCGCCACGCTGTCGGGCCTGTCGGGTTTTGGTGATCTGGTGCTGACCTGCACGTCTCCGCAGTCGCGCAACTACCGCTTCGGGTTGGCGTTGGGCCGTGGCGAAGTCTTCGGTGGCGGCACCACGGTCGAAGGCGTCAAGACCGCACAAGCCATCACGCGGCTTGCGAAGGACCGTGGCATCGACATGCCGATCTGTGCAATCGTCGCCGCCCTGTGTTCCGGCGATATCGATACCGAAACAGCGCTGCAAACCTTGCTGGCGCGTCCACTCAAGGAGGAATGACATGTTGATCGCAGTGACCGCGCAGGACAAGGACGGCGCGCTGGATATCCGGCTGGCCAACCGCGAATTGCATCTGGCCTATCTCAACGCGTCAGACTCGGTGGTTTTCGCCGGCCCTCTGATGACTGCGGATGATGACATGATCGGATCACTGATCGTGCTGGAGGTCGCTGACATGGCCGAGGCCGAAGCTTGGGCCGACGCAGATCCCTACGCCAAGGCGGGGCTGTTCGAGACGGTCAAACTGCACAAATGGAAAAGGGTGATCGGCTGATGGCGCAATGGCTTTTCAAATCTGAACCGGATGTTTTCGGCTGGGACGATCTGGTCGCCAAGGGCGACACGGGCGAGGAATGGGATGGCGTGCGCAACTATCAGGCCCGCAATTTCATGCGCGACATGGCTGTCGGGGACCGCGGCTTTTTCTATCACTCGCGGTCGGGGCTGGAGATCGTCGGCATCGTGGAGGTGACCGCCGATGCGCACCCCGACAGCACCACGGACGACAAACGTTGGGAATGTGTGGACGTCAATGCGATCAAGCCGTTGCCGCGACCCGTGACGCTGGAGACAATCAAGGCAGACGACGCGCTGTCCGAGATGGCCTTGGTCAGGAATTCACGTCTGTCGGTGCAGCCCGTCACGGATGCGAAATGGGCGCATATCTGCAAGCTTGGCGGGATGTGACCCGCTGACGTGCGCCAAAGGTAAGGCCTGCACGGCGGCGGGCCCTCGATCACGCATTCGAAGGCGTCAGGCGTAGACGCCTTCCTTGCTGAAATGCTTGGTCAGCATGTAGTAGACGACGGCCCGACACTTCGGCGGCATATCACTGGATCAGCTCGTCTCTTTTGCCCATGTGTTGAACTCCCCATCCTGGCTTTTCGTCGTGGTGCGCGGTCGTTTTCTTGTGCCAGAGCAAGTTTAAGCTTCGTCAGGCGCAAGCGTAAAACAAAAAGGTGACGATCTGGCTCGACCGCGCTGGCCCAACGAAAAAGGCCCCGCGTGCTGCGGGGCCCCTTCCTGGTCTGTTGTGGCTATCACATTTCGTCGGTCAGGACGAATTCGCCATCCAGTTCCTCTGCGTCGCCATCATTGAAGGCGGGCAGGTCACGGATTTCGTCATCCGTCAGGTTCTGCAGCATCAGCTCACCATCCGTGATCGTCAGACGATCCATCGGGATCGCGACACGCTGCTCACCAAGGCCAAGGAAGCCTCCGGCGCCCACGACTGCGGCAAGTCCGTCGGACGTGCGCACGATGTTTTGGATTTCGCCAACTGCGTCGCCATCATTGCCGTAAACGGTCTGACCTTCCAGATCAGAGGCCGTCATGTCAGCAAACATGATCAGGCGTTCCTGATTTTCTTCCTCGGTCATCGCTTCGGTATCCGAAGAGTCCATCTGTTCGACATTCACTGACGCGTCGGGCTGGTCCACATCGATTTCGGCACCTTCGGCCTGATCGACCTCGACTTCCGCTTCTTCCTGCGTCAGGTCGACTTGACCTTCGCCACCACTTTCGATGTTGATCTGCGGTTCGGCCCCTTCGACTTCCACGTCCGCGTCTTCGGCGCGGTCGACGTTTACTTCGGCATCGGCGCTGGTGACGTTGACCTGCGGGTCAGACTCTTCGATCGTGATGTTCGGCTCGGGGCGAACGAAACGCACGACAGGTTCGGGCTGCTGCACCTGAACGTCGGGGTCTTGCTGGTTCACGTCGACGTCCGGCTGCGGAATGCGGACGGTCACGACCGGTTCGGGGATCGTCACGGTGACTTCCGGCCGGGCCTGCTCGATTGTCACGATCGGGGCCTGCTGCTCGACATTCACGGTCGGCTCGGGCACCCGGACGTTGATCTCGGGCTGGGCTTGCTCGACCGTGACCTCGGGGGCCATCTGGTCAACCTCGACATCGGGATCAGGCACATCGACGTCGACGGTCGCGTCGTCTTGCTCGACCACGATGTCGCCACCTTCGGTCGGGACGTTGACGGCGTCGTCATCGTCCTGAGCCATGGCACCAGTTGCAACGAGTGCCAGAACGGCAGCCGAGTTCATTAGCGAAAAACGCATCATTTTCAATCTCCTATACAGGTTCTTGCTTCGTTATCTTCTGGCGATTCAAGCCTTGGGGACCGCAATGGTTCCAAATCTGGCGACCCATCCACAGTTTTCTTCACGCACTATAAGTTTTTCGTGATGTGACGGCCCAAAGACTAAAACACCGCAGGCTTGCGAACTGGCAATTCGTTCAGGTGAGAGATTTCGGAAATAAAAAAAACCCCCTTCGGACCTGCCGAAGGGGGTTCCTGTCTGGAAAGGGCGGCTTGCGCCGGTCAGTAGCGATAGTGTTCCGGCTTGAAGGGGCCTTCGACTGTGACGCCGATATAGTCGGCCTGCTCTGGCTTCAATTCGGTCAGCCTGACGCCGATACGCTCCAGATGCAGGCGCGCGACCTTTTCATCCAAATGCTTGGGCAGGATATAGACTCCGGGCTGGTATTCGTCGCCCTTGGTCCACAATTCCATTTGCGCCAGCACCTGGTTGGTGAACGAGGCCGACATCACGAAGGACGGGTGGCCCGTCGCGTTGCCGAGGTTCAGCAGACGGCCTTCGGACAGGAGGATCAGACGATTGCCGGACGGCATCTCGATCATGTCCACCTGTTCCTTGATCTTCGTCCACTTGTGGTTCTTGAGGTTGGCGACCTGGATCTCGTTGTCGAAGTGACCGATGTTTCCGACGATCGCCATGTCCTTCATCTCGCGCATGTGCTCGATGCGGATCACGTCCTTGTTGCCGGTCGTGGTGATGAAGATGTCGGCGCTGTCCAGAACGTCTTCCAACAGAACAACCTCGAACCCGTCCATCGCGGCCTGCAGGGCGCAGATCGGATCGACCTCGGTCACCTTCACCCGGGCACCTGCCCCGCTGAGAGACGCCGCAGAGCCCTTGCCAACGTCCCCGTAACCGCAAACGACGGCGACCTTTCCCGCCATCATCGTGTCGGTGGCGCGGCGGATGCCGTCAACCAGCGATTCCTTGCAGCCATACTTGTTGTCGAACTTCGACTTGGTCACTGAATCATTCACGTTGATCGCGGGGAAGGGCAGCTGGCCCTTCTTGTGCAGATCGTAAAGACGATGCACGCCGGTGGTGGTTTCCTCGGAGACGCCCTTGATCGCGTCGCGGGTCTTGGTGAACCAGCCGGGGCTTTCCTTCATCCGCTTTGCGATCTGCGCCTTGATGGCAGCTTCTTCCTCGGACGTCGGCACCGGGATGATATCCTCGCCCGCCTCGGCCCGCGCGCCCAGCAGGACGTAAAGCGTGGCATCGCCCCCGTCGTCGAGGATCATGTTCGGCCCGTCGGCAAAGAGGAACGACTTGTCGAGGTAATCCCAGTGCTCTTCCAGCGACTGGCCCTTGACGGCGAAGACGGGCACACCGGCCTTGGCCATCGCGGCGGCGGCGTGATCCTGCGTCGAAAAGATGTTGCAAGAGGCCCAGCGCACATCGGCGCCCAGCGCCGTCAGAGTCTCGATCAGCACGGCCGTCTGGATCGTCATGTGCAGCGACCCGACGATCCGCGCACCTTTTAGCGGTTGTGCGTCACCATATTCCGCACGCAGCGCCATCAGGCCCGGCATTTCGGTTTCGGCGATATCCAGTTCAAGCCGGCCATAATTGGCGAGGCTGATGTCCTTGACTTTGAAGTCGTCGGCCATGTCAGGGCTTCCTTTACAAATCTTGCTTTGGTGGCCCCTTAGCACCGGCGACCCCCTGTCACAATGCGGCACGCTTGACACCGCGCCCGGTTTGACAAGGTTTGGGCGCATGAAACAACCACGCGCATGGCAAAGAATGTTGTCGGGACGCAGGCTGGACCTGCTGGACCCGACCCCGATGGACATTGAGGTCGAGGATATCGCCCACGGTCTGGCCTTTGTGGCCCGATGGAACGGGCAGACAAATGGCGATTACGCGTATTCGGTCGCGGAACATTCCCTGCTGGTCGAAGAGATATTCCGCACCCAGCAACCCAAAGCACCCGTCAAGTGGCAGTTGGCCGCCCTGTTGCACGATGCGCCCGAATACGTGATCGGCGACATGATTTCACCCGTCAAGGCGGCGGTCGGAGAAGGTTACGAAGCACTGGACGACCGCCTGACGGCAGCGATCCATATCCGGTTTGGGCTGCCCGCGCAGATTCCCGTGGCAGTCAAAAAGCAGATCAAGAAGGCCGACAAGCTAAGCGCATGGCTGGAAGCGACGCAGATCGCGGGATTTACCAAGGCCGAAGCCGACAGGTTCTTCGGCAAACCGGACCCGGCCCTTGCGGACCGTCTGCAGATCCGCCTGCGGCCCCCCCTTGACGTGCGTCGCGATTTTACGGTCCGGCATGCAAAGCTGATGTCGCAGCTTTGACGCTGTGACCGGGCCCGCCTGCTAGCTTGCAGCGCGCCCGGTCCTGTTAGCCATGGCTTACCAGCGCGGCATCCGGCGCAAGAGCGAAAGATTGCGCGTTGCATCCAGCTGTTCCTGCTGGCGGCGCGTCACACGACGCGATTTCAGCCGCCAATGCGCAGGGACAGCCCAGTCACCATTGCCGGTTGCGGTGTTCATGTAGTTGGCGAAAATTGAAAGCATGACTTGCTCCATAGACTGAACCGATGATCTATCCCTACAGACATGCTATCCGAAACAAGAGTCACGAAGATTGCTGAAATGAAAGCTCAACTTTCATAATGGAGTGGAAGGCCGCCCCCTCGCTTCCGGCGTTGCGCGCCTTCGAGGCCGCGGCCCGCAACCGGTCCCTGTCAAAGGCCGCGGGCGAGCTGAACGTGACCCACGCGGCAATTGCCCAACACGTCCGCACGGTGGAACACCATCTGGGCACAAGCCTGCTGCACCGGGCCGGTCGGGGAATGGAACTGACCGAGGACGGCGCACGCCTGCTTGCATCGCTTACAGAATCCTTTGAAAACATCATTGCTGCCTGCAAGGAAGTAGACTCTGCCCGCCAAAGCGGACCCTTGAAGATCACCGTGACGCCCAGTTTCGCGGAATACTGGCTGATGCCGCGTCTGGGCTGGTTCTGGACAAGCTGGCCCGATGTGCCGGTCTCAATTACCCCATCATACGCACTGGCCGACTTGCGCCGTGAAGGGTTCGACCTTGCCATCCGCTTTGGCACCGGAAACTGGGCAGGGGTCGAGACGGATTTCCTGATGCCCGTCGATTATGTGATCGTGGGTGCACCAGCTCTTGTTGGCAACAGACGGTTCGACACGCCGTCCGACTACACAGCGATGCCGTGGCTGATCGAAACGGCCCACGAAGAGGTCCTGTATTGGGCACAAAGCAACGGGTTCGATCTGGCCGATCTCAATCCACGCGCGCTGCCATCAATGGAACTTGTCATCACCGCAGCGCGCGCGGCAAACGGACTCGCCATGGTGCCAAAGGCACTGGTCCGCGAGGATCTGGATCGCGGATCACTTGTCGCCTTGCTGAGTGTGCCGCAGGAGGGTTTGGGCTATTTCCTGATCACGTTGCCCGGTCCGCAGCGCCCAGCGCTGCGAACATTCATCCAGTGGATAAAGGACTCGGTCGCAGAACAGACCTAACGGGGCGACCGTTTTGCCAGAATACGCTGCAACGTCCGGCGATGCATGTTCAGACGCCGCGCCGTTTCGCTTACATTGCGGTCACACAATTCATAGACGCGCTGAATATGCTCCCACCTGACGCGGTCGGCGGACATGGGGTTTTCCGGCGGTGGGGGCGGTGAATCGGTGGTTGCCAGCAGGGCGTTCATCACGTCGGTCGCATCTGCGGGCTTCGCCATGTAGTCCGTGGCTCCGATCTTGACCGCCGCGACCGCAGTCGCGATGGCACCATAGCCTGTCAGCACGACGATCCGTGCATCCGGTCGACGTTCCCGCAGGGTTTCAACGACATCCAGACCGTTGCCGTCCAGCAATCGTAGATCGATGACGGCATAGGCTGGCGGACGCTGGGTCGCGATCAATTTGCCCTCGGCTACGGTTTCAGCGGTCTCCACCGTGAAGCCGCGCTTTTCCATCGCCTTGGCAAGCCGTTTGACAAAAGCTTCATCATCATCGACCAGCAAAAGGGATGGGTCGGGACCAAGTTCGGCAATGGCATTCATGTTCCAACGTCCTTCAGTTTTACAACGCGAAACTTAGCCTCGGTTAAGGGCCGGTCAACGGACTTCACGCCGCATTGATACACCATCGTGGCTGGCATAGCGTCCACCAAATTAAAAAAGGGCGAACCTGATGCTGGGGACGGATCTGCAGATAAACCATGAAGGCGGCCGCAGCAACTGGGTTCGACTGCGCACGCTGGTTGTCTTGCGCTGGTTCGCAGTGCTGGGGCAAAGCCTCGCCATTCTGGTGGCAAGCCGCGTCTATGGGCTGCAGGTCGACCTGATCGCGACTTCCATCGTCATCCTGTCGTCTATCATAGTGAACGTTCTGGCCGTGGTGCTTTACCCGCAAACCCAGCGGCTGTCGGATACCGCTGCGATCCTGACACTTGTCTTCGATGTGGTGCAACTGGGTGCTCTGCTGTACCTGACCGGCGGTCTCAGCAATCCCTTCGCCTTGCTTTTGCTCGCGCCGGTCACGATCTCGGCCACCGTCCTTCCGCTTCGCGCGATGATGGGCGTCGCGTTTCTTGCAATGGCCGTGATTTCGGCGCTCAGTCTCTTCAGCCACCCCTTGATCACCGCCGACGGCACCGTGCTGGCGCTTCCCGAGATGCTGCAATTCGGCATCTGGGCATCGCTCATCATCGGGCTGGCCTTCAACGCCTTCTACGCGCATCAGGTGACGGGTGAAATCAACGACATGTCCGAGGCTCTGCTGGCGACGCAGCTGGCGCTGGGTCGTGAACAGAAACTCACCGATCTGGGCGGGGTCGTGGCGGCGGCGGCACATGAGCTTGGCACACCCTTGGCGACGATCAAGCTGGTCAGCGCCGAGCTGTCCGAGGAACTCTCGGGCCACGACGAGCTGCAAGAGGATGCGCGGCTGATCCACGCGCAGGCCGAACGCTGCCGAATGATCCTTCAGTCGATGGGGCGGGCGGGCAAGGAGGACCTGCTGTTGCGTCACGCCCCCTTTCAGGCTGTGGTGAGCGAGGCCGCAGAACCACATCTGGACAGGGGCAAGCAGGTGGTTCTGGATGCTGCCGCCGAAAGTGAAACCGACACCATCGCACCGATGATCGAACGCAACCCGGCCATCGTCCACGGACTGCGCAACCTTGTTCAGAATGCCGTCGATTTCGCCGAAAGCCGCGTTGAAATCACGGTGGACTGGACTGATGACACGCTCAGCGTGCGGATCGAGGATGACGGCACAGGATTTCCGCCCTCGGTCATCGGGCGAATCGGTGAGCCCTTCATGCGGCGTCGGTCGGTCAGTCTCGATATAGGGCGCAGGCCTGAATACGAAGGCATGGGGTTGGGGCTGTTCATCGCCAAGACCCTGCTTGAACGCACGGGCGCAAGGCTGCGATTCTCCAACCGCGGCAGCGGTCGCCTGCACCGCAAGACCGACGAGACGGGTGCAGTGGTGACGGTCAGATGGAACCGCAGCAAACTGGAAGTCCGCAACCCGGAACTAGGCCCCAACAAGCGCATCCTCACCTGATTTCGTGCTGTTAACAGGCAATTAACCTTATCAAACGACCCTGCTTTTGTTGGAACAGGGGCAGACCATGCTCGCATATCAGACCTTTCAAATTATCTTTGTATCCCTGACGATCATCTGTATCGGGCTGATCCTGCTGCGGCGTCGCGGCCTGATCGGGCCGCTGTTGGGTGCCCCCCAGACAGGATCCACCGGACCGACCTTCCTTTTCAAATGTGATGCCCTGATCGACGCAACGCCAGAGGCGGACCGAATCCTGACCCACTTCACGCCCGGAAAGTCCGATCTCGATACAGTCGTCTCTGGTCTGGGGCGTCACTTTCAGTTGCTGCCACAAACCCTGCAAGACTTGACGGACACGGGCGTGGCCCGCCTGCCCGCCGACGACGATACCGGTCTGGAACTACGCATCGAACGTCAGGATACCTGTCTCCGACTGGGCCTGATCCAAGAGGCGGAAACACCCGCCACGACCGGATTTTCCCCCATCGAACGCGGCGCGATGGAGGCTGAAATCGCCCTTTTGCAGGACCTGACCGGCAATGCGCCGCAGCTGATCTGGCGCGAGGATTGCAGTGGTACGCTGATGTGGGCCAACGCGGCCTATATTCGCGCGGCCGATCACGGGCGGGAAGCCGGCAAACCCTCTGACAGCGCCTGGCCCGCCGAATCCATCTTTCCCACGCTCAGCGCCGATCCAGTCGCGACCGGAACAACCTTTACCTCCCGGCAAACCATCGCCGCACCCGGCACCGCGCAGGCCCACTGGTTCGAGGTGACGCGCATCGGCGTTCCCGATGGCACACTGAACTACGCGGTCGACGCCAGCGCCACGGTCAAGGCTGAAATGGCGCAGAAAGCGTTCATGCAGACCCTTGGAAAGACATTCGCCAACCTGTCGATCGGGCTTGCCGTCTTCGACCGGCACCGGAAGTTGACCCTTTTCAATCCGGCAATCGTGGAATTGACCGGCCTTTCCGCAGCCTTCCTCAGCGCCAGACCGACTGTCGGCATGGTACTCGACCGCTTGCGTGAGGCACGAAAGCTGCCGGAACTGCGTGATTACGCCAGCTTTCGTGACCGCTTCTCGGCACTGGAACGCGCAGTGGAGCGGGGACCCTACACCGAGAACTGGATGCTTCCTGACGGGCAGACGCTGAAGGTGACCGGCAGACCTCACCCCGATGGCGGACTTGCGTTCAATTTCGAGGATATCACCGCCGAGATTTCCCTGACCCGTCGGTTTCGCAGCGAAATCGAAACCAGTCAGGCCGTGCTTGATGGATTGCCCGAGGCCGTTGCAGTCTTTTCACAGGCGCAATCACTCGTCATGTGGAACACGGCTTACAGCGACCTGTGGGGCATCGACGGTGGTGTCGTCGGCGTCCGTCAGGACCTGCGCGACGCCCTGCGCCTGTGGAAGACCAGATCCGTACCCACCAAGGCATGGCGAGACATCGAAGGTTTCGCGATGGCCCAAGGCGTCCGGTCACCCCTGTCTCTCAATGTCGTTCTGATGGACGGGCGGCAAGCCCGCTGCGACGTCCAGTCCCTGGCCAACGGCGTGACGATGGTCCGCTTCGGTCTTCGCCGGGGCGTGGCCATGCCTGCACCGGCCCTTTTACCGACGGTTCAGGGCAGACGCGCGTTTGACCGCTAGGGGCGGGTTGTCCCGCCCGGATGATCGCATAAGGTGCGGTCATGACCATACAACTCGGCACATGGACCTCTCTGACCCAAGACGCGACCCGCAGGCTTGCGGATGATTTCGCGCGTCACCTGAAGCCCGGCGATGTGCTGCTTCTGGAAGGCCAGATCGGCGCAGGCAAATCCACATTCGCCCGCGCGCTGATACAGTCCCGCCTTGGCCGTGCCGAGGATGTGCCGTCGCCCACATTTACCATCGTCCAGACCTATCCGGACGGCGCCGGCGACATCTGGCATTGCGACCTTTATCGCCTGACCTCGCCCGAAGAAGCTTGGGAACTGGGACTGGACGATGCGTTTGAGAACGCGATCTGCCTTATCGAATGGCCTGACCGGCTGGGGCAGGACTGCCCCGCAAAGGCCCTGACACTGACTTTCTCAGCTGGCGATTCGACGCATAGCGTTGTGGCCTGCGGATCGCACGACTGGGCCCAACGACTGGAAGCGTTCAATGGTTGATCTGGCGCCGTCTCCACTTCTGACCGGAACGAAATGGGCGACATGGACGGCGCGGGCGATCCCACTCGATGCCTCGACACGCCGCTACACGCGCCTGACGGGCCCAAACGGCAACACGGCGATCCTGCTCGAAAGCGATCCGGCGGTCGACACAAGCCTGCCGACCTTTCTGCGGATCGCGGCTTACCTGACCGAGAACGGCCTTTGCGCTCCACGTGTTCTGCGGGCCGATCCAGCGCTGGGTGCCGCACTCTTGTCCGATCTGGGACCACACGATCTGACGGCCCTTGGCCCCGAACAGGCACAGGCGGCCGACGTCGTGGCCCGCATCCTGGCGCGGCTGGATGGTTTGACGCCTGCCGCGGGCCTTTCCGTTCTTGACCCCGCTACAGGGGGCGACATGGTCCGCATCGCGGCCACGCATTATGGCACCGGCAACGGCGCGGACGCGCTGGCCGCCGAAACCGAAAGCCAGATGGCGCAACACCTTCCCCCGCCCACCGTCATGGCGCTGCGCGACGTCCATTCCGAAAACCTGATCTGGCGACCGCAGGCGCACGGACTTGCCCGGATCGGCCTGCTCGACTTTCAGGATGCCGTCATCGCGCCTCCGGGCTACGATCTTGCATCGTTCCTGCGCGATGTGCGGCGGGATATCGACACCGATACGGCGCAGGCCTGCCTCGCGGCCTATTGCAAGACGCTGAACCGCGACCCGAAAGCGCTGGGCCTTCACCTTTCGGTGCTGGCCGCCCAGCGCAACCTGCGCATCCTGGGCATTTTTGCCCGCCTCGCCCATGACCGGAAGAAACCGAAGTTTCTGGGGTTCCTTCCGCGCACCTGGCGACTATTGATGGAAGACCTGTCGCATCCCGCCCTTCACAGCTGGAAAGCGCAGGTCACAGCGACGCTGCCACCCCCGACCGCATCCTATCTCGAGACCCTCGCCCCATGACGACGCCGTTTCCGATCCTGTTGTTCGCTGCCGGCAAGGGCACGCGGATGCGCCATCTTGCCACCGACCGGCCCAAGCCGCTGGTGCCCGTCGCCGGCCGTCCGCTGCTGGATCATGCATTGCGTCACGCCACGCCCGAACTTGCCGCGCCCCGTGTCGTCAATCTGCACACACGCGGGCAGATGATCCGCGACTGGGTGTCTGACCCCGACGTGATCTATTCCGACGAAAGCCAAGCGCTGCTGGAAACCGGTGGCGGGCTCAAGAAAGCGGTGCCTCTCTTGGGGGCCGGCCCCGTCTTCACGATGAACACGGATACCATTTTTGCGGGGCCGAACCCGCTGGACGTATTGGCACGGGCCTGGCGGCCCGAAATGGGCGCACTGTTGCTGTGCGTCGAAACGGCAAGAGCTGCCGGTCATCTGGGGCGCGGCGATTTCGATCATCACCACGACGGACGGATCACGCGCGGACACGCCGCGATCTATACCGGCGTCCAGATCATCGACCCCACCGTACTGGACCGGATCGACCAGACAGCCTTTTCCATGAACGTCGCCTGGGACATCCTCGCCCGGGAAGAGCGGCTTTTCGGCACGCCCTACCCCGGTCGCTGGTGCGACGTGGGTCAGCCTGAAAGCATCCCCCTTGCCGAAGCCCTGATCGCGGAAACCGCCGATGTTTGACCCCCAAGACAAGCCCCGCGTCTTCGGCATGGCCCCCGGCGTCGACTTTGGCGCAGCCCTGATATCCGGTCTGGCCGAAAGGCTTGACAACGATGACCCCACAGCCTGGAGCAGGGTCGAAATCTACGTGAACACCACGCGGATGCAGCGCCGGTTGCGCAGCATCTTCGACGCAGGTCCCGCGCGCCTACTGCCTCGGGTCCGGCTTGTGACCGATCTGGCCAATGACCCGTCCACCACGGCGGTCCCCCCACCGGTTTCTCCCCTGCGCCGCCGCCTGCAACTCAGCCAGGCCGTCAGCCTGCTGCTGGACCGCGACGAGACGCTGGCGCCCCGCGCAGCCCTTTACGACCTGTCCGACAGTCTTGCTGACTTGATGGACGAGATGCATGGCGAGGGTGTGCAGATCGACGCTATCGACGGTCTGGATATTGCGGATCAGTCAGGCCACTGGCAGCGGGCGAAGACCTTTCTGCAGCTTCTGCGTCCCTTTACGGATACACTGGGTGACGCCCCGGACCGCGAAGCCCGTCAACGGATGGTCATCGAGGCACTGGTGGACCGCTGGCAGTCCACACCGCCCGAACATCCGATCATCGTCGCGGGCTCGACCGGATCGCGCGGGGCGACGGGGCTTTTCATGCAGGCCGTGGCGCGTCTGCCGCAGGGTGCCGTGGTGCTGCCCGGCTTCGATTTCGACATGCCAGCGGCGGTCTGGGACACGCTTGATGCGCCCGGAACGCCCCACGACCATCCCCAGATGAATCTTGCCAAGGTCCTGCACGGACTGGATATCGCGCCACAGACCGTGCCTGACTGGTCCGCACAACCGCCCGATGCCGCACGCAATCGGCTGGTGTCACTGTCCTTGCGGCCCGCGCCGGTCACCGACCAATGGCTGCGCGACGGCCCCGATCTGGGCGACCTGACCGACGCGACAAAGGACCTGACGCTGATCGAAGCCCCGTCGCCCCGCTCCGAGGCCGAGGCAATCGCGTTGGGCCTGCGGCAGGCCATCGACCGCGGGATCACAGCGGCGCTGATCACGTCGGACCGGATGCTGACCCGTCAGGTCGCCGCCGCCCTTGACCGGTGGAACATCAAGCCCGACGACTCTGCCGGTGTGCCACTTGCCCTGTCGGCGCCCGGTCGCCTGCTGCGTCAAGTGGCTGACCTGATGGGTCAGACGGTGACGGGCGAGGCGCTGTTGTCCCTGCTCAAGCACCCACTTTGTGCCACTGGCGGCACGGAACGCGGCGACCACCTGCGTCTGACGCGGGATCTGGAACTGCGGCTGCGCCGCTATGGCCCTCCGCTGCTGGACGCGAAGGCGCTGGCGGATTGGGCGGGTGACAAGACAGACCGGCAACCTTGGGCAGCATGGATCGGTGATGTTCTTGATCGCCTGTCGGAAGACGCCGAAAAGCCACTGACCGACCATGTGACGATCCATCTGGACACTGCAGAACGGCTGTGTGCGGGGCCGGGGGCCAAGGGCACGGGCGAACTTTGGGACAAGGCCGCCGGTCGTGAAGCCCGGCGCGTGACCGACATGCTGCGCCGCGACGCGGATGCGGGGGGCGAGATGTCGTGTTTCGACTACGCCACATTGGCCGCCGGTGTCATCGGCGGCGGCAGCGTGCGCGAACGGGATGCAAACCATCCGCAGGTCCTGATCTGGGGCACGCTCGAGGCGCGAGTGCAGGGTGCCGATCTTGTGATACTCGGCGGGCTGAACGAAGGCGTCTGGCCCCAGATGCCGACGCCCGACCCATGGCTGAACCGCGCGATGCGGGCGCAGATCGGGCTGCTTTTGCCGGATCGGCAAATCGCGCTCTCGGCCCATGATTACCAGCAGGCCATCGCCGCGAAAGAGGTCTGGATCACCCGCGCCACGCGGTCGTCCGAGGCAGAGACCGTGCCCTCGCGCTGGGTGAACCGCCTGACGAACCTGATGGCGGGACTTCCCGATCAAAACGGCCCCGAAGCACTGGATAGGATGCGCAAAAAGGGCGCGGTCGTTCTGGCGCAATCCGCGACCCTGTCGGTCCCCGACGGCCCGGTGCCCCGCGCGGATCGCCCGTCGCCGGCACCCCCCGTGGCGGCCCGGCCCACGCAGCTGTCAGTCACGCAGATCAAGACACTGGTCCGCGACCCTTACGCGATCTATGCGAAAAAAGTGCTGCGTCTGAACCCTCTCGACCCTCTCAAGGCGACGTCTGACCCGGCGCTGAAGGGCGAGGTATTTCACAACATACTCGAACGTTTCATCGCCAGCGATCCCCCCCTGGACGACGCGGGCGGACGCGCAGCACTGCTGACGGTCGCCACGGACGTTCTGGCGGACCGATGTCCCTGGCCGCTGGTGCGCCTGCACTGGCTGACCCAGATCGAAAGCCTGTCCGGTGCCTTTCTGGAAGGTGAACGCGCCCGCCGCGCCAAGGGCGTGCCGCGTGTTCTTGAAGCCAGCGGCAAAACCCAGATGGAGGGCGCCGAATTGCTGCTGACGGCACGCGCTGACCGGATCGACATCGCTCCCGACGGGCGGGCGCTGATCTATGACTACAAGACCGGCGTCATGCCGACGATCAAGAACCAACCGACGTTCGACAAGCAACTCTTGCTGACGGCCGGAATGGTCGAGCGGGGCGCCTTCGAAAAACTGCCTGCCACGCCTGTGACCGAGGCCGCATTCATCGGCGTAAAGGCCGACAGCAAGGTCGTTCCTGCCCCGCTGGACGACCACCCCGCCGCGACGGTCTGGGAAGACACGCGCCGCTGGCTGATCGCATGGCGTGATCCCGCGCGGGGCTACACGGCGCGGCGGGCGATGCTGTCAATCACCGACCGCAGCGACTTTGACCACCTGTCCCGCCGCGACGAATGGTCGTCGACCCAAGACGGCAGTAAAGTGATCCTGACATGACCCGCGACGCCGCGACACAGGCGCAGGTCGACGCCGCCCGTCCTGACCGGTCCACCTGGCTTTCGGCCAACGCGGGCTCTGGCAAGACCCGTGTGCTGACCGACCGCGTGGCGCGGTTGCTGCTGGAAGGGGTCGAGCCGCAGAACATCCTTTGCCTGACCTACACCAAGGCCGCCGCGTCCGAGATGCAGAACCGGCTGTTCAAGCGGTTGGGCGGTTGGGCCATGCTGGACGAGCCGAGCCTACGTGCGGAACTGTCAGAGTTGGGGGCCGAACGCATCCCCGATCTGGCAACGGCCCGCACGTTGTTCGCCCGCGCCATCGAAACGCCGGGTGGCCTGAAGATCCAGACGATCCACTCGTTCTGTTCGTCGATCCTGCGCCGCTTTCCACTGGAGGCCGGTGTCAGCCCGCAATTCCGCGAGATCGAGGACCGTGAACAGGAACTGCTCCGCGAAGACGTGCTGGACGCCATGTCCCGTGGCGCCGATGCGCCCGTCGTGCGCGATACCTTGCGCGTTTTGGGGGCCAGCGCGCTGGACGGACTTTCCCGCACCATCATGCACAAGGCGGACTCCTTTGCGACCGGTTGGGACGAGGCCGCGATGCGCGACCTGCTGGACATTTCGCCCGAGGTGACGACCGACAGCCTGATGGCAACTGTCTTTGGCCGCGACAACGCCGAGATCCTGCGCGATCTGATCACGGTCTGCCAGACCAGCGGTCCGAACGACCAGAAGGCCGCGACGCGGCTGGCCAATATCGACTTTGACGCCCCGAACGCCAAGGCGCTGTTGACCTGCCAGTCCCTGTTCCTGTTCGGAAAGACGGCCAAGGCCCCCCTTGGTGCCAAGATCGACGCCTTCCCGACCAAGCCCCTGCGCACGGCTTACCCGGACCTGACCGATGCGCTGAACGATCTGATGCAACTGGTCGAAACCACGCGGGAAACATTTCTTGCCCTTGCCGCGCTCGACCGCGCCCGCACGTTGCATGCCTTTGCCGCCCGCTTCATCCCTGCCTACCGCGCCCGCAAGATGACGGCGGGCGTTCTGGATTTCGACGACCTGATCACCAAGACCCGCGACCTTCTGACCGACCCCAAGGTCGCGCAATGGGTGCTGTTCAGGCTTGATGGCGGCATCGACCACGTTCTGGTGGACGAAGCGCAGGACACCAGCCCGACGCAGTGGGAGGTCGTGCGCCTGCTGACCGAGGAATTTGCCGCAGGTGTCGGCGCACGCGAGGACGTCGAGCGCACGGTCTTCGTTGTCGGCGACAAGAAGCAGTCGATCTACTCGTTCCAAGGCGCGGACCCCGAAGCGTTTGACCGGATGCGCGATTACTTCAAAGGCCGGATGGAGGCTGCCGGCAAGACGCTTCAGGAACGCGAGTTGCTCTATTCCTTCCGGTCGTCTGCCGCGATCCTGCGGGTCGTGGATGAAACCTTTGTCGGCGATCTGGGCGAGGGGCTGGGCAAAGTGGGGCACCTCGCCTTCAAGTCGGGCCTGCCGGGCCGTGTCGATCTCTGGCCACCGGTCCCGGAACCGGAAAAACGCGACGACAGCCTGCCATGGGACAGCCCCGTGGACGAGGTGGCCGAGGATGCCCCCGACGTCCAGCTGGCAAACCGCATCGCTGCCGAGATCTGCCGCATGAAGCGCGAAGAAACCTTGCCGGTCGAAACCCGCGATGGCCTGCGGTCCCGGCCTGTCACGGAAGGTGATATCCTGATCCTTGTGCGGTCGCGCAAGTCGCTGTTTCACGAGATCATCCGCGCCTGCAAGGCTGCAAACCTCGATATCGCGGGGGCCGACCGGATGGAGGTGGGCCAAGAGCTTGCCGTCAAGGACATCAAGGCACTGCTGGCCTTTCTGGCACTGCCCGAGGACGACCTGTCTCTGGCCTGTGTCTTGCGGTCACCCCTGTTCGGCTGGACGGAGCAGGAGCTTTACACGCTGGCGCACCACCGGCCCGATAAAACCTATCTCTGGGCGGCGTTACGCGAGAGTACTCGTCACCCCGAGACCCTCGCCATGCTTGGCGATTTGCTGAAACAGGCCGACTTTCTGCGCCCCTACGACCTGATGGAACGCATCCTGACCCGCCACGATGGCCGCCGCCGCCTGATCGCGCGGCTGGGGCAAGAGGCCGAGGACGGCATCGACGCGCTACTGGGGCAGGCGCTGTCCTACGAGGCAACCGCCGTGCCCAGCCTCACATCCTTCCTGACGTGGCTGGACACCGACGCGATGGAGGTCAAGCGCCAGATGGATGCGCAGGGCAACCGCATCCGCGTGATGACCATGCACGGGGCCAAGGGCCTTGAGGCGCCGATCGTCATTGTCCCGCAGACCCGCAAGCGCAAGGAGGACCATCGCGGTACGATCCTGTCATCGCCCGCCGGTCCGATGTGGAAGATGTCCAAGGACGGATGGCCCGACGCCATTGCCAGTCTGGTGGAAGAGGACTTGGCCGCCGAGCGGCGCGAATCCATGCGTCTGCTTTACGTTGCCATGACCCGTGCAGAGAAATGGCTGATCGTCGCCGGGGCCGGCGACGTGGGCGAAGAGCCGACGGACAGCTGGTACAACATCGTGGCAAACGGGATCGAACATGCCGGCGCGCGCGACGCCATGGCGGGCCAGATGAAGATCCGGCGCGTGCAATCGGATAACGTCGATTGGGACCTGCCGCCACAAGTCAGCGGCCCGGATAAGACCGGATCAAGCGTCGCGCTTCCTATCTTCATGCCGCTTGCGCAGATCCCGCCTGCACGCACGCTGTCCCCATCGGACCTTGAAGGCGCCAAGATCGTGCCCGGCGACCCCGCAGGCGATGATCGCGACGCGGCATTGGCGCGGGGTCGCATGGTGCACATGCTGCTGGAACATCTGGCCCCCGTGCCCGATGTGGACCGCAGGGCGCTGGCCGCATCGCTCTTGTCTTCGGACGTGGACGCCGACGCGGTGACACCCGAATTGATCGACGATGCCCTCGGGATCCTGTCCAACCCCGCGCTGGCCCCCATCTTCGGCCCCGGCACACTGGCCGAGGTCGGGATCACGGCCAGCCTGCCCGCACTTCATGACCGTCGCATTCACGGGGCCATCGACCGGCTGGTGATCGAGGCTGACCGCGTGCTGGCGGTGGACTTCAAGACCAACCGGATCGTGCCCTCCACCCCCGAGGATACGCCGGAAGGTCTGCTGCGCCAGATGGGGGCCTATGCCGCCGCGCTGGCGCAGATCTATCCACAGCACCGGATCGACACCGCAATCCTCTGGACGCAGACCGCCGAGCTGATGATACTTTCGCCCGCGCTGGTGCAAGCCGCACTTTCACGGGTGCCGCCACCTTGACCCCCGCTGCCGCGCTCCATACCTAGATACCAATCGCATTTCGCAACCTATTGGAGGCCCAGATGGCCACAGTTCCCGTCACTGACGCAACATTCGACGAAGAAGTCCGCAATTCAGATCTGCCCGTCGTGGTCGATTTCTGGGCCGAATGGTGCGGCCCCTGCAAGCAGATCGGCCCGGCATTGGAAGAACTTTCCGAAGAAATGGCCGGCAAGATCAAGATTGCCAAGGTCAATGTGGACGACAACCCGAACTCTCCCGGTCAACTGGGCGTGCGCGGTATTCCGGCCCTGTTCCTGTTCAAGAACGGTGAAGTCGTGTCGAACAAGACCGGCGCCGCCCCCAAGGCCGCGCTCAAGGGCTGGATCGAAGAGTCGATCTGATCCGCTGAAAGGTCTGCAAGGGGCGTCCCATCGGGGCGCCCTTTTGCGTGCCGGGTTGCCCCCCTGACCCGGCGCCCTCATATAAAGCGCAAGAACACAGGAGACGCATGATGGCTGAAGATCAATTTCCCGGCTGGCACGGCACCACGATCATCGGCGTCCGCAAGGGCGGCAAGGTGGTGGTCGCGGGTGACGGACAGGTCAGCCTTGGCCAGACCGTCATCAAGGGCACTGCCCGCAAGGTGCGCCGGATATCCCCCGGCGGCGTCGACGTGGTCTGCGGTTTCGCCGGATCGACCGCCGATGCATTCACCCTGCTGGAGCGTCTGGAAAAAAAGCTTGAGGCTCACAATGGTCAGTTGACCCGTGCCTCGGTCGAGCTTGCCAAGGACTGGCGGATGGACAAGTACCTGCAAAAGCTCGAGGCGATGCTGATCGTGACCGACGGGACAGACCTGCTGGTCATCACTGGTGCGGGCGACGTGCTGGAACCGGAACACGACGTCACTGCCATCGGATCGGGTGGCAACTATGCCCTTGCGGCCGGTCGTGCCCTGATGGACAGCGACATGTCGGCTGAAGACATCGCCCGCCGCGCCATGTCGATTGCCAGCGACATCTGCGTCTACACGAACGGTAACGTGACCGTCGAGACCATCGGCGGATGATCGACCGCGACGATCTCAAGGCTGCCGTCGGCGCGGGGCTGATCAACGAACGGCAGGCCGCGTCGCTTGCGTCGCTTGCCGACAGCCGCCGCGGCGCGCGCGAGAACCTTGCAGCCGGTGACGAACCGTTCGAGCTGTTCAAGGGCTTCAACGAGATCTTCATCGTCGTGGGCCTGCTGATCCTGGCGATGGGCTGGGGCGGCGTCGCGGGCTTTTCGTTTGCCGCGCAGATATCAAATCCGCAGCAGTACGCCCTGACCTGGGGGCTGGCAGGCGGTGCGATCCTTTGGGGCCTGTCAGAGTATTTCGTGCGCAGACGCCGCATGGTGGCCCCCGCGATCTTTCTGTCGATCCTCTTTGCCGCCAATGCGGCCCTGTCGATGACGGCCTACTTCGCGCAGCCCTTCATGGTCGCGCGCGAGGATTATTCATCACTGCCCTGGCCGTTTCTGTATGGGACCGTGCTGCTTTTCATCTACTGGTGGCGCTTTCGCGTGCCCTTTGCGATGGCGATGATCGCCGTCGGATTGTTCATCGTCGCACTGCTGTTCGCAGCGACGACGCAAGGATCACCCGAAAGCCCGACCGACCTGTTCATGCTGTCTGCCGCGGGCCCCTTTGCCTGGATCACACTGGTCCTTGGACTTGCGGTCTTTGCCGTCGCGATGACATTCGACATGAGCGATCCGCACCGCGTCACCCGCCGCAGCGCGAACGGCTTCTGGCTGCACGTCGTGGCCGCACCTGCGCTGGTCAACACCATCGCCCTGTCGCTGCTGGCACAGGAGTCCCAAACCTCGAACCTCGTTCTGCTGCTGGTGCTGGCACTATTTGCGCTGGTTGCCATCGTCATCGACCGACGGTCGTTCCTGATCGCCGCCATCGGATATATCGTCACCCTTGCCGCAACCGTTTTCGAAGGTGATGGCGCGGCGATGACCGTGTTGATCCTTGGCATTGTCCTACTGCTGCTGGGTGCGTTCTGGGAACGCATCCGCGCCCGCCTGCTGCGTCTGATGCCCGGCTTCGTGCCGCTTCACAAACTTCCCCCTTCCACAACCGTGAGAGAGATATGACCGACCTCACCCCCCGCGAAATCGTGTCTGAACTGGACCGCTTCATCATCGGCCAGAAGGACGCCAAGCGCGCCGTGGCCGTGGCCCTGCGCAACCGCTGGCGGCGCAAGCAGTTGGGCGACGATCTGCGCGACGAAGTCTACCCCAAGAACATACTGATGATCGGGCCCACCGGCGTGGGCAAGACCGAGATTTCGCGCCGTCTGGCTAAACTCGCCCGTGCGCCTTTCATCAAGGTCGAGGCGACGAAGTTCACCGAAGTCGGCTATGTCGGCCGCGACGTCGAGCAGATCATCCGCGATCTGGTGGATACCGCGATCATCGACACACGCGAACACATGCGCGAAGACGTGAAATCCAAGGCACATCATGCTGCAGAGGAACGGGTGATCACCGCCGTCGCAGGCACAGACGCCCGCGACCAGACCCGCGAGATGTTCCGCCGCAAGCTGAAATCGGGCGAACTGGACAACACGGTGATCGAACTGGAGTTGCAGGACAGCTCCAATCCGTTCGGTGGGATGGAAATTCCCGGCCAGCCCGGTGCTGGTATGGGTGGAATGATGAACCTGGGCGAGCTTTTCGGCAAGATGGGCGGGCGCACGGTCAAGAAGCGCATGACGGTTGCGGAAAGTTACGACGCTTTGGTGACAGACGAGGCCGACAAGCTGCTCGACGACGAAACGGTCAACAAGGCCGCGCTGGAAGCCGTCGAACAGAACGGCATCGTGTTTCTGGACGAGATCGACAAGGTCTGCGCCAAGTCCGACGCGCGCGGGGCCGATGTCTCCCGCGAGGGCGTGCAGCGCGACCTGCTGCCGCTGATCGAAGGCACGACCGTCAGCACCAAGCACGGGGCGATCAAGACCGACCACATCCTGTTCATCGCCTCGGGTGCGTTTCACGTGGCCAAGCCGTCCGACCTGCTGCCGGAACTACAGGGCCGCCTGCCGATCCGTGTAGAGTTGCGCGCACTGACGGAAGACGATTTCGTTCGCATCCTGACAGAAACCGACAATGCCCTGACACGGCAATATACCGCGCTGATGAAGACAGAAGACGTGACGGTGGAATTCGCGGAAGACGGCATCGCGGCCCTGGCCAAGATCGCATTCGAGGTCAACGATGCGGTCGAGAATATCGGTGCCCGCAGGCTTTACACCGTGATCGAACGCGTCTTCGAGGATCTGGCCTTTCACGCCCCCGATCGCGGGGGCGAGACAGTGACTGTCGATGCCGATTTCGTGGAAGAACACCTGGGCGAACTGTCGCGCTCGATGGACGTAAGCCGTTACGTTCTCTAGTGTTCTGAGTCTGACGCATGTTACCGATTTCCCCTAATTTCATCGAGTGCGTCAAGCGCGCGCCGCTCACGGGCGATGATGTCTTCGGCGGTCTTGCTCCAGACGAAGGGCTTCGGCCTGGT
>Ga0307946_1000076_pt1 | contig 58780 bp, 50 predicted proteins | sample OrgLakmetagen230_FD_203153 | JGI IMG/M metagenome (GOLD analysis project Ga0307946, IMG submission 203153) | Saline water microbial communities from Organic Lake, Antarctica - #230 | ecosystem: Environmental > Aquatic > Non-marine Saline and Alkaline > Saline | place: Antarctica: Organic Lake...
TCCGAGATGTCGTAGCCCATGTCTTTCTGGGGCGACGGGAAGGTCGGCGAAAGCCAGATGCAGTCGGCGCCCAATTCCGCGACATGCTTCAGCCTGCGCGTGATGCCAGGCAGGTCGCCCACGCCATTGCCGGTGCTGTCCTGAAAGGACCGTGGGTAGATCTGGTAGATGATCGCGTCGCGCCACCATTCGCTCTTGGTCGTCTCGGGCATCCGTATCCTCCGGTGGTGCGGCTGTCTTGCAGAGAAAGCCTAGCACTGCAAAACGTCGCATCAACCGGCTTTGATCTTTTGGCGATGGCAATTAGGCTGGATCGGCAATCAGTTGGACGAGAACGCCATGAAAAAGTCAGCAGCCCAGATGGTCGCAGAGGCCCGCGCCCGCATCGAAGAGGTCGAGACGGTCGATGCCATCGTTCTGGCGGAAAATCCCGATGTGGTCGTCGTGGATATCCGCGACGTGCGCGAACGGGCAAAGGGGTCCATTCCCGGCAGCGTGCATGCCCCCCGCGGGATGATCGAATTCTGGGTGGACCCCGAAAGTCCCTATCACAAGCCCGTCTTCGCGCAGGCGGGGAAAACCTACCTCTTTCATTGTGCCTCGGGGTGGCGGTCGGCCCTGACCGTAGCGACCTTGCAGGACATGGGATTTCCGGCAGCCCACATGAGGGAAGGTTTCACGGATTGGGTCGCGCAGGGTGGTCCGGTCGAGATGCCGGACGCCTGAGAGGTCTGGTGACAATTCCGGCGGTGCGATCTGCAACCGCACAAGCCTTGATCTCAAGGAACCAACCCCCCGACTGGGCGTTAGATGTCCAAAGGCGACAGATTGGCGCATGTGTCATTCTGCAGGCCCCGAGTGAAAGGACATCACATGGCAGCGAAGAGCCGAACAGAAAAAGTAGCAGACAATGCCAAGGCGGCGGTCGACGAAGCCCGTGACACGGCCACCAGCATTGCGCATGAGGCAACCGAACGGGTCAAATCCGAAGCACGGGATCAAGCAGAGTCCGTCCAGTCCGGAGCCGCAGGCGAGGTCGACAATGTCGCGAAAGCCCTGCGCAAGGCAGCATCCGAGGCCCGCAAGGGTAGCCCTCAGGAACGGAGCTTCGGCCAGATGGCCGAGGTTCTGGCCGATGCATCAGAGGCGATCGGACAGAAGGACCTTGGCACGATCGCCGGTGACGTAAGTTCCTTTGCACGTCGCAACCCGCTTTTGTTCATCGGCGGTGCCGCCTTGGCCGGTCTGGCCGTGTCCCGCTTTGCGAAAGCGACTGGGTCGGATTCGCGTCACGCCACGGCACCGGGGGAAGACGTCGATCCCTACGCGACAGATATCCACGCCGCGCGGAGGATCGACGGATGAGCACACGGACACCTACAAGCATCCTTGGCGATGTCATGAACAACATCAGCCGTCTGGTCCGGCGCGAGGTCGATCTTGCCCGCGCGGAAGTTGACCAGAACCTGCGGCAGGCTGCAGTGGCGATCGGCATGATCGTTGGCGCTATCGTCGTTCTGCTGGTTGCGCTCAATGTGCTGGCCGGTGCCTTGGTCGCTGCAATCACAGAACTTGGTGTGCCTGCCGGATGGTCGGCCCTGCTCGTCGGCGGCGTCTTTGCGGTGATCGCGATCCTGATGCTGCTGAAAGGCAAGAATGACCTGAGCGCCGCGAGCCTTGCACCGACCAGATCCGCCCGCAACCTGCGCCGTGACGCGCTGGCAGTGAAGGAGGCCGCGCAATGACGCACCAGACACCCGAAGAGATCGAAAAAGAGATCGAGATGGAACGCGCCGAACTGGCCGTTAACATTCACCAGCTGCAAGAGAGCCTGTCTCTCGACACGTTGGTCGAGCGTGGCAAGGACTACGCGCGGATCCATGGGCGCGACATCGGGCGCACCGTGATGGAGCAGGCCAAGGCCAATCCCATCCCTGTTGCGCTGATCACAGCCGGTCTTGCCTGGCTGGCCATCGGACCGTCGCGCAAAGACCGCAAGGTCGAACATGCGGCACCGCGCGGTGACGTGGCCTTTCCGCGCCCCGCCTATGCGCCCGTCGATCACAGCATCGAAGAGGAAAGCCGCTACCGCACGGCCCCCGCCGATGCCGCCGCCGCCCGTCTGGACAAGAAACAGGCGCCTGATTGGGCCGAAGACACACAAGCCCCGACCAACACGCGCACGGCTGAAAGACCCCATTGGGTTCCCGCCGACGATGTCTGGCCGCAACCTGGAGACAGAAAATGACGTTTACACCTGAACACCAAGACCACACCGCTGACCCCAGCCTTCGCGAACGCCTTGCGCAAGGCACCGAAGATCTGACGGAAGAAGCCCGCGTCCGCGTAATCGCAGCTCGGGAACGGGCCGTCGCCGCCGGGCGCGAGATGACCCGTCAGGCCCATCATGCGCAGGACCGCGGTATCGACCTGTTCGAGCGCCAGCCGCTGATTGTCGGTGCCATCGCCTTTGCCGTCGGTGCCGCGATCGGTGCGGCCCTGCCGCGCACCCGGATCGAGGACAGCACCTTTGGTGCGACCCGTGACGATCTGGTCGCCGAGGCCGAGCGCATCTACGAAGAGGAAAAGAACCGCGCGCGCGCCGCTGTCAAAGAGGCCGGGGCCGACGCCCAGCAAGCTGTCAAGGATGCCGCGGGCGCGGCACAGGACGAATTGAAGGATCATGTGCCCGAGGGGAAAGACGTAAAGTCGCAAGCGTCGGATGAAATGGATCACATCCGCAAGAAAGCCGCACAGCACTGACGCCGCCGTCTTCAAAACCGGAAAAGGGCCGCTTTTTCAAGGCGGCCCTTTTTCGTGCTTGGCGCAGGTGGATGACAATCAGGCCAGCCAGGCGATATCGGTTTCCTGATAGCGGTCCTGAAAGCCGACATGCTCGATCCACTGCCTTGGGTCCCTGATCCGCATGTAGGGGCGTTCGACCGAGATTTCGTCACGGTCGGCCAACGAGCGCAACAGGCGGTTGACGTAAATGTCCGTCAATCCAAGCGCATCGCCGATTTCCTTCTGGCTCAGCGGCACCTGAAAGCGGTCGGCACATTTTTCACCCTGATTCGGAACCTTGCTTTGCATGCACAGCAGAAAGTGCATCAGCCGGTCTTCGGCAGAGAGGCGCGTCGCGGCGAAAAAGCGGTCGCGCAGGACCATATTTTCGACTTGCGAGACGCATGTCAGCACCGACAGCAGGCGCGGATGCTCCTTGGCCAGACGACTGAGATCCGCACTTTCGAACCGGCTGACGGACCCGTCCGTTTGCATGATGACGTTATGGGGTGTGGCCTTGGTCCCAAGATCACAAAAGCCGATCAGGTCGCCGGGGCAGAAGACGTGCGTGATCGCCGATCGTCCATCCGTGCCGGTGACCCGACGGGTCGCCCAGCCTGACCGCAGGATCGCAAAAGTGTCGTGGACCGTGCCTCGGCGCAAGACCGTTTCGCGCTTTTTCACAGAGCGGCTGTCCCGCTCCAGGTGGTGCAACGCCTGCCTTTCGTCCGGGTTGAGCGTCGTCAGCTGTTCAAGCCTCAGCATCAACGCGCTGGAAGTAACTTTCATATCGAGTGCCTTTCGATCTGTCTGCAAATTTGACAGTCACCTTTTTTATGTCGATCTCGGATAGCGGCGGATTTGGGGGGTTGCATTAAACTGGATTAATCGCATCGCGCTTTGGTCCATCTTTTTTGACGGCGCACGAAAATCGGCAGTTCATCGCCCATGAAACCCTGTTTGGGGGCCATTCAGAGCTCATCGGCCAAGGCATGATCGGGCGCGCCCTCGAGGCGAACCGGGGTGGCAAGCCGTGTCACTCATGTTGACGAACATGGAGGCATCATTCTGTGAAGTTTCCGTCGGAAAAAAGGTCAACATGCAACTTTAACGTCCGATTGTGCGCCGGTGTTCCGTTGAATCCGGCCTTGGCCCTTGTCGTGATCTGCAATCTGGCCTAGCGATACACCCAACCCGATGGGAGAACTGCGCAAGCAGTGCCGAAGGAGCAACCGCCCCGGAAACTCTCAGGCCACAGGACCGTCGGACCGATACACTCTGGAGAGTGCCCGCAACGGGCCGCCGAAGGGATAACGATCTCAGGCGCAAGGACAGAGGGGGCAGGGCATGCACGGCATGGCCTTGTTCTGATGTTGGAGGGGCGATGACCGATCTGAAGACCACACCGCTGCATGCGCTTCATCAAGAGGCGGGGGCAAAGATGGTGTCCTTTGCGGGCTACCACATGCCCGTCCAGTATCCGTTGGGCGTGATGGGCGAGCATCTGCATACCCGGTCGAAGGCCGGGCTTTTCGACGTCAGCCACATGGGCCAGATCCGGGTCGACGGGCCGGGTGCGGCGCTGGCGCTGGAGACCATGATCCCGGTCGATGTTGTCGGGCTGGCCGTTGGGCGACAGCGGTACGGGTTCTTGACCAATGCGACCGGCGGTCTGCTGGACGACCTGATGCTGGCAAACCGTGGCGATCATTTCCTGCTGGTCGTCAATGCGGCTTGCAAGGATGCCGATCTGGCCCGCCTTCGGGCGCAGTTACCGCCCGATGTCACCGCCACCCCCATCCCTGATCGCGCGTTGATGGCCTTGCAGGGACCGCTGGCCGAGGACGCGCTTTCCGGCCTCAACACCGGCGTTCGCGACATGGCCTTCATGGATGTGGTAACGCTGGATCTGGACGGAATCGAGGCATGGGTGTCTCGGTCTGGCTACACCGGTGAGGACGGGTTCGAGATCAGCGTGCCAGAGGACGATGCCGAACGGCTGGCCCGGCGCCTGCTGGGGCAGCCGGAGGTCGAGCCGATCGGTCTGGGGGCGCGCGATTCGCTGCGGCTGGAGGCGGGGCTGTGCCTTTACGGCCATGACATCGGGCCGGACACGTCGCCCGTCGAGGCTGGCCTGCTTTGGGCGATACAGAAGGTGCGCCGCGCAGGTGGGGAACGGGCCGGCGGGTTTCCGGGTGCCGACCGGATCCTTGACGAGATCGCGCAGGGCGCCACCCGCAAGCGCGTGGGCCTGCGCCCCGAGGGCCGTGCCCCTATGCGCGAAGGTGTGCAGATTTTTGCGGATGCCGACAGCGAAGCCCCGGTCGGGACGATCACCTCGGGTGGCTTTGGCCCGACCGTCGGCGGGCCCGTCGCACTGGCCTATGTTTCAGCCGACCTTGCCACATCCGGCACAACCGTTTTTGGTGAATTGCGCGGCAGGCGTCTGCCGCTCACCGTGACCCCCTTGCCGTTCACACCGGCAAACTTCAAACGATAGGAGACCCGCCCATGAAATTCACAGAAGAGCACGAATGGCTGCGCCCCGAAGGCGATCTGATCGTCGTCGGCATCACTGAATACGCAGCCACCCAACTGGGCGACATCGTCTTTGTTGAACTGCCCGAGGTTGGCACTGTCGTGTCCAAGGATGACGACTGCGTCGTGATCGAAAGCGTCAAGGCTGCATCCGACGTGCTGGCCCCCATCGACGGAGAAATCGTCGAGGTGAATGAGGTGCTGACAGACGAACCCGCCAAGGTGAACGATGACCCTCTGGAAGCAGGGTGGATATTCAAGATCGAACCGTCGGACCCGTCCCAGATGGACGAATACCTGACCGAAGCCGAATACAAGAAGCTGATCGGATAAGAGCCCGCCATGACCTTTACCCCCACCGACTACCTGCCCTACGATTTTGCCAACCGTCGCCATATCGGCCCCTCGCCCGAGGAAATGGCGCAGATGCTGGATACGGTGGGGGCAAAGGATCTTGGGGCCCTGATCGCCGATACGGTACCCGAGGCGATTCGGCAGGAGCAGCCTCTCAACTTCGGCAAGGCGATGTCCGAGCGTGAATTGCTGCATCACATGCGCGAGGTTGCGAACAGGAACAAGGTCTTGGTCAGCCTGATTGGCCAAGGCTATCATGGCACGGTCACGCCACCTGCGATCCAGCGCAACATCTTTGAGAACCCGGCATGGTATACGGCTTACACCCCCTACCAGCCCGAGATTTCGCAAGGCCGGCTAGAGGCGCTGTTGAACTTTCAGACGATGGTCAGCGACCTGACCGGGCTGGAAATCGCCAATGCGTCGCTGCTGGACGAGGCAACGGCCTGCGCCGAGGCGATGACGATGGCGCAGCGGGTGGCCAAGTCGAAGGCCCGCGCGTTTTTCGTGGACGAAAACTGCCACCCGCAGAACATCGCGGTGATCAAGACCCGCGCCGCGCCTCTTGGGATCCAGATCATAGTGGGCGACCCCGACGATCTGGATGCTGCTGCGGTCTTCGGTGCAATCTTCCAGTTTCCCGGAACGCATGGCCACCTGCGCGATTTCACCGACCCGATCGCCGCGCTGCATGACCAGTCGGCCATCGGCATCGTCACCGCCGACCCTCTGTCGCTGACACTGCTCAAGGAACCGGGGGCGATGGGTGCGGATATCGCCGTCGGCTCGACCCAGCGGTTCGGCGTGCCCGTCGGCTACGGCGGACCGCACGCGGCCTACATGGCGACCAAACAGGCCTACGCCCGCAACATGCCGGGCCGGATCGTGGGTGTGTCCATCGACAGCCACGGCAACCGCGCCTACCGTTTGTCGCTGCAGACCCGCGAACAGCATATCCGGCGCGAAAAGGCCACGTCGAACGTCTGCACGGCGCAGGCGCTTCTGGCAGTCATGGCCGGCTTTTACGCGGTGTTCCACGGCCCCAAGGGGCTCAAGGCCATCGCCCAGCGTATCCACCGCAAGACAGTGCGACTGGCCGAAGGGCTGAAGGATGCGGGCTTCGATGTGGCGCCCGGCAGTTTCTTCGACACGATCTCGGTCGATGTGGGGCTGTTGCAGAAAGGCGTCTTGCAAGCTGCGGTGAACGAGGGCGTGAACCTGCGTGCCGTGGGGCGCACGAGCATCGGCATCACGCTGGACGAACGCACGCGCCCCGCCACCATCGAGGCGGTCTGGCGCGCCTTCGGTATCGACCGCGCGGACGAGGACTATGCGCCGCACTACCAGATGCCCGACAGCCTGATCCGGCAGTCCGACTACCTGACGCATCCGGTGTTCCACATGAACCGCGCCGAGACCGAGATGATGCGCTATATGCGCCGTCTGGCGGACCGTGATCTTGCGCTGGACCGTGCGATGATCCCGCTGGGTTCCTGCACGATGAAGCTGAACTCTGCCGCCGAGATGATGCCGGTGACGTGGGACGCCTTTTCGCTGCTGCACCCGTTTGCCCCCAAGGATCAGGCGCAGGGCTATAGCGAGATGATCGAGGACCTCTCTGCCAAGCTCTGCGATGTGACGGGCTATGCCGCGATCTCGATGCAACCGAATTCGGGCGCGCAGGGGGAATATGCGGGGCTGCTGACCATCGCAGGCTATCACCGCGCGCAGGGGCAGGGGCACCGCAACGTCTGCCTGATCCCGGTGAACGCCCATGGCACCAACCCCGCGTCGGCGCAGATGGTCGGCTGGAAGGTCGTCGCGGTGAAGTGCGACGATCAAGGGTCCATCGACGTGGCCGACTTCCGCGCCAAGGCGGAACAGCACGCCGATAACCTTGCCGGCACGATGATTACCTATCCGTCGACCCACGGCGTCTTCGAGGAGACGGTAAAGGAGGTTTGCGAGATCACGCACGCTCACGGTGGACAGGTCTACATCGACGGGGCGAACATGAACGCGATGGTGGGTCTCAGCCGTCCCGGTGATCTGGGCGGTGATGTCAGCCACCTGAACCTGCACAAGACCTTTTGCATCCCCCACGGCGGTGGCGGCCCCGGCATGGGCCCCATCGGTGTGAAGTCACATCTGATCCCGCATCTGCCCGGCGATCCCGACACCGGCGAGGGGGCGGTCAGTGCTGCACCCTTCGGGTCGCCGTCGCTGCTGCCGATCTCATGGGCCTATTGCCTGATGATGGGCGGCGAGGGGCTGACGCAGGCGACGCGCGTCGCGATCCTGAACGCCAACTACATCGCCAAGCGGCTCGAGGGCGCCTACGACATCCTCTACCGTGGCAGGACCGGGCGGGTGGCGCATGAATGTATCGTCGATACGCGCCCCTTCGCCGCGCACGGCGTGACGGTGGACGACATCGCCAAACGACTGGTAGACAACGGCTTTCACGCCCCGACGATGAGCTGGCCGGTTGCGGGCACGTTGATGATAGAACCCACCGAAAGCGAAACGAAGGCCGAGCTTGACCGGTTCTGCGACGCGATGCTGGCGATCCGGGCCGAGATCGACGCGATCGCCAGTGGCGACATGCCCTACGACCAAAGCCCGCTGCATCACGCGCCGCACACCATGGAAGACCTGATCAAGGACTGGGACCGGCCTTACAGCCGCGAGCAGGGCTGTTTCCCGCCCGGTGCCTTCCGCGTGGACAAGTACTGGCCGCCGGTCAACCGCGTCGACAACGTCTTCGGTGACCGGAACCTCATGTGCACCTGTCCGCCGATGGATGATTATCTGGACGCCGCCGAGTAACGGTGCGGCCATCGGCCCCGCCGGTCAGTTTCACATCGCGCTGACTGTGGTGCTGCTGCTGCATTGCCTGCATTGTCGAAACTGCGCAGTGGCCCGAATATGACGTGCCTTCTATCAGGGTCGCGTGGCGGGGGCCTGCGAGGACTGACATGAACCGATTTTCCGTGCTGGCGCTTGGCCTGTTGACCCTGTTTGCCGCCCCGACAGCATCTGCGCAGGAGCGTGGCATCATTGGTGTCGGACGCCTGTTCAACAACGACTATTTCGGAGACGGGCATGACCGCTGGAGGTCCGGATCCTACGTCGCCAGCTACATCAGCGCGCCGCGTCCCTATGACGGTGTCGGCCAGGGCTTTGGCGAATTGCTGGAATACCGGCTGCGGGGCGAAATCATTCAACCAAGCGGCGCTGCGGGGTCATCCGGCGACAGGCCCTACGTCGGTGCGCTTTCCGTGGGTATCCACACCCATTATTCGGTCGGCGCCTTCGATCTGAGCGTGGGGGCGGATATCTTGGCCGTCGGACCGCAAACGGGTCTGTCACGGTTTCAGCGCTCCGCACACAAGGCCTTCAGCCTGCCGCAAGTGCGGTCCGACAACCAGATCGAGGACGATATCTTTCTGAACGGCACATTCGCAGCGACCAGCCGAATCGTGGTGTCGGATGGCGTTGATCTGAGGCCATTTGCCGAGGTGCGCAGCGGTGCGGAAGAGCTTGTTCGTGTGGGTGGCGATGTGTTGATCGGTCCGATTGGGGGGGCCGATCTGCACTTGCGCGACGTGGTGACCGGGCAGCTCTATCCCGGAACCGTCAGCCACGACACGGGATGGACGCTGACCCTTGGCGGCGACATGACGCGGGTCACGCACAGCGCCTTTCTGCCGGGGTCGCAGGGCTATGAGGTGGCAGACACCTTGACGCGCACACGCGCCGGTATCCGCTATCAGGCGACGAACTATCTCAACCTCTTTTACGGCGTTACCCGCATCAGCGAGGAATACCAAGGGCAGCCCGAGGGGCAGACTGTGGGTTCTCTGACACTGAATTTCACATTCTGAACATCAACTTGGCTTGCGACGTTAAAGTCTCTTGATCGCCCGCTTCCCGGTCCTCTAGGCTTTTCCATAAGCATCGCGCATCCAAAGACGCGGGCAAGAGAGGCAGAGTATCAGGTATGAAAACGGGCTTTAGGGGCACGTTTGTCATTTCTTGGACACAGACGCAGCTGGACGGGCTTGGCTCTCCGCCTGTGTCGGATATCGGGCCGGGCCGCACATGGACCTGGACCGGCGAAGCCGTCCGCGTGGACGGCCCCCGAGGCGTGTTGCCCTTGGGGATGTCCGAGAAAGAGGCAAGACTGAAGAAACACGCGGCTCCCAAGGTGCGTCGCCTGCTTGCAGCGAGCAATGTCTGCACGGACCGGCTGGATGCGCCGATCCTGCGTGACCCCTTGTTCAACCAGACCTTCACGGTCACCGACGGTTTCGAGACATGGGAGGTGATGGTGATCGCCGGCGGCGCTGGTCGCAAGCCTCTTTTGATGTTCCACGCCGCCATCCCGCCGCGCAACACCGACCTCTGGATCGTCAGTGACACCATCGGCGCCGATCTGCGGAGCGAGGCTTCCAAGCCGTCCGGCGGCGTGATCTGCTTCACGCCGGGCACCATGATCATGACCCCGCATGGCCCGCGCGATGTCGCGTCCCTGTCCGAAGGCAACTACGTCCAGACGCAGGACAATGGCCCGGCCGAGGTGCTGTGGGTCGGGCGGCGTCACGTGACGGGCGCGCGGATGCGGGCGATGCCCGATCTCGTGCCGGTGCGACTGCGCCAAGGTGCGTTGGACAGGGATGTGCCGGACGAGGGTCTGCTGGTGTCGCCCGATCACCGCATGGTCCTGCGCGGCGCGCGGGCGCGGGCACTGTTCAGTCAGGACGAGGTTCTGGTGATGGCCAAGGATCTTGTCAACGACCTGACGGTGCAGCGCGACCATTCCCTCAAGGACGTGACCTACATTCACCTGATGTTGCCGCAGCACGAGATTGTCTTTGCCAACAGCGTTGCCACCGAAAGCTTTCACCCAGCCAGCGCCGCCCTTGCGACCATGCAGCCGCTGGAACAGGAACGTCTGTTCGACAGGCTGCCCGACATTCGTGGTAATCCCGACAGCTACGGCGCTTACGCTCGCCGCATCCTGACGGGCAGCGAGACCGCGATCCTGCGACAGGACGCAACAGGCCGGATGCACTAGCGCCTCTGGCCCTTGAGGGCGGGATCCCCTAGCATCGCGCGATGTGGAGGACATCATCAGGGTCGATGCGCGGCTGGCGCGTGACGGTGCAGATCGTCGTTCTGGCGTTTGTGCTGGGCTTTTTCATATGGCCGCGTCTCGAACGCTACTTTCTGTTGCAGGCGGCCCAGCAGAACGCGGTGACGCAGCGTTTGGCGACAGATGGCTTGCAGGCCGCACTGGACCGGTATGCGCCGCTGCCGCCGCTGATCGCCGAACGACCCGATCTTGTTGAACTGCTGCGCAATCCCGATGACGCAGAGCTGTTGGCACAAGGCAATGCCGAGCTGTCGAAGGTTGCCGAGGAGGTCGCCGCTTCGGACGTTTACCTGATGGACCTGACCGGCGATGCAATCATCGCCAGCAATTACCTTCTGCAGACATCTTTCGTGGGCGAGAACTTCGACTACCGGCCCTATTTCTTCAACGCGCTCGACAAGGGGTGGGGCGAATTCTTTGCCCGTGGCACGACATCGGGACTCCGGGGATACTTCTACGGAGCACCCGTATCCGATGGAGACGAACGTCTTGGCGTGCTGGCCCTGAAATTCGGCGTGGATGCCTTCGAGGACGGCTGGAGAGCGGCCGGATCGGATATCATCGTGACCGACGACAGGGGCGTGATCTTCATGTCCACACGTCCGGACTGGCATTTTCGCGCGGTCGAGCGGCTGACGCCCGCAACACTCGCCGCAATCGAGCAGAACCGTCAGTATCCGCTTGACCGGGTGTCCGAGCTGGATGTGGCGCAGGCCCCGCTTGACGGGGCAGCCACGCTGATGACCATCACGGGCACTGAATATGTCGCCACGTCGTCCGCACCCATTGTTCAGGCCGGATGGACGGTGACGACGCTGGTGCCTGCCGCAGCGGCGCGCGTGCAGGCCATGATTTCGCTGGCGCTTCTGGCCGTGCTTGGGTTGGCGGCGATCCTTGCTGCCGCCTACCTGCGCAACCGCAGCGCACAGCAGGACAGGGCGCGCCGCCTGCTTGAACAGCGGGTAGCCGAGCGGACGTCGGAACTGCGCCACGAGGTCGAGGAACGCCGCGCCGCCGAAGAGGAACTGCGCCGCACCCAGACCTCGTTGGTGCAGGCGGGCAAGCTGTCGGCGCTTGGGCAGATGTCGGCGGCGCTGAGCCACGAATTCAACCAGCCGCTGGCTGCGGTCAAATCCTACGCGGAGAACGCGGCGGCGTTTCTGGACCGGGGCAAGCCCGATCAGGCCCGTGACAATGTCCTGCGGATCAGCCGCATGGCCGACCGGATGGCGGCCATCTCCAAACATCTGCGGAACTTCGCACGCCGCCCGCAAGAGGCGATCGGCCCTGTCGCGCTGGGTCACGTCATCGACGAGGCGTTGGCCGTGGCGGATGTGCGGGTCAAGGCAGACGGCGTGACCGTGCATTACGATCCGCCGTCGGGCGAGGCGATGGTTCAGGGCGGGCACGTCCGGTTGCAGCAGGTCATCGTGAACCTGATCACGAACGCGATAGATGCGATGGCGGGGCAGGACCGGCCCCGCATCGACATTGCGGTCACCCCTGGGGTGGGGAGCTGGCAAGTAACGGTGCGCGACCACGGCCCCGGAATCGCCGAGGATTCGCATGGGCAGATGTTCGATCCGTTTTTCACGACCAAGGAAACCGGCAAGGGTCTGGGTCTGGGGCTGTCCATCAGTTTCAACATCGTGCGTGATTTCGGGGGCACTCTGTGGGGGCGCAACCATCCGGATGGCGGTGCCGTTTTCGGGGTGGATCTGATCGCAGACCCCGCGATTGCCATGGAAGCCGCAGAATGAACGAGACCGTGCTTTTCGTCGATGACGAGGAAGACCTGCGCATGGCCGCAGCACAGACGCTAGAGCTGGCCGACCTGCCTGTCACGCCGCTGGCCGAGGCTGATCTGGCGCTCAGCCACGTGGCCCGTGACTTTCCCGGTGTTCTGGTCACCGATATCCGGATGCCGGGCATGGACGGGATGGAGCTTATGCGTCGGGCTCTCGAAATAGACCCTGCTCTGCCGGTCATCATCGTCACCGGAAACGGTGACGTGGAACTGGCCGTGCAGGCGATGCGGGACGGGGCATACGACTTTCTGGAAAAACCCTACAACCCGGCCGAACTTGTCGCCGTCATCCGGCGTGCCTTGGACAAACGGCGTCTGACGCTCGAGAATCGTGCGCTGCGCAATCAGGTCGGCGGGCGTGACGCAATCGAAGCGCGGCTGATCGGACGGTCTGAAGTCATGGTGCATTTGCGCGAACAGGTGCGCGCCGTTGCCGCGACCGAGGCCGACGCGCTGATCACCGGTGAGACCGGCACGGGCAAAGAGGTCATCGCCCGGGCCATCCATCGGGCCTCGGCGCGGCGTGAACGTCCCTTTGTGCATATCAATTGCGCGGCCTTGCCCACCGATCTGGTCGAAAGCGAATTGTTCGGGCACGCGCCGGGCGCCTTCGCCGGGGCGATGAAGATGCGCTATGGCAAGTTCGAACATGCCCGTGGCGGCACTGTCTTTCTGGATGAGATCGACAGCCTGACCACAGCCGTGCAGGCCAAGTTCCTTCACGCCATCCAGAACCGCCAGATCACACCCTTGGGCAGCAACGACACCGTGGATCTTGACGTGCGGTTTCTGGCAGCCTGCAAGGAACCGCTGGAAAAGGCCGTCGATGAAGGGCGGTTTCGCGGGGATCTTCTTTACCGGCTGAACGTGGTGACCCTGCAGGCGCCCCCCCTGTCCGCGCGTCGCGAGGATATCCCGCGCCTTTTCATGCATCTCGTGGGAGAGGCCGCCACGCGCTACAAGATGCCGATGGTCGAGGTCGATGCGGATACGCTGGCCGACATCGCGACGCGTGACTGGCCCGGAAACGTGCGCGAGCTGCGCAATGCCGCCGACCGCTTTGTTCTTGGGCTGTCGGCGGGAACTGACACGGACAGCACGGTCCCCGGTAGCCTTGCCGACCAGATGGCGGCCCATGAAAAGGCGCTGATTTCCGCGACTTTGGCGGCGAATGCAGGGTCGCTCAAGCAGACCTACGAAGGCTTGGGGGTCAGTCGCAAGGCGCTCTACGAGAAGATGCAGAAGCACGGGCTGGACCGCGAGGACTTTGCCTGAAATCGGTGACGTTACCGCCATGACCCACCGTTAGCGGTGACATGTCACGCAAGACACCCATCCATGCGGAAAATGTCCGGAACGGACATTGCAGGATGGATCTGCGGCTTGTGGTCCGCCAGTTCGTGACCTTTGGTCCGGTCATCCTAGTTCTCAGGAAGACCGCGCGGCGCCTTGGCCCACGCGGGAGACGCGAAAGGGGTCGGAGGACCCCGCACTTTAGGGAGAGACGAAAATGAAACTTACCGCAATCCTTGCATCCTGCACAGCACTCGTGGCCGGTCAGGCCGTAGCCGAGGCCCATGTCGACAGGACCGATTGGCCGGCCAGCTTTACCGTGGGCACAGCATCACAGGGTGGCACGTTCTTTGCCTACGGCTCTGGCTGGGCGAACCTTGTCGCAGAAGAGCTGGGCATCACCGGCGGTGGCGAAGTCACGGGCGGTCCGATGCAGAACATGGCGCTGGTCCACACGGGCGAAGCCCAGTTCGGCATGACCACGATGGGTCCGGCCGCCGAATCGCTGGAAGGCACCAACCCCATCGCGCCCGGTCTGGAAATGACGCAGGCCTGTGCGATGTTCCCGATGTATCAGACGCCGTTTTCGGTCACGGCGCTTGCGTCATCCGGCATCGAAAGCATCAGTGACATCCCCGACGGTGCCCGCATCGGCTTTGGTCCCGCCGGATCGACCTCGGACACCTACTTTCCGCGCATGATGGAAACACTGGGCATCAACTACGAGCGTCGCAACGGTGGCTGGTCCGACCTTGGTGGCCAGTTGCAGGACGGTCTGCTGGACGTGATCGCCTTTGCCGCCGGTGTGCCGGTGCCTGCCGTCAGCCAGCTGGAAGTGCAAACGGACGTGAACATCATCGAGTTCACGGAAGAAGAGCAGGCGCAACTTCTGGACACCTTCCCGGTCTCCGCGTTCGAGATCGCTGCCAGCACGTATTCGACACTGGAAGACGACGCTCGGTCGGTGTCGATGTGGAACTTCGCGATCGCAAACTGCGATCTGCCCGAGTCCTTCGTGAATGCCGCCGTCGACGTCGTGATGTCCGACAACGAGCGCATGGTGAACATCCACTCGGCCGCCCGTTCGACGACGCCCGACAACTGGGACAAGAACACGGTCATGAAGTGGCACCCCGGTGCGGCCCGCTGGTTCGAGGAAAACGCCGGTGCGGACATTCCCGACGATATGATCTACGGCAACTGATCCGTCACTGATATCAGGACGCCGCCCTTCCGGGGCGGCGTCTTGCCACGAACGGGAGGGGAGGACCGCACATGACCGATCTGGGCGAAAAAGTCGTTGCCGAAGGCGTCGACGAAGAAACCGTCGAAGGCAACCGCCGCGTATTTACAGGACGGGCCTATCTGGTCGTCGCGGCAATGTGCGCGGTCTACGCGTTCTTTCACATGGCAGCGCTGAACGGACTGTCTATTTCAGACTGGACGGGCGTCGAAGTGCCCTTGCTGCCAAGCCTTCCGATGGAGACGTGGAACTTTCGCATCGTCCATATCGCCGGTGCCCTGATCCTTGGCTTCACCCTCTTTTCATCGCGGGCTTTCGTGGACGGCGACGAAGACCGTTCGGTCAGGCTCAATGTGTTCGACTACGGTGCCCTCGTTCTCGTGCTGCCTGCGCTATATGCGCTTTGGACGACCATCGATATTTCCAACCAGATCGCCGGCGGCGTTCAATGGAACGGCATGACACCGGAATACGCCAATCAGGAGATCTATCACTTCGGTATTCCCTTGATCGTGGCCACGGCAGGCGGGATCGTCCTGGGGTGGCTCGTCAAGCGTGGACGCGGTCAGATCTCCATGCCCGACGTCCTGCTCAGCATCTGTGGTGTGGCCGTCGCGACCTACCTGATCACGATGTTCGGCACCTTGATGCGCAACTCTACCGGAACGCCTTTCGCGCCCATCGGCATCAGCCTTGCGGCGGTCGTCGGCACCGCCCTGATAATGGAACTGACGCGACGAGTGGCCGGTATGGCGCTGATCGTGATCGCGGCCATCTTTCTGGTCTACGTCTTCGTAGGCGACATGCTTCCGGGCTTTCTGAATGCACCTGACATCGCATGGACGCGGTTCTTCAGTCAGGTTTACACGGACGCAGGCATTCTTGGGCCGACCACGGCCGTCTCGTCGACCTACATCATCCTTTTCATCATCTTTGCGGCTTTCCTTCAGGCATCGAAGGTCGGTGACTACTTCGTCAACTTCGCCTTCGCGGCGGCGGGCCGGTCGCGTGGCGGTCCAGCTAAGGTTTCGATCTTCGCCTCCGGTCTGATGGGGATGATCAACGGCACATCGGCGGGCAACGTCGTGGCGACAGGGTCTTTGACGATCCCGCTGATGAAAAAGGTCGGCTACCACAGGAAAACAGCGGGGGCCGTCGAGGCTGCAGCCTCGACCGGTGGGCAGATCATGCCACCGATCATGGGGGCCGGTGCCTTCATCATGGCCGAGATCACGGGCATTCCCTACACGGATATCGCCATCGCGGCGATCATTCCCGCAGTACTCTACTTCGCCTCGGTCTACTTCATGGTCGATTTCGAGGCCGCCAAGCTTGGGATGAAGGGGATGCGCAAGGACGAGCTTCCCAAATTCCGCGAGATGGCACGCCGCGTCTACCTGTTTCTTCCGATCATCATCCTGATCCTTGCGCTGTTCATGGGCTATTCGGTGATACGGGCGGGCACGCTTGCAACCGCCGCTGCCGCCGTCGTGTCCTGGGTCCAGCCGACCCGCATCGGTTATCTGGTCACGCTGGCGCTGGTCGCGCTGCTGGCCGTGGCGGTCTACGTGCCCGACGTGTCGGATGTTGTCTTTGCCCAGCTCAGCGATCTGGTCGTCCTTGCGATCGTGCTTGCAGGTTTTGCCTTCTGGGCGCTGCGTTATCGTGGAACGGGCATGGGACCGGGCAAGGTGGTCAAGGCGTTTGAACTGGCGGGCATCATGTCAATCCAGATCATCGCCGTCTGTGCCTGCGCGGGCATTATCGTCGGGGTCATTTCGTTGACCGGCGTGGGTGCCCGCTTCTCGTCCGTCCTGTTGGGGCTGGCCGAGGCGTCGCAGCTTCTGGCGCTGTTCTTCGCCATGTGCATCTCGATCCTGCTGGGCATGGGAATGCCGACCACGGCGGCCTATGCTGTGGCGGCTTCGGTCGTCGCTCCGGGTCTGGTGCAGTTGGGCATACCGCAGCTGACTGCGCACTTCTTCGTCTTCTATTTCGCGGTCGTTTCGGCCATCACGCCGCCCGTGGCGCTTGCGTCCTATGCGGCGGCGGGGATCAGCGGGGCAAACCCGATGGAGACGTCCGTCGCGTCCTTCAAGATCGGCATCTCGGCCTTCATCGTGCCTTTCATGTTCTTCTACAATGGCGCGATCCTGATGGACGGCACGTGGCTCGAGGTTATCCGTGCAGGCGCGACGGCCGTCTTCGGTGTTTTTCTGCTGTCGTCGGGTGTGCAAGGATGGTTCGCCGGGGGGCGTCAGGCGTGGTTCATCCGTGTGGCGCTGGTGTTTGCTGCACTGTGCATGATCGCGGGGGGCTGGGAAACCGACCTGATCGGGATCGTGACGACATTGGCGATCGTCCTCATCGTCAAGGCATTCAACCCGCCGCCGGATGCGCAGATCGCCGTGACGGGTAGCGACTGACGGGGCAGGGTGGCATGGTGGGCGCGATACCTCAGGAGCGCCCACCATGCCACTTTCCACCTTTTCCATCGACCCAAGCCACTGTCTGATCGGCGGGCACTGGGCACCTTGCCAGTTTGGCAAGACGCTCGATCTCATCAATCCCTCGGACGGCACGACGTTGTGCGCCATCGCGCGGGGTGGTGCGGCGGATATTGATGCAGCCGTCGCTGCCGCGTCCACGGCACTCTCCGGCGACTGGGGCCGCGCGACTGCCGCCGAAAGGGGGCGGATGCTGATGCGGATCGGTGCGCTTGTTCTTGATCACACCGATGAATTGGCGCGGATCGAAGCGCAGGACGTGGGCAAGCCGCTGACGCAGGCCCGCGCCGATGTGCTGGCGCTGGCGCGCTACATGGAATTTTACGGAGGTGCCGCCGACAAGGTTCACGGCGAAACGATCCCCTATCTGGATGGCTACACCGTCTATACCCTGCGCGAACCGCACGGGGTCACGGGGCATATCGTGCCGTGGAACTACCCGATGCAGATCATCGGACGGTCTGTGGGGGCTGCCCTTGCGATGGGCAACGCCTGCGTCCTGAAACCGGCGGAAGAGGCCTGCCTGACGGCGCTGGCCTTTGCTGAAATCGCGCGGCAGGCCGGGCTGCCCGACGGCGCGCTCAATGTCGTGCCGGGGCTGGGGGCCGAGGCGGGGGCAGCCCTGACGGCACACAGCGGCGTCCATCATCTTTCGTTCACAGGGTCTGTGGGTGTCGGCAGGCTGATCCAGAAAGCCGCTGCCGAAAACGTCGTGCCCGTCACGCTGGAACTGGGCGGCAAGTCACCGCAGGTGGTGTTCGAGGACGCGGATATCGACGACGCGCTGCCTTTTCTGGTGAATGCGGGCATCCAGAATGCCGGGCAGACCTGTTCCGCGTCGTCGCGTATTCTGGTGCAGAGCCGTCGCTTTGCAGAGGTGCGCGACCGGATGGCAGACCGCTACGGATCGCTTCGGGTCGGTCCGGCGCTGTCCGATCCCGATGTCGGGCCGCTGGTGTCGCAGCGACAAAAGGAGATCGTGCAAGGATTCCTTGCGCGGGGGGCAGACCTCGACACCGTCGCCGAGGGGCGCATCGACACGGGCGCGCCGCAAGGCGGGGCCTATTTGGCTCCGCGACTTCTTGCTGGCGCGGGGCCCGATCATCCGCTTGCACGGGACGAGATTTTTGGACCCGTTCAGGTCCTGATCCCCTTCACCGACGAGGCAGAGGCCATCGCGATCGCGAACGGCACCGACTATGGCCTTGTGGCGTCGTGCTGGACAGCGAACGGGGCACGGCAGTTCCGGATGGCCAAGGCGCTTCGGGCGGGACAGGTGTTTTTGAACAACTACGGTGCGGGGGGCGGTGTCGAACTGCCATTCGGCGGGCGCGGATTGTCCGGTCATGGCCGCGAAAAGGGGTTCGAGGCGCTTTACGGTTTCTCGGTCCTCAAGACCGTCGCCGCACGTCATGGTTAAAGCGCAAGCTGTAAACCGGCGTGGGCCATGGTGGGCCACGTCAGGTCAGTGGCCGCTTGTTTGAAAGTCGTCACAAAACTGTAGTCTTGAATTGCTAGCTGGGGTGAAACGTAAATCGCTTCAGGAGACAATCGAGATGAAAAGCACTTACCGGGTAGCATTTGCCGCCGCCGCGACCGCTGCACTTTTCGCAGGCCAAGCATCCGCGCAATCGGTAAGCGAGGTTTGTCCTTCTCCGTTGCGCATGGCCGATACCGGCATTGAAGGCATGGGTGATCTGACCGAAGCCTTTGGGCCTTTCGCCGAAACCTTCGAAGAACTGACTGGCGTCGAGCTGGCGCTTTATTCACTGTCGAACCGGACGGCAGCGGGCACCGCCCTGCAATTCGATGAGGTCGAGTTCGTCTTTGCCGGACCGTCGGAATTCGTCCTGTTCCAGCAACTGGCCGAGATGGACATCCTGTTCTCGGTCGTGCGTCCCAACTACGGGTCGAGCTTTGTCGTCAAGGCCGACAGCGATATCCAGACGCTGGCCGATCTGGCCGGCAAGCGGGTCGCGCTCAAGGATGTGGGTTCGACCTCGGGTCATATCTTCCCGATGATGCTGATGGCGCAGGCCGGTCTTGACCCCGAAAGCGACGCCGAGATCATCATGGCAGGCGATGCCCGTATTCAGGTCCTGATCAACGACGACGTCGACGCCATGGGCGGCGGCAACAAGGATTGGGACGCCGTGCGCGAACAGGATCCCGACACCGAATATCGCCTGCTGGCCCAGACCGATACCTTGCCCGGTGACCCGGTCGTCATGCGCGCCACGCTGCCGCAGGAATGCCGCGATGCGCTGCGGACCACGCTGTCCGAACATTCCGACGTGCTGTGGGACAGCCTGACCGCGACCGACCGGAACGCCGACAAGTTCATCGAACGTGATGCCTACATGTCCTTCGAGACCGATCCGGCCATCTACGACATCGTGCGCGAAGCCTACACCGTCGCTGGCATCCCGCTGGACGACTGATCACGCACGCTGGCGATCCGGGGCGGCCATCCGTAAGGATTGGCCGCCTTTCGCCATTAAAGCCGTCCCCCTTGCAGGAGCCCAGACATGACCCCAGCCATCGCCGCAAAGGACCTGTGTGTCAGCTACGGCAAGCTTGACGTCTTGCGCGGCGTGTCTTTCGACATGGCCGAAGGTCAGGGCGTTGTGCTGCTTGGGGCGAACGGGTGCGGGAAGTCCACGCTGATGCGTAGTCTGAACGGGTTGGAAAAGCTGACATCCGGGACGATCCATATTCATGATGAGCAGCTCTCGACGGCCCGTGGACGCCAGCTGCGACAGATCCGGCGCGGCATGGGCTATGTCTTTCAGCAGTTCAACCTTGTCCCGCAGTTGAACGCATTTCAGAATGTGCTTTTGGGGGCCATGGGGCGGCACAGTATGGGTCTGTTGTCCTGCCTGAGCCTGACAGCCCCGGCGCAGGAGCGTGAAGGCGCCCTTCATTGCCTTGAGCGTGTCGGAATGGCCGACCGTGCCTTGCATCGCCCTTCAGAGCTGTCCGGCGGCCAGCAGCAGCGCGTCGCCATCGCCCGGATGCTGATGCAGGCCCCCCGCGTCGTCGTCGCGGACGAACCGATCGCCAGTCTGGACCCCAAGGCCGGGCGCGAAGTGCTGGACCTGTTGTGGCGGATCGTCAGGGAAGAAGGACTGACCATGTTGTGCACACTGCACCACCTCGAACTGGCCCAGGAATACGCAGACCGCATCCTTGGCATGAAGGCCGGACAGATCGAGATTGATGCCGCCATTGCCGACACGCAGACGGACCAGTTGAACGCCCTCTACACGGGCATGACCCGCGTGGACGCCAAACCGACGGAGGTCGCCGCATGAGCGACAACACCAACCTTCCGCCGCGCTTCCGCGCGCCCTCGGCCCTGTCTTGGGTCGTGCTTGTGGGCTTTGCCGCTTTCTTCATTCAGGGGATGATCGCGTCGGACATTTCGGTCGACCGGCTGGTCCGCGGGGCAAGCAATCTGGTGCGCTTCGTCGGTCAGGCCGTGCCCCCCGATTTCTCGCGTATGCCCAATATTGCGGATGCGATGCTTGAAACAATGAACATCGCTGTCGTGGGCGTCACCTTCGGTTGCCTGTTCTCGGTGCCTCTGGCCCTGCTTGCGGCACGCAACACCGCCCCGAACGGGGTGGTCCGGACACTGGCGCGTTTCGTGATCTCGGTGGCGCGGACGATCCCCGACCTGATCTGGGCGCTGATCTTCGTCGTCACCGTCGGGCTGGGTCCGCTGGCGGGAATCCTTGCCATCATCATGGACACGATCGGTTTTGCGGCGCGGTTCTATTCCGAACGCTTCGAAGAGGTCCAGAAGGGCCCCTCCGAGGCCCTGACCGCAACCGGTGGCGGGCGCCTGTCGGTCATTTTCGGTGCGATCCTGCCTGAAAGCTTTGCCTCGATGACAGCGACCTCGCTGTTCAGCGTGGAAAAGGCGATCCGCTCTGCCGTCACGCTGGGGCTGGTCGGCGCAGGCGGGATCGGTGTGGAATTATCCACTGCGATGCGTCTTTTCCGCTACGATCAGGCCGCCGCCATCATCCTTGTCATCCTCGTGGTGGTCGTCGCCTTCGAGCAGCTGTCCACAAGCATCCGGAAGCGGATTATCTGACAGGTTGCACGAGAGTGTTCTTGAAAGATCTCAAGCCCAGATATGACGCAAAGACGAAAGCGATGTCGTCGCCCCAAGCTGGCGATTTCGTTTGGTATCCGCGCTGGAATTGATCATATAGAGCCATGCTGTCCACATCCCTGAAGTCCTTTGCACATCACGTCCGATACTTCCCCCTGTGGTCGGTGTTGACTGCCGTTCGCTGGCGTTCCTTTGACCTGCGATCACGTGGTCTGGGGACGACATTTGCAGCGGTCATGCGGTGGTTTCCGCCAGCGCGGGCGCGATTTGACCGCGAGGCCAGACGGGTTTTCCCGGACATGACCCGCCGTGACCGCGCAAAGCTTGGTCAGGACATGGGGCGGCACATGGGGCGGACCCTTTTCGAAATCTATCACGACGCCGAATTTCAGACTCAACATCACAAATTCAGGATTGCAGGATCCGGTCTTGATGCGCTGAAAGATGCGCAGGCCGCTGGCAAGGGGGCGATCATCGTCTCGGGCCATTTCGGGCAATGGGAAGCCATACGCGCCGCGATCAAGATGCATGGCCTTGAAAGCGGAGCCGTGTATCGTCCGCAAAAGAACCGGCACTACGAACGGCGCATCCGGGCCGGGATCGAGGCGGGCGGCATGCCAATTCTGGCGACCGGTCGCGTGGGCACAAGGGCTCTGGTGCGCCATCTTCGGACGGGTGGCATTATTTCCATCCTGCTGGACGAGAAATACGCAGAAGGGGTGCCGCTTCCGTTTCTGGGACATGACGCCCTGACCTCTTTGTCGGCAGCACAGCTTGCCCTCAAATACGATCTGCCCATGATCCCCGCCTACGGAGTCCGCGTGGAAGACGGAAACGCCTTTCGCGTCGATTTCGAAGCCCCGATCCCCCATACCGACAGCATCACGATGACCCGCGCGTTCAACGACAGTCTGTCAGCCCGGATCATGGCGAATCCGGATCAGTGGTACTGGATGTTGCGCCGCTGGGGCGGTCAGTAACCGGAACCCCTGACGTTCAAACCTTTCCACTTGCGGAAAGCATCACCGCGATCGGGCGGGTCATCTTTATTTCCGACAGAACCAGCACAAGGCTTGCCGTCATCGGCACCGCAAGCAGCGCGCCGGGCAGGCCCCACAATGCGCTCCAGCACACGAGCGCCAGAAGGACCACGAAGGGGCTGAGGTTGAAGGCCCGTCCCATCATCTTCGGTTCGACATAGGCGCCCACGAAGACCTGTGCCGCGGTCAGGGACACAAGCACCACCCCCGCCATCCAGAGCGTGCCGAACTGCGCGAGGCTGAGAAGCACGGGAAAGATCACGCCGACCAGCGATCCGAAATATGGGATGTAGTTGAGGAACGCGATCAGGACCGCCCAGAACAGCGCGAATTCGATCCCCAGCAGCACCATGATCCCGAAAGACATGAGGCCAAGCATGGCGTTGATGACGGTCTTCACGAAAAGATACTGGCCGATGCGTTCGTTGATCCTTGACAAGAGTGACAAGGCCTTCTGCCCTGCGTCCTCTCCTCCCATCGCGATGATGACCTTGCTGGCCATCGCACCGCGTTCCGCCATCAGGAAGCTGGCATAGAGAACAACGAGAAAGAGCGTGACCCCGAACCCCCTCAGCGACAGCAGTGCGGGGGTCACCCAAGAACGAACATCAATCTGGTCAAGCGTGACGCGGCGCAGGTTTTCCCAGGTCGGCTCGTCCTCGATACCCAGAAGACTTGCTCTGAGGGTGATGAGCGCATCGAGATTGGATTCGTAGCTGGGCAGTGCGGCCAGCACCTGCCCCAGATTGTTGATGACAAGGACGAACAGCAGACCCATGCCGATCGTGAAGAAGATCAGGATGAGAGTGTGCAGGGCCCAGTCCGGTAGCCGGCCCACGACCGGCATCCGCCTCATTGTCGCAGCCGCCGTCAGCAGCACGTAGACAGAGATGACCGCCGCCAGAACCGGCAACAGCACCGGCCGTCCGATCCACAACAGCCAACCAAGCATCAAGGTCAGTGCAATGGCGTAGGTCGTATTCTGCATTTTCGTTTTGACGTCCAAGGGCATTGCGACCTCTGGCCTTTCTCAAGCATCTGTCACCGCCCAGTCAACGCGTCCGGGGTCCGCTGCGCAAGCTATGAAAGCGCAGACCACGCAGCGCAGGACACACAATCGCAAGACCGCTTCACATTGCAGGCTGCCACTTTGTTTTGCGCGCCGGTAGCTGAACTGCATCAATCCTGACGTTTGTGATTGGCTTCAACCAGATGACAGTCGAAAAAAGCGAGAACCTTTCGTTTGCCGCGTGCCTCTGTTGATCCTTGTGTTATTTCAACACTATGGACATCGTACTGGTTACCACTCTCATTGCGTCGCTTTTTCTCATCATCGGTCTCGCCGAACCGTTGGCCGCCCGATTGCGTTTGCCCTACACGGTGATCCTCGCGGTCATCGGCATCCTGCTTGGTGTGGGTGCGATCTTCTTTCTGCGAACCGACTTCACCAATGCGTTGAATCCGGTGGCCGAGGCGATCCTCGGGATTCCGATACGCTCGAACGTGTTCCTCTACGTCTTTCTGCCGACGCTTCTGTTTCAGGCGACGCTTGGCATGAATTTGCGGCGGATGCTGGACGACTGGGTGCCGATCCTCGTTCTTGCCGTTGTGGCGGTGGTCGTGGCCACGTTCAGTGTGGGCTACGCGTTGTCCTGGGTCAGTGCGCTGCCCTTGGCAGCCTGTCTGCTGATCGGTGCCATCGTCTCGACGACAGACCCTTCGGCCGTCGTCACGATCTTCCGGTCGATTTCGGCGCCGCGCCGTCTTGCCCGGATCATCGAGGGTGAAAGCCTGTTGAACGACGCGGCGGCCATCGCCCTTTTCGGACTGTTCATGGGCTTTGTGATGCTGGGCCTGCCAGATCCCGACCTTGGAGAGGCGCTGGCCCGCTTTCCGGTCCTGATTGCGGGCGGTGCATTCATCGGGTGGCTGGCGGCACGGGTCGCGGTCTGGGTCATGTCCCTGTTCAAAAGCCACGAACTCGCGCAGATTTCGATCTCGGTGTCGCTGCCGTATCTTGCCTATATCGGGGCCGAGCAAAGCATCGGTGCATCGGGGGTCATCGCCGTGGTTGCCGCAGGTCTGACACTGAACCTGACCGGACCCGGGCGCTTGCCGCCCCAGGCGTGGACCAACCTGCGCGAATTGTGGGAGGTGCTGGCGCATTGGGCCGGGGCGCTGATCTTTATCTTGGCGGCGTTCCTGATCCCGCGCCTGCTGGAAGAGGTCCGGGTCACGGACTTCCTGCTGGTGGGCGTGGTGATCCTTGCCGCCATCGCTGCAAGGGTGGTGATCCTGTTCGGACTGTTGCCGCTGCTGACGGTCCTGCGCGTCTCGCCCGCCGTGGAACGGCCCTACCGGGTCGCGATCCTCTGGGGTGGTTTGCGGGGCGCGGTTACCCTGGCGCTGGCACTTGCGGTCACCGAAAGCTTCCGGGTGCCGAACGACATACAGCGCATCGTCGGCATTCTCGCCACCGGCTTCACCCTGTTCACGCTGATCGTGCAGGGGACGACCCTGCGGTGGGTCATCGGGCGGCTGGGACTGGACCAGTTGTCGCCCATAGATCAGGCGCTGTCGCGCCAGGTTGTCGCCGTGGCCCTGCAGACGGTGCGCGAGGATGTCGCCCGCACGACTGAAAACTACGATCTGAGCCATGACATCGTGCGGTCCGAGGCGAAACGCTTCGGGGATCGGTTGGACGAGGCGGTCAAGACTGCCGAAGACAGCTCTGATATTCTTGACCGCGACCGGGTGACGCTGGGCCTGATCGCGCTGGCGGGTCACGAGCGTGACACGATTTTGGCGCGCGTGCGCGAGAGAACGATTTCAGCGCGGATGGCGGAACAGGTCCTGTCGAATGCAGACCGTCTGATCGAGGGTGCGCGCACCGCTGGACGCAGTGGCTACCAGCGTGATGCACGCCGCACCGTGGCCTACGGGCGCACGTTTCGCGTGGCGGTTTTCCTGAACAACAGGCTTCATGTGTCGGGGGTGCTAGCCCGGATGACGGCGGACCGGTTCGAACTGCTGTTGTCCCAACGGCTTGTGCTGCGGGATCTGGGCTCGTTCATCGACGGTCGTATCCGCCGGATTCACGGCAGGCGGCTGGCCGATCTTCTTCGCGAACTCTTGTCCCGCCGGATCGACGCGGTCGAGACTGCGCTAGAAGGGCTGCGCCTGCAGTATCCAGGCTACGCCGAAGAACTGGAGCGCCGGTTCATCCGCCGGACGGCATTGCGGCTCGAAGAACGTGAATACGCCGTCATGCGCGAGGACGGTCTGATCGGCGCAGAGGTCCATACCAAACTTCTGGAAGATCTGTCCGCGCGACGTGCCGCCGCAGAGGACCGGCCCCATCTGGACATCGCGCTGCAGCGGATCGAGCTGGTGCGGCAATTCCCGCTGTTCAAAGGTCTGAAAGACACAAGCCTCAAGCGGCTGGGACGTGCCTTTCAGACACGCTATGTCAACGCAGGCGATGTCATCATCAGCAAGGATAGCCCGGCCAAAAGCGTGTTCTTCATCGCGTCCGGTGCGGTCGAACTTGAAACCGCCGGTCAGACCTGGCGACTTGGTCGCGGGGAAATGTTCGGTCAGATTGCAATTCTCATGAACCGGCCCCGCCGCAACGAGGTGCGCGCAATCGCCCCGTCCACCTTGCTTGTTCTCGACGAAGAACGGTTCCGGCGTCTGCTTGACCGAAGCTCTGCCGTGCGGGACGCCGTCGAGGCAAGTGCCAAAAAACGCGGCATCTCGCCCGAAAGCCTGCAGTCGTCGGAACAGGAAGGCACCACGGCCTAGACCGGTCAGGCTGCGGCCGCATGACGGGGTGTCGCGTGGCCCTGGATCACTGCTTTTCTTCCGATGTGATCGTCGGGATTTCGGTGCGTTCTTCTTCCGGGGCGCCGCACAGCAATTCGACCGCGCGGTCGGCGGCATCCTGAAAGGGCTCCAGCACAAGGTCGGCACCGGACCCGAACAGTTCTTCAGTGTCGCGGGGGTGATGCGATGCGACGGCGATCCTGCCACGGAATCCGGAGGTGCGGGTCAGTTGGATCAGTGTTGTGCGCGTATCCTCGTGGCTCAGCCCCGTGGGGTGAAGAGGCACGGTAGAAACGATCCATTCCGCATGCGTCAGCGGCAGTTCGGCCACGAACTCGGGGTCGGTTGCATCTCCGAACTCGGTCGCGAGACCAAGCTCGCGCCAGCGCTTGATGGAGAGCGGGTTGAAGTCGACCCCCAGCACCTTGATACCGCGTTTTTGCAGACGCAGCCCGATGGCGGTGCCGAACCGCCCCAAACCGAAGATGATAACAGTATGTCCGTCGTCACGGTGCAGGGCTGCCTCGGAGGCTTCGCGCGGGGTGCCCCTGCGCTCGAAGACGCCCAGAAAGGGCTCGAACGCCGCGTAAAGGTGGTGCGAATAGGTAATCATGTAGGTCGAGGCCGCAATCGTGACGAGGCCGACCATCGTGACAAGGCCAAGGGCGTCTTCCTGAACATGCCCCAGCGACACCCCCATGGCCACGAAAATCAGTGAGAATTCGCTGATCTGCGCCACTGTCAGACCCGCAAGAAAGCCCGTGCGTTTGCGGTAGCCCAAGGCTCCCATGATCACGAGCACGATCAAGGGGTTTCCGATCAGAACGAAGAGCGAGAAGATGATCGCACCCGTCACATGGGTTCCCAGAAGTGACAGGTCGAGAGTAGAGCCAAGTGCAATGAAGAAGAACAACAGCAGGAAGTCACGCAGCGGCTCAAGGCGGGCCGCAATCGTCTCGCGGTAGGGTGTCGAGGCAAGTGCGACGCCTGCAAGCAGCCCCCCGACTTCCTTGCCCAGCCCAACGATATCGCCTGCCGCTGCGAACATCGCGGCCATGGCGATGGCAAAGATCACCAGAAGCTCGGGCGCCCGGGCCAGACGCTCGGTCAGCGGGTTGGCGACATAGCGCACGAACAGGACGACAAGTGCCACCATCGCGACGCCAGAGGTCAGGACCATCGTCACCGACCCGCCGCCATGTCCGCCGTCGCCCCCGGCGCCGATGCCGACGGCAGACAGCACGATCATCGCAAGGACCACGACAAGATCCTGCACGATCAGAAAGCCAAGTGCGATCTGGCCGTGAAGGCTGTCGATCTCGCGCTTGTCTGACAAGAGTTTCACGATGATGATCGTCGACGAAAACGTCAGCGCGACCGCCACGTAAAGGCTGGTGATCGCCCCAAGTCCAAGGGCCAGACCGATCAGGTATCCGAAGATCGACGTAAAGGCGACCTGGCCAAGTCCGGTCAGAAGCGACACGGCCCCAAGCGAGCGGATAAGCTTTACATCAAGCTTGATGCCCACAAGGAAAAGCAGCACAGCGATGCCAAGTTCGGACAGAAGGCTGATCTGTTCGTCCGACCGCACTTGGTCAAGAGCAGAGGGACCGGCGATCAGGCCGACCGCGATGAAACTGACGATAAGCGGCTGGCGCAGGATGATCCCGAAAAAGCCGACCACCGCTGCCATGACCAGAAGCGCGGCAATTTCCACGAAAGGTGATTGAACAACGAGTTCCAGCAATTTTTCTGCCCTGTTTATCTTTTTTTGCTGCCTTGTCCGGGCTGACCCCGACCGCTGTGCCTGCCCTTGCGGATGTCGCTCACGCCGATCTTTCCGTCATTGATCCAACGCAAAATGTCACATGAAAGCGTCCGGCCTCACCCAAAACCTGTCGAAGATCAGGACGGCGCCAGGGGCGGTGCAGTCGTTTAACCCGGTGCAGGGGAGAGTGGCATCGGAACCGGCAGGGTAATCACATGGCGCTCCAGCCCTTCGAACCCCTGTCGCCAGACAGAAATCATCGCCACCAGCGTTGATGAACGTTGCGGATATCCGGCGGAAACAACTGCATCAAGCTTATAGGTGACCGGACAGCCGCGTGAGTCAGGGATACTTTGGTCGACATGAAGGGTTTGTGCCGCGGCGTCGGGGGCCTGCAGCGTCAACCGAAAGCCCCTCAGGATGGATCTCTGGCTGATAGCAATAGTCCGGTCCGCCGGGTGCCGCGAAGTCTTCCAACAGCAGGGAAAAGGTGCCCCAGGGGGCAGCGGTTGGATCGTCCGGGTGGGGGATGTCGATCCGGGTCAGATCGGTTGCGTCATGGACCTGTCCGACGCCTGACGCGTAGAGCACCGTAGCGGGGACGCGAATGTTCAGATCACGCAGCAACGGCTCTGCCGATTGCCTTGCGCTTTGACGTGTCTCGGCAAGTGCTGCATAGGGCGTGGCCTCGACCTCGGCCATCGCTTGTTCGCCTTCGCCGGCCCGAAAGGGTGTTCCCGAAACCCAGGCGTCCCGGTCCAGATCGACAACGAAGATATTCGCGTAGGGAAGGCCCGATCCGCGCTGTAATCCAAAGGTCTCGTAGGCAAAATATCGCCCGTCATCGGAAAATCCGATGATCTGGTCATGGGTGTACTGTCCCGCTTTGGAGTGACCGGCCAGAAGGGTCATGCAGACCGCAATGGCGAGGGCGGTCATCCAGCGAACCGGGCTGCGCCCTTTATGTGTAGGCTCCGGTGCAGTGTTTGACATGGTGATCACCACGTTGCTTTGGGCGGCTCTAAAATCGTTCGGGGTTGCATGGGGTCAAGGCAACAGGATGGCTTGCTCAGCCGGGTTGATCGGCGTTTGCCACAGGCAGGCTCTTGGGCATCACGTGCAATCTCGGTCAGCAATAGCCCGGAAAACCGGGCTCGTCAGGCAGGGTGAAACGGGCCTCGACATCTCCGCCGCGTGCCGTCTCGGCGTTGATGTGAACGACGCCGTTGTCGACCCTGATCGCAGGTTCTGCGGAGTTCGAGGGCATGATATCCCCGCTGAAATAGTTACTGTCGGGATCTGTCGCGACGCTGACGCTCTGGACTGGGGGGCGGTCCCCGTCACGATCGAGTTGCGTCCCATAGACGATGACATCACCGCTTTCATCGTAGGCCGCAACGCGAATGCTGAGCGTCGTTCCGTCAGCATGTCCATCCCGGGGAGCGCACCAATACGCAAGAGTCAGATCATAGGATTGGTCACCAAAGGTCATTTCGCCGATGGTATCAGGTGCCCCGGACGGATCTTGCGCTGCCCCGGTTTCCTGAGCGCTGCCAACGGTGGCGAAGCTTGCGAAAGCCCCCAACGCCACAGCGGCGAATGATTTGCGCTGGCAATATGCCAGTGAGGAAAAATATTTCGTCATCGTCAGCCTCTTGAGTTTGGTGAAGGGGTGCTTTCGGTAAACTTCAATGTGTAATACAATAGGAAGCTACAGTAATTATTGCAATTTATCCAGTCCGATGCCGGGCTTGGCGGGGGTGCCTGCCTCGCAAGATCGAAAATGAAACAGGCCGTGTGCCGCGTGGCGACGGATCGAACCACCTTGGCAAGGCGCAGGGTGCAGGCAGGTTGGTCAGTCCAGATAGATCCGCAAAGCGGCTTCGGTTCCGTCGCGCCAGATCAGGGTCAGCCACTGTTCGAAGGCAGCGGCGAAGGTCGCATTCTGTGCCAGAGCGCCGTAGATGTGGCGCTGTTCCAGCCATGCGGCTGGGCGGTCTCTGGCGGCTTGCGCCGCAGATTGCAGACCAGTCCACTGCGGATCGTTCGGCGCGATCACGCTGCCGTCTTCGCGGGTGCCTTCACACATCCGCGCCCAGAGCGCTTCGACCAGCGCCAGACCCGAAACGGGCTTGTTCGCCTTCAGCGCATCCCGCACGACAGGCAGTAGAAATCCGGTATGGCGCGACGACCCGTCAAAGGCGACCCGGCGCACGGTGTCACGGATTTCGGGGTTTGCGAACCGCTGGTCGATCAGATCGACGTAGGCTTCCGGCGTCATGCCCGGCACGGCGGCGACGTGGGGGACGATTTCCTTTAGTTCGACCTTGCGGAACAGACCGTGGATCAACGGGTGGCTCATGCAGGCGTCAATCGTCTCGACACCCAGCAACTCACCGGCGTTGGCGATGATCTGATGGCCTGCATTCAGACAGCGCAGTTTCATTGCCTCGTAGACATGCACATCGTCGGTGATCGTCACACCCAGATCCTCCCACGGGGGGCGACCGGCGCAGAAGCGGTCCTCGATCACCCATTGGCGAAAGTTTTCGTGGGTCACGGGCACGGCGTCGGCGACACCGAAGTCACGGGCAAGCGCCAGTTCCGACGGGCCTGTTGCAGGCACGATGCAATCGACCATCGCGTTCGGGAACGTGCTGTTGCTGTCGATCCAAGCGGCCAGTTCAGGATCGGACAGCCGGGCAAGGCCGGTGACCGTCTGACGCAGGATGTCGCCGTTCCCTTGCAGGTTGTCGCAGGACTGGCTGGTGAATGGCCCAAGTGCGGCGTCACGCCGTGCGCGCAGGGCTGCCACCATCGCGCCGAAGGCGGTGCGCGGTGTGTCGGGGTGGGCGGCGTCATGCACCATGTCGGCGTGGTCTGCGTCGAATGTGCCATCGCCTGCCTGATAGTATCCGCCTTCGGTTACCGTAAGCGATACGATGCGGATCGCCGGGTCCGTCATCGCATCGATCAGGGCTGCATTGTTTTCTTCGACAGGAATGAAATTGATCATGGACCCCGTCACCTCGGCTGACTTGCCAGCGGGGTGAAGTTCGATCAGCGTCGTCAGACAGTCCTGTGCCAGAATCTTGTCACGGGCAGCCGCATCCCCGGGGCGAACGCCAGCGCCGATGATCGCCCAGTCATGCGCCTTTCCGGCGTCCATCAGCCGGTGCAGATACCAGGCCTGATGGGCGCGGTGAAAATTGCCCAGACCGATGTGAACGATCCCCGGCGACAGATCGCTGCGGGCGTAGGATGGAACGCGAACGTCGCCGGGTAGATCGGTCAGTGTCGCGAGTGAAAGGGGGGTGGCCATGCGGTGTCTTTCGTTCGGAGCGTATGAGAATGTAGCCGGCTGGTCAGCTCATCCACTGGCCGCCGTCAACATTATAGGTCTGCGAGACGATGTAGTCGGCATCGCTGGAAGCAAGGAAGACCGCCATGCCCGTCAGGTCGGAAGGCACGGCGAAGCGACCGGCGGGGACGCCTGCCGCGACCTCGGCTTTCTTCTGGCCCAACGGCTTGTCTTCAAGCCTGGCGAACATGGAATCCACATGGTCCCAATGGTCGCCATCCACGACGCCGGGGGCGATGGCGTTCACGTTGATGCCATGCCGGATCAGGTTCAGCCCTGCGGATTGCGTCATCGAGATGACGGCAGCCTTGGTCGAACAGTAAACCAGCACCAGCGCCTCACCGCGACGACCGGCCTGCGACGCCATGTTGATGATCTTGCCGCCGTGGCCCTGCGCGATCATTTGCTTTGCCGCAGCCTGCATGGTGAACAGCGTCCCGGCCACATTCACGGCATAAAGCCTGTCGTAAGAGGCCCGCGTGATGTCGACCGTTTCGGCGGCGTCGAAAAGGGCGGCATTGTTGATCAGGATGTCAAGCTTGCCTGCCTTGTCCACGACCGCCGCCATCGCCGTATCGATGCTGGCCTGATCGGTCACGTCCAGATGAACGGCATAGGCCCGGTCGCCCAGTTCGGCAGCCGTTGCCTGCGCGGCCTCAAGGTTGATATCGGCGATGGCGACCGTGGCGCCTTCGGCGATGTAGCGTTCGGCAAAGCCGCGGCCGATGCCACGGGCCGACCCGGTGATCAGCGCGGAACTGCCTGTCAGGCGTGTCATACGATGCGGTGTCCCTTGTCATCGAAGCGGTGAATGTTCTCGGCCTGCGGTTCGAGGTGGATCGTGTCCCCGTGCGTCAGACTGACTTCGCCGCCGGCGCGCACGGTCATGGGTTCGGCCATGTCGTCGATGTGGACGTGAAAGAAGGTGTCCGACCCCAGATGTTCCGCGACGCCGACGCGACCCGTAAAGGTGCCCTCGCTGTCGACGACATCCAGATGTTCGGGCCTGATTCCGATCGTATGGGCATCAAGCGCCGCAGCGCGCGCACCGGTCATCAGGTTCATCTTGGGGCTGCCGATAAAGCCCGCGACGAAGGTGTTGCGCGGTGCTCGGTACAATTCGAGAGGCGATCCCACCTGTTCGATATGTCCCGCGCGCAGCACGACGATCTTGTCGGCCATCGTCATCGCTTCGACCTGATCGTGCGTCACGTAGACCATCGTGGTTTCAAGCTTGTTGTGAAGCTCCGAGATTTCCATCCGCATGCCGACACGCAGCGCGGCGTCGAGGTTGGACAGGGGTTCGTCGAACAGGAACGCCGCCGGTTCGCGCACGATGGCGCGCCCGATTGCGACCCGTTGCCTTTGGCCACCGGACAGCTGGCCGGGGCGGCGGTCGAGGTAGTCGGTCAGGTTCAGCGCGTCGGCGGCCTTCTTGATACGGCGGTCCTGTTCGGCCTGATCCATGCCTGCCATCTTCATCGGGAAGGCGATGTTCTTGCGCACCGACATATGCGGATAAAGGGCGTAGCTTTGAAACACCATGGCCAGACCGCGCTTGGCGGGTGGCAGGTCTGTGGCGGGTTTTCCGTCGATGCGGATTTCACCGCCCGAGACGTCTTCGAGCCCCGCGATCAGCCGCAGAAGCGTGGACTTGCCGCAGCCGGACGGGCCGACGAAGACCACGAATTCGCCGTCCTCGATGGTCAGGTCCAGCGGGGGAATGACTTCGACGTCGCCGAATTTCTTTTGCACTTTCTCAAGCGTGATACGTCCCATGAGAGATGCTCCCTATTTCACGGCGCCGAAGGTCAGACCCCGGACAAGTTGTTTCTGGCTGAACCACCCAAGGATGAGGATCGGCGCGATCGCCATCATCGAGGCGGCGGACAGCTTGGCGTAGAACAGACCTTCGGGGCTGGAATAGCTGGCGATGAATTTCGTCAGCGGCGCCGCCGAGACGGTGGTCAGCAGGATCGTCCAGAAGGCTTCGTTCCACGCGAGGATTATGTTGAGAAGGATGGTCGATGCGATGCCCGGAATGGCCATCGGCGTCAGCACATAGATGATCTCGTTTCTGAGGTTTGCCCCGTCCATGCGGGCGGCTTCGAGGATCTCGCCGGGGATTTCCTTGAAGTAGGTGTAAAGCATCCAGACGATGATCGGCAGGTTGATCAACATCAGCACCACGATCAACAGGATGCGGCTGTCCATCACGCCAAGCCATTTCGCCAGCAGGACCAGCGGATAGAGCACGCCGACGGCGGGCAGCATCTTGGTGGACAGCATCCACAACAGCACGTCCTTGGTGCGCCTGCCCGGCACGAAGGCCATCGCCCATGCAGCGGGCACCGCGATCAGGATGCCCAGAAAAGTCGACCCAAGTGCTATGACGATCGAATTGGTCAGCGCCAGCGGGTAGTTCGACCGCTCCTGCACCGCCCTGTAGTTCTCGATCGTCCAGTCGAACAGGAACCAGACGGGCGGATCCGCGATGGCCACGGACTCGGATTTGAAGGACGTCAGGAAGGTCCAGAGGATCGGAAAGAAGATCAGCAGGCCAAAGAACCAAGCCAGCCCGGTCCACATCAGCTTTTTCCGTGTCGATACAGCGCGTGCCATGTCCGTGCCTCCCTTATGCGTCGAGGTTCTTGCCGACGATCCGCATCAGGAAGATCGCGACGATGTTGGCGAGAATGACGGCGATGATGCCACCGGCCGAACCCAGACCGATGTTCTGGCTGTTCAGCACCCGTTCGTAGACTAGATAGGTCAGCGTCCGCGTGCCGAAGGCGCCGCTTGTCGTCACGAAGATCTCCGCGAAGATCGACAAAAGAAAGATGGTCTGGATCAGGATCACGACGGTGATGGCGCGGGCCAGATGCGGCAGGATGATATACCGAAAGCGGCTCAGGGGCGGTGCGCCGTCCATTTCGGCGGCCTCCAACTGGTCGCTGTCCAGCGATTGCACGGCGGTCAGCAGGATCAGCGTGGCAAAGGGCAGCCATTGCCACGCGACGATCACGATGATCGAAAACAGCGACGATTGACTAAGGAAGTCGTAGGGCTGCATCCCCAACGCTTCGGCGGCATAGGAAAACAGCCCGTTGTCCACGTTGAAGAACATGTTCTTCCAGACCAGCGCGGATACGGTCGGCATGACGAAGAATGGCGCGATGACAAGAATCCGCACGATGCCCTGCCCGAAGATCGGCTGGTCCAGAAGCAGCGCCAGAAGCACTCCTCCGATGATGGTGATGCACAGGATGCCGCCCACCATTTGGAACGTTGTTCCCAGTGCCCGCAGGAACGAGCTCGAGGTCAAAAATGACTCGTAGTTGCCGAAGCCGATCCACGGCTCGAAGATGTTCCGCATCGGAAGATATTGCGAGAAGCTGAAGTAAAGCGTCATTAAGAGCGGCACCAGCATCCACACCAGCAGCACGAAGACTGCGGGTGCGATCATCCATCGCGCGGCGGATCTTGAGTGCTGCGTCGCCATAACGGGCCTCCCAACCGTGATTGCATCAGTCAAACCGAAGTTTGCGAAAGCCGCAGTGCGGCTTGCGAAAAGTCCGATGTCGCAAGGGTGGCAAGGCGGGGTCTGATCCCCGCCTTGCGCAATGGGTGCGCCTAGTAGCCTGCGGCTTCCATTTCCTCGGTCGTCAGCTGCTGGGCGTTCGCCAGTGCTTCCTCTGCGGTTTGCTGACCGGCCAGAGCTGCCGAGAACTCCTGACCGACCTGCGTGCCGATGCCCTGGAATTCAGGGATCGCGACGAATTGGACGCCGGTATAGGGAACCGGATCGACCGCAGGGTCGTTCGGATCAGCCGAGTTGATGCTGTCCAGCGTCATCTGCGCGAAGGGGGCTGCGGCCAGATACTCTTCGTTCTCGTAGAGGGATGTGCGCGTGCCCGGAGGAACGTTGGCCCAGCCCTCGTTTTCTGCGACCAGTTCGGAGTATCCCTGACCTGTCGCCCAAGAGATGAAGGTCTTGGCGGCGTCGACCTCGTTCGAGGACGACGGGATCGCCAGCGACCAGGCCCAGAGCCAGTTACCGCGTTTGCCCAGACCGTTGTCGGGTGCCAGCGCGAAACCAACCTGATCCGCTACTTCGGAATCGTCAGGGTTGGTCACGAAGGATGCGGCGACCGTCGCGTCGATCCACATGCCGCAGTTGCCTTGCTGGAACAGGGTCAGGTTTTCGTTGAACCCGTTGTTGGCGGCACCGGCGGGCCCGGATTCTTCCATCATTTCCAGATAAAAGGTCAGTGTATCAGACCAGGCTTCGCTGTCGAACTGGGCGTTCCAGTCTTCGTCGAACCATCGCGCCCCGAACGAGTTCGACATGGCAGTCAGGAAGGCCATGTTCTCGCCCCAGCCCGCCTTGCCGCGGACGCAGATGCCGTTGATGTCGTTTTCGCGGTCGGTCATGGCGGCTGCGGCCTCGCGGATGAACTCCCACGTGGGTTCGTCGGGCATCTCCAGCCCGGCCTCTTCCATCAGGTCGGTGCGATACATGACCATCGAGGATTCGCCGTAGAAGGGCGCTGCATAGAGCTCGTCGTCCACGGTCAGGCCGCCTGCGATGGCGGGCAGCAGATCGCTTTCGTTCCAGTCCTCGGACATGCCGTCGGACAGGGACACCAGCCAGTCGTTCTGCGCCCAGATCGGAACTTCGTAGGTCCCGATCGTGATGACGTCGTACTGGCCACCGCCGGTCGAGATGTCGGTGGTCACGTTCTGCCGCAGGACGTTTTCTTCCAGCGTCACCCATTCAAGCTGAATGTCGGGATGCTGTTCGGTGAAGTCGTCGGTCAGACCCTGCATGCGGATCATGTCGCCGTTGTTCACGGTGGCGATGGTCAGTGTTGTGGACTGGGCCAGGGCTGCCCCGGCACTCAGGCCAAGCACGGCCACTGACGATGTCAGTGTGCTTTTAATATTCATGTGTTCCTCCCAAGGAAAGTTTACGCGTGTTAAATACTAGAAAAGATAAGGCCGTTCTGTCAAGCGTGAGCCGAAACCAATTACGCCGCAGTGCAGCGTATTCTGGTCAGGCAGAGGCTCTGATGGTGATTTCGCCATTGAAAAGTTGTAAAACCGCGTCATCCTGTGATTTTTCCGCGCGTATCTTTTGGGCCAGCCGTGCGACCGCACCATGTCCGATCCCGTCGACGTTCTGGGCGACCGTTGTCAGGGTGGGCGTCGTGAAGGGGCACAGGGGATAGCCGTCGTGCCCTGCGATTCGCAGGCCGCCCCTGCGCTGTGCCCCGGGTTCCAGCCCATGCTGTGCTGCGGCCCGCAGCGCGCCGATGGCGACCCTGTCGTTGACGCAGAGGATCGACCGGTCAACCATCTCGCCGCGGCTGAAGTAACCGTCCATCACCGCTAGACCGTGACTTTCGTAGAAGCCGTCGTCCCGCATCTGATCGACGCCGAGGACGACCGGTTCGTGACCCAGTTCCTCCATCCGTGCGATGTAGGCCCGTTCGCGCTCCAAAGCATTGAAGTTGACGCGGGGCATTGCCAGAAACACAGGAGGCTCTCCGACGCGGCAAAGGTAGTCCACGATGAGACCGGTGCTTTGCATGTGGTCAGTGCCGACGAAATCGACACCGGCCAGCGCTCGCGGGCGTGAATCCGCAAGGACGATGGGCAAACGGTCGCGCAGTCTTTCGTAAGCCCCCAGGTCGCTGCGATTGCCCAAAGGCACGACGATTGCCCCGTCCACATTCATCGACAGCAGCGTCGCGATCGCCCGCGCCTCGATGGCCGGGTCGGAATGCGAGCACTGGGCGATCACCGTAAACCCTGCGTCCATGGCGGCCCTTTCGATGGCCTCGAGAAGCGCCGAGAAGAATAGATCGTTCAGATAGGGGGTGATCACACCGATCATGCTGGTGGTTTTGCGGTTCATCCGGGTTGCAAAGAAATTGGGAACGTATTCGACCTGATCAAGGCCCTTCTTGATACGCTCTTGCGATGTTCGGCTGACCCTGTCGGGGTCCTGAAAATAACGGGACAGGGTCGGTCGCGAGACGCCGATCGTGCGCGAAAGGTCTTGCATCGTGTCGATGCGTGGCTTGCGATCCGGCGGGTTTTCCCGATCAGTCATGGCGAGGCTCCCGGCAAGGGTCGGTAAAATTTGCCTTAAATTTGTTTACATGTGGAAAAAACTAATTTCCACGGAAAGGTGGCCCTTTGCCCCATTTCCTTATGTCGCGGGTTTGGCGGCAGACCTTGTCTTCACATGCGGCTTCCGGCACCGTTCAGGCCGACGTGGTCCGGAAATAGGAAAGCCCCCATGCACGCTTTGTTTTTCGAAGTCCGTCCGCATCCTGGTCATCTGGATCACTATTTCGAACACGTGGATCGGCTGCGCCCGGTGCTTGCGCGGCACACAGGCATGATGTTTCTGGACCGCTATTCATCGTTGAATGCGCCCGACGTGCTGTTGTCGCACCAGCTTTGGGACAGTGAAAAGTCGATTGTCGCCTGGCGTGCTGACGCCGAACACCGCCGCTCGCAGGGGGCCGGGCGAAAGGTGCACTTTGCCGACTATCGCATCCGTGTGGGCGCAAGGGTTCTACAGTGGAAATCTGGCGAACGGGTCGCACCCGTCGACTGCCGGACGGCACCGGACGCGCCGCATGTGCTGGCGCTTTATGGCACAGAGCCTGTGTCTGCCGCAGGTTACGAAAGCTTCGAAAGCGTGAACCGCAGGGGGAATTTCATCTCGTTGATAACGGTGTTGGGGTCAGATGCCGCAGATGCGGCTTTTCAGACGCATATACAGGCGCCGGGGCTTGAGACCGCTGCAGTCTTCAGAATACGCCGCGACTATGGCCAGTTCGACCGGGCACAAGCTCCGCACTGAACAGGGTCCCGGGCAGTCGTCACACCAAAGCTTCGGCAGATCTGCGCGATGTCCGGCGCGTAACGGCCAGCCTGCGCATCAGGGCTGCTATGAAGATCGCAGTAAGGATCAAGACGATGGTTGCCGCGGGCGCACTGTCGAGGAAAAAGCTTGCGTAGGTGCCCACCATCATTCCGACAAGACAGACGATGACCGAGACGACGAGCATCTTGCCGAAGCTGCGGACGGTCAGGAAGGCAATCGCGCCCGGTGTGACCAACAAGGCGACCGCAAGGATAAGCCCCGTGGACGACAGCGTCGATACGATGGTCAGCGAAAGCGCGCACAGCAAGCCGTAATGCAGAAGGTCCGTCGAGAGGCCCGAGGCCTTGGCCTGCGCGGCATCGAAGGTGTGAAGCAGCAGATCTTTCCACTTCAGGATCAGCAGGCCGGTCACCAGGATCGCGATCAACCCCGATGTCCAGAGGTCGGCACTTCCCACGCCAAGCATGTTGCCGAACAGAATATGGTCAAGATGCGCGTTCGTGCGGATCGAGGTGTACATGATGATCCCGACCGCAAACATGCCCGAGAACACCACACCCATCACCGTGTCCTGCTTTACCCGGCTGTTGTGTGCCAGATAGCCGGTGGCTATCGCGCAGAACATGCCGGCTGCAAACGCCCCCACGATCAACGGCAGGCCCAGTATCCATGCCAGCACGATCCCCGGCAAAGTGGCGTGGCTTACCGCGTCACCCATCAAGGCCCAGCCCTTGAGCACCAGAAAGCAGGAAAGCAATGCCGCTGGTGGCGCGACCAGAATGCAGATGAAAAAGGCGTTCCGCATGAACGGAAACTGGAATGGCAGCAGCAGGGCATCCATCACGGCGACAGTTCCTTTGGCGTCGTGTCCGGCCCGGATCGGCCTTCAAGGGACTGCGCCGCCTTGCGCCGTGCCGCCAGGATTCCGTGTTTCGGTGCAAAGACGAAGGCCGCCAGGAAGACCAGCGTCTGCAGGGCAACGATGATCCCGCCGGTCGCACCGTCGAGAAAATAACTCGTGTAGGCCCCAAGGAAGCTTGTCACCGTTCCGATCAGCACGGACACGACGATCAGTCTCTGAAAGCGGTCGCACAGAAGGTAGGCGGTGGCACCGGGCGTTACCACCAGTGCGATGACAAGAAACGCCCCGACCGTGATCATCGCGGCGACGATGGCAGCCGACAAAAGAATGAAGAAAACGGCCTTCAGCAGATCGGGGCGCAGGCCGATGGTGCGTGCGTGGTTTTCGTCGAAGAACACGACCATAAGGTCACGCCATTTGGCCGTCAGAACGGCCAGACACACAAAGCCGATGATCGCCAGTTGCAACGTGTCGCCCGGGGTGATGGCAAGGATATTGCCCATGATGATCGTCTGGATCGACACCGACATCGGTGACAGCGAAATCATGAACAAGCCAAGTCCGAAGAAAGAGGTGAAGATGATCCCGATGATGACGTCTGCCTTGAGGCCCGAGCGCTCGGTCAGAAAGAGCATGGCACCGGCGGCCAATCCTCCCGCAAGAAAGGCCCCAAGCGCGAAAGGCAGGCCCAGCATGTAGGCTCCCGCGACCCCGGGCACCACCGAATGGCTGAGCGCGTCTCCGATCAGCGACCAGCCCTTGAGCATCAGGTAGCAGGACAGGAAGGCGCAGACGCCACCGACCAGTGACGACACCCATATCGCATTGAACATGTATCCGTAGGAGAACGGTTCCAGAAGGGTTCCGATCACGCTTTGCCACCTTTATCGTCTCGACCGTCCTGTGCGGCGTCAGACCCGCCGGCGAGGGGTGGTGTGCCGCGCTTCTCGCCGTATTGCACGAAGGGGCGTTCGTCGTCCGTGATGATGCGCACCTCGCGGTTGTCGTCGCTGTCGTGGTGCAGATCGCCGCCGGCCAGTGTGAAATGTCGCAGGACGCCGCCAAAGGCCCGTTCAAGGTTGTCGCGGGTAAAGGTCGTTTCGGTCGGTCCGTGGGCAAGCACAGTGCCTTTGACAAGCACGGTGCGGTCGCAGAATTCGGACACCGACCCAAGGTTGTGTGTCGAGACCAGCATGACCCGCCCTTCGTCTCTCAACTCGCGCAAGAGCGTGATGATCTTTTCCTCGGTCTGGACGTCGACACCCGTGAACGGCTCGTCAAGCAGGATGACCTGACCGTCCTGCGCAATCGACCGGGCCAGAAACACGCGCTTGCGCTGTCCCCCCGACAGTTCGCCGATCTGGCGCTTGCGGAAGTCCGACATGCCGACACGGGTCAGGGCAGCCTCGACAGCGGCATGATCCTTGCGGGATGCGCTGCGCAGAAAGCCCATGTGCCCGTAGCGGCCCATCATGACCACATCCTCGACCAGCACGGGAAACGCCCAGTCCACTTCTTCCGCTTGTGGCACATAGGCGACCAGATTGGCGGCCAGCGCGTCTTTTATCGACTTGCCCAGTAGCGTGATTTCACCGCGTGCCGTCGGGACAAACCCCATGATCGCCTTGAACAGCGTCGACTTGCCCGACCCGTTCACGCCGACAAGGGCGGTGATCGTTCCGCGCGGCGTTTCAAAGCTGGCGTTGTGCAAGGCCGTATGACCATTGCGATAGGTAACGGTCACATCGTGCACCATGATGCCGACAGACGCATCCGCGTTGGCTGCGTCAATCGTGAGGTCCGGGGCTGTGTCGTGCATCATTGCATCCTTGCGGGTGGGCGGGGCGTCGGAACACAGATAAGCCGCTGCGGTCAGAAATCACCTTTGCGAAGCGTCGGCCACAGTGGCTCCCAATCAGTCCGACTGCGGTGCCAGGGCATCTGCGATGGTCTGGGCGTCAACGCGCAATAGATCAAGATAGGTTGGCACCGGGCCATCGGCCTCTGTCAGGCTGTCGACGTAAAGCACGCCACCATAGGCGGCTCCGGTTTCGCGCGCGACCTGTTCTGCCGGAGCCTGATTGACAGTGCTTTCGCAGAATACGGCAGGAATGTCATTTTCCCGCACCGCGTCGATGACGCCGCGCACTTGCTGGGGTGTGCCGGTCTGGTCGGCGTTGATCGGCCAGAGATATGCTTCGCGCAGGCCGAAATCACGGGCGAGATAGCTGAACGCGCCTTCGCAGGTCACAAGCCACCGGCGTGCCTCGGGCAGCGACTGGATGCGTGTACGAAACGGATCGATGGTCTCGCTGATTTGCTGCTTGTAGGCTTCGGCGTTGGCCGTATAAAGCGCCGCGCTGTCGGGATCATGCTCTGACAGGGCATCGCGGATATTGTCGACGTAGATCATCGCGTTATCCAGACCCATCCAGCCATGGGGGTTCGGCAGGCCTTCATATTCGCCGTCCACGATGGAAATGGGGTCGATCCCGTCCGTCAGGACCGCGGACGGCATGTCGCCCAGATTGTTGATGAACTGTTCGAACCAGCGTTCAAGGTTCAACCCGTTGTAAAGGATCAGGTCAGCACCAGACGCACGGACAATGTCCTGCGGTGTCGGCTCGTAGCCATGAATTTCAGCGCCGGGCTTGGTGATCGACACCACCTCTGCTTCATCGCCTGCAACGTTTTGCGCCATGTCCTGCAGGATCGTGAAGGTTGTGACGACTTTGAAAGGCGTGTCAGCCCCTTGGCCGCTGGCCTGACTTGCGATCACTGTTGTCGATGCGACGGCCAGAGCCAGTGCAACGGATCGCGGGAACGGGAAGGGCATCGAATACTCCTGTTTGGTTACCCTGCAGATAATGTTAATGCGAAGCACTCGCAAGTACTGATGCGAATGAGTTGCAAAAGTCTGCCCGGACCATCAGGTCGATGGCAGGCTAGAATGTCATTTCCACGCGCTGGGCATTGGCGAAAACCGTCCCTGTCAGGCGGTTGAGAAAGGTGCCGTGTCCGACCACGGCGATGCAGGCTTCGGGTTGCCCGGCCAGCCAGACCTTGAAGTCAGCCACCCGTGCCTCGAAAGCGTGCAGCGGTTCGCGCGGGTAGGGCGCACCGTCAAGCGCGTCGCTATGCCACCACGGATCGTCAAGGTGGTCGAAATCGAATGCCGGAAACGACTTGGCCAGAACACTTGGCGACTGACCGATGTCGCAATAGCTTTCCTGCATCTCGCGGTGCAGCGGCTGGATCAGGCGCGGGGCGGGGTGCTGATCGAATGCGGCAAGGGTGGTCTGGATCGCGCGGCTGAGTGGCGAGACGACGACAAGCTCGATGTCGTGCAGGTGCGAGACCTCCTTTGCAAGCGCCCGCGCCTGGGTGTGTCCGAGGTCGGTCAGAAGCGCATCGCGTAGGGCCGGATCACGGCGCAGCACGTCCTCGTCTGGTGCCACTGCCGCGCGGGCGTTGTGTTCGGATTGGGCGTGACGGATGAAATGGATACGTTTCGAGGACATGGCGCGAGGGCTCCGACAAAAGCGATACATCAGCGCTCTGCCCAATCTTTCGTGCGACCGCAACCGGATGTGGCCTGACGCACTGACAGAACCGGTTTTCCCTTCGGGTCCTGCCGTTCTGTCACTTCAACGTTACATAGGCATTCTACGTCCCACCCAATCACAGTATCCACAGGGGAATGGGACAATGAAAAAGACACATGTTTTGGCGGCGTCGGCGATTGCGCTGCTGTCCGCAACGGGGGCACGTGCCCAGTCCGAAGAGTTGGTGCTTTACTGCTCGGTTGGCGAGGAATGGTGCCGCGCCCAGTCCGAGGCCTTTGCCCGTGAAACAGGTATCAACGTGCTGATGACACGCAAGTCGTCGGGCGAAACCTACGCCCAGATCAAGGCCGAGGAAGGCCAGCCGCGCGGCGATGTCTGGTGGGGTGGCACGGGCGATCCGCATCTACAGGCTGCGCAGGAAGGTCTGACCATGGAATACCGTTCGGCCATGCTGGACGAGCTTCAGGACTGGGCCACGGCACAGGCCGAGACCGGTAGCTTCCGCACTGTGGGCATCTACGCCGGTGCGCTGGGCTTTGGCTACAACAGCGATCTGATCACCGACAACCCGCCGGCGTGCTGGGCCGATCTGCTGGACGCACGCTTTGAGGACGACGTGCAGGTCGCGAACCCGAACTCGTCGGGCACGTCCTACACGATGCTGGCGACGATGGTGCAGTTGATGGGCGAAGAAGAGGCGTTCGAATACCTTGCCGACCTGCATGGCAACATCAGCCAGTACACCCAGTCCGGCAGTGCGCCGATCCGCGCGGCTGCAACGGGCGAGACCGCCGTGGGCATCGTGTTCCAGCACGACGCCGTGGCGCAGACCGTGCAGGGCGCACCGATCGTGACCGTCGCCCCCTGCGAGGGCACGGGCTATGAGGTCGGCTCGATGTCGATCATCGAAGGTGGGCCCAACCCCGAAAGCGCGAAGGTCTGGTATGACTGGGCGCTGTCGCCTGCGGCCCAGGAAATCGGGGCAACCGCAAGCAGCTATCAGGTTCCGTCAAATACGAACGCAGCCACGCCACCGGAAGCACCCAAGCTCGCGGACATCAGGCTGATCGACTATGACTTTGCAGAGTACGGCTCCAGCGAAACCCGCTCGCGCCTGCTGGCACGGTGGGACGCTGAGATTGGCGCGCTGCCGAATTGATCGCTAAGTCCCGAACGAAACTGTTTGACCGGGCCAGCTTTGGCTGGCTCGGTCCTCTGCTGTTATCCGTCCTTATTCTACCGTGGTATCGCGGCGGTGATTTCGGCGCGTCCGCGTTGATCGAAGGCCTTGGTCCGCGGCCTTGGCTTTTGCCCGTCGCGGTTCCTGCCGTGTTGCTGGCGGGCCTCGCCGTGTCCGTTGCCGACTGGCGACGACATGTGGCGATCCTGCCGCTGGGCATTGCCGGACTTGTGTTGATGACGCTTCAGGGATTTGCAATCGGTCTGAACGGACCATTGATGCCGGGCATCGCAGCGATCTATCCGATGGCGGCCCAGGGTCAGCCGGGCATAGGTGCCGGTGGGCTTGTGACGGGACTGGCGCTTTTGGGGCTGATCTCGGACGCGCTGGCCGCACGCGGCTTTTGCCGGGGCGAGAGGTTCGCCGCAGCCTGTGTCGTCATCATCGTGGCACTGCTGTCGCTGTTCGTCTTCTTTCCCATCATCAAGCTTGGCTCGGCGGCCTTTACCGACGCGACAGGCGCATTGGCCATCACCCCGTTTCTGTCTCGCATTTCGGGTGCGGACCTCTGGGGGCTGGCCTGTCTGACCTCGCGCAACAGTTGCGGCGTTGTCATCAACACCGTGGTTCTGGGCGTGCTGTCCGCCGCTTTTGCCACCGGCCTTGGGCTGGCGCTGGCACTGCTGGTCGCGCGCACCGATTTCCGGCTCAAGCGCACGCTGCGGGCGATCTCGATCCTGCCGATCATCACGCCGCCTTTCGTGGTCGGCGTGGCGATCATCGTGCTGTTCGGGCGCAGCGGTGTCGTCACCGCCGAGGTCGCGGACTGGTTCGGTGTCCGCCCGGGTCGCTGGGTCTACGGCTTGCCGGGCATCCTGCTGGCACAGGTGCTGGCTTTTACGCCAGTGACTTTTCTGGTCCTGCTTGGAACGCTCGAGGCGATCAATCCGACGCTCGAGGAAGCCTCCGGCACCCTTGGCGCAAAGCCTTTCGTCACTTTTCGCAAGATCACCTGGCCGCTGCTGCGCCCCGGCATCGCGGCGGCCTTTCTGCTGGCCTTCATCGAAAGCCTTGCCGACTTCGGCAATCCCATCGTGCTTGGTGGCGGATACGACGTGCTGTCCACCAAGATATTCTTTGCCGTGGTCGGGGCGCAATATGACCTTGGCAACGCGGCGACGCTGGCTATCGTGCTGCTGGCGCTGACGCTGGCAGCATTTTGGGTGCAGACCCGGTGGCTGGGTCGTGCAAGCTATGTCACCGTCACGGGACGAAGCGATGCGGGGCTGGCGGCCCCTGTGCCGCGCTGGGTCCGCATCGCCGCGATTGCGGCGGTCGTGCCCTTCGTCGTCTTCACCCTCGCGATCTACGTTATCATCCTCTTTGGTGGCTTCGTGACCGACGTGGGCCGGCTCGACCTGACGCCGACCGTCAATCATATCTGGACCGCCTTTTCCTTCGAGATCGGTGCCGAGGGTCTGCGCCTGTATGGCTCGGCCTGGGATTCGCTCATCACGACGCTCTGGGTGTCGGCGCTGTCGGCTCCGCTGACGATGGGCATCGGCATCCTGACGGCCTGGCTGGTGATGCGGCAGGATTTCTTTGGCCGCCGCGCGTTCGAGTTCGGCACGATGCTGTCCTTTGCCATCCCCGGCACAGTGGTGGGCGTCAGCTATATCGTGGCGTTCAACGTCCCGCCTGTCGACATTACAGGGACGATGGTGATCCTTGTGATCTGTTTCATGTTCCGCAACATGCCGGTGGGTATGCGCGCAGGCATGGCGGCACTCGCCCAGATCGACCGCAGCATGGAAGAAGCAAGCCAGACGATGGGTGCGGGCGGTGCGCGCACCCTGCGCGACGTCGTGATCCCGCTGATCCGGCCCGCAATCTTCACCGCGCTGGTCTACGCCTTCGTCACCGCGATGACGGCGGTTTCGGCGGTGATCTTCCTTGTCTCGGCGCGCTACAACATGGCAACGGCCTACATCATGGGGCGGGTCGAGAACGGTGAATACGCGCTGGCCATCGCCTATTCGGCGGTGCTGATGATCGTGATGATCGCCTGCGTGGCGTTGATCCAGTTCGCCGTGGGGCGGCGGCAATTGGGACGGCGGACCGAATTGCAGGGTGCGGCAGCCGCACAACCGGCAGAATGAGCATATGAAGGACATCAACAGCGTGACGGAAACGGCGATCGAATTCGAAGGCGTGATCAAGCGCTATGGTGACGCCGTGGCGGTGAACGGGCTCAGCCTGTCGATCCGGCGCGGCGAACTGGTCACTTTCCTTGGCCCGTCGGGCTGTGGCAAGACCACCAGCCTGCGTTTGATTGCCGGGCTCGAATTGCCCACCGAGGGCCGGTTGCTGATTGCGGGACGCGATGTCAGTCGCGATCCGGCGTCGGAACGCAACGTGGGTATGGTGTTTCAGTCCTATGCCCTGTTCCCGCATATCAGCGTGCTGGAAAACGTGGCCTACGGCCCGATCATCCGCGGCGTGAAGAAGCCGCAGGCGCGCGAAAAGGCCCGCACGATCCTTGACCAGATCGGGCTGGGCGGTCTGCACGACCGCCTGCCGTCCGAACTGTCGGGCGGTCAGCAGCAGCGCGTCGCGGTCGCACGCGCCATCGTCCAGCAGCCGGACGTCATCCTGTTCGACGAGCCGCTGTCGAACGTGGATGCCAAGCTGCGCCGCCGGGTGCGGTCCGAGATCCGTGCGTTGCAGCAGGAATTCGGACTGACGGCTGTCTACGTCACCCACGATCAGGAAGAGGCGCTGGCCGTTTCCGACCGGATCGTCGTGATGGACAAGGGCCAGATCGCGCAGGTCGGCACCCCCGAGGACCTTTATGAACGTCCGGCCTCGGCCTTCATTTCAAGCTTCATCGGCGACGCCAATATTATCGCGGGCCGGGTGCAGTCCGGTCGGTTCGCGGGTGCCGGACTGGATCTGCCCGTGCCCGGCGGCGATGGTGCCGCGACGCTGTCGATCCGGCCCGAACGTATCGTGCTGGCCGCAGGGGGTGCGGCCCGCATCGACGGTGTGACTTATCTTGGCAGCCGGATGGAATATGCGGTAGCCAGCGGTGGCGTGTCGCTGCTTGTGTCGCGCCCGATCCCCGAGCCACGATTTGAAACCGGCGACGCTGTGCAACTTCACATCGATCCCGCAGGCGTGACCCGCCTTGACTGATGGAGCCTTCATGACCGACGCGATCATCCAACGCCATACATTGGCCTGCGATCTTGCCAGACGCGGCGGCGCGGCGGCGCTTGATTTCTTCAACCGACGCGACACACTTGCCGTCGAGGCCAAGGCGACGCCGCAGGACGTCGTCAGTCGCGCCGACCGCGAGGTCGAGGTGCTGATCCGCAAGGTGATCTTAGGTGCCTTTCCCGAGGACGCTATCATTGGCGAAGAGGACGCGCCGAAGTCCGGCACAAGCGGCTTTACCTGGGTGATCGACCCGATCGACGGCACCATGCCGTTCCTGTCCGGTCTGCCGCATTGGTGTGTGGCTATCGCCGTGGTGGAAGGGGACCGCACCGTCGCCGCCGCCACTTTTGCCCCGGTCCACGACCTGCTTTATGATGCACGCACGGGCGGCGGGTTCCGCTGCGATGGCGTCGATCAGCAGGTGTCGCGTGACCTTGCGATCACGGACGCCATGACGGCTGTCGGCGCAAGCCACCGGACGCCTCCCGGCGACGCTGCGGGCGTGATCGAACGGCTTTTGCTGGCCGGTGGTGCGTACTACCGCAACGGATCGGGGGCCATGATGCTGGCCGATGTCGCAGCCGGACGCCTTGCCGGTTACTTCGAGCCGCACATGAACGCGTGGGATTGTCTTGGCGGACTGCTGATGATCGAGGAGGCCGGTGGGCGCTGCAAATCCTTCGCGATGGCGGATATGCTGTCCGCCGGGGGACGGGTTCTTGCTGCGGCCCCGCGTGCCTACAAGGCGCTTTGTGATATTTGCGGTGATCAGCAAGGCTAGATCACCGGACAAGGAGACGGCGACATGATCATCTATGGACTAAGCACCTGTGCGGCTTGCCAGAAGGCCCGCAAGGCGCTGGAAGCTGAGGGCAAGGACATCAGCTTTCGCGATATCAGGGCAGAACCGCTTAGCGAAGCCGAGCTGGAAGAGCTGATTGCAGAGTTCGGGGACCGGTTGGTGGATCGAACGACGAATGACTACAGGGGCCTTAATGAGTGGCTGAAGAACTCGGAGCCAGAGGCCCAGATCGCGGCGCAGCCCAAGGTGATGTCGCGGCCAGTGATCCGTGACGGAGATGTGCTTTATCTGGGTTGGGACGAGGCCGTTCAAGAAGCACTGCTTTCGCCCTGAAGTCGATTGCGGCCACGTGCGGCCATGTGCGGCCACGCCCCCTCAGAGACCGTGCCGTAACGATGACCTCTTGCGCGGACAAGGCTATTTTCCGTCACAGGGTCTCTCATTTTTTGCCCACGATCGTCGGCACCGGTCTGGTCATGACTGACGTCGAAACGCTGAAGCATTGGTGCGACAGGGTCATCGTCCGCAGGGACGAGGCCGTTCAGGCTGATCGGTTCGCGTGAATGTGAATGTTCTGTCTGGCATCCCCTGGAACAGCGTTTCGCTGGCAGGGGTTTGTCATTCATCAGATGCAACTGAATGCAGAGCCTGCCTGTGGTGCCGCTGACCCGCACCATATAAAGAGGCACGAAGCGGCGTTGGGCTTGCGCGGGCAGGTGGACCTGACCGGCGATGTCGTGCAAACGCTGCAAGATAAACAGGTGGTTCGAGCAGAAACCAAGGGAGGGCGAAGATGGCGCACATGAATCGTAAGCTGCGGTCATGGGCCTTTGACAGTCTGTTCGCAGTCTGGACCAGCGCCTTCGCCCTCGGTATTCCGATCCTGTGGCTTGCTGGCACGCCTGCACGCCCCGTGCGCCGACTGACACGGCTGTGGGTGCGGGGCGCGATATTCCTGCTGCGGGTCGTCGTGGGGCTGGATTACACTGAACGCGGCCGCGCGCAGCGCCCATCCGGTGTCTGTATCATCGTGTCCAACCACGAATCGACCTGGGAGACCCTGGCCTATCTCGTGCTGTTTCCCGATGTGACCATCGTGGCGAAGAAAGAGCTGCTCCGCATTCCAGTGCTGTCGTGGTATCTGCGGCATTCGCCCATGATCATCATTGATCGCGAAACCGGCTCCAGCGCGTTCAAGATGATGCTCAAACAGGGGCGGGCGGCCCTTGCCGAGGGACGGTCGCTTCTTCTGTTTCCGCAGGGTAGCCGCATGTTGCCGGGAGAGCCCATCCGCTTCAGACGTGGCATCGAATTGCTTTATTCCCAGTTGAACACACCGGTGTTGCCGGTGGTCGTCAACTCGGGTGACTACTGGGGGGGCGCGCACTCTTTCAAGCAGCCCGGCAGCATCACCGTCTCTTATCTGGAGCCTGTTCAGCCAGGGCTTGGCACTGCGGCATTCACCGAGAACGTCCAGACACGTCTGCAAGCGGAACGGCAGAGCCTTGACCTGCACGGACCGGGCAGAGGGTGAATGACGGGTCGCGCTTTGCAAATCCAACCGGCGGGTCCGGTTCGTGTGGGTGCCTGCCCGCTTTGCGCTGCCTGTGCCGCGCATTTCCTGACGGTCGATCTGCGCGATTACTTTCGCTGCCCCATCTGTCAGGCGCGGTTCCTCGATCCCGCGCAGCACCTGTCGCGCGATGCCGAACATGCCCACTACCTGCACCACGAGAACGATCCCGACGATCCGCGCTACCGCCGCTTTTTGTCGAAACTCGCGGCCCCCCTGATCGCGCGACTGGCACCCGCGTCCCAGGGGTTGGACTATGGCTGCGGCGCCGGTCCGGCGCTGGCGGCGATGTTGCGCGAGGCGGGCCATGATGTCGCGCTCTACGATCCGTTTTTCGCAGCCGACCCGGCACGGCTGGACCAAACCTACGATTTCGTCACCTGCACCGAGGTGGCAGAGCATTTCCACCACCCCGCACGGGACTTCGCCCGTCTGCGGGCCATGATCCGCCCCACCGGCTGGCTTGCTGTCATGACCTGCTTTCAGGCCGACGACTCGCGCTTTGCCGACTGGTATTACCGCAATGACCCGACCCATGTCGTGTTCTACCGCGAGCAAACGTTCCGGCATCTTGCCGATGCCTGGGGCTGGACCTGCGATGTGCCGGCCAAGGACGTCGTGCTGATGCAACGCCCGAAGGCGTCCCCATGACAAGTTGGCTGCATGAAGAGCGTCTGAAAGCCGTCACGGGCGTTTTGCGGGACAGCGGTTCTGCGCGGGTGCTTGACCTTGGCTGCGGCGATGGCGACCTTTTCGTCAGGCTCGCCGTCGCGCCTGCACTGACAGAACTGGTCGGTCTGGATATCTGCCGCCCCTCGCTTGATCGTCTGCGAAGCAGGTTGGCGGGTTGTGACCCTGTGGTGCCCCGCATCGACCTGCGCGAAGCCTCGATGACCGACCCGACACCCGATCTGGCCGGGTTCGACTGCGCCATCCTTGTCGAGACGATCGAGCATATTGACCCCGACCAGTTGTCGAAGCTCGAACGGGCGCTGTTTCGTATGATGCGCCCGCAGACGGTCGTCATCACCACGCCGAATGCGGAATTCAACCCTCTGCTCGGGGTGCCCGCGCACCGGATGAGGCACCCCGACCACCGTTTCGAATGGAGCCGCACACAGTTCCGGCGCTGGTGCATGCGCGTGGCGAAGGCCGGGGGATACAGGGTGACGGTCAGGGATATAGCCGGTCAGCACCCCGATCTGGGCGGTGCGAGCCAAATGGGTGTGTTCGAGATGATCCAGCCCGATGCTGTGTGAAAACACGACAAGACAAGTAACCCCATTCAAGACGTCGCGGGGGCCGGCAAGAGCTGGATCGCCCTGCATGGCGTCACCCTTTCGTTTCAACGGTTCAAGAACACGCTGGCGTCGTCCGGCATCACGGGCCTTCGTCGATGCCTGAGACACCGCGCGGTTCAAGCCGCAGAGATGCCCAAACTGCTCATTCTGGCACTTGTCGGACCGGGATGGGCATGAAACAGGGGCCGGGAAAGTCCGGTCGCCATCGCACACTTGATCGGCTATCGGCTTGAAAAAATTTACAATGGTGTCAGTCTTGGCTCCATAGTTGAGTGCCAGTCTGGCGGCAGTAATCCGCGACCTTTGTCTTTGATGGGCCAGCCGCTCCCCTCAGACCTTGATGAACGGGAGGCGTCAGATTGAATACGGCCACTGACAACTTGTTCCTGTATCATCCGGACCCGATGTGGATCTACGAGTTGGACACGCTTCGCTTTCTGGCTGTCAACAAAGCCGCTGTGGCCAAATATGGATATTCCCAAGACGAATTTCTTGCGATGACGATTGCCGATATTCGTCCCGACGAAGACCGCCCGGCACTGCAGGCAAATGTCACGGCGATTACGGAAGGGCGGAGCGAGAGCGGAGCCTGGCGGCACCGGCTGAAATCCGGCGAGGTCATCTACGTCGACATCACGGGGCATACGGTCGACCATCACGGGCGTCGTGCGGAACTGATCGCCGCCCGGGATGTCTCGCGCTTCGTCAACGCCGAACGGACCGCAAAACAAGCGCTGGCCCGCGAGGAAGCGGCACGCCAGTCAAGTGACAGGCTTGCCCGGCAGTTTCAGGTCATGTTCGATTCCGTGCCGGGCATGTGTCTGGTGTTTTCACCGGACAGTTTCGATGTGGTCACAGTCAGTGACGCCTATATGGCTGCGGCGGGTCTTGCACGGACCGAGGTCGTGGGCCACAAACTGTTCGATGCGCTTCCCCATCAGCCCGAGGACCCGACCCATGAGGGGTTGCGTGCGTCATTTGATCGCGTCGTCGGTTCAGGCAAACCGGACCTGCTTGATGTGCAGAAATTCCGTTTGTCCGATGAAAACGAGCGTTACTGGATCGCGTCCAACACGCCGGTAACGGGGCCGGACAAAAAGCTGGTCTATCTCATTCTGCGGATACAGGACGTGTCGGACGTCATGCAACACGGTGCCGCCGATCCGGCAGTGCCGGACGGTGCGGCACTGGACAATGCAGAGATCGACCTCGTCGCCCATACGCATGCCTTGAAGTCCGACAATATCCGCCTTTCTGAGTTGGCCACGCGGCTGCGGACCACGCAGCGCCTGCTGTCTACCGGAACCTGGGACTACGTCATTGAAAGTGACCGGCTGGAATGGTCGGACAATGTCTACGAAATGTACGGCATTCCGCCCGAAGATTTCGGACGTGGGTTCGAAGACTATGCAACACTTGTTCATCCTGATGACCGTGCGCGGATGCAAGCCAACTTCGACGATTTCCTGAATTCGGACGGCATTGAGTTTTCGCTCGCCCACCGGATTCTGCGTCCTGACGGCGGGGTCGTTCATGTCCGTGGAATGGCGGAAAAGACAGACTCTGCCGAAGGGCCGGTGCTTCGCGGCGTGGTGCAGGATGCCACCGAGATCGTCGAATCCGCGCGCACTCTTGCGCAGGCCAAACGGATGCTTGAAATCGCGGGCAGTTCGGCGAGGTTCGGCGCCTGGCAGTATGACGTGGCGGAGGAACGGCTGGAATGGTCCACCCAGACTGCCCGGATCCACGATGAACCCGACGGGTTTTCGCCGCAGCTTGCGGATGGCATCGGCTATTACGCCCCCGAGCACAGGGATCGGGTCTGGGCCATGTTCCGGGCCTGTCTCGACAATGGCGAGCCCTTCAACGAGACGCTTCAGATCATCACCGCCAAGAGCCGCAGGATTTCGGTCCGCGTGACCGGCGAGGCTGAACGTGACGGGACCGGTCGGATCGTGCTTTTGAACGGGTCCTTTCAGGACGTATCGGAACTTGTGACGATCCGCGAACGAGCCGAGGAATCCGAACGGTTGCTGGCGATTGCCGGGCGGGCGGTCAAGCTGGGGGGGTGGCGTGTGAATCTCCTCAATCAAAAGGTGAGCTGGACGGACGGGACGGCGGCCATTCACGACCTGCCGCCCGGCACCCCTCCGACGGTCGGGGGCGGGATCGACTATTTCGCGCCGGAAGAACGGGAATCGGCGCGCAAGGTTCTCGATGACTGTGCCATGCACGGGATTCCCTTTGACGATGTCCGCGACCTGATCACCGTCAAGGGCAACCGGGTCCGGGTGCGTTCGATGGGTGTGCCGGTCCGCGACGATACGGGAAAGATCGTGGCCGTGCAGGGCGCAATGCAGGACATCACGGAACTGACGGCGGCCCAGCGAAAGGCTGGTGAGCTGGGCAGGCGTCTGGCCGAGACGCTGGAGAATATCGGTGACGCGTTCTACACGCTTGATCGGGATTGGCGGTTCACCTATCTCAACGGCAAGGCCGAGGTTGTGCTCGAGCGCAATCGCGACAGTCTGACCGGGTGTCGGATTACCGATGAATTCCCCGAAATTGCAGGCAGCGTGTTCGAAGCCCAATATGCCCGCGCTTTCAAGACTGGTGAGACGGCAACGTTTGAACAACACTATACGCCGCTCGACCGCACTTTCCGCGTCAGCGCGCATCCGACCCCGGCCGGGCTTGCGGTGTATTTCTCGGACGTCACGGACGAACGTCGCCAGACAGAGAACCTGCGATTGCTCAGGGCTGCAGTCGAGCAGATCAGCGATATCGTCATCATCATGGACGCCGAACAAATGGATGCGGACGGCTACGCGAGGATCGTCTACGTCAACGATGCCTTCGAGCGCATCACCGGATTTTCCCGCCACGAGGCGATTGGCCGGACACCCCGCATCCTGCAAGGCCCAAAGACAGAGCAGTCAGAGGTGGACCGGATCCATCGCGCCTACGAGACCAAGACTCCTGTGCGCGCCGAATTTATCAACTACACGAAAAGCGGTCGGGAATACTGGCTGGAACTGATTATCGTGCCACTTGCGAATGATGCGGGATCGGTCACGCACTTTGTTGCGGTCCAGCGTGACATCACCGACCGGCGTCAGGCAGAAGAGGCCCTGCGCATTTCCGAGACACGGTTCCGCCTGATCGCCGAAGCCACGGGAAATGCCGTCTGGGACTGGAGCATCTCGGAAGGTCGGTTGTGGTGGAGCGACGGGATGGCACGCCAGTTCGGACACCAACCCGATCCCGAAGGCAAGCTGCCGACGGTCTGGCGTGCGAACGTCCATCCCGATGACGAAAAGCGCGTCGATGAACTGCTGGACAGGCTGCTTCGCGGAGAGATCGACACTCTCTTGGACCGCTACCGCTTCCGCCGCGCCGACGGCACCTGGGCCCAGGTTGAAAATAATGCCTTCGCGATCCGCGACGATGAAGGGCGCACCATCCGGGTTCTCGGCAGCATGTCCGACATCTCGCACCGTCTGGAAATGGAAGAGCGGTTGCGCCAGTCGCAAAAGCTGGAGGCCGTAGGTCAGCTGACCGGTGGCGTGGCCCATGATTTCAACAATCTGCTGACGATCATCATGGGCAACACCGAAATGCTTCAGGAAAGCCTCGACGAGGGCAGTCCCCTGCGGCGGTTCGCGGACATGAGCGCGACGGCCGCGGATCGCGGTGCGGAACTGACCAACCGGCTTCTGGCCTTTTCCCGCAAGCAGTCGCTGCAACCGCAGGTGATCGACGTCAATTCCGTCATTGCAGGAATCGAGGACATGCTGCGCCGCACTCTGGGCGAGGATATCGAACTCGGGATCGATCTGGCCGAAGGATTGTGGCCGACCGAGATCGATCTGGCTCAACTTGAATCCGCTCTGCTGAACCTCGCGATCAATTCGCGTGATGCCATGCCCGATGGCGGTGCGCTGATGTTCGAAACTGCCAATGCCTTGCTCGAAGAGGAGGATGTTCCAACCGAACCAGATCTGATTTCGGGCCACTACGTTGTCATTGCGGTCAGTGACACCGGCCACGGCATTCCAAAGGACCAGATCGCCCATGTGTTCGAGCCGTTCTTCACCACGAAGACCGTCGAGATGGGAACGGGGCTGGGATTGAGCATGGTCTACGGCTTCGTCAAGCAGACCGGAGGCCATGTCAGGATCTGGTCCGAGACGGAAGAAGGCACGACCGTCAAACTGTATTTCCCCCGATACACCGGCGATCACGCGGCGCATGCCATCGAAAAACAAAGAGAACTTGCAAAGGGCGGCCAGGAAACGCTGCTGGTCGTCGAAGACGATACACTGATCCTGCAGCAGTTGACGGCGCAGCTGACAGGATTGGGCTACCAGGTCGTCACGGCATCTGCGGGTGGTCCGGCCCTGGACATCCTCCGCAAGCGAGCGGACATTGATCTGCTTTTCACCGATATTGTCTTGCCCGGTGGAATGAATGGTCAACAGATCGCCGAGGCCGCCCGCAAAATATCTCCGTACCTGAAAATACTGTACACGTCGGGTTATTCAGAAAACGTCATCGCCCATCAGGGACGACTTGATGCCGAGGTCGAGCTTCTGGGCAAGCCCTACCGGCGATCCGAACTGGCCGCAAAGGTGCGCAGGGTTCTGGACTCCTGACCGCACCGCGTTGCGCTAGTCTGGCGCGGGCTCACCGGTCAGATCCGCGATAAGGGCCTTCATTTCAGCAATTTCCGTAACCTGCGCTTCGATGATCGCATCGGCCAGTTCACGCACACGCGGGTCCGAAATCTCGGCCCTGCGGGATGTCATGATGGCGATGGAATGGTGCGGGATCATCGCGCGCATGTAGCTGACGTCCTGCACCGTGGTCTGCGCCCGCACCAGCCAGAGCGATCCGGCGAAGACCACGATCGCACCTGCGAAAATGGCGATGTTGGCCGTCCGGTTGCGATACATCGACAGCATGAAGGCCAGCATGATGATGGCCATCGTCGCCCCCATCAGAAACGCCATGTAAAGGCGGGTTTCCGAAAAGGTCACGTGATCGAAGGCGTAGGTATTGAGATACATCAGACCGAACATGACGACGGTCGAGGTCGCGATCATCGCGGCAAATCTGGCGTAGGACATAGGTGCCACCTTTCTGGTCGTTGTCGGGACAACGGCCAAGGTCCGCAATTGTTTCCTGAATGATCGGTCATACAACAGATCTTTCCACGCGGGCGGGCGCTGCCCGCCCTTTGGAGCCGTCTTATTCGTCGGACAAACTGCGCTGGCGTCGTGCGCTCAACCGTTCGATGGCGTCCGCCAGATGGCTGTCCGCGATGTTCCCGTCGCCTGCCTTGACGCGGATCAGATGCGCTTGGTGCAGGACGTCGGCATGGGTCGCGCCTTCGGGCGGGACAAAGCGATAGCTTGCCAGTTCGATCAGCATGCCAAGAGGGTCCTTGAAATAGATCGAGTTCATAAAGCCGCGGTCCTTTTCGCCCGAATGGGCGATCCCACGGGCATCCAGCCGCGCCGCCAGTTGCGAATACATCGACTGGCTGACGGTAAAGGCGATGTGGTGGACGGCACCCGCACCCAGATCGGTGCGGCGGTTGTCGGGCTTGCGGCTTTCGTCGGTAAAGATCGTGATCAGCCGCCCGTCACCGGGGTCGAAATAGAGATGGCCCTGGCTGGTGTCGTCCAGATTGGGTTGCTCGAACAGGAACGGCATGCCCAGCACGCCTTCCCAGAAATCGATGGAGGTCTGGCGGTCCGCGCCCATCAGGGTGATGTGATGCAGTCCCTGGCTTTGAAGTTTTTGCATTGTCGTCGTCCTTGATTGCCTGGACCTCAGATGGACACCGCAGCGGCGGGTTTCATCGGGCACCGTCGCACCGTGAATGTGCGCCCCTGCAGGCCGGGCAGGGGCGCAACGGGTTAGCCAGGGGCGTTGTCGGAGCCCGAGGATTGCGCCCAGAGGTTGATGTTCGCATCCCCCGCAAGGCTGTCGATCCGGTCGAGTTCCTCGGCGGTAAAGTCGAGGTTCTCGACGGCGCCGGCACAGTCTTCGATCTGCGCGGGTTTGCTGGCCCCGATCAGCGCGGTCGTGATGCCTTCGTTCCGCAGGACCCATGCGATGGCCATCTGCGCCAGTGTCTGCCCCCGGTCCTTGGCAAGATCGTCAAGCGACCTGATGGCGGTCAGCGTCTCTTCGGTGATCAGGTCCTCGGACAGGGATTTGTCCTGTGCCGCGCGGCTGTCGTCGGGAATGCCGCCCAGGTATTTCTTGGTCAGCATGCCCTGTGCCAGCGGCGTAAAGGCGATCGACCCGATCCCCAGTTCGTGCAGCGTATCTTTCAGCCCGTCTGTCTCGACCCAGCGGTTGAAGATGTTGTAGCTGGGCTGGTGGATCAGGCAGGGTGTGCCAAGGTCCTTCAGGATCGCTGCGGCTTCGCGGGTCTTCTCTGCCGAATAGCTGGAAATTCCGGCATACAACGCGCGGCCCGAGCGCACGATCGTATCAAGCGCGCCCATCGTTTCCTCGAGCGGGGTGTCGGGATCGAAGCGGTGGGAATAGAAGATATCGACATAGTCCAGCCCCATCCGTTCCAGCGATTGGTCGCAGGACGCGATCAGATATTTGCGGCTGCCCCATTCGCCATAGGGCCCCGGCCACATGCCATAGCCTGCCTTGGACGAAATGATCAGCTCGTCGCGGTATCCTGCGAGATCAGTGGCGAGAATGTCGCCAAAGGCTTCCTCTGCGCTGCCGGCGGGCGGGCCGTAGTTGTTGGCCAGATCGAAATGGGTGATGCCGTGGTCAAAGGCTGTCTGGCACATGGCACGCTTGATATCGTGCGGCGTGTCGCCTCCGAAGTTATGCCACAGGCCAAGCGATACGGCGGGCAGCTTGAGGCCCGACTTGCCGCAATGGCGATAGGTCATCCGTTCGTAACGGTCTTCTGCGGGGGTATATGTCATCTTGGTCTCCTTTCCGGGCAACCTAATGGAAAGGACCCAAGAGGAAAGGGGCTGCAGTGCGGGACGCGCCTGTCCGGCGTCCCGTCGCGCGCCGGTTGACAGGGCGGGAATCCCCCGTATAAGCCCCCAATTCATTGGTGTTGGTGGCCCGCGCGAGCGGATCCCTGTCAGTCCGGCAAAATCCGGACAGAGGACAACGCCCTTCGCAATCAAAGAAGGAGAACAGCCGTGACCAAACGCACGTCTGCCAAATACAAAATCGACCGCCGCATGGGCGAAAACATCTGGGGTCGCCCCAAGTCGCCCGTCAACCGCCGCGAATACGGCCCCGGCCAGCACGGCCAGCGCCGCAAGGGCAAACTGTCCGATTTCGGCATCCAGCTGCGCGCCAAGCAAAAGCTCAAGGGTTACTACGGCGATCTGACCGAAAAGCAGTTCCGCCGCATCTACGCCGAAGCCGAGCGTGTCAAGGGCGACACCGGCGAGAACCTGATCGGCCTGCTCGAGCGTCGTCTCGACGCCGTGGTCTACCGCGCCAAGTTCGTGCCGACCGTTTTTGCCGCCCGCCAGTTCGTGAACCACGGCCACGTGACCGTGAACGGCC
>Ga0307946_1000089_pt1 | contig 51657 bp, 53 predicted proteins | sample OrgLakmetagen230_FD_203153 | JGI IMG/M metagenome (GOLD analysis project Ga0307946, IMG submission 203153) | Saline water microbial communities from Organic Lake, Antarctica - #230 | ecosystem: Environmental > Aquatic > Non-marine Saline and Alkaline > Saline | place: Antarctica: Organic Lake...
CGGGGCCAAGATAAAGGCAGATGTCGGAGCGTCTCATCTGCAGACCATGCCACAGATGGGGACCGTCGGGAATCCTATGTTAGGTGCAGAACACTAGATGATTCAGGAAGTCTCCACCAATTCAGAGAGCATCTTGCCCAATGGCAAAACTGGATTTGCGAGCTCCGAAAACCACGGTAAGATGGTTCCGCCCTGCTTCGAGGCGAAGTTCTGTGCCCTGTTTCTCTCGCCGCAAAAGAGCATCAAGTGCAACAGCCTGATCATAAAAACGGCGTTGTTTCTTCCTCCCTGCGTCACCTTGGTTCTTCGCATCGAGTGGGTGCCGTATGCGGTCGCCTCCAGGCCAATCGAAGTCACCCAGTCACGGACTATCCGCGCATATTGGTGGGTCGAGATGTGAAGGCGTTCGTGAAAACGACCCTGCCAAAGGTATTCAAATCCGATCATGAGCGGGTCTTGCATCCATCTGGCCAGCAATGCCCGAGTGTCTTGGGAGATTTCGAAACGCACTGGCTTCCGGGTCTTGCTCTGCAACACTGACGCCCGTTCCCTTAGCTGGCCGGACGCCATGACATCGACCACTTTCATTCTGACCAGATCACAGCCACGCAGCTTGCTGTCGGTTGCCAGATCGAACAGCGCCAGTCGCGATGGTTCTCGGCCATTTCAAGCCGAATCCTGATTGCCCAAACGTGTTTGGGCTTGAGCGGTCGCTTTTGGCCGACGATGCGGCCTTTGTTCCAGGCGGGGCGAAGCGCGCGAATGGCCGGTAAATTTGGTGTTTGAATGACTGATTGATCCTCCGATCCACCAAACCCTCTCACATCGACAACCCGACGTTGACGGATCATCGTGTCACAAGAGGCTGAGCTGCCTCCGAGGTCGGCTCTGAGCCCATATTACCGGATGCTGCAAAGCGGATGAACGGCAGCTTTCCCGCAATGGCCCGCGAACTGTGATGCTGGTATGGTCGCCGAAAAGGATACGTCAGTGACGATACAACAGTTTCTAATCTTTCTTCCCGCAGCGTTTCTGCTTGGGGCATCACCCGGCGCGAACAATTTGCTCGCCTTCATTTCCGCGACCAAGGCGGGCTGGTTCAAAACGGCAAAAAGCATCATTGGCCGTCTCGCAGCTTGGGCGATGTTAGTGGTTCTCGTCTCGCTGGGCCTGGACGCACTGTTGCGCACGTCGGAATTTGCTTTCGTGGCGCTCAAATGGGTGGGCGTCGCTTATCTCTGCTACCTCGCATGGCAGTTTTGGAAGGCAGACGTCAGCACCGAGATTGAAGCACCCGAGGTCTCGACACTGATGCGCCGCGAGTTTCTAACACTCATGGGCAACCCAAAGGCTTATCTGCTTCTCACAGCGTTCTTGCCGCAGTTCGTAACCGATGCTGCACCGCTGATGCCGCAGCTGTTCACCTTGGGGACAATTTACCTTGTCGTTGAAGGAGCGGCTGCACTTCTCTGGGTCACTGCGGGAACGCTGGTCGGCGCACATGCACTGACGCCCATAAGGCGGCGCATTATCAATCGTGCTTCCGCCGGTTTGATGTGGATAGCAGCACTTCTACTGGCGCGAACAGAGAAGGTCGCATAGCAAACGAACCGGTCGCTCATTTACGCAAGTCCAACGGCCGCAAAGTCCCGCACTGCCGCCACACACCCTATGAAAGTGCTGCAACATGCACGAACGGCCGGTTCGGTGACGCTGCCACTCAGCTTCCGATTCGACGGCGAGAGTCCGCAAAGGGCCGTTCGTGACAGGGGCTGTGTAACGTGCACGTGAACCGCATTCTGCGGAATCTGCGTGAAGAGGGTCTGGAGACCTTCCCGACAGGCCGCGTGGTATTCGACGATTTCGACAAACTAACCGACCTTGCGGGCTTTGACTTGGGGGATCTCGATCAGGCCAGACCTTTGCTGCGGTGACCACCCTCTCCAAACAGCGATCTCTTTTTATTGCGCAACCCGGGCTGGCCAGCTGCCCTGACCATGCGCTCAGGTAGACACGCGTGACCGGCCCAGTATATCGCTCGATGCAGACAACAAAAAACAATTTAGATTTGGGGCATCAATGTCGCTGCGGATTAAGCTGTCAGATCTATCCCCAGTCATCATCATCGACGATGACGAGTTTTTTCAAGTAGGCATAGACACAGTCCTCCGGCGGCGTTTCGGCGTCGAAACCGTAGTAGTCTGTGATACGGCCAAGGATGCCATCGCCCACTTTTCCGGCACGAAGTTTGGCCTTGCACTCGTCGATCTTAACATGCCGGGGGTTGAAAACCGGGAACTTCTCGACATGTTGAAGGCTGTCCAGCCCGACGTCCGCTTGGTGGTGCTATCGTGCTCGAGGTTCCGGGAAGATATTCTCATGGCCTTGTCGGCCGGCGCGCAGGGCTTCATCAGCAAGGGACTGGGAATTGCCGAGACAGAAAGAGCCCTTGGGCAGATCGCCGACGGTGGGGTCTACGTGCCGCCCTTTACGCCGCAGTCTGAAATGCCCGCCATCAGCCTCGAAACCAAATCTGAACCCACGTCTGCTTCCTTTTCCCTACTGACGCCCCGCCAGTTGGAAGTTCTGCGACTTATTATTGCCGGACAACCGAACAGGCGGATCGCAGAAGAGTTGGATATCAAACCCACCACGGTGAAGTTTCATCTTTCCATCATCTTTCCAATTCTTGGCGCTTCAAACCGTCTCGAAGCTGCCCTCCTCGGCGCACGGATATTGAAAGAACGCGGTTAGGGCCGATCAAGTCGAGGGTGTGGTCCCAGGGCGGGAAGTCAACTTTAGCTGGATGTGCGACCCATTCAGGCCGAATTGTTGGAAGCTGACATTCGGGCCGCGCCAAGGCAGGGCTTTGTTCTGCAAAGCCGCAAATTGGCTCTCGGTCCAAGCGCGAACTGTCCTGATCCCAAGGCCGGGCCCGTATCTGTCGACACGGGTTCGCCATGGCACTTCGCGCATCGCCGCAGTGCGGTGATCAGTCCGGGTGGATGTCACGCGGGGTGCAGCCGGCATCAAGCACCACCGCCACCCAGTTCACGTCCGCCTGCATTCCGCGCTCCGCCAGCCAGGCCTCCTGAAGTCGATAGGCGGACAACTCCTGGGCGGCTGGGCAATACCAGTGGTGGGGCGCCTGACGGTGATGGACCAATTCGTGAAGCAGGATACTTGCGTCGTCGACGTTGTGCAGGTCCCAGGGTCTGACCAGGAGAATCTCGTCCCGCTCGGGATCGTAGAGACCTCGCAGACGCCCGCGCTGGAAGCTTCCGGCCGCGCCACGCCGGGCGTTGGCTTCCCATTCGCTGACCAGAAGAATGTGAGGCGGGTCGTCGCGGCGTGCCCACGCGCTGTTGTCGTCGAGCCAGTCGTCGAGAACGGCCACCAATGCTTGGAAGTCTCGGACGTGGTGCCATCGCGTTGCGGAATCGAGGCGAACGGGCACCTCGGCAAGGGGTAACGAAGGGCACAGGGCAACGAGGGCCGTGGCGAGAACCACAGCGGCGTGAAGGCGGGGCATGGGGACCTCCGATACGGGGTTTGGCGATTTGACAGGCCGATGGTACAATTGGCTGTAGAACCCACCGAACGATCCTTTTTCAGTCTTGCGTGAGTTCAGTTCAGGGGACATGCCATGGGACGGAAACTTCCGCCGTTTGCCGCCGTCAGGGCCTTCTCCTCACCAAGCGTTTCGCCCCGGTCGCGCAGGAAATCGTGGCTGGAGTAGTCGTTCAGCAGGTTCACTGCATCGACGACCGTTACCATCGTATCGAGCCGCGCGACATCCGACAGGCTTTCCCCCTCGGCGTCGCGGAAATCAAAGGTCGCGGCGACGGGCAGCGGCTCGGAAATGCCGGTGGACTCGATCAGCAGGTAGTCAAACCGGCCCTCGGCGGCGAGCCTGCGCACTTCGGCCAGCAGGTCGTCCCGCAAGGTGCAACAGATGCAGCCATTCGACATCTCCACCAGCGTCTCATCGGTGCGGGACAGTTCAGTATCCGCTCGGACAAGGTCAGCGTCTATGTTCACCTCAGACATGTCGTTGACGATCACGGCAACGCGCCGCCCCTCGCGATTGTTGAGCACGCGGTTCAGCAGCGTCGTCTTCCCGGCTCCAAGAAAGCCTGAGAGAACGGTGACGGGTAGGCGGGGGTCGGTCATGCGGCCTCCTTCTGGATGGGTTGGATGAGATCGGAAAAAATCAGCGACTGGTGGCAGGCCGCGCCCGCGGCGGCACCGTCGCCTACGGCGAAGTTGACGCTGGGCGCCGCACGAGCCAGATCGCCCGCCGCGAAAACGCAGGAGCGAGAGGTCTGCATCATCGGACCGACGCGAACGAAGGACCCCATCGGGCCATCCGTCAGGGCAAGTCCAAGCGCCTCGGCCGGGCTGCCCGCAAGGCTGATCGCGGGCGTGAGGAAAATCGCGGCCAGCTTCAGCGGTGCACCCTCGGCAAAGGACACAGTCAGCCCGTCTCCGTAGTCGATGCCCTCCAGGCGGCGTGGGTCGATTTCGATCCCGAACCCCTCGAGCGCCGCCACATCCAGCCCCTCGGCCAGTCCGGTCAGCAAGGTAACGCGATCGCTCCAGTCGGCTCGGAGCATTCGCGCCTGGTGCACGGCCATCGGACCCGTGGCCAGCACGGCCAGAGGCCGACCCTTCACCTCGTATCCGTGGCAATAGGGGCAATGCAGAACTGTCCGCCCCCAGCCCTCGGCGAGCCCCGGGACCTCGGGCAAGATGTCACGCACACCATGGGCCAGAACGATCCGTCTTGCCATGGCGGGCGGGGCAGTTTCCAGTTCGAGGGTGAAGCCGTCGATTTGCTCCTTCACGTTCCTCACCCGCCCCTCAGCGAGCCGCACGGTCGGATAAGCGGAAAGATCGGCGCGGAAGCGGGCAAGGATGTCACCCGGCGCCACACCATCCCAGCCCGGCACGCCATGGGCGGCACGAGAGGTGCGGTTGCGCGGCTGACCGTCGTCGATCACGATGACGGACCGACTGGCCCGGCCGAGTTGCATCGCGGCGCTCAGACCCGCGAAGCTTCCTCCGATAATGGCGGCATCGAACATGGCATTACTTTCCTGTTTCCGGACGCGGGTCGCCCCGGTGCTTTCGGTTTGAATTTTTTAGGTCAGGTCAGGTCTCGCAAAGCCCTTGCATGACAACATGGCGCCGAGCGCGGAAACCGCCGGCCCCGGTTATCCGGCTCAGGTGCTCCATACCGGGCGATCGGCGTATCCCACCGATCCGCAACTGTCGCAGACGGCGCGCACCGGTGTATGGTCCATGGTCACTCAGGCACGGGGGGAAAGCCTTCACCGACCCGTGTTTGTGCGCCGTCCCAGCGTCCGTCAGCCCGAAAAGCGTGCGGTAGACGGTCTGCGGCGCAGGCATTGCCTCCGCGAGCTTGAGCACGTTGATTATTCCATATGCCGACATGGGGCACCCGTTTTCTTTCAGAACCTCCAGCAAATCCCCTTGCCCCTCGATGCTCTGCTTCATCATCAAGCCTCTTTGAACATGTAGAATCATCATGTGTTATAATATAACAATGTTATGTTATAACACATCGTGGATTGCAAGGCGTCGTTTTCCGTAAATGGCAAAGAACAAATGCGACTTCTCCGACCTCATTTCTTTCAAAATTGTCGGTCCAAACCTTACAATCGGGACTGGCTGCGTGCTGCGAGAACGCCACTGTCGGGCGAAATGCTTGGAAGCTTGGACTTGCTGCGTGAGCAAACCTCGGCCGAGCCCTCGCAGCTAACGGGCGCAAAACGGTGCGACAGGTGTGCGTCCTTTCGAAGCTGTAAACTGTGCCGATCTGGGGGATGTGCCGCCCAATCCGGCTGACATGATGGAAAGCATGGGGCGCATCACGTCCTTTTACGAAACGGTTCTGACAGCAGGGATTTTACTGGTGACGGCAGGTGGCGACCATTTAACGACACTCCCCGTTCTGAGGGCAGTAGCCAAGCCGGCACCCACCTTCGCATCCAATACGGCACCCGCAAGGATGCCCACGAGCTTGGTGCCACCCCACTTGGCGGACCCCTCTGCCAGCACTCTAACCGTCGGATACGAGGTCAAGGCCACAGGGTGGCCCTGCTGAACCCTATTTCGGCTTGGGCTTGAGAGACGCTGCAGACTGATTGAACAGGACCGTGTTGTTGTCGGCCCGGTGCTGTCCCTTGTTCTGCTGCGACTTGTGCAGGTCAATGGCGCGCTGCACCGCGGGACGCATCTTGATCCTGGCGCGCCAGTCGGCCACGCGGGGGAATTCCGCGAGTGAAGCGCCAAGCGGCTTGGCGATGAACGCCCACGGAAAAGCCAGCATGTCGGCGATGGAATACTCTCCGAGGACATATTGGCGATCTTCAAGGCGGCTTTCCAACACACCGAGGTTCCGATCGTATTCGCCGGAATATCGCTTGAAGCCATAGTCGCGATCGCCCTCGGGCGCGTAGTTTCGGAAATGACTGAGTTGCCCGGCCATGGGGCCCTGGTTGCCGACCTGCCAGAAAAGCCATTCCATCAATTCCTTGCGCGCCCGCACGTCGCTCTGCGGCGGTACGAACTGTCCGGCCTTGTCTGCGAGATAGAGCAGGATCGCACCGGACTCGAACACTGTGACGGGGCCATCGCCCCACGCGGCATCCGGCGCGTGATCCACGATAGCCGGTATCTTGGCGTTGGGGCTGATCGCCAGAAAGTCGGGCGAAAACTGGTCGCCCTCGCCAAGCCGCATCAGAATGGGCCGATAGTCGAGACCGGTTTCCTCGAGCATGATGGCGGCCTTCCACCCGTTTGGCGTGGGGGCAAAGTACAGGTCGATCATTGGGTGCCATCCTGCGTGTCTGTCGCGACGCCTTGCGCGACCATGTCTGCAATCGTTTCACTTTCATAACCGACCTGAGCAAGCACTGCGCGGGTATCTTCACCCAGCCTGCGCGCGGGTTTCGGCGCCTCGGTCGGCGTCGATGAAAACCGGGCCGGTGTCCGGGTCTGACGGATTCGGCCTGCCTGTGGGTGATCCTGTTCGATGATCGTTTCATTCGCCTGCACCTGCGGGTGTGCATAGACCTGATCGCGCGTCAGGACCGGCGCACAGGGCACATCATGCTCGCTAAGACGCTGCATCCAGTTGTCGGTGGTGTCCTTGTGCAGCGCCTCCTGTGTCAATTCCAGACGGGCAGGCTTGTTCTCTTCTCGGGCGGCGACGGTGGCAAACCGCAGATCCTCCAACCAGTCCGGACGCCCCACGGCCGCCGATAGCCCCGCCCAAGTGCTGTCGGTATGCGCAGAGACGGCCATCCATCCATCAGCGGTCTGATAGATCAGTTCGACAAAGCTTTGCCCGTCATCACCCTTTGCGGGGCCCAGTTCATCACCCACGAATGTGTAGCCCGCCATGTCAGAGCTCCATAGAAACGCCAGCACCGTGTCGAGCATGGAAATCTGGACATGGCTGCTTTCGCCAGTCCGTGCGCGCGCCAGAAGGGCGGCTGTGATCGCCTGCGCGGTCTGGATCGCGGTCAACTTGTCAGGCAGGATCGTCCGGACCAGCCGGGGCCGCAAGGTTTCCGCGCCGCCCTGCACGCTGGCCAGACCCGACAGTGCCTGGATCAGCGGATCGTAGACAGGCTTGTGCGCCCAGTCGCCCGTGAAACCGAAACCGGCGATCGAGGTATAGATGATGTCGGGCCTGACCTTGCGGACAGCCGTCTCTCCCAGCCCGATCCTGTCGATCACGCCGGGACGGAAATTCTGCACGAAGACATCTGACGTCTCACAAAGCCGCAACGCTGCCTCGACGCCGCGCGGGTCCTTCAGGTTCAGCGTCACCGACGTCTTGCCACGATTGTTGTTGAGGAACGACGCCGAGAAACCACCACGCCGCCCCGTGACCTGCCGGCTGTGATCGCCACCGCCGGGGTGTTCGATCTTGATGACCTCGGCGCCCTGATCGGCCAGCGTCATGGTTGCAAGAGGACCAGAAATCATCGTGGTCAGGTCGATGACCCGAAATCCGTGCAAAGGTCCTGACATGTGGTAGATCTCCGGTCTGGAAAAGTGTGCGCAACAGAGGCACCCAGCATGAGCCGGGCAGATCCTCTGGTTGTCTTCTACCCGAAGACCGCGCGAATTGCAGTTCAGTTTCGCATTGGGATGCCGCCTTCCTGCTTTGCCTTTATCCAACCTAAGAAGTGGTTGGCCGTTACGAAAGTGGAGAGGTTCAAATCGAAACACGCGATCCATGAGCGGTGCGGGCCAGATACTGGTGCCGTGGCATCTTGCAAGCGCAGCCCCGCAACGCGTGTTGCCGGTCTTGTCCTATTCAGCTGTCGGTGGGCCGAAGGACGAGATCAACGGCTGCCAGTGAAGCGACGACCCGCCTGGCATTGGCAAGGTCGTTTCCCTGCGCCTTGGCACACGCCTCCTGTTGATCGAGCCCCTGTGCAAGCCAACGGTCGATAAGCCGGCGTTCGAGTGACTCCGTCGGCACATCGAGATAGACAGAGAAGTCCCAGAGGCTGCTCAGCGAGGACCATGGTGCCTCGTCGAAACAGAGGTAGTTGCCTTCGACCACGACGATGCGGGTCTCCGGAGAGATCTCTTGCGCGGCGGCGATCGCTATCTCGCGGTCGCGATCGAAGACTGGCAGGAGCACAGCTGATCCGCTTCTCACACGGCCGACCGCCGCGGCGAAGCCCTCGAAGTCAAACGTTTCAGGCGCGCCCTTCCGGGCCAGCAGCCCCCGAGGCTGCAACAGGCGGTCGTCAATGTGGAAGCCATCCATCGGCATCAGTACTGCTGCGTGGCCACGGCTCACGAGTAGATCCGTCAGCGCCTTGGCGACGGTCGACTTACCTGCACCGGGCGGACCCGCGATTGCAACGAGCAGACGCGCATCACTCTGGGGCAAGTCCGCGATCCTGCGGGCGATGAGCTCGGTCTGTCTGCTCACGTCGACCGACGGGTCCTGTCCCGGCTCGTCACTCATACCGGAAGCCAGCCGCCTCGGCGGCCCGATGCAGGAACGGCAGACCCTCGGTCATGACATCGTCGGGATTGCTGGCGACCGGACGCCAGATGGCCAGTGCCGAAGCGATGGCAGGATGGACGTGGTTCATGCTCTCCAGCGTGGTGATCCCGTCGTAGCCGATCTCTGCAAGGGCGCGATAGACCTCGTCCCAGTCCACGGTGCCGGCCCCCGGTGCGCCACGGTTTGATTCCGACAGATGGACATAGCCGAGGAACGGACCACAGTCCCGGAAGCCTTGCGCATAGGACACTTCGTCGATGTTCATGTGGTATGTGTCGATATGAATGAAGACGTTCTGCGCGCCGACAGCTTCGCAATAGGCGCGACCGTCGGCACCGGTGTTCATCAAATGCGTCTCGTAGCGGTTGCACGGTTCTATCCCAAGCTTCAGTCCATACTTTTGCGCCGTCCTGGCGGCCCGTTCAATGAACCGGGCGGTGCCGTCAAATTCCGCCTGTGTCCGTGGCGACCCCGAGACACGTCCGATCGTGCCGTATGTCACGCCGGAGAGCGAGGCAGAGCCGACGCTTCGCGCCACCTCGAAGGCTGGTTCAAGGAAGGCAAGCCCGGCCTCCGGGTCCGTGATCGGATCGATCTCTGCCGGAAGACCCAGCGAGCAAACAGGCTCGATCCCTGTCTCCTCCATAAAGGCCCGCGTGGCGGGCACGTCGATTTCCGAAGGGTCGAGCAACGGAATCTCCAGCACACGCACCCGGTGTTGTTCCAACCGGGGCAGGAGTGCCCGAATCGCCGCGACGTCCCAGCGCGGTGCCGCCGCAAATGTATGAAGTCCGAGTTTCGCCATTTTCATCTCCTTGCTCATCCTCTCGACTCGTGTGCCGCCGCCTCGGCCATGTCCGCACCGCCGACGATGGCGGACACGACATCCGTCATAGTTGTCTCGCTTGTCGTCAGATTGGCCGAGACCCGTCCTTGATGCAGCACAGCGATCCGGTCGGTCACCGAGAGGACGTCGTTGAGCCGGTGCGAAATCAAGATCACACCGATCCCTTCGTCCTTGAGCTGCCGGATCAGGTCCAGCACGCTCTGCACCTCGCGCACCGCAAGCGCGGCAGTCGGCTCGTCCATGATCACGATCTTTGGTCCGAATGTGAGCGCCCGGGCGATTGCGACGGACTGCTGCTGCCCACCCGAAAACGAGCCGACCGGCCGGTTGATCGCAGGCAGGCGCGCTCCGAGCCTGTCAATCATTGTCTGCGCATCACGTTTCATCGTCGCGCGATCCACGAATGACATGCCCAGGACTTTCCTGACGGGTTCACGACCGAGGAAAATGTTCGAGGCCACGTCCTGTTGCCGGGCGAGGGCAAGATCCTGGTAGATCATCTCGATACCCAAGTTCCGCCGCTCGCCGGGCGAATTGTGCAGGATCGACGCACCGTCCAGCGTGATGGTTCCCTCGTCGGCCGTGTACATGCCGGTGACAATCTTCATCAGCGTCGACTTGCCCGCGCCATTGTCCCCCACAAGGCCGACGACCTCTCCTTGGCCAACTGTCAGGTTGACACCATGAAGCACACCGACCGGTCCGAAGCTCTTGGTTATTCCATTGAGTTCGAGAAAGCTCATACCCGGCTCTCCTTCCTGACGTGCCATTGGTCAATGAAGACAGCGAAGACGAGCACCGCGCCAATCGCCATCTGCTGGTAGTAGCTCTGCACTGCAAGCAGGTTCAGGCCGTTTTGCAGCACGCCCATGATGAGCGCACCAATCATCGTGCCCAAGATCGATCCGCGGCCACCGAAAAGATTGGTGCCACCGATGATCGCTGCGGTGATCGCCGTCAGCTCGTAGGTAATACCGGCTGTCGGGTCGCCGGAATTGATCCGCGTGGCAAAGAGTAACCCGCCCAGCCCCGCCAATGCGCCGGACAGCACGTAGAGAGAGAGCCGGTGACGGTCGACGTTGATGCCGGAGGTGCGCGCCGCATTTTCGCTGTCACCGATGGCGAGAGTGTGACGACCGTAGCGTGTATAGGCGAGCAGGACGTGCATCGCGACCGCCGTGACGACAAAGATGATCACCGGCATCGGGATACCAAGGGGCCGGCCCTGCCCCAGATAGACCATCGCGTCGGGTAGCCCGTAGATCACACGCCCGTCCGAGATGACGAGTGCAAGGCCACGGGCGACGCCCAACATGCCGAGCGTCACAATGAAGGCGGGCACGAAGGCGCGGGTGATGATAAGCCCGTTGACCAGCCCCGCCGCCGCACCGGCGCCGATGGTGGCCGCAACCGCGATTGGCATCGGCGCATTCAGTTTCACGGCCACGGCGGCTCCGACCACCCCCGAAAGGCCCAGGACCGAGCCGAGGGACAGATCAAGCCCACCGGAACTCAGCACGAAGGTAGCGGCGATGGCCAACACCCCGATCGTCGAGGTCGCCAGAAGGATATTCATGAAGTTGCTCACCGACAGGAAAAACGGTGAGAGAAAGGCCATCAGCGCGCCGAGCAAGATAAGGACGATCAGACTCTCGATGCGGATGTGCAACTGGTCGATGGAAAAGCTTTGGACGCGGGTCCAGAGACGTTCGTCGGTCATGGGCATGCGTATCTCACGAAAGGTTGGGGGCACGGGTGAGCCGGTGTTCGCGCCGGCCTCTCCGAGAAGGAGCGGCGGCACCCAGAAGGCACCGCCGCAGGACGAATTACTTCACGAATTCAAGCATCGGCTCTTCGCCCGCCTCGAGGACCTCCTGCGTGAGCACGAGGGTGGGAACGGTGATCCGGTCTGGAACGTCCTCGCCCGCGATGGAGGCCTGGACGTTCTCAACAGCCAGTTTGCCCACGAGATACGGAAGCTGCGCGACGGAGGCCGTCAGACGACCGTCCTGAATCGACTGTACTGCGTCCGAGTTGCCATCCACGCCGATGACAACGACGTCGCCGCCTTTGTTGGCACCGAAGACGCTCTCGACTGCGCCAAGCGCCATACCATCGTTGGCAGCGAAGATGCCAAGCAGGTTCGGGTTTCGGGTCAGGATATCGTTCGTGATATTCGCAGCCTTGCCGCGGTCCCAGTCGCCGGGCAGCGAGGCGACGATTTCAAGTCCCGGAGCCAATTCACCAAGCCGGTCAGCGAAGCCCTGCGCCCGTTGCTCGCCGGTGACATTGCCCGCCAGACCCTCGATCACGAGGATCGAACCGGTCGCATCCGAACCGAGTTGCTCAACCATGTATTCCGCGCCCTGCGCGCCAGCCTGAACGTTGTCAGAGCCGATAGAGAACGTGATGTCGATATTCTCAGCCGCGAGGATCTCAGGGTCCAGGTTGCCGTCGAGGTCGACGATTGCGATACCGGCCTCCTCCGCCTGACTCAGACACGGTAGCAGGTTCGTTGAGTTGATGGCGGCAGTGATCATCGCCACCGGCTCGCGCTGAAGCATGGTGTTGCAGACGTTCAGCTGATTTTCTGCTGCCTGATCGCTTTCGACGGCCTGAATGAAGTAATCGAGGCCGGCCTCCTCGGCACCGTCTTCGACGCCCTCGCCCATCGCGCCCCAGAACGGGTTGGCGAGTGTCTTCATCAGGATGCCGTATTCTCCCTCGTCCTGAGCGTTTGCGGCACCGGCCGCGAGCACGGCCGCTATTGCGGCTGCACCGACTGTCGTCATTTTCGTAGATATTGTCATGGGTTCTTCCTCCTCTTGAACCTTTGCAATTTATCCCTCGCGGCGATTTGACCGCTTGGGGCTCTCCAACGGTCCCGCCGACTGGCGGACCATTATGTCGCAGCGTTCCAGATATTGGACCGGAAAGCCGGTTGTTTCGCCAATGACCCTCGACAAGAGGGTCGCCACCGCACGATCAGCGATCGCGTCGACCGGCTGAGCGACGGCCGTGATCTGCGGCCACGTGAGCTTCATCCACTCGGCGTCGTCAAAGCCGACAAGCGCGACCTCCTCCGGGACGCGGATGCCGCGACGGCGCAGTTCCGAAAGCGTCATCAGGGTCGCGCGTTGCGACAGGCAGAAAATGGCTGTGGGCCGCTCGGCATCGCTGCAGGTGTCCAGGTAGGTGCCGACCGCACTTTGCTGGACCTCGACCTCTGCGTCAGAAAGCAGTTTGTCGACGCGGGCTTCCTGGTCAAGCTCACGGGCCCGCCCCTCGAACCCCTCGGCGCGTGTGCGCACCGCCTTGGAAATCCGGGTCATGCCTACCAGCAGAATTTGCCGATGACCTTGGGCGATCAGGCGCTCGGCCACCTGCGCAGACGCCTCGAAATTGTCGGCGGTCACTGTGTCAAAACGGTCATTGGCAGAAACACGGTCGACGAGCACAGCTTGCATGCCAAGCTTGTGAAGCAGCTTCGGCCCCAGCCCGCGTTCGGATCGAACCGGGACAAGAACGACGCCCGAAACCCGCCAGTCATGCATCCGGGCCACCAACGCTTCCTCGCGCTGTTCGCATTCGCGAGAGCTTGCAATGATCATTTGGTAGCCGGCCGCCTCGGCGGCTTGCTCCAGACCGGTTACGAGCGCACCGAAGAAGGCACTTTCAAGTTCCGGCACGATGGCACCGACAATCCGACGATGTTCATTGCGCAGTCCAGAGGCAAGCGGGTCCATCCGGTATTCCAGGGCGGCCACTGCGGCTCGAACGCGATCTGCATTCTCTTGCCGAACCGTCTGAACGCCCCGAAGGACCTTGGAAACGGTTGCAGCCGAGACCCGCGCATGACGTGCGACATCGTGAATTGTCGGGCGACGCTCTGCTTCCTCCTCTGACATGGCCTCCCCTCCATATCGGCTCGAATCAAAAGATAAATCGGTTTACTGCATGAGTAAATCGGTTTATTTTCAATTTAGGAGGATTTTACATGACAAACGACAGCAAGCCGCTCGTGATCTGCGCCCCTGAGCCGCGGACGCTCGACCTGATCTTTACGCCCGAGCGGCTGGCCGAATTCCGCGCCCGCTACGACTTGGTGGAAACCTCCGCCGAGGCGGTGTCCGGCCTTGATGATGACGTTCTGTCTCAGGCACGCTACGTGTTGGGACAGCCACCGATCCCGTCCGATACGCTTGCGCGGATGTCCAACCTGCGCGCCGTGCTGAACGTGGAGTCGAACCTTTTCGACAACATGCCCTACGAGGAAGTCTTCAGCCGTGGAATCCATGTCCTGACAACCGGCGCGGTTTTCGCGGTGCCGGTCGCAGAGATGGGACTTACCCTTGCCCTCAGCCTCGCCCGCGGTGTGGTTTCGGCGGACGCCGATTTCAGGGCCGGACGTGAGAAGTGGGGCGGCGAAGGAAACAACGAGGCCCGTCTGCTGACCGGCGCGGATGTCGGAATTATCGGCTTTGGCGACCTCGGCAGGGCAATGCACCGGTTGCTTGGCGGTTTCAGGTGCCGGGTGCGGGCCCACGACCCCTGGCTGCCACCGTCCGTCTTGCGCGATCATGGCGCCGAGCCCGCCACGCTCGAGACTGTCCTCGAAGAGTCGGACTTCATATTTGTAATGGCTGCGGTCACGACCGAGAACCGCGAGTTTCTCGGGCGGGATGCCTTTGCCAGAATGCGTCGGGGGTCTTCGCTGATCCTGTTGTCCCGCGCAGATGTGGTCGATTTCGATGCACTGCTCGACGCGGTGGAAAGCGGTCAGCTTCGTGCGGCAAGCGACGTTTTTCCAGAAGAGCCGATGCCAGCGGACCATCGCGTTCGACAGCTGGACGGTTTCATTCGCTCTGCGCATCGCGCCGGCGCACTTGATGTCGCATTCAAGCAGATGGGCGACATGGTGCTCGAGGACATGACGCTGATGGATCGCGGATTGCCTCCTGTCAGATGTAAGCGCGCCGAGCGGGAGACTGCGCGCCAAATCCGCTCGCGTCCGGTGGCGACCAACTGAGATCAATCCACTCTTGTGGTTCTGGAAGGGGCGGTGAGTTGCCTTGTGGGTGTCCACGCCGCCGCCTTCTGATATCCTTGATCCTGCCACTCACGGCATCCGCCAGAAAGAACCGCCCATGCGCTTTGCCCCCCTTCTGATGTGCCTTGCCGGTCCTGTGCTGGCCGACCCCGTGGCGGATATCGTCATTCTGGGCGAGGTCCATGACAACGCCGCCGCCCATCAGGGTCAGGCGGATGTTTTGGCAGACCTGAACCCCAGCGCAGTGATCTTCGAGATGCTGACTGCCGCCGATGCCGCGACAGCAGATGCGGACAGGTCCCTGCTTTCCAAGGCCTGGGAGGCCAGCGGCTGGACCCATTTTGCGCTTTATGCCCCTATTTTCGACGCCTTGGGCGAGGCGCGCATCGTCGGGGCCGCCGCCCCGCGTGATACGATCAGTGCGGTCTACGCCAACAGTCCTGCCGCCCTTTTCGGGCCAGACGCACCCCGCTTCGGCCCTGACCAAGCGCTGCCCGATGACCAACAGGCCACCCGCGAGTCCCTGCAGTTTGACGCCCATTGCGAAGTCATGCCGCGCGACATGATGGCGGGCATGGTTGCCGTGCAGCGCTATCGTGATGCGGTTCTCGCCCGCGCGGCACTTGAGGCACTCGACACCTACGGCCCGCCTGTTGCGGTGATCGCCGGAAACGGCCATGCCCGCACGGACTGGGGCGTTCCCGCGCTGATCGCCCTAGCCGCACCAGAGGTCACGACACATGCCACAGCCTTTGTCGAGGGACCGACCGATATGCCCTTTGACGATATCCGCATCGTCCCGCCAGCCGCTCGCGACGATCCCTGCGCGGCCCTGACCACCAACTGAGGACCCATCAATGTATCTGGCCATGAACCGTTTCACCGTTCTTTTGGAAAACGCCGCTGACTTTGAAGACCTGTGGCTGTCCCGCGAAAGCCGCCTGCAGGACATGGACGGCTTCGTGTCCTTCCACATGCTCAAGGGACCAGAGGTGGATGGGCAAATCCTTTATGCCTCGCACACTGTTTGGCAGTCGGAAGAGCACTTTCGCGCATGGACGACGAGCGCGGCGTTCCGCAAGGCCCATGCCGGCGCCGGTCAGACCCGCAAGCTCTATGAAGGCGCACCCACCTTCGAGGGCTTTGAGTCGATTCAGGAAATCGAGGCGTTGTAGCCCACTGACCGCTTGCGATGTGGACCGGTGCTGCCCTTTCGCGGTGCTCCACGAAGGTTGGCGTCACTTACGCGTTCCGAAAATTCCCGTCCACGATGGCTGTCACAAAAGCTTCGCTCGCAGAACGCCCTTGGTTCGGCGTGACCGCGGACAAGGGCACATCAAGTTCGTAGATCAGTTGACCACCGATCAATCTGTGACTGCTTTCGCCATCCAGCATCGACGGGATGATCTGCGTCAAAAGGCGCGAACCGAAACCTTGTTTGACCGGGTCTTTTTCAGGCAGTGCCCGATCTTCGCCCGTATCCTCTTTCCATGTGAGCACCAGCCGCTTCTGATCCCGCTCGCCCCGCTCCTCGATCGCATAGGACAGCGAGATTCTGGAACGATCGGATACCAAGGACCCGTGCTTTTGGGCGTTTGTCGCCAATTCATGCATGGCTAGGCTCAGCTGCTGGGCCGCTTCGGAATCGATCTCCAGATCCGGCCCTTCAAGATGGACCCTGTCCGGATAGGTCTGCATCAAGGGCGACAGCTGTTTTTCCACAACCTCTTTCAAATTTGCCGAGGCGTTATGACTGCGCTGAATGACGGTCGCCGTTGCATCCGCCAGCGCACTCAACCTGCCGATCAGGACATTGGTGAATTCCTCGACATCGGTGTGCGAACTTGACGACTGCCGTGCCATAGACGTGACGACCGCTATCAGATTGTGGCTTCTATGGATCGCCTCACGCGCCGCAACCGACAGTTTTTCGTTGACCTTTTCAAGTTCTGCGGTGCGTTCCGCAATTTTCAGTTCCAGCCCGTCCCGCGCGCCGCGAAGGGCCGCAAGCGTGTCTTCATGGGCGGCCACTTCTGCCGTCAGCCTGCTGTTTGCGTCCTCAATGGTCTTCAGACTGGGAAGCGAAACAAGCGTCGGCACAAGTCTGAACAAGAATATGGCCGTCGTGGCCGAGACGATCCCTGTGGCAAGCTTCACCATGCCCACAAACGGATAGATCGGAATCCACAGCGTGACGATCGAGAGCAGATGGGTCACGCCGCAGAGCATGATGAAGGATGCAAACAAGATGACCAACTTGCGCTGCTTGATGTCATCGCGTTTGCGCAGCACGCGCAGCAAGGCGAAGGGTATCGAAAAATAGGCGGTGACGATCAGAAGATCCGATCCGGCCCAGAGAATGACAAGCCAAGGCTGCCACAAAAGGCACATCCCGTGCGGCATGTATTGCGAGAAGTCAGACAAGTGCGATGACACGAGGGCACCCCAATTCTGTTTGGTCTAGGACGGTTTCAGGGATGTCTTGCAGTCAACGACACAGGCAGAAATTTTACGGGGAATTTCGAAACTGCTCAAGTGAATAGAGGACAGGTCAGCGGCTTGATGCAGGCGCGAGCCAGATCCTTTTGCTCTGACAGAAAAGTCGGTTTTCCGTCAAGTTACCCCGTCATCCAAGGATCGGATTCCGTGGCGTTGGCCATGACCGGTGCGGGATTTTGTCCGGGCGGGTGGATCGAAGGTCTTGGCAGGCCTTCAATCGGCAAGAATCCGCAAACGAAATTGCTGGCTGAACAAAGTCGCGGAACAAAATGTCCGAATCGAAGGTTTGATACCAATGCAGGACAAAACGTCGCAGATGCTCTAGCCTCGGGGACCGGATGAGCCACCACCACGCCAAAGCAGCCGAAGTTGAAGGCTCTCCTGATTTCTCGCCGAGAACACGCAAGAAAGGCACCGAAATATGAAAATGACCTCCAGTGCTTTGCTGCTCCGCCTTGAACAGCTGACAACGCTCGATCCCGATGAGAGACAGGCGCTGAGCGAACTTGAACAGGGTAGTCGATCGGTCAAGAAGCGTGACGCCATCATCTGCAAGTCCGCACAGCACGATACTTTTGCAATCCTGCGGTCCGGTTGGGCCACCCGCCGTGTCACGGGGGGCAATGGCAAATCGGCGATCACGCATGTTTTCGGCCCCGGCGACCTGATCGGCCTCTGCGATCTTGGCACCAAGTCCACACCGCACGACGTCGTCATGCAGACCGATGGGTCGGTCAGTCGATTCGACAGTGACGACATCAGCCGGTTGGCAAAGGATTACCCACGCCTGCTTTCAGTTCTGATTTCCGTGTCGCAGATCGAAGACGTGGTCCTGCGCGACCGCTTCTACGCCGCGACGCGCCTGTCTGCCGAAGACCGGCTGATGCATTTCCTGCTATGCATTCAGAGCAAGCTTCCAAACCAGGGCGAGAAATGTTCGGAACGTTTTCCTGTTCCCCTGAACCAAAAGGAAATCGGCGACGCCTTGGGGTTGACGGACATCTACGTCAACCGGCTTCTGCGGTCCCTGACCGACCGCGAGGAAATCACGGTCGAACGTCCCTACATGCGGATCAGGACCCCGAAACGGTGGTGCGAGCGTCTTGGCTTTCATGACCGCTATCGCGAAACCGATATCGGCTGGCTGAGCGAACCGGTCACGCACTGACTTGGCCAGCGACAGTGCAGCGACACAGTCCAATCCGAATCCAGTCCTTTTGACCTGTCGGGTGCAATCAGCTATCTTCAGTTAAATAGTTGAGTTGTATTCATGTCTTGGGATCTTGATGACCTCTACCGTCTTCTGCACACATCGCACGTGCAGGCGCAGGGCGTGCTGGAAACCATACCCGACCCTCTTCTGGTCCTTGACGGCGATCTTACCATCGTCGACGCGAACCCGGCGTTCTACGAAACCTTCAAAACCGGCCGGGACGATACCATCGACCAGCCCTTTCACCACCTCGGCGACGGGCAGTGGGACATTGACGAACTGCGGTATCTTTTCGAACAGGTCATCCCGCGAACGGCCAAGGTCACCGACTATGAGGTAACGGCGGACTTTCCGGTCATCGGGCACCGCACGATGCTGCTCAGCGCGCATCGCATCCCGAAGCCCGACAGCGGACGCCGCCTGTTGTTGTTGAAAATCGCAGATGCCACCGAACGCCAGAGAGAATCCGACAGGAAGGATGTCCTGATCGGCGAGCTTGGTCACAGGATCAAGAACATTCTTGCAGTCACGCAATCGCTGGCCCGGCAGACCAAAACCAAGGACCGCACGGCGGAAGAATTCCGCGACGACTTTCTTGGCCGCCTCGACGCGCTTGGCAAAGCGCTGGAGGTGACGGCAAAGGAAGACAAGGCAGAGCTGCCAGCTTTGGTACACAAAGTGCTGGAACCCTACGTCGGCGAAGGCGGGCCCGTCATGTTGGAAAAGGGGCCCGTCGTTTCGCTGACGACCAATCAGGCGATGAGCCTTGGCATGATGCTGCACGAGCTTGCAACGAACGCGGTCAAATACGGGGCGCTGTCGGTGTCCGACGGTCGCGTGACGATTGTGTGGACTATCGACGACGAGGGGAACGGATCGTCAATGGTCAAACTGCGCTGGCGGGAAAGCAACGGACCCAAAGTCACACCGCCCAGCGCGGACGGCTTTGGCACACGTCTTATCAGGTTTACCGCCGAACAGGATCTTGGCGGTCGTGTCGATCAGGACTACCAGCCCGACGGCTTGATCGTGACACTGACGTTTCCGCACTCCTAGTACGGACAGTAGGTCTGCACCGAAGGGGTCCTCGTGCGGTCAAGCAACCGCACGCGTGGCTTTTGAGTGCTGGCTCAGTCCTGAACCGGCCGAACCGCCGCGACCTCGATCTCGACCAGCCACGCGGGGCTGGCAAGGCCCGCGACCTCGAAGACAGATCTGACCGGCAGATCGGGCTGGGCATCGGTCCCGAAGAACTGGGTGTAGCCATCCATGAAGCCCGAAAAGTCCATCGCGTAGCTTCCGTCCGGGGCGACCAGAAAGACCTGCATCTTGAAGACATCCCCCATACCGAGCCCAAGATCGGCAAGCGTGCCCTCGATCGACTCGAGGACGGAAACCGTCTGTGCCTCGGTGTCGCCGTAGGCTTCGGGCGATCCTTGCTCTGCGGTTTCGTCGATCACCGACGGAACCGCGCCGCCGAGGTGGACGACTGTGGCGTCCGCCGGAATCTCTACCGCGCGGGCAATCGGAAAGGATGACCCCGGCGTCGCGTGGCGGATGATCCCGTCTGCCTGCGCGCCGTCCTGCGCAAGTGCCGGGACAGGAATGATGAACGCGCAAAGTGCCAAACCAAGTGCGCCACTGCGGATCTTCACTAGATTGCATGTCATTGGCGGGTCGCCTCCACGTCCTCGGCCGTCGCTTCGCCCGACTCTTCGACAAAGTCGTTGCCGAAGCTCGAGCGGATGTAGTTCACGACATCAGCGACCTGCTGGTCGTCGAGGATTCCGGCGAAAGGCGGCATCGCCTTTTGTCCTTTAAGGATCAGGTAGATCGGATAAGACGGCGAAGCGAGCATCTCGTTCTCGGCAAGGGCGGGATAGTTACCGGCTCCGACCGCACCTTCACCCTCTGGCATGTGACAGCCGGCACAGACCGAGTTGTAGACGGCCTCGCCACCCTGATGGGTGATCTCGCCCGAGGACCTGAAGGTTTCCCAGTCCTCTTCAGTCGGATCGAATGTGCGGAACTCCGAGGTCCGGCTTTCACCGCCCTCTGCCTCCGGTGCAGGGGCGTCCTGTGCGATTGCCGTCAGTCCCGCTGCGGCCAGAAGTCCGGCGGCAAGGAGTGTCGTGGTGATGGTCTTCATGATATCTCTCCTGTTCAGCCGTTGGTCGCGTGCTGGTGAAGCTGCTGGATCGCGTCGAGTGCGGACAGGATCGCGCCCTCCTGCCAGGCAGGCAGGTAGGACAGATGTTCACCCGCCAGCACGATGCGGTCTTCCGGCTCCATCGTGACGGTGGTTTCGTAGTCGCGGTCCTTGTCCTCCCAGATGCCATAGCACCCCAGAACGAAAGGCACCTTGTGCCAGGACACGCTGATGCCGCTGCTGAACTCCTCGGGGTATTGGGGGTGGATGCGCGATCCATATTCGACCGCCCATTTGACCCGGTCCTCGGGCTGCATCGCATTGAACTGGTAGGCATTCGCGCCCCAGACATAGCCCCCCAGAAGCACCCCCTTGCCCCCGCTGAGATAGTCGTTCGACGGATAGCTGATCAGCGAGATCGGCAGGTCGGTATAGGTGATCCCGCCGTATATGTGTTCGTCCTCTTCCCAGAAGCGGCGGTTGAACTCGAGACCGAACTTGACTGAACCCGCGTAATACATGGTGTCGATGGCACGGGCCTTGTCGGACGACAGGTTGTGCTCCATCTGGCCAAGGATCGAAAACGGGATCGTGCAGACGCACCAGTCCGCCGTGACCTCGACCGGCTCGCCGCCGTCCTGCGCATCTTCGTAAAGGACGGTCACGACGCCCTCGTCCTGCAGCATCGACGTCACCTTGGCGTTGTAGGTGATCAGATCGCCGACCTCGCGCTCGAAAGCCTGTGCGATCATGTCCATCCCGCCGACCGGCTGGAAGATCGTGTTCTGGTGATGAACGCTTTCGGCATCGCTGAGCCAGCGCCAGAGGTCGGATTGCAGGATGTCCGAAAGGGCCAGCGGGTCCGATGCGACCCCTTCTGCGTCACGGCCACCGCCGGGCTCGCGGTCATAGCCGCGATAGTCGCTGGTGTCATCGCTAGACACATAAGCGTTGTCATCGTTGAGCACGCCATACTCGCGCAGCGAGGCCAGCAGCTTTTCCCTGTCTTCGGCCGTCACTTCCTGATCAAGGGCACCTTGGTTGGTTGCCTTGGCCAGCAGTTCTGCCACGTGCCCGCGATAGTCGGTTGCAATCTGCCGGAACCGCTGCGGCTCTCCGTTAAAGGCATCGCTGCGGTGCAGGTAGGCATTGTGATTTTTCTGGATGAACGGTTCCAGCCGGACGCCGAGCCGCTTGCAGTAATCGAGAACGGCATGGTGGTTGTAAGGGATGCGCCAGGGTCCGGGGTTCAGATAGCCGCCTTCGTCGAAGTCAACGGTCTGTGTCGCGCCGCCAAGCTCGGTGTAGGTATCGCCACCGCGCAGGGTCCAGCACCGGCCACCTGCCTTTGCGCGGTATTCGAGGACCTGAACCTCGTAGCCCGCGCTGCGCAGTTCCAGAGCGGCGGTCATGCCTGCAAGGCCGGCGCCAAGGACAAGAACCCGTGACCCTTCCGGCGCGCCACTCAGATTGATGGGGCCATCGTAGGTAGAGGCCTGCGCAAAGCCCAAGCTTACCATCGCCGAATACATCGCGGCTGACCCCGCGGCGAGGCCCACGGCCCCAAGGAGTTCCCGTCTTGTCATCGTCATCACTGACTCCTGCTGTGCTGCGTATCGCACCGTGGCGACGCGGCATGAAGCGTCCGCGCGGTGGCGTTATAGGCCAAGCCTACGCACCGGAATGTGATGGGTTCAACCTTGCGACAAGCCCCGGGGGTGACAGAAACTTGTTTCCCTTCCCCAGTTTAATTTTGCGACAATTCTCGGAAGCCGGGCATGCGCGAAGGCCGGTTTCCTACGAAAGCGGACTTTTGGGAAAGCGGTCTGTCAGCTGAGGTTGCGGATCACCTGATCCAGTGCCCGCAGCAGGATGTCCTTTTCGGCAGGAGTCAGCCCTTGGGTCAATGCGGCTTCATGTGCGGCGGCGTGATCCTGAAGCGCATCCAGAACCCCCGCACCACGCTCCGTCAGCCAGACCTGTTTCATCCGCCTGTCGTCCGCAACCGCACAGCGTTCGACCAGACCTTCCGCCTCGAGCTTGTCAAGGATCGTGACCAACGACGACCGCTGAAGGGCCACCGCCTCGGCCAGACGGCTTTGCGGCTGTCCGGGATGATCGCGGATCAGCCACAAAAGGCCCAGATAGCGCGGCGCGGCGCCGAACCCGTCGACCTGCCCTTCGAAGGCGCGATAGGCCACGATCTGCGCAAGTCGCAGCTTGTAGCTGACGTGCCCGCTGACCGCTGGGCTGACAAGCCGGTCACCGGTCGGTTCCTTGTCGGTCGGGGTGGAAACTTCGGTATTTGACACAATGGCGGCTCATGCTTGTTGACAGAAAAGGTAGCGCGTGTACTGTTCGACATCGAACGTTCTGGGGAGAGCACGTTCGCACAGGGGGAGATCACACAATGTCACATCCTCGACCTATCGCCACAAGCGTGAAGTGGGCATGGTAATACAGGCTGTCTGGACCGACGGGCCTGCCTTGCGCGACATCACGATCGGTGCGGCCCTCGACGAACAGGCCAGCCTGCGCCCTGATGCGATGGCACTGATCCTTGGCGATCACCGGCTGACGTGGGGCGCGCTTGCGGCGCGGGTCGACAGCCTCTCTCGCGGGCTGATTGCATGGGGTGTGGACAGGGGCGACCATGTGGCCGTCATGGGCCCGAACAGCCTGCCATGGGTGCTTTTGGAATATGCACTGGGCAAGATCGGGGCAGTGCTTGTCACCGTCAATCCCTCATTCCGCGCGCAGGAACTGTCCTACCTGCTGCAACAAGGGCAGGTCAGCACATTATTCGTCGCCTCGCGCTACCGACAGGTCGATATCTCTGCCGTGCTGCAAACGATCCTGCCCGATCTTGCCGCCAGTGACCCGATGAACGGCCGCAACGGTGATGACCTGCCGGATTTGCGGCGTGTCGGGTGTCTGGGGCCGGACGCACTTGCCGGTGCGTTGCCGTTCGACAGGTTGCTGACGCTGGCGGACCAGGTGTCCCCCGACGATCTGGCCCGCCGGGCCTTGGCCGTTCAGCCGGACGATGTTTTCCAGATCCAATACACCAGCGGCACCACCGGCAAGCCCAAGGGGGCCATGCTGACGCACAAAGGCACCTATAATAACGCGCGCCTGATGGCGGATCGTGCGGGCTTTGGCCCCGATGAACGCCTGCTGTCCGCGATGCCGTTTTTCCACACGGCTGGCTGCGTCTGCAACGTGCTGGGGATGCTTGCCGTGGGGGGGTGCCTGATTGCCTTGCCGGACTTCGACGCGGGCGACATGCTGGCCGCGGTCGAAGATCACCGCGCGACCGTGATCAACGCCGTGCCGACGATGTATCTGCGGATGCTGGATCATCCCGACCTGCCGCAGCGGGACGTGTCGTCCTTCCGCATCGCCTTTGCCGGGGGCACGTCGATCCCACCCGCCATGATGCGTGACCTCAAAGAGCGTATGGGTGCCGACCCGATGATCATCATGGGCATGACCGAATGCAGCCCGATCATCACCCAGACCGACCCGGCGGATGATTTCGAAACCCGTATCAGCACGGCCGGCAAGCCCTTGCCTCATATTGCGCTCAGGATCATCGACCCTGACACCGGCGCCCCCGTCGCCTTTGGGGAACCGGGCGAATTGCTGATCCAGGGTTTCGGCGTCACGCGTGGTTACTTCGACATGCCCGATCAGACCGCCGAGACGATTGACGCGGATGGCTGGCTGCGCTCGGGCGATCTTGCCGTGCTGGCGGAAACGGGCCATCTGCGGATCGTGGGCCGGATCAAGGATATGCTGATCCGGGGCGGCGAGAACATCTATCCCGTCGAGATCGAAGACGCGCTGTTGCAACACCCAGACATTGCGCAGGCGCAGGTCATCGGCGTGCCCGACCCGCAGATGGGCGAGGAGATTTGCGCCTTCGTCACCCCCGCAGGGGCGGCACGGCTTGACCCTGAAGAGGTGAAGGACTGGTGCAAGGCGACCTTCGCACGCCACAAGATGCCGCGTCACCTGCACGTCATCGATGCCATGCCGCTGACCGCGAACGGCAAGGTGCAGAAATTCGAACTCCGCCGGATGGCGGCCCAGATGCTGGAAATACCGACATGACCGCTCTTTTGACCGACCAGCGCGATGGGATCGTGACGCTGACCCTGAACAGACCCGCCGCGCGCAATGCCATCAGCCCCGAAATGGCCTGCCGCCTTGCGGATGCGTTCAGCGCGATCGAAGACGACAGCAGCGTGCGCTGTGTGATCCTGACAGGCGCGGGCGATCAGGCGTTTTGCGCGGGTGGCGATCTTGCGCTGATGCTGCCCTTGCTGACCGGCGCGCGCGAGCCGCAAGACGATTGGGACAGGCGCGTTCTAGATGATCCAACTGTCATGGACCGGTCCGCGCTGCGCCGCTTTGAACTGACCACCCCGCTGATTGCCGCCATCAACGGCCATTGTCTCGCAGGCGGCATGGAAACGATGCTGGCCACCGATATCCGCGTTGCCGCGGACCACGCCACCTTTGGCTTGCCCGAAGCGAAACGCGGCCTTATTCCGTTTGCCGGCGCGCTGGTGCGCCTGCCGCGCCAGATGGCGCAATGCCGCGCGATGGAGCTTTTGCTGACCGGCGACGCGATAACGGCGGCTGAAGCCTTCAACGCAGGGCTGGTCAATCATGTCGTGCCGGGTGCCCAGGTGTTCGACAAGGCATGGGAGATTGCACGCCGGATCGCCCAAAATGGTCCCCTCGCCACCAGCCAGATCAAGCGCACCACGCTGGCCGCCAGTGGCCGAAGCCTGTGCGAAGGCTATGCACTGGAAGATAGCGCGCGCGATGTCGTCATGGCCAGCGAGGACGCCCGCGAAGGGCCACGGGCTTTCATGGAAAAGCGCCCGGCGCGCTTTGTGGGGCGCTGATATGGTACGTCTGGATCAAAAGGTGGCTGTCGTCACGGGCGCGGGGCGCGGCATTGGACGCGCTGTGGCGCTGGCGCTGGCCGACGCCGGAGCCGCAGTCGTGGTCAACGATATCGACGCGGATGCGGCAGGCACCGTCGTGGACGAGATCACGCAGGCCGGCGGGCGGTCGGTCGCTGCGGTGGCCGCCATCGGCCCCACGGCGGCAGCAGATCTGTGCGTCGAGACCGCAACGACCCACTTCGGGCGACTTGATATCATGATCTGCAACGCCGGTGTCCTACGCGACCGCGTGCTGTGGAACACGACCGATGATGACTTTGACACCGTGATCGCCACACATCTGCGCGGCACGTTCACCTGTGCCCGCGCAGCCGCGCGTGTGTTCCGCGCGCAGGGGGATGGCGGGCGTCTGATTCTGGTGTCGTCCATCGCCGGGCAGCGCGGCAACTTCGGTCAGACCAGTTACGCCGCCGCCAAGGCCGGGATCGCTGCTTTTGCGCGCACATGGTCGATGGAACTGGCCCGCGCCGGTGTTACAGTAAACGCGGTGGTGCCGAATGCCCTGACGGCGATGACGCAGACGGTCCCGATGCTGGCCCCCTTTGCAGAAGCCGCATCGCGGGGTGAACCCTTGCCACCCGTCGCGCGGCAGAAGATCGGTCTGGGGACCGCCGAAGATGTCGCCCCGCTTTTCGTCTTTCTGGGCTCTGACCAGTCGCACAAGATCACCGGTCAGTGCATCGGGATCGGGGGCGACCGCCTTGCCGTATGGGCGCACCCGAGCGAGGCCGACCATGCTCTGGCGGACGGAGGATGGACCGCCGCAAGCATCGCTGACGCCCTGAACGGGTCGCTGGCCCCTGCCCTGCAGGATGTTGGCATAGATTTTACTTAAAGGTCGCGCATACCGCCGGCCATCGTGGAGGAGAAACGACATGAGGACACTACTTTTGAGCACAGTCGCCTTGCTGGCGACAGGCGTGGCCGCCCAAGCGCAGGACGTGACGCTGCGGTTGTCGCACTGGCTGCCCGCCCAGCACGCTGTGCCGCAAACGGGGCTTGTGGAATGGACCGAGTCCATCACCGAAGCGTCTGGCGGAACGATCACGTTCGATATCTACCCGGCCCAGCAGCTGGGGTCCGCGCCCGACCACTACGACATGACGCGCGACGGCATCGCCGACGTGGGCTACGTCAACCCCGGCTATACCGCCGGGCGCTTTCCGATCTATGAACTGACCGGTGTGCCCTTTCTGGCGCTGGACGGCATGAACTCGGCCAAGGCGATTCATGAATGGTATCAAGGCGACCATGCCGCAGCCGAAATGAGCGACGTCTATTTCTGTCTGGTCAATCCGCATGAGCCCGGCCGCTTTCACGGCAAGGCCGAAATCCGCGTGCCAGAAGACGTGCGTGGTCTGAACGTGCGCCCGGCCCATTCGACGATGGCGCGGTTCGTCAGCTCTCTTGGTGCCTCATCCGTGCAGGTGCCCGCGCCCGAAGCCCGCGAGGCGCTCGAGCGTGGAACGGCAGACGCGGTGACCTTCCCCTACGAAGCGATGGAAGTTTTCAACGTGGGCGAGGTGACCAAGTTTCACAACGACATGCCGCTTTATCTGTCGTCGCAGGTGATGCTGTTCAATCAGAACACCTTTGACGGCCTGTCGGACGACCAGAGGCAGGTGATCGACGATCACTGCACCCCCGATTGGTCGCTGCGGTTCTCGGAAGGTTGGTCAGAGTATGACAAGGGCGTGCGTGACAGCATCATCAACGACCCTGAACATACCGTCTACACGCCGACCGACGAGGAAGTGGCGCTGTGGCGTGCAGCCGCCGAGCCCACGCTCGAGGCATGGAAGTCCGATGCCACCGACGCCGGTCACGATGCGGATGCCATCCTGCAAGGTCTGCGCGATGCGCTGGCCGCAAATGGCACCTTGTACGAATAAGCAAGTCAGGGCGGGTGCGTGATGCACCCGCCCCAATTCCGCGTCTGGGGGGAATATCATGCAACACCGGCGATCCGTCACCGATACGATCGTTCTTCTTGTGGAACGCGTGGCTGCAGTCCTTCTCGGGCTGGTCACCTTGTTGATCTTTGTCTCGGCGATCGGGCGCTATGCCTTTGCGATGCCGGTGCCCGATGCCTTCGATCTGTCACGGCTGCTGCTGTCTGTGGCGGTCATCTGGGGCTTTGCGTCGCTCGGGTTTCGGGGCAATCATATCAAGGTCGATTTGCTGGTCGCGCTGATGGGCCCGCGAACGCGGCGTATCCTAGATGCGCTGGCATGGAGCATCCTGTGGCTGTTTACCGCCGCGATGGCATGGAAGATCGGCGGGCGCGTTCTGTCGCAGATGCCCGGCGGTGAAGTCACAATGGATCTGCGCCTGCCGCATTGGCCCTTTCTATTGGTCGTTTTTGTCGGGCTGATCGGCGCATTGGTCCTGACCGCCCTTCGGATCTGGCTCGTCTTGGTCCGTGGCGAAAGCCTCGAGTCGCACGAACAGACCGAAATTCCCGAAACTGCAGGTGGTCAGAATGATCGAGCGTGAACTGATTGCGATTGGCGGCTTCGTTGCGCTTTTTGCCCTGATGCTGATCCGGGTGCCAATCGGCATCGCCATGGGTGTCGTGGGGGTCGGCGGCTTCGGCATGGTTACGGGGTTCAAGCCCGCGTTGAACCTGCTGGCCACGTCACCACTGCGGACGCTTACGGACTTCAACCTGACGCTGATCCCGTTCTTCATCCTGATGGGTGTGCTTGCCACCCGCACGGGCATGAGCAAAGAGCTTTTTCGCGCGGCCAACGCAACCCTGGGGTCGTTTCGTGGCGGGCTTGGCATGTCGACCATCGGGGCCTGCGCGGGGTTTTCGGCGATCTGCGGCTCGTCCGTTGCCACCGCTGCCACGATGACCGACATCGCCTACCCTGAAATGAAAAAGGCAGGATACAATGATCGCGTCTCGACAGGTGTCATCGCAGCTGGCGGGACACTGGGCATCCTGATCCCGCCCTCGGTGGTTCTGGCCGTCTACGGCTATATTACCGAACAGGATATCGGCAAACTTTTCATTGCCGGCATCATCCCCGGCATTCTGGCCGTCGTCATGTACATGCTGACCGTGCGCCTTTGGTTCGGGCGCAATTTGCCCAAGGGTGAACCCTTTTCGCTGTCAGAGGCTCTTTCTGCGCTCAGCGGTGTATGGGCCGTGGTCATGTTGTTCGTTGCCGTCATCCTGACGATCTATCTGGGCATCGCCACAGCGACCGAAGCGGCAGCCGTGGGCGCTGTTCTGACTGCGCTGATCGGCATCGTGCGCGGGCGGTTGACGCTGCCCTTGATACTTGACTGTCTGGTCGAGGCGCTGCGCACATCGGTTGCGATTTATACCATCCTGATCGGGGCGATCCTGTTCGGTTACTTTCTGGCGGTCACTCAAGTGCCACAGAACCTGACCTCCTTTCTGATCGATCTGGGGTTCGGGGCCTATGGCACACTGTTGCTGATCATGCTGCTGTTCTTCGTGATGGGCTGTTTTCTGGACGCCATGGCCATGATCATCCTGATGGTGCCCATCGTGTTCCCGGTCGTGATGCAACTGGGCTTTGATCCGATCTGGTTCGGCATCATCATCGTGATGACCGTCGAACTTGGGCTGATCACTCCGCCTATCGGCATGAACGTCTTTGTCATCAACACGATTGCCCGCAAGGTGCCGCTGACCACGATCTTCGCGGGCGTCACCCCCTTTGTGGTCACCGATTTGATCCGCCTTGCGATCATCATCCTGTTGCCGGGGCTCGTGCTGTTCCTGCCCAACTCGATGTAGCCGAAACTAAAAAGAGCGTCCGCAGGGACGCTCTTTTGAAACACTCTACGGGATTGATCAGCGTCACGTATCCGCGATGACATCCTGTCTCTGACGGCCCAGACCGTCGATTCCAAGCTCTACGACATCACCGGCCTTCAGATAGCGCGGCGGCTTCATGCCAAGCCCGACGCCCGGAGGCGTGCCGGTCGAGATCACATCACCGGGGTGAAGCGTCATGAACTGGCTCAGGTAGTGAACAAGGAAGCTCACGCCATAGACCATCGTCTTGGACGATCCGTTCTGCATCGTCTCATCGTTGACCTTCAACCACATGCCAAGGTCCTGCGGATCGTCGATCTCGTCCGGCGTCACCAGCCATGGGCCGATCTGACCGAAGTTGTCGCAGCTTTTCCCCTTGGTCCACTGGCCTGCACGCTCGGCCTGAAACGAACGTTCCGAGACATCGTTGGTGACGGCGTAGCCCGCAACGTAGTCCATCGCGTCGTCTTCGGTGACGTATTTCGCAGGCTTTCCGATGATGACCGCCAGCTCGACCTCCCAGTCCGTCTTTTCAGACCCGCGTGGGATGATGATCGGATCGTTCGGCCCACACATCGCAGATGTGGCCTTCATGAAGATGACCGGTTCCGGCGGCACGTCCATACCGCTTTCAGCGGCGTGGTCGGCATAGTTCAGACCGATACAGATGAACTTTCCCGTGCCCCCGATCGGGGCGCCCAAACGTTGCTCTCCGTCGATGACGGGCAACTCTTCAAGGTCGAGCATCGCAAGCCGCGACAGGCTGGCGGGGGCAAGCGCATCCCCGGCCAGATCGGGGATCACGGCGGACAGATCGCGGATCGCCCCGTCATTGTCGAGCATGCCGGGTTTTTCGGCACCCCTTTCACCAAAGCGCAGTAGCTTCATTCTTTCATTCCTTCTTCGATGTCAGATGGTCCAACCGCCGTCGACGCAAAGCGCCTGCCCCGTAGAATATGTCGCACCGGCAAGGTAAACCGCCAAATCGGCGACTTCTTCGGCATCCGCAATGCGGCCCATGGGCTGGCGCGCGACAAAAGCCGTCCGCGCCGCGTCGTAGTCACCGGTATCGGCCAGCCGTTGATCCAGTGACGGCGACTGCACGGTGCCGGGACAGATGGCGTTGCACCGGACCCCCTGCGAGACATAGTCGGCGGCGATGGATTTCGTCAGCCCAAGCACGGCGGCCTTGGTTGTCGAGTAAGCGAACCGGTTCGGCACGCCCTTGATGGATGATGCGACGGACGACATGTTGATGATCGTGCCGCCGCCCTGCGTCAGCATACCGGGCAGGATTGCACGGATCATCCGCACCATGCCCTTCACGTTCAGATCAAAGGCGAAGTCCAGATCGTCGTCGGAACACTCCAGCACCGTGCCTGCGTGGACGACACCAGCGCAGTTGAACAGGACATCGACCTTGCCGATATCCTTGCAGACCGCAGCAACCGAGGACGGGTCGAGCACGTCAAGCTTGACCGTTTCGCAGCCAGCGATGCCCTGCAGCCCGTCCCCGTTCATGTCGGTCGCGATCACGCGCGCGCCGGCGCGGGCAAATGCCTCGGCACTGGCGCGCCCGATACCCTGAGCGGCGGCCGTCACTAGAACGGTCTGGCCCGATAGATCAATCGTCATTGGGATATCCTTCACCTGTACGGACTACATGACCGCGCCGATTTGCCATGGCACGAATTCGACCGCGCCAAAGCCCTGCGCCTCGCTTTTGGTTTCTTCGCCGGACGCGACGCGCAGAAGGAGATCGAATATTTCCTGTCCTTTTTCCTCGAGCGTCACACCGTCAAGAATATCGCCACAATTGATATCCATGTCGCATTCCATACGCGCCCAAAGGTCCGGGTTTGATGCGATCTTGATCGATGGAACAGGCTGGTAGCCCGAGACGCTACCCCGCCCGGTCGTGAATGCAATGAGATTGGCACCGGATGCAACTTGACCCGTCACTGAGCAGGGATCGTAACCGGGGCTGTCCATGAAGACGAACCCCGGCTGGCTGATGGGCTCGGCGTATTTGTAGACCCCGACAAGCGGCGCCGCACCGCCCTTGGCCACGGCACCAAGCGACTTTTCAAGGATGGTCGTCAGCCCGCCACGCTTGTTCCCCGGCGACGGGTTGTTGTCCATCTCGCCAAGGTTTCTGGCGGTGTAATCCTCCCACCACTCGATCAGGTCGATCAGCTTGCGACCGGTCGGGACATCGCTTGCCCGTCGGGTCAGCAGGTGTTCCGCACCATAGATTTCCGAGGTTTCCGACAGAATGGACGTGCCCCCATGGCGCACCAGAAGGTCAGACGCGACCCCAAGGGCGGGGTTCGCCGTGATCCCGGAATACCCGTCAGAGCCACCGCATTGCATCCCCAGCGAAAGCCGTGCCGCGCTTGCCTCCTGACGCTGCGCAATGTTCGCTTCGGCAGCGAGTTCGCGCAGAATGGACACCCCCTTGTCGACCGTCGCACGGGTGCCGCCCTGTTGCTGGATCGTCATGTAGCGAAAACGGGCACTGTCCTTCAGGGCCTTGCGGTCGATCAGATCGGGGATCTGCATGACTTCGCATCCCAGCCCCACCATCAGGATCGCGCCGAAATTGGGGTTGTGACCGTAGCCCGCCAGTGTTCGGAAGAGTGTTTCGTAACCTTCGCCCTTGCCCGACATGCCGCACCCCGTGCCATGCACGATGGGGACGATCCCGTCGACGTTGGGAAAGTCGGCAAGCAGATTATCGCGGGCGGCCTCTTCCGCAATGAAGCGCGCCACCGATCCGGCACAATTCACCGACGTCAGGATACCGATGTAGTTGCGCGTTCCGACGCGACCCGAAGGACGATGGTATCCCTGAAAGGTCGCGGCATCCTCGACCGGCGGCAGGGCCGTAGCAGCGGTTCCAAAACCATAGTCCTGCTTGTGGGCCCCCATCCCGAGGTTCTGGACGTGAACATGCGCCCCACCGGCAATATCAGCGGTCGCAGTGCCGATAATCTGTCCATACTTGATGACGCTTTCACCTGCCGCTATCGGACCCAATGCGATCTTGTGTCCGGCGGGAATTTTCTCGCGCGCCGTGATTCCCGTCGGAAGCCTGGTTCCTTCAGGCACGGTCCGAAGGGCGATCAGAATATTGTCGGTCTCGTTCAGACGAAGCGCAAAGGGCTGTTCGGTCACGGGTCTCTCTTTCACGGGGTCACTAGAACCTTGATGATGTGGTCACGATCTTTCACGAGATCCGGGAAACGATCCGGCAGTTCGGACAGTGGCATGATCGCAGACGCAATCGCATCTGTCGGAATATGTCCATCGCGGATCGCCTGCATGACAGTGTCAAAATCTTCTCGTAGCGCGTTGCGGCTGCCGATGATCTTGGATTCTCGTTTGTGGAATTCCGAGTCCGTGAAGGTGATATCGTCCTTCACGACACTGACCAGCACCGTGGCACCACCATGCGCCACAAGCGGAAACCCCGCTTCGATCGCTGCAGCGCTGCCGGTTGCGTCAAAGACAAGATCGAATCCCTCTGACAGATCGCCGGTCAGAATGTCGGTTCCGGACCGGTGCTGCCTGTCAAAGCCAAAAAGCGCGCGCATCGCGTTCAACCGGGGTTCGCTGAGGTCCATGAGATGAACCTCTGCCCCTGCCAGTCGGGCGAAAAGAGCTGTCCCCAGACCGATCGGTCCGGCCCCCGTGACGAGCACGCGGTCGCCCTTGCCGCATCCCGAGCGGCCAACGGCATGGGCGCCGATGGCCAGAAACTCGACCATGGCGGCCTGCTCTGGTGTCAGCCCCTCGGCGGGATAGAAGTTGCCTGCCGGAACCGAAATTCTGGGGCACAGGCCGCCATCCCGGTGGACACCCAGAACCGCAATCCGGACACAGCAATTCGGCTTGCCCCTTTTACAGGCCCGGCATGTGCCACATGACAGATAGGGGTTCACCACCACCAGCTTGCCCGCATCAGGACCGTCGACGATATGGCCGGACAGCTCGTGACCGATCAGGCGCGGGTAGTCGAGAAACGGGTGCTTGCCTTCGAATATGTGGTAATCCGTGCCACACAGACCGACGGCGGCGATATCGACCAAGCGATGTCCGGGGGCCGCCTCCACAGGTTTCGGGCGGATCTCGACCGCGAAGGTTCCGGGCGTCACGCAAACGCCGCAGTTCATTTCAGTCGAAGGGTTCATTCCACGGCCTCCAGATTGCGGGCCGACCAGTCCACGGGCAGTTCACCCTTGACGATCAGGCTCAGGATGTCGTCCTTCGTGACGTCATGAATCGAGTGGGCACCCACAAGCCGCCCCTTGTTCATGACGATGACGCGGTCGCACAGATCGAAGACGTCATGCATGTCGTGGCTGACCAGCAATATGCCGATGCCTTCCGCCTTCAGCTGCCGGATCAGGTCTGAAACCATCGCCGTTTCCGAAGGACCAAGTGCGGCGGTCGGCTCGTCCATGATCAGGATTCGGGTGTCGAAATAGATGGCCCGCGCGATGGCGATGACCTGACGCTGCCCACCGGACAGCGAATAGACAGGATCGCGCAGGTTCTTGAAATTGGGGTTCAGCCGCGCAAGAACCTCTTGGGCTTCCTTGAGCATCCTTGCGTCGTCAAGATTGCCGAAGCGGGTCTTCAACTCGCGGCCAAGAAACAGGTTTGCCGCCGCATCGAGGTGGTCGGCAAGGGCCAGCGTCTGGTAGATCGTTTCGATCCCCACGGCACGCGCATCGTTCGGATCGTTGAGCGTCACGGTCTGGCCGTTCACGCGGATTTCACCATCGCTGGGGGCCATTGCCCCCGACAGGATCCGCATGAGGCAGGACTTGCCGGCACCGTTGTGCCCCAGAACACCCACGACCTCGCCCGGATAAAGGTCGAGCGATACGTGATCCACTGCGCAGACACCGCCAAAATGCTTTTCGATATTCAGCATCTCGACAAGCGGGGTTGGTGAATCGTTCTGCATGGATGACCTTTCTGCGACGTTGTCTTGCGCCGGGGGCGGCAAGGCGCCCCCGGCAGGTTCACGTCAGTACAAGACGTTCTGGGCTTCGTCAGTGTCGATGTTGTCGGCATCGACCAGAACCACACCGGTGTTGATGAAGCTGTCGACCTCTTCGCCATTCATGATGTCGATGACCGCGTTCACGCCCATCTCGCCCATGGCGAAGGATCCCTGCACGGCTGTTGCCGCCAGCACACCGTCGCGCACGAATTCCTGAAGGTCTTCGTTGCCATCAAAGCCAAGCGCGGCAATCGATCCGGCCTTCCCGGCCTGCACGATGGCCCGGCCCATCCCCACGGCCGTCGGCTCGTTGGCACCGAAGATCCCGACCATGTCAGGGTTCGAGGCCAGCATGTCCGTGGTCTGGTTCAGTGCCAGCGCCATCTGACTTTGCGAATAGAGCGGGCCGACGATCTCAAGGTCGGAGTTTTCGGTCAGGTAGTCCGAAAAGCAACCCACGCGTCCGATCTCGGACCCGACACCGGCGACATAGGACATGACCCCGACCTTGCCTTCGGTTCCAGCCTCTTCGATCATACGCTGCGCAACGGCTTCACCTGCCGCGCAGTTATCTGTGGACAGGAACGCCTGATAGGTGCCCTCTGCACCGTCCTCGAGCGCACTGTCGATGATCACGACGGGGATGCCGGATTCGAAGGCACGCTGGACCGAAGGCGCAAGGGCGCTGGGGTCTGACGGGGCCAGCACGATGCCGGAAACACCACGGTTGATGGCGTTCTCGACCATGTTCACCTGATCGGCGATGGCGCTTTCGGTGGCCGGTCCGTCGAACGTGAAGCTGTGCTCGGACTGCGCGTCGATCGCGGCCTCCGCTCCGCGGTTCACGTTCTGCCAGAAGTTCGAACTGGTCGTTTTCACGATCACGGCTATTTCGCCAGCCTGCACACTTCCTGCCGCCAGCGCGATCACCGATGTGAGTAGTCCCATTTTAATCGTCTTCATCTCATTCCTCCTCTGCTGAGATTTCGTTCGTCGTAAGGTCGTCTGGTTGGTCGCCACAAGTGGGCGACCGAAAGGTTTGTCGTGTCAGGTCCGGTTGCGCATCTGGTCGATCCAGACGGCACCGATCACCACCACGCCGATAACGATTTGCTGGATGAAGGCGGACACGCCCGCCATGTTCAGCCCGTTGCGCAGGGTGCCGATGATGAAGGCGCCAACCATTGTGCCCGAAATCGCCCCCACTCCGCCCGAAAGCGAGGCACCCCCGATTACCGCCGCCGCGATTGCGTCAAGCTCGTACATCACGCCTTCGCTAGGCTGTGCCGTGACGAGGCGGGACATCAGGACATTGCCGGCCAGTCCTGCCAGCGCACCGGACATCGTATAGGCATAAAGCTTGGTCATATCGACCCGCACACCGGACAGGCGCGCTGCTTCTTCGTTCGAGCCGGTGGCATAGATGTGGCGACCGATCTGGCGGCGGCGCAACAAGTAGGCAAAGCCGATGGCGACGATCAGCAACAGGATCGCGGGATAGGGAATGCCGGGGAAGATGACGTTCGGAAAACCGTTGTCCTGCATCTCGACCACACGGAACAACGCCCCGTTGCCAAGCCTGCCGAATGCCTCGCCCAGCTGCGAAATCGGGGCCGCGCCGGTCAGCTGCAGCGCCAGCCCGCGGGCCATCAGCATCATGCCCAGCGTCGCGACGAAGGGCGGGATCCGAATACGGGTCACCACCAATCCGTTCACCATGCCGCAAGCCGCACCGACAAGCACACCGAACGCCATCGCCGGCACCACCGGAAGGCCGGCCTTGATCGTCATTCCGGTTGCGACGCCGGACAGGGCAAGCACGGACCCCACGGACAAGTCGATCCCACCCGTGATGATGACCATCGTCAGGCCGATGCCCAACAAGCCGATCACCGAGGTCTGCAAAAGGATGGTCAGGCTGTTGTTGACCGAAAAGAAGGACTGGCTTGCCATCGAAAAGCCGAGAATGAGAAGCACCAGCGTCAGCAAGGCGGACAGCTGATGCAGTTTCGCGGCATCGGGCATGACCTTGGCGAAGCCAAGATAGCCTTCGGATTTTCCTGCGTGCGCCATACGCTCCCCTTCGCATGTAGCATTTAATTATTAAATACATTGATTGTGTATTGCAGACTTACTGTCAACAGTTTTTAATAATTCGAAACATATACCGTTTTGAACCATACCGCTCTGGTTGGACATCGACAGGAAAGTGGCAGCCATGGCACGAAGCGACACGCGATACCGAGAAGCTTACAACCGCATCCTGGAATACTGCGAAACGTTGCCCCTCGATGCGCAAATTCCCTCGGAAACCCAACTGGGAGACATCGCCGGTGTCAGCCGGACAGTGATCCGGCGCTGTCTTTCACGTCTTGCCGAACTTGGTGTCATCGCGTGGAATGGCCGCGACAAGCGCCTTCTGCGCACGCCACAGCCAGAGGACCGCATCGCCGTTCCCGAGGCTGGAACCCACTCGGGCGATCTTGAACAGCGGTTTCTCGATTGGGTGCTGCGCTTTGATGTGCCCGCGAACACGGCACTGTCCGTCGCAGAGCTGTCCCGCACCTTCGACGTTCCCCAACACGAGCTGAAAGAATTCCTGGCGGGCCTCAGTCGGTTCGGACTTGTGCAAAGGCGGCCCGAAGGGGGCTGGCGGCTATTGGGTTTCACCAAGGGCTTCGCCATCGAGCTTTCCGACTTTCGACTGATGCTGGAGCTTCACGCTGTCTCGCAGCTGGCCGAAGCGCCCGTGGATCATCCGGTTTGGGCCCAACTTTCCGGGCTTCGCGCCGACCACCTGGCGTTGCGCGCCCACATGGACGCGGACTTCCACGAGTTTTCCAAGCTGGACGAACGCTTTCATCAGGCCATTAATTCAGTGGTGCGCAACCGGTTCACGGAAGAGTTTCAAAAGGTGATCTCTCTTGTTTTCCACTACCACTACATGTGGGACAAGACGGAAGAAAAGGTCCGCAATGCCGCCGCCATCGAAGAACACCTGGCAATCATAGATGCGCTTGAAGCCCGCGATGCAACAGCCGCGCGGATTGCGGCGCAGCGGCATCTGCGGACGTCAAAGACGACGTTGCTGTCATCACTCCGACAGCACGATCTGGGCTGAGACCATCAAGCGATCCCGGCCTCTGCTTCTTTCGACAGAGGTTCGCCCAGCGCATCGAGATTTCGCTTCAACGAACTGGGCTTGGCCGTCCCCAGCAAAACGGATGCTGTGGCAGGATGCCGGAAAGCGAACTGGAGGGCGGCGGTCGCAAGCGGAAGACCGTGGCTTTCGGCTCGGTCCTGCAAAGCGAGCACGCGATCGCGAACCTCTCGTGGGGCGGGTCCGTAGTCATAGGTGGCACCCTCGACCGGACCCGTCGCAAGGATGCCAGAGTTGAAGATGCCACCCAAGACCAGACTCGTGCCTGCGGCGTTGCAAGCTGGAACCAGACGGTCTTCGGCAGATCGATCCAGCAAGGTCAACCGACCGGCCAGCAGGATCACGTCGAGCGGACCGGCATTTTTCATCACGTCGAGACAGACCTGACATTCGTTCACCCCAAGCCCGAAGGCCTTGATGCGCTTTTGCTGTTTCAGACGCACCAGCCGGTCGTAGCCAGTGTCAAGAAACGCAGCCATGTGGCCTTGGTTTGCCGTTGCTCCATGCGTGTATTCACCGATGTCATGAACATAAAGAATATCGATATCGGTGCGCCCAAGCCGCTCGCAGCTTTGCTCGAAGCTCTCTTCGATCCCATCGCCGGAATAGTCGTAGCGCACATCATTCTGCGCAGGATTGACATAGCTGTCGGCTTCGACGATCGGAGTTTTCGCAGGCGACAGCACACGACCGACCTTGGTCGAGATCACCACATCGTCGCGCCCTGCAAGAAAGCGGCCAAGACGCTTTTCCGAAAGGCCACGGCCATAATGCGGGGCCGTGTCGAAATAGCGGATACCGGCCTCCCATGCGCACCTCAGCACCTCTGACACTTCTGCCTCGGACACCTCGCGGTAAAGGTTGCCGATACTGGCACAGCCGAAAGCCACCTCGGTCACGGATAGGTCGGTTCGCCCGATCTGACGCGTTTTCATGTGGCTCTCCCTTCGATTGCAGCCGTCAATTGTGGTTTTTCACCTGTATCGCCGTTCGCCCGTGCCCAATTCACGAAAGAGCCGATACGGCGCCTTAGCTTTTCGTCGTGATTTTGGGCAATATCTTCAAGCTTGTGGTCCAGAAACGGATTGGCGAACCGCTCTTTCGTCACGGCGATATAGTCGGATACCCCCTGCCCTTCCCCTGCCGCTTCGAACGCCGGCAGGACCTCTTGCGCATAAACCCGCGATAGTGCATCGACCCATTCAGGGTCCGACATGATCTCTCGCACGAAACGCACCTTGCCGGGTCGCGTAAGCCATTGCGATACCATCCAGGTATGCCCTAGGTTCAGGATGAAAAGCTTGCGACGTTCGATCCGGCCCAGATCGTCCACGACGTCCATGCAAGGATGCGTGCAAGGCAATGTCAGCCGTGGCTGCGCCTCGATGGCCCACAGCGCATAGGGCTCGGTCACAGCACCTGCGGGCTCCAGCGGCTCCGACACGATGCGGTCGACAAGAGAGTTGACCCATACCACCTCCTCCGCCAGCCAGTCGCGATAGGTCGGGTCCATCTTTTGTGCGGCGGCAAGGACCAGATCGCGCAGTTCATCTCCATTGTTCTGGACCAGTTCGGTCGGCATGACCTGCGGTGCGGAACCGCCGGCTTCGAACCGCGACCGCATAAGGTGGGCAAGCTTTGCGGGGTAGGACATGGCACTATCGAAGCTGGCGCCCGTATCCTCGGGCCGGGGCCGAAAGCCGGCATCGGCAGTGTTGGACAGGATAAATCGCGCTTCCTCTGCCATGATCCGCGTCACTTCATCGAGGGTCCTGTCAAGGGACAGACCCCGCGCAACAGACGTCACGTGGCGGGTCTCGGACACCTCGCGCCCGTCGGCAATCCCCTCGATCCGCACGTCATATCCGTTGGCCATGGCAGTCAGCCGCCCTGCCCGGGCCGGGTCCCCGCTTGTCTGGACGACTGTCACCGGACGGGTGCCGGGCAGGGATTCGGACAGGAACAGATCGACATGCGCCTGCAGAAAGCGGCTGGTCCCAAATTGCAGCACGGGCGTGGTCAGCATTGACGGGTCCTTCATATTTATGTTTGTTATTATTTAGAACATAATGACGCGCAAGGAAAAACCGTGATTATCGACGCCCACCAACATTTCTGGCGCATCAGCCGGGGTGACTATTCGTGGATGGATGACAGTGTCGCCCCGATCCGCCACGATCTGCTGCCCCCCGACCTGCATCCCATAGCCCGCCGGAACGGGATCACGGGCACCGTGCTGGTTCAGGCCGCACCTACATTGGCCGAGACTGAATTCCTGTTGTCACTTGCCGACAGCGCGCCGCTGGTCAGAGGCGTGGTCGGATGGATCGACCTGACGGGGGACGTTCCGGAACAGCTTGCCCAACTGTCTCACCCTGCGCTGCGGGGTGTGCGCCCCATGTTGCAGGACATTGCCGACGAAGACTGGGTGCTGCGCGCTGACGTCATCGACGGTCTGGACAAGGTGGCCCGCGCCGGGTTGCGGCTGGACGCGCTGATCACCCCCCGACACTTGCGAAACATCGACCAACTTGCCCGCCGCCTGCCCGATCTGCAGATCGTCGTGGACCATTGCGCCAAGCCTGACTTTGACGGGGCCGCGCCATCCAGCGACTGGCAAGTGGGGATAAAAGCCCTTGCGCGTCATCCGCAAGTCAGCTGCAAGCTGTCGGGCCTTGCGAACGAGTACGGTGAGGGCTGGTCGGCTGAAACGCTGGCGGGAGTCTTCGATCATGTTCTGTCCTGCTTCGGACCGGACCGGCTGATGTGGGGAAGCGACTGGCCCGTGCTCAATCTGGCTGGCGACTATGACCAATGGCTGCAGGCAGCCCAAAATCTTGCCTCAGGGTTGTCAGAGCACGAGCGCAACCAGCTTTTCAGCAATACAGCGACGACGGTTTACGGTTTGGACAACTGAAAGAGGAACATGACATGCAACGTATGGGCTTTGTCATCGGATTGCGGCCAGAGCATCTAGAGGAATACAAGCGCCTTCACGCAGAGGCCTGGCCCGGTGTGCTTGACCGCCTGCGGCAGTCCAATATCACCAGTTACTCGATTTTTCTGCGACAGCCGGAAATGTTGATGTTCAGCTACTGGGAATACACTGGCACGGATTTCGATGCGGATAACGCCGCCATCGCCCAAGACCCCGTAACCCAAGACTGGTGGAGGCTCTGCGGCCCCATGCAGTGTCCACTTGAGAGCCGTGCCAAGGGTGAATGGTGGTCCCCGATGGAAGAAGTGTTTCATCTCGACTAGGGCCATCGGGGCGTGGCAGTCTTCGGGGCTTTCAACTTCAAGAGCGCGTGAGCGGCCATGTGCGGATGGACGCAACGCCCCATGTCGAAGGTGCGACAGTGGCGGCGGCGGTCAGATCGGACCTTCGCGGTCAGGTCCCAGTTGAAAGGACGAAGATGCAAACCCGACGCCTGATGCTCGCCTCGACAGGTGCTGCACTGCTTACCGCTCCGATGCTGCGCGCCCAATCTCTCGACGACACCATCGCGAAACGGGCCGCCGGTTTCGACCAACTCTACGCAATCGCACTCTGGACCGACGGCGAACCGGCGATGCGCCGCATCGTGCGTGGTCCAGCCGAGGGGGCCACATACAACGTCAAGTCAGTGGCAAAGACCTGGGTCGCATCGCTTCTGGGTGCTGCAATTGCGCGCGGCGAGGTGTCAGGGCTCGATGCGACGATGGGCGACGTCGCGCCACGGCTGGTCCCGGCGGGGGCTGATCCCGCTGTGGCAGGGATCACGGTAGGCAACCTTGCCTCGATGCAGGCAGGGCTCGAACGAACCTCTGGCGGGAACTACGGCGCATGGATCGCCAGCAGGGACTGGGTCGCGGATGCGCTTGGCCGCGATATGGTGACCGAACCCGGCGGGCGGATGCTTTACTCGACCGGTTCGACGCATGTTCTGGGGGCGGTACTGGCCGAGGCCACGGGCCTGTCACTGTTGGCGCAGATGCGGGAACGACTTGGCGCACCCCTTGGGGCGTCGATCCCGCCCTGGGTCCAGGACCCGCAGGGGCGCTATCTGGGCGGCAACCAGATGGGGTTGACGCTGGATGCTATGCTGCGCTTTGGCGAAATGCACCGACAGGGCGGAATGTGGAATGGCCAGCGGGTTCTTCCCGAAGACTGGATCGAGGCGGCTCTGACCCCCCTGACGCGCTCGCCCTGGTCGGGGTTGGGCTACGGATTGGGCTGGTTCGTCGGGGATGAGGGCGGACAGCGCTTTGCCCTTGCCCGTGGCTACGGCGGGCAGATCATCGCAGTCGGGCCGCGCACGGTCATGGCGATCACATCAAACCCGAACCTGCCAGCACGGTCCCAGGGATACTTCGGCGACCTGCTGTCCCTTGTCCGCGAGGGGTTGCGCGCGACCGCCTGACCGCCAAGGCAGGTGTCAGGTCTGGGAGGTGTCGGTCACGCAGTCGGCGAAATACTGGATTGTGCCGTCCTTGCTCTTTTCCTGCACCAACCCGTGGATGTCAGTCTCGAAGCCGGGACATTCAGCCGCGAACTCCCGATTGAACTTGAGGTAGTCGACGATCTTGCGGTTGAAGACCTCGCCCGGGATCAACAAAGGGATGCCGGGCGGATAAGGCGTGACAAGGCTTGTCGTGATGCGCCCTTCCAGCTGGTCGATCGGCACCCTTTCGGTCGTGCGCCGGGCGATGTGGGAATAGGCCTCGCTTGGTTTCATGGCCGGGGTCAGGTCGCTGAGGTAAATCTCGGTCGACAGGATCGCCACGTCGTATTTGGCATATTGCTCGTGAACATGATCGCAAAGGTCGCGCAGCCCCATGCTTTCATAGCGCGGATGCTTGGCGCAGAACTCCGGCATCGCACGCCACATCGGCTGGTTCTTGGCGTGGTCGTCCTTGAACTGCTGCAGCGCGGTCAACAGCGTGTTCCAGCGGCCCTTGGTGATGCCGATGGTGAACATGATGAAGAAGCTGTAAAGCCCGGTCTTTTCGACCACGACCCCGTGTTCGGTCAGATATTTGGTCACGATCGACGCGGGAATCCCGCTGTCTTCAAACCGGCCATCAAGGTTCAGGCCCGGTGTGATGATCGTCGCCTTGATCGGGTCAAGCATGTTGAAGCCCGGCGCCATGTCGCCAAAGCCGTGCCAGCTTTCAGAGCCGTCCGACGGCTGCACGCCATCGGCGTCGGTGCGCTTGAGCACCCAGTCCTTGTTCTGGCCGATGCCTTCCTCGGCCAGATCGTCAGGCCCCCAGACCTTGAACCACCAGTCGTCGTCGCCGTATTCCTCGTCCACCTTGCGCATGGCCCGACGGAAATCGAGAGCCTCCTCAATGCTTTCCTCGACCAAGGCCGTGCCACCCGGCGGCTCCATCATCGCGGCTGCCACATCGCAGCTTGCGATGATGCTGTATTGCGGGCTGGTCGAGGTGTGCATCAGGTAGGCTTCGTTGAACAGGTGCCGGTCCAGCGGCGTGTCCTGACTGTCCTGCACCAGCACGTGGCTGGCCTGACTGATGCCCGCCAACAGCTTGTGGATCGACTGCGTGGCGTAGGTCACCGAATGCTTGGGCCGCTCGCGCTTCAGGCCCATCGAATGGAAATTGCCGTAGAACGGATGAAAGGCCGCGTGGGGCAGCCAGGCCTCGTCAAAGTGCAGGTTGTCGACATAGCCGTCGAGCTGCCCCTTGATCGTCTCGGTATTGTAAAGGACCCCGTCATAGGTCGACTGCGTCAGCGTCATGATGCGGGGTTTCACGGTGTCCGCATCCACATGCGCCAGCAGCGGGTTCGCCCGGATCTTGGCCTTGATCGCATCGACCTCGAAGGCGCTTTGCTGGATCGGACCGATCAGCCCCCAGTGGTTGCGCGTGGGCTTGAGAAAGACCGGCACGGCCCCGGTCATGATGATGCTGTGCAGGATCGACTTGTGGCAGTTGCGGTCCACGACGACCACGTCATCGGGCGCGACCGTGTGATGCCAGACCATCTTGTTGCTGGTCGACGTGCCGTTGGTCACGAAAAAGCAGTGATCCGCGTTGAAGATCCGCGCCGCGTTGCGTTCCGACGCGCCAATCGCACCGTTGTGGTCCAGCAGCTGGCCCAGTTCCTCGACCGAATTGCAGACGTCGGCGCGCAGCATGTTTTCGCCGTAGAACTGGTGGTACATCTGCCCGATCGGGCTTTTGAGGAAGGCCACACCACCGGAATGGCCCGGACAATGCCAGGAATAGGACCCGTCCTCGGCGTAATCCAGCAGCGCCTTGAAGAAGGGTGGTTGGATGCCTTCGAGATAGCTCTTGGCCTCGCGGATAATGTGACGCGCCACGAATTCGGGCGTATCCTCGAACATGTGGATGAAGCCGTGCAGCTCGCGCAGGATGTCGTTGGGCAGGTGGCGGCTCGTCTTCGTCTCGCCGTAGACGTAGATCGGCACATCCTCGTTCTTCCAGCGCACCTCTTCGATGAAACTGCGCAGGTTCACGACCGCAGGGTCAAGGTCGGGGCCGGGGCTGAATTCCTCGTCATCGATCGACAGGACAAAGGCACTGGCGCGCGATTGCTGCTGGGCAAATTTCGACAGATCGCCGTAGCTGGTGACACCCAGCACTTCGAAGCCCTCATTCTCGATCGCTTCGGCCATCGCGCGGATGCCAAGCCCCGACGAATTTTCCGACCTGAAGTCTTCGTCGATGATGATGATGGGAAAGCGGAACTTCATGAAATTTACCTCGGGGGCAATGTGGATGGAAAACGCGCAGTCGCCTGCATGGGGTTTTGGCTCTCGCCCCCAAAAACCGATGCGACGTTGTCGGGTGATGTGTTTCTCTTGCCGGGGGCAGCGTCAAGGGTTGGGATCATCAACAATCTCACATGCATGTTCCATGCAAGCTGTAAGACCCCGCAAAGGTGGGATCAGGATAAACCAATCCACAATCCGGCGACAGGCCCGTCAGATCGAAAGGATCGGCAGCCCTGTCTACGGGGTCGTAGGATATGAGTTTTTCCTGTATGCTGGCTTCACACCGAAAGGGACGACTCCAAGAAGGCAGATGGAATGACCGACGAAACCTACCCCGCCGCCGGAGGTGGCCGCTCGCATCTCGGCAAGGGCTCGCGCATCACAGGCGAGCTTTACTTTCCGGGCACTGTCGAATTGCCGGGCTACATCAAGGGGCGCGTCGAAGCGTCTGCCATCGTGATCGAGGAGGCAGGCGAAGTCGAAGGCGAAATTCACGCCGCAAGCATCACGATCAAAGGGCGCTTTGATGGCAAGGTCTTGGGTGGCAAGGTCGCGCTGAACGCCAACGCCCGGGTGACCGGCGAAATCACCTATGAAAGCCTCAGCATCGAGAGCGGCGCACAGGTCGAGGCCAAATGCGTCCAGCATTCCTACGCCGACACGGCGACGCCGGTCGCCCCGACCTCTGGAGCAAAGGAGAAGTGACACCCCGGCTGTGTCCGTTGCTCGCGTCAGACGCAATTCGGGCCAAGACACCGGCACGGGGTTGACCGCAGGGCGCAAAACAGGTTTTTGGGAGGGTGACCTTGAAGACCACGAAGCGGCAACCATGCTGTCAGCCCGGCCACTCCAGACGGTGAGCCGGAAAATTGTCCAGATGCAGAAACGATACCAAGGTATTGGTTTTAAGGTGGAGTCCGATGTCAAAACGGCCAAACTCCGCAGTCTCGCAAGATGACGTGATGCCCGAGGCACCACTTGCGGCAGACCACGTGACACAGTTGCGGGCCGCCGTTCTAAGTCGGTGTTCGGCAGATTGTCTGTCAGCCTGTTCCAGCATCATGGGCGCCGGTGTCAGCCGGAACGACCTGTTCGACCATTACATCCCGGCCGTCGCGCATGTCCTTGGCACCGACTGGTCCAGGGACAAGATTTCTTTTGCCGCAACCACGATGGGTGTCGTGCGATTGCAATGGTTGCTCCGCGCGTTAGAGCCTGCCCCTGACCCCGGGATGGACAGGGATGTTCCCGGCATCCTGATCCTCGTCCCAGCCGGTGAACATCACACGCTTGGCGCCGTGCTGCTCAGCACGCAGCTTCGACGCCGGGGCTTTTGCGTCAGCCTGATGCTGGAGGCGCGTCCTGACGCCATCGCGCGACGCATGCGCGGCACAAGTTTTCAGGCCACGATGATTTCGACCTCGCCGGGGCCTCACAACCGTGACCTGCGCGCCCTCGTGACCGCGTCACGGCGCGTCATGGAAAATGATGCCCCCGTCCTGATCGGGGGCACCATCGCACAGGAAGACATTGATCTCAAAGACCTTTCGGGTGCCGATCATGTCACCGTTGACGCCGAAGAGGCGCTTGCGCTGTGCGACTTGAGGCTGAAAGACAGGGTGGCCGAAACCATCTAGGCCCGTTCGGTCAAGCGATCGTCACCTTTGGTTCAGTCAGGCGTCAAGCAGGTCACGCAGTCGTTGCGAGACCTGTTTGCGGTTGAACGGCTTGTCGAGCCATTCGACACGCACAGGATCAGAGATCGTGCGGGACATTTCGGAATCAGCGACGCCAGAGATCAGTAGCACCGGAAGGGCCGGATGATCCTGACCGATCTCGCTGGCAAGCTCGATCCCGTTCTGATCGCGGCCAAGCACGACATCGGCCAAAAGCAGGTCAACCTGATTGCTGCCCGACAGCAGTTCGCGCGCCTCGTCCGCACATGAGGCAAGAAGCACGTTATAGCCGAGGCGGGTCAGCAGGGTGTTCAGAACGTCCCGCACTGCTATGTCGTTCTCGACAAGAAGAACCGTCTCGTCACCAAGGCGGTCCTCTGAGGTATTGAAGTGGTCAGCTGCAGCCCGTTCTTCCACCGACGCCATCGGGAAATAGAGAGCCACGCTCGTGCCGTGGCCCACCTTGCTTTGAACCATGACATGACCGCCCGAATGCTTCACGAACTTGTAGGCCATCGAAAAGCCAAGCCCCGTGCCCTCTCCCGCCAGTTTGGTGGTGAAGAATGGTTCGAGAAGCCGGTCCTGCACCCTCCAGGGCATGCCGCAACCGTCATCCCTGACGGTGATCATGACGTAATCGCCCTTCGCCACGTGCCAGTTTCCACGCTTGAAATCAGTGTCCAGACTGACGGCACTGGCGGTCAGCAGAATGGTCCCACCCATCGGCATCGCATCACGGGAATTCAATCCAAGGTTGAGCAAAATAGATTCAAGCTGTCCCGGATCAGCAAGGATCTTCGGCAGGTCCGTTGAAAGCTCCTCTCTGACCGAGATCCCCTCTCCCAGAACGCAATCCAGCAGCATCTTCATCTGGGTCAGGCATTCGGCGACGTCGATATGCCGGGGCTCAAGCGACTGCCCGCGCGAGAATGCAAGTAATCGGCGAGTAAGATCGGCCCCACGTTCAGCGGCAAGCAAGGCACTGTCGGCTTGTTTGCGCAGGGCGCTCTTCGACCCGGCCTCCTGTTGGATCAACTCCAGATTGCCAAATATGACGGTCAGGAAGTTGTTGAAATCATGGGCAACACCGTTGGTCAGCTGCCCCACCGCTTCCATCCGTTGCGCCCGCATGAGTTGCCGCTCTACCGTCTGACGGCGGCGCAATTCCCGGTTTGCAAGGATGTAGATCAGGATTGCCGACAGAAAGACGAAGGAAAGACCTTTGAGCGTCTGAAACCCGGGAAGCCAGTTGCTCCAGCCATCTGCTTCGACAATCCAGTCGGATAGGACGATATATGTCGCACTCACGGCAAAATATATCCCGGCAATCCTGAATGGTGGCGTGTTCCAACGATGAACCACACGATCCCTCCCCGGGTTTTGCGGAATAACAGGGTATTCGACGCATCCGCGCGCGCGCGCGTGATGTCGCATAGGTTGTGCGGCTGGGGGCCGTTTGTCAAACAAAGATGCAACTTTCCGGATCACGACGCCGACCCTTTAGGGGACTATGCTGCGGGGTGATCTCGCCCGCCGCAGCAGGGCTTTGCCTGAAGCACGGCTGGCAATGCGGTCTACATGCGCCCGACGCGTGCAAATCGGTCGGTTCAAAGCGGCCAGACGACCAGCAGCAACGGCACGCTGATCGCGACCACGAGGACCTCCAGCGGAAGCCCAAGTCTCCAGAAGTCCCCGAAGCGGAAGCCGCCGGGACCTAGGATCAAGGTGTTGTTCTGGTGCCCGATGGGGGTCAGGAACGCGCAGGAGGCCCCGATTGCGACCGCCATCAGGAACGTGTCGGGATTCACGCCCAAGGTCGCAGAGATACCAAGCGCGATGGGGCACAAGACGGCTGCGGTCGCCGCGTTGTTCATCACGTCCGACAGGAACATCGTGGTGATCAGGACCACCGTCAGCGCTGCGATCGGGTTTCCCTGCGCGATCGTATCGACCAGAAACCGCGCCAGCAGATCAGCGGCACCCGTGCTTTGCATCGCGCCCGCAACCGGGATCAGTGCTGCCAGCAGAACGATGACCGGCCAGTCGATCGCGGTATAGACCTGGCGGGGCGGCACGGTGCGCAGCACCATCGAAGCCAGCACCCCAAGCGCAAAGGCCACGGCAGCCGGAAGCACCCCGAAGGTGACAGTGGCGATGGCCCCCACCATGATCGCGCCCGCGATGATGGCCATCCGCTTGTCGGGGATGCGCAGCTCGCGTTCGCCAAGAGGCACGCAACCGGTGTCGTTGACGAACCCGGTCACGGCATCTGCGGCCCCCTGAACCATCAGAAGGTCGCCCGATTTCAGGTCCAGTGTCCGCAGGCGGGATCGCGGCGGATGCCTGGCGCGCGACACGGCAAGCAGGTTGATGCCGTAGCGCGTGCGCAGTTGCAGGTCCTGTGCAGACCGCCCCACGATCGTCGATCCAGGCAGCACCGCAAGTTCGCGCAACACGATTTCGTCGGCAGGCTTGGGCTTGGAGTCTTCGTCCTTGTCTTTGCCGTCAGAGCCCTGCGCTTCGCCCGAACTGAAGGTATTCGTGTCTTTCTTCAAGTCAGCGGTCTTGAGGTCTTCCAGCTCGATCCCAAAAACAGAAAGAGCCTCGGACAGCGCTTCGACATCGGCTTCGAGCACAAGAATGTCGTCCGCACGGATGCGTCGCCCGCCGTGGGGCGCGGTCATGCGGACCTCGTTGCGCACCAGCCCAACGATCTGCGCCTCGCTGTCTTCGATCTCGCGTTCGAAGGCCCGCAGGGTCAGGCCGACGGCCTTGCTGTCATCGGGAACGCGCAGTTCGGTAAAGTAGGCGCCCGTGTTGAACCCGTCGCCTGCCGCAGAGGTGCGCGCCGGCACCAGCCGCCAACCCACAAAAACCACAAAGACAACACCCGCCACCGCAAGAGCGACGCCGATGGGGGCGAAATCGAATATCGCGAAATGGCCCAGCCCGGCCTCTGCCCGAAAACCCGACACGATCAGGTTCGGTGGTGTGCCGATCAGCGTCGTCGTGCCGCCAAGAATGGTGCCGAAGGCCAGCGGCATCAGCACCTGCCCCTGTGTCAGGTCCAGACGGTCGGACAACTGAACCGCGATGGGCATCAAAAGGGCCATCGCGCCGACGTTGTTCATGAAACCGGACAAGGCGGCACCCAGCCCCATCAAGGCAAGCATACTGATCAACCGTCCCGCATCGCGCGGCAGCATGGTCCGGGCCAGCCAATCGACGGCGCCAGTGTTCTGCAAACCACGGCTGAGTACCAGCACACAGGCCACCGTGATCACCGCCGGATGACCGAAACCTGCAAACGCGACCTCGGTCGGGACCAACCCCGCGATCACGCCCGCCATGAGCGCGGCCAAAGCCACCACATCATGCCGAAACCGCCCCCACAGGAACAACCCCATGGTCGCCGCAAGTATGGCGAAGATCAGCATCTGGGGCGCGGTCATGGCAATCGCCTGCGAGGGTCAGAGTCTTGCTTCAGCGCCTCGAAAGCTTCCCGAACTCGCTATCCAGCAAAGACCGCAGCTTCTTGGCACCACCCCGCAGGGCGGCCTCGACGTTTGCATCTGAATGGGTGACGGTCTGCGGCTGCATCCCTTCGGGGCGCGCCTCGATCGTGCACTTGATATCGTCAGACCCGCCCTTGGCTGCATTCGTGTCGACCAGATGCACCTCGACCCGGGTCAGGCGGCTTGTGAGGTGTCCCACCGCCGAGGTGACCACGTCTTCGGCAACCTCGGTCAGACGGGTATCCCCTTCAATGTTCGAGTCGGTGTTCAGTTGGAATTGCATATCGGGCTCTCTATGTTTGATCGGGCTTTAGACATAGCACTGATACGGCTGGCGTCAGTCCCTTGTCATCAGATCGCGGAGCACCGCGTCGATGCAGGCGGAAATCTGCGAGGCTGGCGTCCGGACCTCCTCATGCCGCGCTACTGCCTTCGGTTGCGATCTTCAAGGACTCGCCGCAGTGCTTGCAATGGATCGCATCAGGTTCATGACGGTTCAGACCACATTCCGGGCAGGTGTGCTTGATCTTGGAGGGCTGAAAGATCGCCCGGGCCAGTTGCACGAACAGCGCGACACCGACCACCATGATAAGCACCGCCAGCAGCTTGCCACCAGGCGTCGTCATTGTGATATCGCCGAAACCCGTTGTCGTCAGCGTCGATACCGTAAAGTAAAGCGCATCGACATAGCCTGCGAAAGTTGGCTGATCATCGAAAACAAGCACGAACACCAACGACGTCGTCACGAAGATGAACACGAACAGATTCACCGCCGCAAGGATCGCGTCTTCGTGGCGGCGAAAGAAATGGCTTTCGTGCCGGAGATCACGCAGCAAATGATAGGCGCGGATCAACCGCAGCCCCCGAAGCACGCGCAGAAAACCAAGGGACTCTTCAATCAGGGGGCCCAGTAGAAGCGACGCGACGACGATGACATCCGCCAGCGTATAGATCCGGGTCAGTTCGTGCCGCCGGTTGTCGGAAATCCAGAGCCGGGCCGCGAAATCGAGCAGGATCAGCATCCCCAGACCCACGTTCAGCGCCGTTGTGACGACCGAAGCGGACAGCGGCGCTGTCACGATGAAATAGCCGATGCTGAAAGCATCGAAGGCGATCAGCCTATAGCCGAACCGCCGCGCGCGGGCGCTGTGTCCCGTATAGAGAAGCCGGATTTTACGGTGAAGTTCATCCATCGACATGACCGGCATGACAGGAGTTTTCCGAAAGACCGCACCATGCGGGACTCAAGACCGGTTCCTGTTCCATGGCCATGTCCCCTCGATCTCGACCTCCAGCGCGAAACTCAGGAAGGTCCGTACCGCAACCACTGCCGCCAGGACAGCGACACTTTCAAGCGTCGGGTCGATCGCCACGGTGTTGATGATATCGGCAGCGACCAGAAACTCCAGCCCCAACAGGATCGTCCGGCCAAGGGACGCGCGAAATCCATGGTATTCAACCTCTTTGGGACCACTGCGGAGCGTGCGGTAAGCATAGATCACACTGCACGTCAGCGCACCAACAACGATGACCGCAATTCCGGCCACTTCGATGCCGCGGACGGCCCACTGCAAACCGCTGTCGATCAAGACTGCGAAGGCGTCCGGGTTTTGACCCGCAGAGGGGCCTTCCTGCTGAAACTGCGCGCTGGCTGGTTGTGGGCCCAGCAGCATGAAAAGGCAAGGCAACCCGAAGGCCAGTGCGATCCGGAACGATGGGAAGCTGTGGGTTTTCATGCAGGGGAAACGCACCCTGCCTTGGTCGGTTCCCACCACAAAGTTGACCGGCGACGCGGACCCGGTGCGGGGCGCTGAAATTGCATACCATTGCACCTAGTGTTCTGCACCTAACATAGGATTCCCGACGGTCCCCATCTGTGGCATGGTCTGCAGATGAGACGCTCCGACATCTGCCTTTATCTTGGCCCCGCTGACCGCGCTGAGCTTCAA